>OFHN01000211.1_pt1 | contig 57126 bp, 50 predicted proteins | sample 1521321 | NCBI WGS metagenome assembly OFHN01 (sample SAMEA3504130, study PRJEB24116) | mouse gut metagenome | biome: mouse gut; feature: mouse-associated habitat; material: faeces | place: Denmark | collected 2011
CTTTTAAATAGTTATTAAAAATGTTAAACTAATGTAAGCATATGAAATGCAATTTTACATATATAATATATTTTATTTCAAAAGGTGTCAAGTCTATGAAAAAAACAATCAGAGTTATTTTCTCGCTTATTACCATAATTACAATTTTATTATCATCTTTTTCTGCTTACGGTGCAGTTTATGCTCCGGATGTGGAATTATATTCGGAAGCATATATGCTTGTTAATCTGGATGACAGCTCATTTCCCGTTGTTGCCCAGAAAAATCAGGATAAAAGAATGTATCCCGCATCACTTACAAAAATTGTTACCGCCATGGTTGCAATAAATAAAGTTGAGGATTTAACATTAACAACATCTGTTTCCAAGGAAGCTTATAATATTCTGCTTGGTACAGGAGCCCAGGTGGCAGATCTTAAAATCGGAAATGTTTTAACAATAGAGCAGCTTCTTTATCTTACATTGGTTCATTCTGCCTGTGATGCAACTGAGGTGCTGGCAGAGTATGTAGGCGGCAGCCGCGAAAACTTTGTTTCGATGATGAATGAGTACAGCGCTTCCTTAGGCTGCACAGGAACTAATTTTGTAAATCCTGACGGTTTGCATGATGAAAATCAATATACAACTGCTGCCGATATGGTTAAAATTGCATTGGATGCAATGAAAAATGATACTTTTATGAAGATGGCAACAACAACGCAGTATGAATACAACGGAACAGTTTTTTACCATACCAATTTGATGCTTAATGCCGGCTATCTTTCCTATTATTATGAATATGCACAGGGTATTAAAACGGGCTCAACAGAAGAGGCCGGTTATTGTGTTGTTACAAAGGCAAGCAAGGATGGATATAATTATCTTGCCGTTGTTATGGGTGCACCGGTTATAGATTATAATAATGACGGATATGTTGAAAAATGTTCATTTATTGATGCTGCTTCGCTGTTTAAATGGGCATTTAATACGCTTAAATACAGCACTGTTTTTGAAGAAAATGAAATAGTATCTGAGGTGGCGGTTAAAAATGGTAAGGATGTGGATACTGTTCAGCTTGTTGCAGATAAAAAGATTAATGCAATTGTTATGTCCAGTTTTGATAAATCAACAATTATAGTTGAAACAGTGGACAAGCCTACAGAAATATCGGCACCTGTTAAAAAGGGCGATGTAATTTGCAAGGCAAAGGTTATATTCGGCGGTGAAATTATAACACAGGTTGATCTGGTAGCAGCAGAGGATGTTGAGCTTTCAACCTTTTTAACAATCATTAATGCACTTAAAGGCTTTTTTTCTTTAACTGTTGTAAAAATAGTAATTGCTACTGTTATTTTATTTGTGGTTGTATATGTATTTCTTGTATTCAATAATACAAAAAAGGGAAAAGCAAAGAGAAAAAAACGCGATGATATTTATCATGATGAAAATGATACGGATTATCTGCCTCCGCCAATGCCGAGAAGATAATTTTTAATAAATTTGGTAAATTGCAGTAATTGACGAATAATACATTATTGTGTATAATTATCACAATGCGAGGTGCTTTGTGATGAAGAAGATAGTTGAAAGAACAGATATAGCAAAAAAATTAATCGAATTAAGGAAAGAACACGGACTGAATGCTACAGAGGCAGCCAATTTAATAGGTATTAATCATAATAACTATAGAAAGTATGAAACAAAGGTTACTCCTAAAAGTGATGTTCTGCTGAAGATTGCCGAGTTTTATGGTGTTTCGGTGGACTATATTATATGCGGAGAAGATAATGCCAATGTTTCCGATGTATCAAAGGACATAAACGGTACTTCTGAAATGAAAACACATTTTATTGTGCGTAATCCCGAAAGTGAATACAAAGTTGTTGAAAATAATATCGAAGAGCTTTCGGAACTTGAAATTATGGTTATAAATAAATTGCGTACAATCAGCAGTGAGGACAGGGCAGATGTAGCCAAGTATCTTAACCGTAAAACAGATGTTTAATAGTCACAGAATAAAAAGGTAGTAATACAATTCAGTATTACTACCTTTTTTCTATAGATTATATAGTTTTTTTGCATTTTCAGCAGTTATGTTTAAAAGCTGCTGTGTATCCATACCAAGTTCATTTCCTATGCGTTCGGCGATGTATGGAATTAATGAGGAATCATTCCTTTTACCTCTTTCAGGCTCAGGTGCAAGATATGGGCAGTCCGTTTCAAGAACCAATCGTTCAAGCGGAATTTCATGAACAACCTCAAGGCTCTTTCTTGCATTTTTAAAGGTTACAACTCCGTTTAGTCCTATATACATCCCAAGCTTGATAATTTCTTTTGCCATTTCCTTGGAACCTGAAAAGCAGTGAACAACCCCCTTCGGTTTTGTTGCCTTCAGAATATCGAGAGTATCACCGTGAGCCTCACGGTCATGTACGATAACAGGCATATCGAGCCGTTTTGCAAGTTCAATCTGGGCTGTAAAGAATTTCTTCTGAACTTCCTTGCTGCTGCTCATCCAATGGTAATCAAGACCTATTTCACCAATTGCAACACATTTTTTATTTTCGGCATATTTTTCTATTTTCTCAATATCGGAAGTGTCTGCACCCTCAAGACATTCGGGATGAAAGCCTGCAGCAAAATAAAAGTAGTCATATTCATCTGCAAGCTGTTTGTTGAGCTCTGTTGTTTCCAGATCACATCCGCAGCTTACAACCTTTGTTATACCTTTGCCTTGAAGTTCCGATAAAAGCTCTTTACGGTCGGAACCGAACTTTTTATCATCATAATGGCTGTGTGTATCAAAAATATTATTATACATCATTATCTTAACTGAGTTCCCGGATCAATACCGTCAACAAACATAACTTTAACGCCGCCGTCTGCCGTATCGCCTGCAAGAAGCATACCGTTGCTCATTTCACCGCAAAGTTTTGCAGGTTTGAGATTTGCAACAATTACCACGGATTTTCCGATTAAATCCTCAGGCTTATACCATGGTGCAATGCCTGAAACAATCTGCCTTAATTCAGATGTTCCGTCATTAACCTGAATTTTCAGAAGCTTTTTGGCTTTTTTTATTGGTTCGCATTCAACGATTTTTGCAACACGAAGCTCAACCTTTGTAAAATCGTCAAAGTTGATTTCAGGAAGCTGCACAGGCTCGTTTGCCGTTTTGTTGCTTGCTTCATCAATTTGCTTCTGAATAAGCGCATTTAATTCTTCAATTTCCTTATCAACATCAATTCTCGGAAATAAAGCAGCACCTTTTTTCACTGTAACATCAGCAGGGAGTACACCTGTTTTTCCTGCATTTTCATAAGTGATAAGGTTTTCATCTGCACCAATCTGTTCCCAGACTTTCGGCATAGTTGAGGGCATAAAGCAGGAAAGAAGTGTTGTGCTTACACGGATTGCTTCAAGAAGATTGTAGAGCACGGATGCCAGACGTGCCTTTTTGTTTTCATCCTTGCCTAAAATCCAGGGAGTTGTTTCATCAATATATTTATTTGCTCTTGAAATCACCTTGAAGATTTCTGCAAGTGCATTATTTATCTGGGTTTCATCAATGTATTTGTCTGTTTTGTCACGAAGTGATGTAACCATATCAAGAAGCTCATTATCAATATCTTCAGCTTCTCTTTCAGCAGGAAGTGTGCCTCCGAAGTATTTTTCAACCATTGCAACTGTTCTTGAAACAAGATTTCCAAGATCGTTAGCAAGATCTGAGTTAATGCGGTTAATCATTATTTCGTTAGAGAAGGAGCTGTCTGCACCGAGTGCCATTTCTCTTAAAATGTGGTATCTTATAGCATCACAGCCGTAGCGTTCACCCAAAACAAACGGATCAACAACATTTCCTATAGATTTCGACATTTTCTGACCGTTAAAGGTAATCCAGCCATGCACAGCAAGATGCTTTGGCAAGGGAAGTTCAAGTGCCATAAGCATAGCAGGCCAGATGATTGCATGGAATCTCATAATATCCTTTGCAACCATATGAACATTTGCCGGCCAGAACTTATTGTAATCATTGTATGCTTCATTCTGATAACCAAGTGCAGTAATGTAGTTTGAAAGTGCATCAATCCATACATAAACAACGTGCTTTTCGTCAAAGGTTACAGGAATTCCCCATGTAAATGAGGTTCTTGAAACACAAAGATCCTCAAGCCCCGGTTTGATAAAGTTGTTTACCAGCTCAGTTGCTCTTGATTTTGGCTGAAGATAATCTGTTTCAGTTAAAAGCTTTTCAATCTTTTCTGCAAAAGGGGCCATTTTAAAGAAATAGGCCTCCTCAGATGCTTCAACAACATCTCTGCCGCAGTCAGGGCATTTTCCGTCAATAAGCTGACTGTCTGTCCAGAAACTTTCACAGGGTGTACAGTATTTACCTGTATATTTACCCTTGTAAATATATCCCTTGTCATAAAGTGCTTTAAATATTTTCTGAACAGCTTCAATGTGATAATCATCTGTTGTTCTGATGTATCTGTCGTAGCTGATATTCATATAGCTCCAGAGATTTTTGAAGGTTTCAACAATTTCATCAACATATGCCTTCGGAGTGATTCCTTTTTCAGCTGCTTTCTGCTCAATTTTAAGTCCGTGCTCATCAGTTCCTGTTAAGAACATAACATCCTTGCCCTGCAAACGTTTATATCTTGCTATGGAATCACAGGCAACTGTTGTGTAGCAGTGACCGATATGCGGGTTTCCGGATGGGTAGTATATAGGAGTAGTTATATAAAATTTTTCTTTTTCTGCCATTAGAATTCTCCTTATTATAATCTGTTTTACACGAGATTGAAATCGGATGTCTGACCTGTTTCAATAATTGTTTCGGTTGCATCTCCGTTTGAGAGATTAACTTTTACGGATGCATATTTTTCACCATTTTTTACAATTGCAAAATAGTTATACTCGTTTTCCGTAACAGTGCTGTTTACCTGATAGTCTTTTCCGTAATGATCTGAAAGCATATCCAGTACTTCCTTAACATTTAACGGAAGTGAATAATTTTTTGAAGGACTATAGGGTTTTGCAGTTGATTTTTCGGTGGTTTGGTATTCGCTGCTGTCAGATGTATTTTCAGATGGATTATCTGTAATATTATCAATAACATTGTTTGTGTTACTGCCATTTGTATTTACAATATCAGAAGATGAAATTGATTCTGTTTCCGTTTCCGTTTCCGTTTCCGTGTTTTTGAATGACCCTTTAAAAAACATTACAGCAATAGCCGCAATCACAATAACGGCAATGAGAATGAAAAGGATGTTTCTTACAACGTTAGTATTCTTTTTTTCTTTGTTTTTATTTGCCATAATAATCAGACCTTTCCGAAATTTCTGAATTTATAAAAGAGAAGCGGCATCTCTGTCCAGCATAAGGGTTACATCGGTATGGAACTGTAATACGGAAGCGGGGCATTCAGGTGTAACATTTCCGTCTATAAGCTGCTTTATTGCATTTGCTTTGTTTTTTCCAAGGGCAATTATAAGAATTTTCTTTGCCTGCATAATAGAGCCTATTCCCATTGTAACTGCCTTTGTCGGTACCTCTTCAATTGATTTGAAGAAACGGCTGTTATCCTTAACCGTGCTTTCCTTAAGCTCAACAATGTGACTCCAGCGCTGGAAGCAATCACTCGGCTCATTAAAAGCAATATGACCGTTAGAGCCGATACCGAGAAGCTGAATGTCTATTCCGCCTGCTTCTTTGATTCTGTTTTCATAATCAATGCATTCCTTTTCAAGATCTTCGGCATTACCGTTAAGGAAGTTGATACTGTCTTCAGGAATATTGATATGGTCAAAAAGGTTTTCATGCATAAATGAATGATAAGAATTTTTATCCTTAACATCAAGATTTACATATTCATCAAGATTAAAGGTTGTTACCTTTGAAAAATCTATTGCACCTTTTTTGTACAGTTCTATCATCTGCTTATATGGTTTAAGAGGGGTAGAGCCTGTTGCGAGTCCTAAAACGGAATCAGGCTTTTGAAGCACCTGACCGCACATATAGTTGCCTGCTGCGATTCCGATTTGTTCTTCATTGTCATAAATAAGTACGTTCATAAATATTTCTCCTTCTTTTAGATATATACATCATATATTATATTTAATAGTGTTTTGCAAACTATTATAAACCAATTTTCTTTACTGTCAATAAATTTTGCTTCAAATTATTTTCTTTCTGCACTTACAAAAGAGACTCTTCCCGAGCCCGGGTGAAACTGCACACCGGTTACACCCTTTGCACTTGCATAATAGCTTGATTCATAAAAAAGTGGAACATAGCAATGTGAAGCAATGAGCTTTTCCTCACATATTCTGCACGCCGCAGCAGTGTTCGCGGTATCTGCAGATTTTGCATTCTGAAGGGCAGATTCAAATGCAGATGTATCAAAGCCAGTAATATTTGAGTCCGTGAATAGCTGCAGGAATGAAACGGGGCTTGAAGCGGTTGCGGTTAATGGGTAAAGCGCAATATCATATTCACCTAAATTGACTGCTGTTTTTAATTCGCTTTCCGTTAATGTTTCAAGCTTCAAAGAAAAATTAATCTTTTTATCTTCTTCCGCATTGGAAATAGAACCTATACTGCTTTGAATTCCCTGAAGAAGCAGCTTAGCAATATCCTCCATATTTTTCGGAGTAAGAACAGTTAAGTCAATTGTGTATGTTGAGGTTGCTTCTACAGCCGTTTTCCAAAGTGAAACCGCTTTGGAGGAGTCACTTTTCTCGGTGACATCAAATGAGTTATCCGTGTAGGAAGCATTTTCAGTTTTGCACGATGGGGGAATAAAACCCTTTGCTTTTGTAAGATACGGATATTTCTCCAAGTCTATGTCAGACAACGATAATGCAATTGCGTGGCGGGCATTTCCTGCGGAAAGAATACCGCTGTTTGTATTCATCACAAGGGTCCAAGTGGTATTGCTGTACGGCAATAAGGTAATACCGCTTTTATCGCTTATTTCAATGCTTTCATATCCTCTGATATATGCCGCATCATAATATCCGCTCTTGATTTGGTCTGCAAGGCTGGTGCCTTCATCAACAATTTTAAAGGTAAGGTCTGTTGCCTTTGCAGGTGAAGGTCCGTTATAGCTTTTGTTTTTCTTTAATACATACGAAGTGTCAAGCACGCTTGTAACAGCAAATTGACCGTTGAACAGTGTATACTGCCAGTTCAGTCCGTAGCGTCCGTTTGTTTTATCAAAAAATTCCTCATTGCAGGGCATTGCAACAGCAGTGGACAGTGTCTGTAAAAAAGTGCTGTCAGGGGAAGAAAGCCATATTTCAAGTGTGTAGTTATCAATTGCATTTACGCCAAGCTCGGATTTGTCAAGCTGACCTGCATTGATTTTAGGTGCATTCTCTATAACGGAAATTGTTGAATAGAGAGGGCAGTCGGTATTCGGATCGGCGGCTCTCTGAAGCGCAAAAGCAAAATCAAAGGCTGTTATTTCCGGATTATATTTTTCTCCCATACGCTTTGCCACTTTGTCATATATGTACCAGCGAAGATCTTTCTGCAGATGGAATGTATATTTAAGTCCGTTTTCACTTATTTCCCATGATTCGGCACAGCCCGGAATGATATTGCCGTCATCATCGCAGCGGACAAGCCCTTCATAGCAGTTTTCAATCAGCAGGAATTCATCGGCGGTGGAAGCCACCTGAGGGTCGTAGCTGTTTATGTTTCCGCCGAAGGGATAAATCATATCCATATATTCGGTTTTTGAACCGCAGCCTGCAAAAACTGCGGTTATTGTAATTAAAGTAAGCAGAATGCATACAATTTTTTTCATATTCATCACCACATATCTCAATTTAAATATTATAGCAGATTATATATACTTTGAAAAGATACAAAAAAACAATTTTTCATTAATAAATATGACTAAATTAGAAACACACGGAACGGCATAACAAAAACTTTTGCATTTTTTTTGATTTTAATCAAAATTTTTATTGACATATAACAAGTTAGATATTATTATAAATGCACATTAAAATGGAATAAGTTGTGTTTTCAGTAAGTTTTTGCTTTTCTGCGAAACGGGAAATATTGAATTTTTACGTCGCTTTTTCAGCACAATATCTTCATTTTTCAGTAAATCAACAAAGAAACGGAGTGATTACCGGTATGGTAAATGTGAAGGATGTCCAGCTTGGTACAACCACACGAAAAAGTTTTGCAAAAATCAATGAGGTTATGCCCATGCCTAATCTTATTGAGGTGCAAAAGGAATCTTACCAATGGTTTCTTGATGAAGGTCTTGAAGAGGTATTCCGTGATATCGGCTCAATAACCGATTATTCGGGAAATCTTGTTCTGGATTTCATTGATTATACTATGGACGAAGATCCTAAATACACAATTGCGCAGTGCAAGGCTCGCGATGTTACTTATGCAAAACCTCTTAAAGTAAGAGCGCGTTTGCAGAACAAGGAAACAGGCGAGGTAAAAGAAAATATTATCTTTATGGGCGATTTCCCGCTTATGACAGATGCAGGTACATTTGTTATCAACGGTGCGGAAAGATGTATCGTTTCACAGCTTGTTCGTTCTCCTGGTGTTTATTACAATATGGAGCACGATAAAACAGGTAAGGAATTGTTTGCAAATACAGTTATTCCTAACCGCGGTGCATGGCTTGAATATGAAACTGATGCAAATGATTTGTTCTATGTAAGAATAGATAAAAACCGTAAAATTTTCATTACAACCTTCCTTCGTGCACTTGGTCTCGGAAGTGATGCGGAAATTCGTGAATTCTTCGGTGACGATGAAAGAATTGAAGCAACAATAGAGAAGGATACAACAAAGAATCAGGAAGAAGCACTTCTTGAGGTTTACAAGAAGCTTCGCCCGGGTGAGCCGCCCACACTTGAAACTGCTCAGGCTCATCTTGATGGTTTGTTCTTTGATGCACATCGTTATGATTTATCAAGAGTCGGCCGTTACAAGTACAATAAGAAGCTTGCTATAAGCGACAGACTTACCGGTCAGAAATTAACGCAGCCTATCATTTCTCCGCAGGGTGAATTCCTTGCAGATGCAGGCGAGGTTATTTCGGAAGAAAAGGCTCTTGAAATCGAAAATGCAGGTGTAATGAATGCATTTGTTGATGTTGACGGTAAGGAAATCAAGATTGTATCAAACGGTATGGTTGATATAACAAAGTATATAGGCTTTGACTGCAAGCCGTATGGAATAAATGAGCATGTATCTTACAGAGTTCTTTCAGAAATTCTTGACAGATGCGGTGATGATGAAGAAAAAATCAAGGAAGAATTAAAGCTTTATCAGGATGACCTTATTCCTAAGCATATCACAACAGATGATATTTTTGCTACCGTTTCTTATCTTATAAATCTTGCTTACGGTGTTGGCCGCACAGATGATATTGACCATCTCGGCAACAGACGTATCCGTGCAGTGGGTGAGCTTCTTCAAAACCAGTTCCGTATCGGCTTTACACGTATGGAGCGTGTTATCCGTGAGCGTATGACTCTTCAGGCTCAGGATGATGAGGAATCCATCACACCTCAGGCGCTTATCAATATTCGTCCTGTAGTTGCAGCAATCAGAGAGTTCTTTGGTTCATCTCCTCTTTCTCAGTTTATGGATCAGAACAATCCTCTTGCAGAGCTTACACATAAAAGACGTCTTTCAGCTCTTGGTCCGGGCGGTCTTTCACGTGACCGTGCAGGTTTCGAGGTTCGAGATGTTCACTATACACATTACGGACGTATGTGTCCTATTGAAACACCTGAAGGTCCTAATATCGGTTTGATATCGTATCTTGCCTGCTACAGCCGCCTTAACGAATATGGCTTTATTGAGGCTCCTTACCGTAAGGTGGATAAGGAAACAGGCATTGTTACATCAGAGGTTGTTTATATGACTGCTGATGTTGAGGATAATTACATTGTTGCACAGGCAAATGAACCGCTTGATGAAAACGGCAGATTTGCCAACAAGCGTGTTACCTGCCGTTTTAAGGATGAGTTCATGACCTGTGAGCCTGAAAAGGTAGACTATATGGACGTTTCACCTAAGATGGTAGTTTCTGTTGCAACAGCTATGATTCCGTTCCTTGAGAACGATGACGCAAACCGTGCACTTATGGGTGCTAACATGCAGCGTCAGGCAGTTCCGCTTCTTAAGACCCAGGCTCCTGTTGTAGGTACGGGTATGGAGTATAAGGCAGCGTATGACTCCGGTGTTGTTGTTATTGCAAAGCGCGGCGGTACAGTTACATCTGTTGATGCAGATACAATTGAAATCAAAACAAAGAGCGGCGAGATTGATAAGTATGAGCTTGTTAAGTTCAGCGGCTCAAACCAGGGCACCTGTATTAATCAGCGTCCGATTGTTTCACTTCATCAGACTGTTGAGGACGGTCAGGTTATCGCAGACGGTCCTGCAACAAGCAACGGTGAAATTTCACTTGGTAAGAATGCTCTTATCGGATTTATGACCTGGGAGGGTTATAACTACGAGGATGCTGTTCTTATTAATGAAAAAATGGTTCGTGATGATGTTTATACATCTATTCACATTGAAGAGCACGAGGTTGAAGCACGTGATACAAAGCTCGGACCTGAGGAAATCACACGTGATATTCCGAACGTAGGTGAAGATGCTCTTAAAGATCTTGATGAGGATGGTATCATCCGTGTAGGAGCTGAGGTACACAGCAGCTCAATTCTTGTTGGTAAGGTTACACCTAAGGGTGAAACAGAGCTTACCGCTGAAGAAAGACTTCTTCGTGCTATCTTCGGTGAAAAAGCAAGAGAGGTAAGAGATACATCAATGCGTGTTCCTCACGGTGAATACGGTATTGTTGTTGATGTTAAGGTATTTACCCGTGCTAACAGTGATGAGCTTAACCCGGGTGTTAATAAAGTGGTAAGAGTTTATATTGCTCAGAAGAGAAAGATTCAGGTCGGCGATAAGATGGCAGGTCGTCACGGAAACAAGGGTGTTGTTTCCCGTGTTCTTCCGCAGGAGGATATGCCGTTCCTTCCGGACGGACGCCCGCTTGATATTGTTCTTAACCCACTCGGCGTACCTTCACGTATGAATATCGGTCAGGTACTTGAGGTTCACCTTGGCTATGCTGCAATGGCACTCGGCTGGAAGATGTGCACACCTGTATTTGATGGTGCACACGAGGATGACATCAGAGAATGCCTTAAGCTTGCAGGAATGTCTGAGGATGGTAAAACCATTCTTACAGACGGACGTACAGGTGAGAAATTCGATAATCCTATTACAGTAGGATATATGTATTATCTTAAACTGCATCACCTTGTTGATGATAAGATTCATGCACGTTCAACAGGTCCTTACAGCCTTGTAACACAGCAGCCGCTCGGAGGTAAAGCTCAGTTCGGCGGTCAGCGTTTCGGTGAAATGGAGGTTTGGGCACTTGAAGCATACGGTGCTGCCTATACTCTTCAGGAAATTATCACTGTTAAATCAGATGATGTTGTGGGCAGAGTTAAAACCTATGAATCTATTGTTAAGGGCGAGAATATTCCTACAGCAGGAACACCTGAATCCTTCAAGGTTCTCTTTAAAGAGCTTCAGGCTCTCGGACTTGACACCCGTCTTTATGACAGAGATGGCAATGAGGTTGAATTAAAGCAGGATATTGATGACGGCACAGGAATTCAGCCTATAGATGATAAAGCATTCACCCAGGTAAATGACTACGAAAGTGTTGGCGAAGGCTTCTCCTTCCAGAATGCAGAGGGTGAAAGCGAGGAAGCAGATCAGGATATGAGCTATGAATCTATGTTTACGGATTCAGATGAAGGTTATTCAGATGATGAATAATTGCCGATAACTGATTAACTATCCACATTACATTATATATAAAGGAGTGCTTCCAAATGGAAAATGAAAACCAATTCAGTTCAATTAAAATCGGCCTTGCTTCACCTGAACAGATCAGAGAATGGTCTTACGGTGAGGTAACAAAGCCGGAAACAATAAACTACAGAACACTTAAGCCTGAACGTGACGGACTTTTCTGTGAAAGAATTTTCGGACCTATGAAGGACTGGGAATGTCACTGCGGAAAGTATAAAAGAGTTCGCTATAAGGGCAAGGTGTGCGAACGCTGCGGAGTTGAAATAACAAAAGCAAAGGTTCGCCGTGAGCGTATGGGTCATATTGAGCTTGCAGCTCCTGTTTCCCATATCTGGTATTTCAAGGGTATTCCGAGCCGCCTTGGCTTGGTGCTTGATATCAGCCCCCGTTATCTTGAAAAGGTGCTTTATTTTGCACTTTACATTGTAACGGATCCGGGTGACACACCTCTTGAAAAAATGCAGATTCTTAATGAAAAAGAATATGCAGAAATGCGTGAAAGATATGAAGATGACTTTGAAGCAGGCATGGGTGCCGAGGCTATCAAAAAGCTTCTTCAGGATATTGATGTTGAGCAGCTTCGTGATGAGCTTACAGCAGAGCTTGAAGATGCAACCGGTCAGAAGAGAGTTCGTATTCTTAAAAGACTTGATGTTGTTGATGCTTTCTGCAAGAGCGGAAACAAGCTTGAATGGATGATAATGGATGTAATTCCTGTAATTCCTCCTGACATTCGTCCTATGGTTCAGCTTGACGGCGGCAGATTTGCAACATCAGATCTTAATGATCTTTACAGACGTGTTATCAACAGAAATAACCGACTTAAGAAATTGCTTGAGCTCGGAGCACCTGACATTATTGTAAGAAATGAAAAAAGAATGCTTCAGGAAGCTGTTGATGCTCTTATTGATAACGGCCGCCGCGGCAGACCTGTTACAGGTCCTAACAACCGTCCTCTGAAATCTCTTTCAGATATGCTTAAGGGTAAGCAGGGTCGTTTCCGTCAGAACCTTCTCGGTAAGCGTGTTGACTATTCAGGCCGTTCGGTTATCGTTGTAGGTCCTGAGCTTAAAATGCACCAGTGCGGACTTCCCAAGGAAATGGCTATTGAGCTTTTCAAGCCGTTTGTTATGAAAAGACTTGTTGCAACAGGAGCAGCATCAAATATTAAATCAGCAAGAAAAATGGTTGAGCGTGCAAGCAATCCTGCAGTTTGGGATGCTCTTGAGGTTGTAATCAAGGATCACCCCGTAATGCTTAACCGTGCTCCCACACTTCACCGTCTTGGCATTCAGGCATTTGAGCCTGTTCTTGTTGAGGGTCGTGCAATTAAACTTCACCCATTGTCCTGTACAGCGTTCAACGCTGACTTCGACGGTGACCAGATGGCTGTTCACGTTCCGCTTTCAGCTGAGGCTCAGGCAGAAGCACGTATGCTTATGCTTGCTGCCAATAACCTTCTTAAGCCTTCGGACGGTAAGCCTGTTGCAGTTCCTACACAGGATATGGTTATCGGTTCATATTACCTTACAATGGTTAAGGAGGGTGAGCCGGGTCAGCCTAAATACTTCAAGGATGCAGACAGAGCCGAAGAAATCACCTTCAGTGAGGCTAAGAAAATAACAGGCGGAGCTCTTACAAATGCACAGCTTCTTTGTGAAACAAGCAATGAAGAGCTTGCTGAAAAATTCGGAATTTACCGTTCATTCAGCATTTTCAGAGATAAGGATGAAGCTATGATGGCATATCAGGAGGGCTCTCTCGGTATGCATTCACCTGCTAAAATCCGTGTATCAAAGGAAGAGGACGGCGTAGTTAAATCTGCAATCATTATAACAACAATCGGAAGAATTATTTTCAACAATCCTATTCCTCAGGATCTTGGATTTGTTGACCGTTCAAAGCCTGAAAATGAATTTGAGCTTGAAATCGGCTTTGTTGTTAAGAAGAAGCAGTTAGGTCAGATTGCAGATAAGCTGATTTCCGTTCACGGTGTTTCCGTTGCCTCAGTTGCACTTGATGCTATTAAGGCACAGGGCTATAAATATTCAACAGTATCAGGCACAACCGTTGCTGTTTGCGATGCGCTTATTCCTGATGCGAAAAAGGATTTCCTTGCAGAGGCTGAAAAGAAGGTTGATGAAATCACAGTTAACTATAACTATGGCTTTATCACAAACGAAGAGCGTTCATCAGCAGTTATCAAGGCTTGGGAAGATTGTACAAATAAGGTTACAAATGAGCTTACATCAAACTTTGACGGAACGCATAATCCAATCCATATGATGGTTGACTCCGGTGCCCGCGGTAGTACAGCTCAGCTTCGTCAGCTTGCAGGTATGCGTGGTCTTATTGCAAACACAGCAGGTAAAACAATTGAAATTCCTATCCGTGCGAACTATCGTGAAGGTCTTAATATTCTTGAATATTTCATTTCTTCACGTGGTGCGCGTAAAGGTCTTACAGATACAGCGCTCCGTACGGCAGACTCAGGTTACCTTACACGTCGTCTTGTAGACGTATCTCAGGATGTTATTATCCGTGATGATGACTGCGGCTGTCATGAGGGTATTATTGTTAAAGCTATTATGGATGGCAATCGTGAGCTTGAATCACTTCATGAGCGTCTTGTGGGAAGATTCCCGCTTGAGCCTGTTGTTCATCCTGAAACAGGTGAGGTTCTTGCTTCTCCTGATGAAATGATGACCAATGCTGTTGCAGATAAAATTGTTGCAGCAGGTATTACAGAGGTTAAAATTCGTTCACTTATCACTTGTAAGTCACGCCACGGTGTTTGTCGTAAGTGCTACGGTTCAAACCTTGCATTCAATGAGCCTGTACAGGTTGGTGAGGCAGTTGGTATCATAGCTGCTCAGTCAATCGGTGAGCCGGGTACTCAGCTTACAATGAGAACCTTCCATACAGGCGGTATCGCAGGCGGAGAAGATATTACACAGGGTCTTCCTCGTGTAGAAGAGCTTTTCGAGGCAAGAAAGCCGAAGCAGTATGCTATTCTTTCAGAAATTGCCGGTACTGTTAGATTTGAGGAAATTAAAAAGTCAAATCACGCTGTTGTTACAGATCCGGAAACACTTGAAGAAAGAAAATATCTTATTCCTTACGGTTTCAGACTTCATGAAGATATTGTTGAAGGTGCTCACGTTGAAAAGGGTCAGGAATTAACCTACGGCTCAAAGAATCCGCACGATGTTCTTGCAATTCTCGGTGAAGAGGCCGTTTATAACTATCTTATCCGTGAAGTTCAGTTTGCTTACCGTACACAGGGTGTTGATGTTAACGATAAGCACATTGAGGTTATCGTTCGCCAGATGCTTAAAAAGTGCACTGTTGACGAGTCAGGCGATACAGATCTTGTTTCAGGTACAATGGTTGATGTTGCTGCAGTTGATGAAGCAAACGAAAAGATTGATGCAAGAATTGCGGCAGGTGAGGCAAATCTCAAGCACGCAACCTATATTCCGATTCTTATGGGTATTACAAAGGCTTCTCTTGCAACAGATTCATTCCTTTCAGCAGCCTCATTCCAGGAAACAACAAGAGTTCTTACAGATGCGGCTATCCGCGGAAAGAGCGATCCTCTTATCGGTCTTAAGGAAAACGTTATTATCGGTAAGCTTGTTCCTGCAGGTACCGGTATGGATGTATTTAATGATGTTGATGTTGTTCCAAGTTATTTTTCTGCAGAAGGTGCCGAAGAAATTATGAATCTGGAACAATTGCAAAAATTGTTGACAAGTGCTACTGCTGAGTGATATACTATATCCTCGGCAAGTAAAAAAATTGTCATATTATCCAAATAATATTTGATATATTTGGTAAATTGCACATAATATTGGGGTGGGCATTATATGCCTGCCCCGCGAATGTGCGTTTAAATAACAGCTTAATCTGTTTAAACTGTTATTTATGCGTATATTCTTACGCATAAAATTTTACAGAAAGGAGATAAACTATTGCCTACCTTTAACCAATTAGTAAGAACAGGACGTAAGTCCCTTGAAAAGAAGGCTAAAGCACCGGCTCTTTTAAAGAGCCTTAACACTAAGAAGAATGTTATGAATGATAACAATTCTCCTCAGAAGCGTGGTGTATGTACTGCTGTTAAAACTGCAACACCGAAGAAGCCTAACTCAGCTCTTCGTAAGATTGCCCGTGTACGTTTAACAAATGGCATGGAAGTTTCAGCTTACATCCCGGGTGTTGGTCATAACCTTCAGGAGCACTCTGTTGTTATGGTACGTGGCGGACGTGTTAAGGATCTTCCCGGTGTACGTTACCACATCATCCGCGGCACCCTTGATACTCAGGGCGTTAACGGAAGAATGCAGAGTCGTTCAAAGTACGGTGCTAAAAGACCGAAGGCTGCTAAGAAGTAAGCCGTAAATTAACTTCTTATGGAAAAACAATAGTTTATACCTTATTATATATGCGGTATGACCTACTTGTTGACTCCACGGGAAAACTCGAGTACCTATGAACTCATAAATATGAAGGAGGGAAGCGAAAGATGCCAAGAAGAGGCCAAATCGCTAAACGTGATGTATTACCAGATCCGCTTTACAATTCAAAGCTTGTAACACGTCTTATCAACAACATTATGTATGATGGAAAAAAGGGTGTTGCACAGAAAATTGTTTACGGTGCGTTTGACATCATTAATGAAAAAACAGGTAACGATCCATTAGAAACCTTCCAGGCTGCTATGGAAAATGTTATGCCTGTTCTTGAGGTAAAGGCTCGCCGTATCGGTGGTGCTACTTACCAGGTTCCGCTTGAAGTTCGCGCTGAAAGACGTCAGACTCTCGGCTTGCGCTGGATAACTGCTTATGCACGTCAGCGTTCAGAAAGAACTATGAAGGAACGTCTTGCTGCTGAAATTATGGACGCTGTTAATAAAACAGGCGGTGCAGTTAAGAAGTGTGACGATACACACAAAATGGCTGAAGCAAATAAAGCATTTGCTCATTTTAGATATTAATCCGGTTGAAATTTTTAGGAGGATATTATGCCAAGAAAAGTATCTCTTGAAATGACAAGAAATATTGGTATTATGGCGCACATCGATGCTGGTAAAACAACAACTACCGAGCGTATCCTTTACTATACAGGTATTAACCATAAAATTGGTGAAACCCATGATGGTGCCGCTACTATGGACTGGATGGAGCAGGAGCAGGAAAGAGGTATTACAATTACTTCTGCTGCAACAACTTGTTTCTGGAAGGATCATAGAATCAATATCATTGATACACCTGGTCACGTTGACTTCACGGTAGAAGTTCAGCGTTCACTTCGTGTACTTGACGGTTCAGTTACCGTTCTTTGCGCAAAGGGCGGTGTTGAGCCACAGTCTGAAACCGTATGGCGTCAGGCTGATGATTATAAAGTACCTAGAATGATTTATGTTAATAAGATGGATATTATGGGTGCTGATTTTTACAATGTTCTTAACATGGTAAAAGAAAGATTTAAATGTAATGCAGTTCCGATTCAGCTTCCTATCGGTGCAGAGGATACCTTTAGAGGTATTGTTGACCTTATCAATATGGATGCTGAAATCTATTATGATGATTTGGGAAATGATGTTCGTCATGAGCCTATTCCCGAAGATATGATGGAGCTTGCTACAAAATACCATGAAGCTCTCATTGAAGCTGTTGCAGAACAGGATGAGGCTCTTATGGAAAAATACTTTGAGGGTGAAGAGCTTACTGTAGACGAAATCAAAAAGACTATCAGAAAAGCTACTTGTGACAGTGCTATGGTTCCGATTACCTGCGGAACATCATACAGAAACAAGGGTGTTCAGCCTCTCCTTGATGCCATTGTTGATTATATGCCTGCTCCGACAGACGTTGAATCAATTAAAGGTGTTAATCCTGACACAGATGAAGAGGAAGCTCGTCATTCTTCAGATGAAGAGCCATTTGCAGCTCTTGCATTCAAGATTGCAACAGACCCGTTTGTTGGTAAAATCTGCTTCTTCCGTGTATATTCAGGCACACTCAATGCAGGCACACAGGTTTACAACTCAGTTAAAGGCAACAGAGAAAGACTTGGCCGTATTCTTCAGATGCATGCTAACCACAGAGAGGATATTGACACCGTTTATGCCGGTGATATTGCTGCTGCAGTTGGTTTGAAGAATACTACAACAGGTGATACGCTTTGCGATGAAAATCATCCTGTTATTCTTGAATCCATGAACTTCCCTGAGCCTGTTATCCGTGTTGCTATTGAGCCAAAAACAAAGGCAGGTCAGGAAAAGATGGGTATTGCTCTTGCAAAGCTTGCAGAAGAAGACCCTACATTTAAGGCTTATACAGATGAAGAAACAGGCCAGACCATTATTGCCGGTATGGGTGAGCTTCATCTTGAAATTATCGTAGACCGTATGCTTCGTGAATTTAAGGTTGAAGCAAACGTTGGTGCTCCTCAGGTAGCTTATAAGGAAACAATCCAGCAGGAATCAATGTCTGATACGAAGTTCAAGCGTCAGTCAGGTGGTTCTGGTCAGTACGGTCATGTTAAAATCCGTATGTCACCAAACCTTGATGAAAACGGCATAGGCAAGGGTTATGAATTTGTTAACTCTGTTGTCGGCGGTGCTATTCCTAAGGAATACATTCCGGCTGTAGATGCAGGTATTCAGGGTGCTATGAAGAACGGTGTTCTTGCAGGCTATCAGATGGTAGATATTAAGGTTGAGCTTTATGATGGATCATACCATGAGGTTGACTCATCTGAAATGGCATTCAAGATTGCCGGCTCTATGGCATTCAAGGATGCTGCTAAGAAAGCAAATCCTGCTATTCTTGAGCCTATGATGAAGGTTATCGTTATTGTTCCTGAAGATTACATGGGCGATGTTATCGGTGATCTTAACTCACGCCGCGGTCAGATTCAGGGAATGGAAGACAGAACAGGTGCTAAGCAGATTAATGCTCGTGTTCCTCTTTCTGAAATGTTCGGTTATGTAAATGACCTTCGTTCAAAGACGCAGGGACGCGGACAGTATACAATGGAACCGGACGGCTACGAGCAGGTTCCGAAGTCAATTTCAGAGGGCATTATCTCTGAAAGAGCTAAAAAAGACTAATTGTTTATAAAATTATTAAAAACACTTGATATTTTATCATTGCTTTGTTAAAATATCATTGACAATTTTACTATTGTAATTTTAAGGAGGAAATCCCAAATGGCAAAAGAAAAATTTAACCGATCAAAACCACATGTAAACATTGGTACAATCGGTCACGTAGACCACGGTAAAACAACTCTTACAGCTGCAATCACAAAGTATCTTGCAAACAAAGGCTATGCTAAGTTTGAAGATTATGCAGATATCGATAAGGCTCCTGAAGAGAGAGAGCGTGGTATCACAATCAACACAGCTCACGTTGAGTATGAAACAGATACTCGTCACTATGCACACGTTGACTGCCCAGGACATGCTGACTATATCAAGAACATGATCACCGGTGCTGCTCAGATGGACGGTGCTATCCTTGTTATCGCTTCAACTGATGGTCCTATGGCTCAGACAAAAGAGCACCTTCTTCTTGCTCGTCAGGTTGGCGTACCTTACATTGTTGTATTCATGAACAAGGTTGATCAGGTAGACGACGAAGAGCTTCTTGAACTCGTTGAAATGGAAATTCGTGAAACTCTTGATGAGTATGAATTCCCGGGCGATGATACTCCAATCATCAAGGGTTCAGCTCTTAAGGCTCTTGAAGCTGCTTCAAATGATGATCCTGCTTGTGCTTGCATTCAGGAACTCATGGATGCTGTTGACAGCTATATCCCAACTCCGGACCGTAAGGCAGACCTTCCTTTCCTTATGCCTGTTGAGGACGTATTCACAATCACTGGTCGTGGTACTGTTGCAACTGGTAGAGTAGAGCGTGGTCAGCTTAACATGGGTGAAGAAGTTGAAATCGTTGGTCTTAAGGACGAAATCGATAAGACTGTTTGCACAGGTATCGAAATGTTCCGTAAGCTTCTTGATTATGCAGAGGCTGGTGACAACATCGGTTGTCTTCTTCGTGGTGTTCAGAGATCAGACATTGAGCGTGGTCAGGTTCTTGCTAAGCCGGGCTCAATCAACCCTCACACAAAATTCGCTGGTCAGGTTTACGTTTTAAGCAAGGATGAAGGCGGTCGTCATACTCCTTTCTTCAACAACTATCGTCCTCAGTTCTATTTCAGAACAACAGACGTTACCGGTGTTATCTCTCTTCCGGAAGGCACAGAGATGTGTATGCCTGGTGATAACGTTGTTATGAACGTAGAGCTCATCACTCCTATCGCTATCGAAGAAGGTCTTCGTTTCGCTATTCGTGAAGGCGGTAGAACAGTAGGTTCAGGCGTTGTTACAGCTATCAACGAGTAATCTCTGATTTACAAATAATTAAGAGCAGTCGAAAGACTGCTCTTTTTTTGTACAGTATTTAAAGCACTTTACTGTCAAAATATGCATTTTTTATGCGAAAACAGGCAAGTGTTCACATTGACTCTGATTATTTTCATAATTATAATTGTATATATAAACTAAAAATCATTTGCACGGGATATATGTGAGGAGGATTTATGAAAAGAGTTGTCAGCTTAACTATTTCAATCGCTATGCTTTTAAGTATAGCAACCGGTTTGAATTTAACTGCTTTTGCTGCTGTGAACAGCAATTTTGAATATTCACTTTATGATGAAAGTTCTGTTGAAATTACTGCTTATAAGGGAAATGAAAGGAATCTTATTATTCCAAGTGAAATAGACGGATATACAGTTAAAAGTATTGGTGATTGTGCGTTTGAAGGCTCCACCGGCTTAAATAGCTTAACCATACCATCAAGTGTTGAATTTATAAATTGGTATGCATTTGATAACTGCTCTGGTTTGAGGACGCTTGTGATTTCCGAAGGTGTTAAAGAAATATGCCGGGGTGCGTTTAATGGTTGCAGCAGTTTAACAAATGTGATTATACCGAATAGTGTAACGCTTATTGATATTGGTGCATTTGCAGATTGTTCAGCACTGACGCGTGTAAATATTCCGCAGAACGTGGAAATAATCGGTACATATGCCTTTCAGAATTGCAGCAGTCTTTCAGCTATTACTGTTGATAAAAATAATGAATATTATGACAGCAGAAATAATTGCAATGCAGTTATAGAAACTGACAGCGATGTTTTAATTCTTGGTTGTAAAAATACAAACATTCCGAATACTGTTTCGCAAATAGGAGAGGGTGCATTTGATGGATGCACACAGCTTGAAAGTATTACAATTCCGGATAATGTTACAGCCATAGGTGATTATGCTTTTGAAGGCTGTACCGGCTTAACAAGTGCAGCAATATCTGAAAATGCAGAAAGAATAGGTACTGGTGCATTTGATTGGTGTACGGGATTAGTTGGTATAACAGTGCCTATAAGTGTTGAATTCATTGGCTCATCGGCCTTTGACCACTGTAACAGCTTAGAATATATAGCTTTTTTAAATGAGGATTGTTATATTGATTATGACGAATACACGATAAATAAAAGCACTTATATATTTGGTTATAAAAATTCATCTGCACAAGATTATGCTGAGGATTATGGCAGAACATTTTTACCGCTTGAGGAAGCTATTCCTGCAGCAAATATGCCTGCAGTTAAAAATGTTAGGGTCTCTGATATATCCTTGATAAAAGCAACCTTAACATTTGACGCTGTAAGCGATGCAGATGGTTATGAAATTCAATACTTATCCAATGGTGTATGGCGAAAGATTGATGAAATTACAAGTACCTCAAGAAGTTTCAGCAGTCTTACCTACAACAGTGAATACACTATGAGAGTTCGCGCTTATAAAGTGATTGAAGGGGTAAACATTTACTCTGTTAATTGGTCGGATAATGTGCATTTCAGAACGTTAAACAATTTAACCTCTGAATTGAAGGCTGTAACAAATATAAATTATTTAAATATATCATCAATAGGTGCAACGTTGACCTTTGATAAGGTTGACGGTGCAGATGGCTATCAGCTTCAGTATATAAGCAATGGTGCTTGGAAGAACTTTGGAGAAATAACAACAAATTCAAGAGTATTCAGCAGCCTTGCACCCGATACGGAATATACGTTCAGAGTTCGTGCATATATGGTAGTTGACGGGATAAATGTATATTCTGCCAATTGGTCTGCCGCTGTAAGCTTTGCAACCAAGCCGGATTTACCTGCGGTTGAGAGTATACGCTTTAGCAATATTACATCAAACGGATTAACTATCGTATTTGACAGTGTTGCAGGTGCAGCCGGTTATGAAATTCAGTATTTGAGGTCGGATGGATGGGTGAAAATGGGAAATGTAACAACAAATTCAAGAACCTTTACTTCGCTTGAATCCGGAAGAACATATAGTTTTCGTATTCGTGCTTATCAGATAATTAATGGTAATATTGTTTATTCCTCTAACTTCTCTGAGGTTTACTCCTGCACTACTCTGTAAATTGGTAAATAATGAGGCTATATGAAAATTATAGACGGTTGACACTTTATGTAAAACAAGATAAAATAAAGTCATATCTTATAACATAAATGGAGAAAGTGTAATGAAAAAACGTATAATCAGTTTATTTCTTTCAATATTAATAGCAGTGTTAATATTGCCGCCGGCTTCATTTTCTGCTCAAGCGGCAGATTATGCATCACAGTTAAGAGGTCAGGGCTTTCCGGAATCTTATATTCCGCATTTGGTTGCTCTTCATAATAAATATCCGAACTGGAGCTTTGAACCGCTGTTTACCGGTGAAAGCTGGAGTACAGCTGTTTCAAAGGAAAGAACATCTCATTCTCAGCAGAAGATTGAGAAGAATACAATCAATGACGGTAAGGGTTATTACTGCAACTGTTCATCGTGTTTTAAAAACGGAAGCTATGTAGTGCAGGAAAATCCGAATTGGGTATCCGCTTCACAAAGTGCCGTTGAGTATTATATGGATCCAAGAAACTTTCTTAATGAAAAATATATTTTCCAGTTTGAAACGAATTTTTATAATTCATCACATTCACAGGAGGGTGTGGAAGCAATCCTTGCAGGCACCTGGATGCACAACGCAAATATTACATACCAGAATGCACAGGGGCAGACTGTAACATATTCACCTGCAACAAAGTATTCGGCGGCCATTATGGCAGCAGCAAAAAACAGCGGACTTTCTGCATATTATCTTGCATCAAAAATTGTGCAGGAGGTTGGCGGAAAAACCAATTCAGCAGGCGGTGCAAGCGGAACAAACGCGAATTACCCGGGAATTTATAATTATTACAATATAGGAGCTTATACAGGAGCGGAAGATGGTTTACGCTGGGCTTCTTCAGGTTCAGGATATACAACAAATGTAAATGCCAATATGAGAAGTGCTTCAACAACTTCAAGCAGCATTGTTGTTAATGTTCCGATGGGAACAGCGGTTATATATAATTTCAAAACAGATAAACAGTCTGATGATTATGTATGGTATAATGTTACTGCAACCGTGGGCGGTACGTCTTATACAGGTTATATCCGCTCTGATTTAATTAATTACAGTTCACAGGACAAATATAACAGACCATGGACCAATCCGTATCTTTCAATTTATAACGGTGCACTTTACATAAAAAATAATTTCGGTACACAGTATACAGGCTATCTGCAGAAATTTAATGTGAATCCTGCATCTGGTTCAAATATGCACGGTCATGAGTATATGACAAGCGTTTACGCCGCTGCAAATGAAGCGGTAAAAACATATAATGCATATTACAATGAAGGTACTCTTGCACAGGGAAAAACCTTTTCAATTCCTGTTTTTATAGATATGCCGGGCAATCTTCCCGCAGTTCAGAATTTAAAGGCAACGAATATAACAAAGTCCGGAGCAACGCTTACCTTCGATAAGGTAACAGGTGCAGCAGGCTATGAATTGCAGTATGTAAGCAATGGTGCTTGGAAAAGCTTTGGAGAAATAACAGCAAATTCAAGAGTGTTCAGCAGCCTTGCAAGCGGAACAAGCTACACCTTCAGAGTAAGAGCATATATTGTTGTAAACGGACAGAAAGTATCTTCAAATAACTGGTCATCTACGATAACCTTTAAGACATTGGTTGATGCTGTTAATCTTCCTGCAGTTTCACAGATAAAATATACAAATATAACAGAAACGGGAGCAACGCTTACATTTGACAAGGTTAGCGGAGCAGACGGCTATCAGCTTCAGTATGTAAGCAATGGTGCTTGGAAGAACTTTGGAGAAATAACAACAAATTCAAGAGTATTCAGCAGCCTTGCAAGCGGAACAAGCTACACCTTCAGAGTAAGGGCGTATGCTGTTGTAAATGGTCAGAAGATTTATTCAAATAATTGGTCAGGTGCATACAGCTTTACCACATTAAACCCAACAAATCTTTCAGCACCTGCAAATTTCAAGGCATCAAATGTAACAAAAGCAGGAGCAACGCTTACATTTGACAAGGTTAGCGGAGCAGACGGCTATGAATTGCAGTATATCAGCAACGGAGCATGGAAAAGATTCGGAGATATTACAGCAAATACAAGAGTGTTCAGCAGCCTTGCGAGCGGAACAAGCTATACCTTCAGAGTAAGGGCATATGCAGTTGTTAACGGTCAGAAGATTTATTCGGATAATTGGTCTTCTCCGATAAGCTTTACTACTCTTAAATAAGTAAATAGGAATGATTCATTAGATTTTGAGTGAATTTTCGGCATTCTGCATCAAAGTGCAGAGTGCCTTTTTTACATAATTGTAAAGAAAAATCTTTTTTGTTGCCGTTATTATTATAATTTGATATAATATAAGCCTAAATATTTTAGGTGGTTTTATGGAAAAAGAGCTTGAAAATTTAACAGGAACCATTGAAGATATAACCTATTTTAACGAGGAAAACGGTTACACCGTTATGGTTATTTCTTATGATAATGAGCCTTTAACGGTTGTGGGTAATTTTCCTAAGCTCGTTGAGGGCGAAGAGGTGCGCCTTGTTGGCGAATGGGTAAATCATTCCACCTACGGAAAACAGTTTAAGGCAAGCCTTGTGGAGCAGACTCTGCCTGCGGATGCCGCAGGAATTCTGCGTTATCTTGCAAGCGGAATCATAAAGGGTGTTCGTGAATCAACGGCTGTTAAAATTGTTGAAGCCTTTGGTGCGGATTCCTTCAATGTTATTGAAAATGATGTTAACCGCCTTGCTTCCGTAAAAGGAATAAGCAAACCTAAGGCAAGAAAAATTCAGCAGGAGTTCAAAGCACAGTTTGCTTCAAGGGAAGCAATGATTGGTTTAACAAATCTCGGTTTAACGCAGAGCGAAGCATTTAAGGCTTATAATATGTTTCGTGCAGCCGCCTGTGATATTATTTCTGAAAATCCGTATGCCTTTGTTTGTGAAAGCGGTTATTCCTTTGAACGTGCAGAGGAAATTGCCGGCTCACTTGATTCACCTGATTTATATGATTACAGATGTCAGGCAGGAGTTGTTTTTGTTGTTCGCCATAATCTTGATAACGGTCATACCTGTCTGCCAAGAAGTGCAGTTGTTAAATCTGCAATGAATTATCTTGAATGCAGTGAGGATGCTGCAGAAATATCTATAGATAATGCCATTCAGGGCAAGCAGCTTTTTTCAGATGATATAAACGGTAAGGCGTTTTTATTTCTTCCCGAGATTTATCAGGCAGAAACTGCTGTTGCCGAAAGAATAAAGGTTATGGTAAATTATCCTCCGAGGCAGATTGAAATATTTTCAAGTGAAATTTATGCCTTTGAGGAAGCACACGGGATTGAATTTGATGATAAGCAAAGAGCTGCAATCGAGATTGCGGTTAATCAGGGTATGCTTATTCTTACAGGTGGTCCGGGTACAGGTAAAACCACAACGGTCAGAGGAATCATTGCCCTTATGAAAAACAGGTGGCTTAATGTTGCACTTGCGGCACCAACGGGCAGAGCTGCAAAAAGAATGACGGAGCTTACCGGCTGTGAGGCAAAAACAATTCACCGATTGCTTGAGGTTGAATACAGGGACGGAGCGACGGAACCATCATTTGTTTACAACAGGAAAAACAAGCTTGATGTGGATGCTGTTATCATTGATGAGCTTTCAATGGTGGATATAAAGTTGTTTGACAGCTTCTTGGAAGCACTGCCGATGAATGCAAGGCTTATTATGGTTGGAGATAAGGATCAGCTTCCGCCCGTAGGTGCAGGAAATGTACTTAAGGATTTAACCGAAAGCGGTATGATACCTGTTGTGGAGCTTGATAAGATTTTTCGTCAGGCAATGGAAAGTCTGATTGTTACGAATGCACATAAAGTTGTTAAAGGTGAAATGCCGGATATGTCACGAACTGATTCATCATCTGATTTCTTTCTGCTGAAAGAAAATGCACCATATAATGCTTCTAAGAAGATAGTTGATCTTGTAACACGCCGTCTGCCGGCATCATATGGGTATAATCCGCTTACTGATATTCAGGTGCTCTGTCCGAGCAGAAAAGGTGATGTAGGCACTGAAAACCTTAATTATCTTTTGCAGCAAAGGCTTAACCCTCCGTCAAGAGAAAAAGCGGAAATTAAGCATAACGGCTATGTTCTCCGCATAGGGGATAAGGTTATGCAGATTAAGAATAATTATGATGTGCCATGGTTTAAGGCAAATGATAGCGGCACAGGCGTTTTCAACGGGGATATTGGAATTTTAACAAGGATAGACAGGGCAAATGATATACTGAATGTTCAGTTTGACGACCGGGAAGCTATGTATTCGATTGAAAGTGCAAAGGAGCTTGAGCTTGCTTATGCAATGACTGTGCATAAAAGTCAGGGGTCTGAATTTGAAACGGTTGTTATGCCTGTTCTTGCAACTCCGCCGAAGCTTGCATACAGAAATCTGTTTTATACGGCACTTACAAGGGCAAAAAATCTTCTTGTTTTAATCGGAAATGAAAATTCTGTTCGCACAATGGTTGATAATGATAAAAAAAGCAGACGTTACAGTGCATTGGGGTATTTTTTAACGGTTGACAATAATCCTTTCTTGCAGTAACATTTATTTATATTGATTTTAAGGAATGACATTATGTTTGGTTATGATTTAGGTATAGATTTAGGCTCAAGTTCAATAGTTATATCTGTTCCCGGCAAGGGGATTGTTGTTAATGAGCCGTCCTATGTTGCCTATGACACGGAAACAGAAAAAATAGTGTATGCAGGCAGAAGGGCATATTATCTTGAGGGCAGAGAGCCAAGCGGTATTTCGGTTATTCAGCCTGTTGTAAACGGTGCAATAACCAATTATTCAATAGCTCAGAAAATGGTTAGGTTTTTTATTAACAAGGTTATAGGAAAAAGCCTTTTCAAGCCAAGAGTTGTTGCATCTATTTCCGCACTCAGCACAGATGTTGAAAAAAGAACCCTGGTGTCGGTAATAATTACTGCCGGTGCAAGATCTGTTTGCCTTGTTGAAGAGCCGCTTTGTGCCGCCTTCGGTGCGGGTGTTGATCCGTTGCTTCCTACAGGTGTTTTTGTTATAGATATAGGCGGCGGCACAACAAATATGGCAATTGTAAGTCAGGGCTGTATGAATCAGGTTGAAACGCTGCGGCTTGCAGGCAATCACTTTGATGATGAAATAATAAGACATATGCACGATGAGTACAGTATTTTAATCGGGAAACGTACAGCAGAAGAGGTAAAAAACAGTATAGCCTGTGCATATCCGCGTGAAGAGGATGTTGCTATGCAGGTTAAGGGCAGAAATATGGTAACCGGTATGCCCGATAGTGCCGAATTAACAGGAAATGAGATATATGAATGCTTAAGTCCGCTTTTAAAACAGCTTGCAGATGCCGCAGTTGCTCTTTTTGAAAGAACATCACCTCAGCTTATGGCAGATATAACATCGGGTGAGGTTATATTAACAGGCGGATGCTCTGCAATTTACGGAATGGATAAAATGTTTGCAGATGCACTTAACCTTGATATTACCGTTGCGCCAAGGGCCGAGCTGTGTGTTGCAAAGGGTACAATGGTTGCGCTCAATAAGATGCATGTTTTGGATCAATATGGCTATCGCTTCAGAACAAAGCAGGATGTCAGAATCAAGTGATTTAAAAATATAAACGGAGGAACTGATATGGATAGATTTTCAAAATTTCACCCCATAATCAGTTTCTTGTTTTTTATAGGTGTAATAGCTTTAACAATTGTTTTTACAAATTCTTTTTTTACCGCAGTGTCTTTTTTGTGTTCTTTTTGCTATTCAGTTAAGTTAAAGGGCAAAAAAGCGGTTTCATATTTGCTGAAATTCACATTTCCCATTGTTTTATTTGCAGGAATTTTCAATATGCTTTTTGCCGGATACGGAAAACATATTTTATTTTCTGTAAAGGGAATTAACTTTACAACAGAATGCCTTGCATCAGGTTTGTTTACAGGGGTGATGATAGGTGCGGTTATCATGTGGTTTTTGTCATATAACGAGATTGTTACAAGTGATAGGTTTATGGCAATTTTTGGCGGTATTATGCCAAATTTTGCACTTTTGTTTTCTATGATTCTGCGATTTATTCCGCTTATGATTAAAGCTTCTGATGAAATAAAGGATGCACATAAGGGTTTAGGAACGGAAACAAAGGGATTAAAAAACACTCTGTCAAGGTTTTCAGCTTTACTGTCAATAAGCCTTGAAAAAAGCATTGAAACAGCGGATTCAATGAAATCCAGGGGCTTTGGGACCAAAAAAAGAAGCTTCTACAGCGCATATGAATTCAGAAAAAGTGATTTTGCAGCACTTATGCTTATTGCAGTGCTGATTATATATTTATTTGCTGCAGGCTTTATGGAATATCCGCAGATTTCTTTTAATCCTGTAATTGAAATTAAGAGTATTCATTATTTTTCATTGATATTATTTTTTGTTTATGCACTTTTTCCGCTAATTGCGGATTTATCGGAGGATGTTAAATGGCTTTTGTTGAAATCAAAAATTTAATATTCTCTTATCCCAAAGCAGATGAAAATGCACTTGATGGTGTTAACCTTTCTGTTGAAGAGGGAGAGGTATGTCTTGTTATCGGAAAGTCCGGCAGCGGAAAATCAACTCTCTTAAGGCTTCTTAAAAAGGAAATTGCACCTTTCGGTGAAGTCAGCGGAGAGATTAGCATAAGAAGTGAAAATATAGGCTTTGTTAATCAGAATGTTGAAAGCAATATTGTTACGGATACCGTGCAGAGTGAGCTTGCTTTTGCTCCGCAGAATCTCGGAACAGGCAGAAAAGAAACGGCTTTGAAAATTGCAGAGGCGGCAAGTTACTTTAATCTCGGCAGTGTTTTTAATGAGAAAACAGAGAGTCTTTCAGGCGGCACAAAGCAGATTGTTTCGCTTGCTTCTGTGTTTACTGCCGAAACGGATTTGCTTATTCTTGATGAGCCTGTTTCGCAGCTTGATCCCGTAGCGGCAGAGGACTTTATAAATATAGTTTCTAAGCTCAACCGTGAGCAGGGAGTAACTGTTATTATCAGCAGCCACAGAATGGACGGCATTCTGAAAGCCGCAGACAAAGTTGCGGTTATGGATCAGGGTAAAGTGATTTTTTGCGGAACACCCTCGCAAGCGGCACGCTTTCTTGTAGAAACAGAGCATGATATGAGAGCGGCACTTCCGCCATATACGCAGGTTTTAAATGGTAATCCGATTGATTTTTCAGATGCAAAAAAAGCATTGAATCATATTACATATCGAAAAGAATGTGTGCAGGTGAAAAATGATACCTCTCTCACTGCAAAAGGTATTTGTTTTGCTTATAAAAAAGGATTGCCGGATGTTTTCCTTTCGCTTGATTATCAGGCTGAAAAGGGGAAAATCAATGCCATAGTCGGTGCGAACGGAAGCGGTAAAACAACACTTCTTAAATGTCTTTGCGGTGTGCTGAAATGCTATAGCGGCAAAATTAAGGCAAGCGGAAGAACGGCATATATGCCGCAGAATGTGCATACCTTATTTGTTTGTGATACTGTTCGTGAAGAGGTTAATGATGCAAAGTTGTTAACGCAGTTCGGGCTGGACAGACTTGTTCAAAGAAATCCATTTGATTTGAGCGGCGGAGAGGCACAGCGTCTTGCTCTTGCTAAAATAATGTCAGTGGATTGTGATATTATGCTGCTTGATGAGCCTACAAAAAGTGTTGATGCGCCCTTCCGTATTGAATTTGCGGGGATGCTTAAAGCACTTACCGAAAAAGGAAAAACGATAATAGTTGTAACGCACGATTTGGAATTTGCGGGCAGGTATGCAGATAATACCGCATTTTTATTCAACGGTAAAATTATTGCAAATTCCCCTGCAAGAGAATTTTTTTCTTCACTTTCAACTTATACGACATCCATTTCAAGATTAACGGGCGGAAAGGCTGTTTCTGTTGATGATATTGAGGTGGAGCAATGAAAAGAAAATCAGTAAAAATTTTGTCTGCAGTGTTGATTTTGTTAACGGCGGTTATTATAGTTTTATGGCAGCTTTTCCTTGCTGAAACCACTTCATTTTACCTTGTTTCGGTAATCATTCTTCTTGTTTCAATGATACCGTTTATGCTCAGCTTTGAAAAATCCTCGCCCTCGGCACGTGAGCTGGCACTCATTGCAGTTCTGATTTCGCTTGCGGTTGCGTCAAGAGCTGTATTCTATCTTGTGCCTCAGTTCAAGCCTATCGGTGCGGTGGTTATTGCGTCAGCGGTTTGTCTTGGAGCCGAAAGGGGATATATTATAGGTGCATTTTCAGCGTTTGTTTCAAACTTTATTTTCGGGCAGGGAATATGGACTCCTTTTCAGATGGTAGCACTTGGGCTTGTCGGCTTTTTTGCAGGTGTTATCTTTAAAAAGCTGAGAACAAACAGGTGGACTCTTTCAATAGTCGGCTTCGTTCTTACCTTTGCACTTTACGGTGTTATTGTTGATGCAGGCTCGGTGATTTTTATTGCGGATGAGTTTACATGGTCTGCCGCTTTGGCAATATATGCAGCAGGTCTGCCGTTTTCAGCAATATTCGGCGGAGCAACAGTGCTGTTTCTGTTTTTATTTGGTGAGGCATTTATTAAAAAGTTGAACAGAATTAATATGAAATACGGGATAACGGAGGATAATTATGAAAAATGAAAACATATTGGACAGGCTTTCAAAAATAGCATTCATCACCGCAATAATCGGTGTATGTACAATCGGAATATGCCCTGCATTTGCAGCAATAGGCATAACTGTTCCTTTGGTTATGAAGAGGAAGAATGCCCAAATCAGCAAGGAAACGCAATCACGCAATAAAAAGGCATTTATTGCAGGTATAATTTCAATAATTATGTTTGTTGTGGATTTGGTAATTGCTATTGTTTTAAATTCTCAATTTAATTGGTTTTAATAATGGTAATATTATATAATTTAGGAGCGGTTTTGCCGCTCCTTTTTTTTGTTGGATCTTTTTGAAAAATGATAAAAAATTGTTGACAAACGATAATTTTGATGCTATAACTAACTTGAAAATTATTCTTTTGGAGGAAAATTTAATGTGGAGTAAAGAAAAATCCGTTAAGCTTACACACTTTATTGTAAGGGTGTGCTATGTTGTTTTGGCAGTAATTGTTATTGTACTTCCTTTTCTTATTGCAACAGAGCCTGTTATTTACCAAATATCTTTGTGGCAGCTTGGCGGCAAATATGTTTTATATCCGTTTTATGCAATTGTACCTGCAGGATATGTGGCTTTAATTTGTATAGATAAGCTATTAACCAATATCAGAAAAGAAGTTGTTTTTGACGGCAGAAATGTCAAACTGCTGAGAATTATAAGCTGGAGCTGCTTTTATGCCGCAATCGTATGCCTGCTTGCGTTTGTAATTATTTGTATAGCTAAGGGATGGCCTTCTGTTTTTCTGATAATTTTAGCCGCAGGTGCAGGATTTATGGGACTGGTAGTAAGAGTAGTTAAAAATGTATTTGAATCTGCGATAAAAATCAAAGAAGAAAACGAGCTTACCATATAGGAGGAATATATGCATATTGTAGTAAATCTTGATGTTATGCTTGCAAGGCGTAAAATGTCCTCAAATGAACTGGCATCAAAAATAGGTATTACTCCTGCAAATTTATCAATTTTAAAAACGGGAAAGGCAAAGGCTATCAGATTTTCAACCTTAACAGCTATCTGCAAGGAACTTGATTGTCAGCCCGGTGATATTCTGGAATTTGTTAAGGATTAAGCAATAAATATTAATGGAGATGATGATATGAATAATTATGAATTTAATACAAAAAGCACATATTATGTTCCGCCGCAGGCACCTAAAAACAGAAAAATACTTAATATGAATAAAAAAGATTTATCATTTTTACTGGTCTTTTTTGCATCGATATTTATTTTTATTGATTTTGCAGTAATGCACGGCTTTAATTCAGGCTTTACCATATCATTTTTTATTATTTTTGTTGTATTCACTGCATATCTCTGGAATAAAAGTATTAAGGTATCTGCTTTTTCATATATTTGCGGGATTTTATCACTTGCAGGGGCTGCAACCTTTACGCTGTCAAGAGATATATTTGTAAATTTCATCATGGTATTTCTTGTTACGGCATTGTTTTCAATTTACATTTGCGGAATAAGCGATACCTTCAGAAATAATGAGGGCAGTTTTAAAATGCTCGGTGATTTGATTTGCGGTACAATCATTTCGCCGTTTACCAACATATCGGATGTAAACTATTCACTTAATAAATCTATTTCTAAAAACAAAAGATTGCTTTATGTTATTATAGGATTTGCGGTTTCCGTTCCCGTATTGCTGGTTATTATACCTCTTCTTGTAAGCAGTGATGCAGCCTTTCAGGGGCTAATCAATACAATTGCAAGGAATATAGGAATTTATATTGCAGATGCTTTTATATCCATTTTGTTTATACCATATGTTTTTTCTTATGCTTTCAGCAAAAAGAATAATCTTAAAACGGGTTCCGAAGTTTTTGCTAAAAGCAAAAAGAGTTTCAGATTTTCACCAAGTGCAGTTTCAACAACATTTTTATGCGTTATTTCAGTTACGTATTTAGTTTACCTTTTCTCACAGCTTGCATATTTTTTCAGTGCTTTTTCAGGCATTCTTCCTGAGGGTTATGAATATACTGCAAGCGTTTATGCAAGACGCGGATTTTTTGAAATGTTTGCTATATGTGTTATTAACATTGCAATTATTTCTTTAACAAATATTGCTACAAAAAGAGATGGAGCAAATAAAATTTCCAAACCGTTAAAGGCAGCAGAATTCTTTATATCAATGTTTTCAATTGTTCTTCTTACTACCGCAATGTCTAAAATGAGCCTTAATATTGAAATTTTCGGTCTTTCAAAGTATCGTTTGCTTGTTTCAATATTTATGGTTATGCTTCTTGTTATCATTCTGTTTTTTGTAATTCATATTTTCTTCCCTAAGGTTAAGTATATGCAGCCTATCATTATTTTCTGCAGTGTACTGTTTATCGTTTGTGCATTTGCAGATATGGATTCAGTTGTTGCAAAATATAATGTTAATGCTTACAGTAATAATGAGATTGAAACGGTTGATGTAAGCTATCTGAATAATCTTTCCGATTCCGCAGTGCCGTATATAATTGAGCTGGCAAATGATAAAAATGAAGAAGTTGCACAGCAGGCAAAAAATTGTATTCTTTACAGAGTTGAATATGATTACGGTGAGAATTTCACATTGTCTGAAAACGGAGCGCTTGAATGTAATGGTATAGGGGATCTGCGTGAATTCAATTTTGTTAAAAAGCTTTCAAATAAAATGATTTGTGATTATTATAATTCTCTGCCGGAGGATATGAGAAATATTCATAATGCTTACTCATATGATGAAGATTATGTATATGGTGAATATTAAATAGTATCTTAAAACAATTAAAGACCGCTCATATGAGCGGTCTTTGTTTATAGTATTATGATTAATCAGGATAACCGTTAGGGTTCTGACTTTGCCAGCGCCAGCTGTCCTCACACATTTCTTCAATGTCGCGTTCAGCCTTCCAGCCAAGCTCCTTTAATGCCTTGCTTGGATCTGAATAGCAGGTAGCAATATCACCGGGGCGGCGGTCAAGAATTTCATATTTAATCTTAACACCTGAAGCTTTTTCAAATGCTTTAACAACATCAAGCACACTGTAGCCCTTGCCTGTGCCGAGGTTGTATATATTAAGACCCGTACCTGAAGCTACCTTCTCAACAGCCTTAACGTGGCCGAGTGCCAAGTCAACAACGTGAATATAATCTCTTACACCTGTGCCGTCGTGCGTATCATAATCATCACCGTAAACACCCAGGTGATCAAGTTTGCCGATAGCAACCTGTGTGATGTATGGCATAAGGTTGTTTGGAATTCCGTTCGGATCTTCGCCCATCGTGCCGCTCTTATGAGCACCGATAGGATTGAAATAACGAAGCAGGCAGATAGACCATTCCTTGTCTGATACATATAAATCCTGCATGATTTCTTCAATCATAAGCTTTGTTCTGCCATACGGATTGGTAACACCGCCAACCTTCATATCCTCTGTAAGAGGTGATATGTTATTCATACCGTAAACCGTTGCAGAGGAGGAAAATACAATCTTTTTGCATCCGTTATTTCTCATAACATCAAGCAAAACAAGTGTTCCGTTTATATTGTTGTCAAAATATTCAAGAGGCTTATAAACACTTTCGCCAACTGCCTTAAGCCCTGCAAAATGAATAACAGAATCAATGCTTTCTTTTTTGAAAATTTCATCCATTCCGTCATAATCACGAATATCACATTCGTAATAGGTGAATGCTTTGTTTGTAAGAGCCTTTATTCTGTCTATACTTGATTTTTTGCAGTTGCAGAAGTTATCAACAATTACAACATCAATACCCGAATTAAGAAGCTCAACGCAAGTGTGGCTGCCGATATATCCGGCACCACCCGTTACTAAAACTGACATAAAAATCCTCCTAAAAAATTTTATTAATAAGCCTTACCCCAATAAAGCATATGCTTAGCGGGTTTTCCACAGCAAACACAGGTATCTGCAATATGCTCTTCCTCAAGAGGGATACAGCGTGAACCAACACCTGTGATTTCCTTAACCTTATCCTCACATGTTTCTTCTCCGCACCACATTGCTTTAACGAAGCCGTCTCCGTTTTCTTTAAGTGCGTTTGTGATTTCATCAAGAGTTTTGCATATATAGGTTCTGTGTTCCCTGTTTTCAAGAGCAGCATTGTACATACCGTCACGCACCTCCTGAAGCTTTTGCAGAATAACTGCTTCAAGTTCGTCAAGGGATACAAAGGTTTTTTCTCTGTTATGACGTGTAACAATTACACACTGATTTTTTTCAATATCCTTAGGACCTATTTCAACTCGAATAGGAACACCCTTCATTTCATATTCGGCAAATTTCCAACCCGGTGAATTGTTTGATGCATCAATTTTTGCACGGCAGATTTTTTTCAATCTGTCACATACCTCGGTAGCTTTTTCAATTACACCTTCCTTATGCTGTGCAACAGGAATAACCATAACCTGAACAGGAGCAACAGCAGGCGGAAGAACAAGTCCGTTATCATCACCGTGTGTCATAATAATTGCACCGATAAGGCGGGTTGTCATTCCCCAAGAGGTCTGATGCGGATATACAAGTTTGTTTTCCTTGTCTGAATACTGAATTTCAAATGCTTTTGCAAAGCCGTCACCAAAATAATGAGAGGTACCTGCCTGAAGTGCCTTGCCGTCATGCATAAGTGCTTCAATGCAGTATGTACGCTCTGCACCTGCAAACTTATCGCTTTCTGTTTTCATACCCTGAACAACAGGAATTGCAAGATATTTCTGGCAGAATTCGGTATATACATTAAGCATTTTCTCTGTTTCTTCAATAGCTTCCTCAGCAGTTGCATGAAGTGTGTGACCCTCTTGCCAGAGGAACTCACGTGATCGAAGAAACGGTCTTGTTGTTTTTTCCCATCTTACAACAGAAACCCATTGATTATAAAGCTTAGGCAGGTCACGGTAAGAATGAACAACATTCTTGAAGTGCTCGCAGAAAAGTGTTTCAGATGTAGGTCTTACGCAAAGTCTTTCTTCAAGCTGCTCGCTTCCGCCGATTGTTACCCATGCACATTCAGGTGCAAAGCCCTCAACGTGATCCTTTTCCTTTTGAAGAAGGCTTTCAGGAATAAACATAGGCATACAAACATTTTCGTGGTCTGTATCCTTAAACATTTTATCAAGTATATTCTGGATGTTTTCCCAGATTGCATAACCGTAAGGGCGGATAACCATACAGCCCTTAACGCTTGTGTATTCAATTAATTCAGCCTTTTTGCAAATATCGGTATACCATTTTGCAAAGTCTTCATCCATAGAGGTAATATCCTCTACCATTTTTTTCTGATCCTTTGCCATAAAAGCTTCTCCTTCGGCATTGTTATAGGTATTAATATTATAAACTATATAGAAAAATATGTAAATATGATTTTTATATAAAAATTTTGGACTTTTACCAAAATAATTTTATGTTTTTTATTTTTTTGTTAAATTTATTTTCTTGAAAATAGAAATTTCGGGTGATATAATTGCAGTTAGATTAAATGTACATACTTTAATTATAAGCAGATTGCTTTAAAGATATGTATTGTTAAAGAAGGTGATTCTGTGACGATGTTTCCTATAATGCCTGTGGCAATGGGAATACGTGAAGAGTTGATTGATCAGCTTGAAATAGAAACTGTTTTCACAATTCCTTTTATAAATGTTGAGGTAGATGAAGCTACAGTTGTTTCTTGGATAATAATGGCAGTTTTAACCCTTGCTGCAATACTGCTTACACGAAATCTGAAGGTTGACGGTAAAATATCAAAACGCCAGCTGATTCTTGAGATTTGTATGGATAAGCTTATTGGATTTTTTGATAAAATTCTGTGCGGAAAAGGTAAAAAGTATATGCCGTGGCTTATGAGTATAGCAATATTTATAGGTGCGGCAAACATGGTTGGAATATTCGGTTTCAAACCGCCGACAAAAAGTATGCAGTCAACTGCGGCTATGGCAATTACAAGCATTCTTCTTGTTGAGTTTGCGGGAATAAAAGAAAGAGGACTGAAAGGTCACTTGAAATCCTTTGCAAAGCCGGTTGCAATTGTTGCGCCGATTAATTTACTTGAACTGATTATAAAGCCGCTGTCACTCTGTATGCGACTTTTCGGAAATGTTTTAGGTGCATTTATTATTATGGAGCTTATAAAAAGCGTTATCTTTCTTAAAATAGGTGTGCCGGTGGCGTTCAGCCTGTATTTTGATTTGTTTGATGGATTTTTACAGGCATATATTTTTGTATTCTTAACAGCTATGTATGTTCAGGAAGCTGTAGAATAAATATAGATAAATTATTATTAAATAGTTAAAGGAGAAAATATTATGGGAGTAGCAATAGGAGCAGCAATAGCTGTATTGGCAGGTTTAGGAGCAGGTATAGGTATCGGTATTGCAACAGGTAAGGCAGTAGAAGCAATTGCCCGTCAGCCTGAAGCAGCAGGTGAAATCAGAACATCACTTCTTCTTGGAAGTGCACTTGCAGAAGCAACTGCGGTTTATGGTCTTGTTGCAAGTATTCTTATCATATTCCTGCTTAAATAAGAGCAAGTTTTAAAATTCACTGAAAGGAAAAACGGTTATGCTCAGGTTTGACTGGAATTTTCTTTTTATGCTTATAAACCTTATTATATTCTTTTTGCTTATGAAAAGGTTTTTATTTAAGCCGATTATGAAGGTAATGGACAAGCGTAAAGAGATGATTGATAATCAATTCAATGATGCCGAAAATGCAAATAATCAGGCACTTGAATTTAAAAAACAGTATGAAGAAAAAATTGAAAATATCAATGAGGAATCAGAAAGCATAATAAGCGATGCAAGGGAAAGTGCAAAGGCTGAATATGCTAAAATCATTGATAAAGCAGAGGCAGACGCAGAAAAGCTGAAGGCAGTTGCAAAAAAGCAGGCCGAAACAGAGTGCGAAAATGAACGCCGTATGGCAAGAGAGGATATAGCAAATCTTGCAATGGAGGCGGCTGCAAAGGTTATCGGAGCCAATGTTTCTGCTGAAACAAACAGTGATATTTTTGATGAATTTTTGAATGAAAGCAGTGAAAGCAATGAGTCAGAGAATTGATGATTATATAAATACACTGCTTTTAAATGAAGTAAGTGTATCAGAGCTTGACAGGGCAAAGGAAATTCTTTTTTCTTCTGATGAGTTAATGCAGATTTTGAACAGCCCCTCTGTTTCCCCGGAGGAAAAGAGCAGAGTTGTAAGTGAAATCTTTTCTTCATCAGTTAAACCCGTTGTTTTGGGTCTTGCTGAAAAGTGCAGGGCAGAAAGTATCTGTGAGGTTATAGAGGCATATTCTGCAGTACTTGATAAGAAAAACAGAATCGCAAGAGCAACTGTTGTTTGTGTTAACGAGCCGAATGCTCAACAGCTTAGAGGAATAGAAGAATTTATCTGCAAAGAAGAAAATGCAGGCTCTGCAAAAATTAAAGTAGTTAAAGATGAAAGTCTTATAGGCGGCTTTATTATTCAGATTGGCAACAAGCAGTTTGACAGAAGCCTAAAAACAAAAATAACCCGTATCAAGGAAAAAATCGTTGATGATGCAAGAAAAGCCTCTTCGGTTGATACAGGTAATATTATATCCATACTTAAAAGTGAAATAAGAGATTATGATTTTGAAACCTCAGGTGAAGAAATCGGAACGGTTACAGGTGTTGGTGACGGCATTGCATCAATTCACGGCTTAGACCATGTTATGTATGGCGAAATCGTGATTTTTGACTGCGGAATAAAAGGTATGGTGCAGGATATAAAGAAGCATTCCGTAGGCTGTATTCTTTTTGGTTCTGACAGTGAAATTCACGAGGGTACAAGGGTTAAAAGAACACATAAAAATGCAGGGGTTCCTGTTGGTGATGCTTTTATAGGCAGAATTGTAAATGCACTGGGTGAGCCAATAGACGGAAAAGGTGAAATCGCAGCGGATGAATACCGTCTTGTTGAAAATACAGCACCGTCTATTGTAGACAGGAAGTCCGTTTCAGAGCCTCTGCAAACGGGTATTCTTGCAATAGATTCCATGTTTCCCATAGGCAGAGGTCAGCGTGAACTTATAATCGGTGACAGGCAGACAGGTAAAACCTCAATTGCACTTGATACGATTCTGAATCAGAAGGGCAAGGACTGTATCTGTATTTATAATGCAATAGGTCAGAAGGCATCTACTGTTGCCAAGCTTGTAAGCACGCTTGAAAAAAACGGTGCAATGGAATACACAATTGTTGTATGTTCAACTGCATCTGACTCTGCATCTCTGCAGTATATTTCACCGTATTCAGCAACTGCAATTGCAGAATACTTCATGCATAAGGGCAAGGATTGCCTTATCGTTTATGATGATTTAAGTAAGCACGCAGTTGCTTACCGTGCATTGTCGCTTCTTTTGGAGCGTTCTCCGGGACGTGAAGCATATCCGGGTGATGTTTTCTATCTGCATTCAAGACTTCTTGAACGTTCATCACGTCTTTCCGATGAGCTCGGCGGAGGATCAATAACAGCTCTTCCTATTATTGAAACGCTGGCAGGAGATGTTTCTGCGTATATACCAACAAATGTAATTTCTATTACAGACGGTCAGATATTCCTTGAGAGTGACTTGTTCTTCAGCGGACAGCGTCCTGCTGTTAATGTCGGCTTATCCGTTTCACGTGTAGGCGGTGCCGCACAGACAAAGGCGATGAAGAAAGCAGCAGGCTCACTTCGTGTTGATTTGGCACAGTTCCGTGAAATGGAAGTATTCACTCAGTTTTCTTCTGATTTGGATGAAGAAACAAAGGCAGGTCTTTCTTACGGCAAGGGACTTATGGAGCTTCTTAAGCAGCCTCTCGGAAAACCGCTTTCTCTGGCACAGCAGGTTATTACTCTTGTTTGTGCTATAGGCAAAAAGTTTGCGGATGTTCCGATAAATGAAATTAAAAAGCTTCAGGGAGAGCTTCTTGAATACTTTGAGGATAAGCATATCGGAATTATAAACGAAATAGAAACCATGAAGGATCTTGACGATAAGCTAAAAGCCGATATTCTTAAGGCTTTTGATGATTTCAGAAAGGTGAATAATGGCTAATACAAGAGAAATTCAGGGCAGAATTAAATCTATTAAGGATACTAAAAAAATTACGAATGCAATGTATATGGTATCCTCCTCAAAAATGCAGAAGGCAAGAAAAAGCCTTTTGAATACTGAGCCGTACTTTCAGCTCATTCAGGATAGCCTTGCAAAAATTCTTAATATTGCCCCTGAGGTTGGAAACAGGTTTTTCAATCAGCGTGAATGGAAAAAGGGCAAGGACAGAAAAATTGGTTATCTTGTAATTACTGCGGATAAAGGGCTTGCAGGTGCTTATAACCATAATATTATAAAAATTGCGGAAGAGCTTGTTCTAAATGAAGAGGAAGATATGCTCTTTGTTGTAGGTCAGGTAGGCAGGCACTACTTTGAAAAAAGAAATATTCCGATTGATATTCATTTCAACTACACTGCTCAGAATCCTACGATGAACCGTGCAAGGCATATAGCTGAAAAGCTTACGGATTTATTCCTTGAAGAAAAAATTGATGAGGTGTATGTTATTTACACCAAAATGATTAATTCAATGAATGTTGAGCCTGTAAGTACAAAAATACTCCCGATTAAAGAGGAGCATATAGCAATCAGGGATAAGAATAATTATTATGAAAATGCTGCATTTTTACCTGATGTTCAAACAGTTTTTGATAAAATAGTACCGAATTATGTTGCAGGCTTTATTTACGGTGCATTGATTGAATCATATTGCAGTGAGCATAATTCAAGAATGCTTGCAATGCAGACTGCAACAGATGCAGCAACTGATATGATAAAGCAGCTGAGCATTCAGTATAACCGTGCAAGACAGGCGGCAATAACTCAGGAAATCACAGAGGTTATTGCAGGCTCAAGGGCACAGAAAAATCACGAATAATTAAGATAAAAACCGTTTTTCGGTTGTTTAGATTAGGAGGAAATCCTAAATGAATAATGGCAAAATAGTTCAGGTAATGGGTCCTGTTGTTGATGTTCAGTTTGAAGATGAGCTTCCGAAATTAAAGGATGCATTAGAAGTAACAGTTAACGGCAAGAGGCTTGTTATGGAGGTTTCACAGCATATAGGAAACAGAACGGTAAGATGTATTATGCTTGCTGCTTCTGAGGGTCTTCATAAGGATATGGAGGTTGTTGCCACAGGCGGTGCAATTTCCGTGCCTGTAGGCAAAAAATGTCTTGGAAGACTTTTTAATGTTGTTGGTGATACCATAGATGACCTTGAAGATTTATCAGATACCGAGCATTGGGGTATTCACAGAAATCCGCCAAGCTTTGAGGAGCAGTCGGCAACTGTTGAAATTCTTGAAACAGGCATTAAGGTTATTGACCTTTTAACGCCATATGTTAAGGGTGGCAAAATAGGACTTTTCGGTGGTGCAGGTGTAGGTAAAACAGTGCTTATTCAGGAGCTTATCACCAATGTTGCGAACGTTCACGGCGGATATTCAATTTTTACCGGTGTCGGCGAGCGTTCAAGAGAGGGTAATGATCTTTGGAATGAAATGAAGGAATCAGGTGTTATAAATAAAACCGCACTTGTTTTCGGTCAGATGAATGAGCCGCCCGGAGCACGTATGCGTGTTGCCGAAACAGGACTTACAATGGCAGAATACTTCCGCGATGTTGCACATCAGGATGTACTTTTGTTTATAGATAATATTTTCCGTTTTGTGCAGGCTGGTTCTGAAGTTTCTGCACTTCTTGGAAGAATGCCGTCTGCTGTTGGTTATCAGCCTACTCTTGCAACAGATGTAGGCGAACTTCAGGAAAGAATTGCATCTACCAAAAACGGCTCAATCACATCTGTTCAGGCAGTTTATGTTCCTGCAGACGATTTAACGGATCCTGCTCCTTCAACAACGTTTGCTCACCTTGATGCAACAACAGTTCTTTCAAGAAAGATTGCCGAAAAGGGAATTTACCCTGCTGTTGATCCGCTTGAATCAAACAGCCGTATTCTTGAAGCGGACACGGTAGGTGAGGAGCATTACAATGTTGCAAGGCGAGTTCAGGAATATCTGCAGAAATACAAGGAATTGCAGGATATTATTGCAATTCTCGGTATGGAGGAGCTTTCTGAAGAGGATAAGGCAACTGTTTACAGGGCAAGAAAAATAGAAAAATTCCTTTCTCAGCCTTTTCACGTTGCAGAAATGTTTACAGGCTTAAAGGGTGTTTATGTTCCCGTTGCTGAAACAATTAAGGGCTTTAAGGCAATTATAGACGGCGAACTTGATGATGTGCCGGAGGCAGCATTCTTTAATGCAGGCACAATTGACGATGTGCTTGAAAAAGCAAAAACTTTAAAATAAACGGATAGGGGGCATAATTTTGAAAACTTTTAAGCTGAGGATAGTTGCATCCAATAAAGTTTTCTTTGATGATGAATGCCAATGCCTTACGATTCCGTATATTGACGGCGGCAAAATGTCCTTTCTGCCTCGTCACGAAAACTGCATTGTTCCGATTGAAAGCGGAGAAATGAAGATAAAGGCGGCAGATGATTCTGTTATAGAAGCTTTTATAGGTGATGGTTTTATTGAATTTCTTGATAATGAGGCTGAGGTGGTTTGCGTTTCTGTGGAAATGCCTATTGAAATAGATAAAAGGCGCGCAGAAGAAGCGAAAATACGTGCCGAGGAAAAGCTTAGGCAGAAGCAAAGTCAGTTGGAATACAATATTTCAAAGGCGGATCTTTCAAGAGCAATGCACAGAATTAAGGTAAAAAACAGACACGAAATATAATAAAGCGGTAGGGAAAGCGTATTCATTGCGTCTTTCCCTAATTGTATATTATATTTACTTTTAGGAGGGTTAATTTTGTCAGTTAAACTAATTGCTATGGATCTGGACGGAACCCTTATGGCTCCGGATCACATTACAGTTACTGAAAAAACGAAAAGTGCACTTATTAAAGCAAATGAAATGGGCATAAAAACCGTTATTGCAACAGGCCGTACCCTTTCTGTTATAAATAACGTTTTAAAACAGCTGCCTTTTATTGATTATGTTATCTATTCCAATGGTGCAGCAGTGCTTGATAGGTGTAAAGGCGAAAACATTTACACCAAACCGATACCTGCAGATATTGTGTCAAAGATTGTTGATATATTTGAAAGATACCCTGTTTATTATGAAGTATATTCAAGCGGTTTGTCACACGCTCAGGAAAGCAAATCCGGCTTTTTCAAAAATAAGGATTTGCCGCAGGAATTTCTTGAATTCTATATGCAGAGTATTCAAAATCATAATAGTATAAGTGACTTTGCAAAAAATTCGGAAATAGAAAAAATAAATCTGTTTTATTTTGACGGCGAGTATTATGATGAAATCAAAGAACAGTTATATGCTTTAGGCGGTTTGGATTTAACATCTCCTGTTTCAGGTGATATAGAGATGACAAGTGCAGGTGTTAATAAGGGCGAAGCTCTGAATGGGATGTGTAAAGAACTTGGCTTTACACAAGAAGAGGTTATGGCATTCGGTGATGCAGATAATGATATTGAAATGCTGCAGTTTGCAGGGCTCGGAATCGCTATGGCAAACGCTTCAGCCGAATGCAAGGAAGCTGCAAAATATGAAACCCTTTCAAATGGTGAGGATGGAATAGCCCACGCAATAGATAAATATATTTTTAATACTGCAAAACCTAAAATAATTGTTTCAGCCTGCCTTTTAGGGGAAAACTGTAAATATAACGGAGGCAACAATTTTTGTGAAGCGGTGGATAACCTTAAAGAAAAATTTGAGCTTGTACCAATCTGTCCAGAATGCTTCGGAGGATTACCTATCCCAAGAGTGCCGAATGAAATTATAAATGGCAGGGCAGTATCAAAAGAGGGTAAGGATTATACCAAGGAATATGAGGACGGTGCAGAAAAATCTCTTTATGTTGCCAATGAATGCAACTGCAGCTATGCCGTTTTGAAAGAGAGAAGTCCGTCCTGCGGTTTCGGTATGGTTTATGACGGTACTTTTACAGGGAAACTTGTAAAGGGAAATGGATTTACAGCTGATTTGCTTTACAATAACGGAATCAGAGTCTTTGGTGAAAGCCAAATTGATAAATTACTTAATGAATTCGGATTTTAAAAGGTTGGTATTATGTTTTTTAAAAGAATTGTCATTTTTGTGCTTGTATCAGTAACAACTGTATTTTGTTTTTCGGGGTGTTATGCAATAACTTCGGATATTCATTCATCACAATCCAAGGCAAATGTTGAAATTCAGCCTTATGATGAGGATGACATCAATAATGCCAACGCATTAAGCCTGATAAAATCATATACACCTGAAGAATTGGGATTGTCGGGCAGTGCTGATGATTATACTTTTTTGGTATCTTCTGAAAAGATTGTTATTGAAGATGAAGATTATTTTAAGGTTGTTGCAGGCAGAGTGAATGAAAGCGGCAAAAACGATATATATAATATTGAAGAAATCAATCACTATCTTGTAAGCAATGGTTTAGATAGGATTCTTGTGTATGATAAAGAAACCGATAATTACAATGCTTTGGAAAATGTTCATAAACTACCGAATGATAAGCAATAAAAAAACGTCTGTTTTAAACAGACGTTTTTTTTAGTTACCGCTATTCATTTTATACAGTTCATATAAACCGTAAAACAGCAGGTTATTATCATAAATAATTTCAGTTTTGCACATAGAAATGATATCTTTTGCAGGACCGCCTGTGGCAATGATTTTTGCATCAGGAATACCGATTGCTTGCTTGATTCGGTCTATCATACCGTCGATCATGGCGGCGTGAGCAGTAAGAATTCCGATTTTCATACAATCGGATGTGTTCGTACCTATTGTTTTATCGGTTGGTATAAGCTCTATTTCGGGAAGCAGTGAAGCTGCATTGCTTAATGCTTTCATTGAGGTTGCGGGACCGGGTGCAATCAATCCTCCCAGGTAATCATTGTTTTCGTTAACAACGGAAATAGTGGTTGCTGTACCTATATCCACTATGATTACGGGTGCTTTATATCTTGCGGCGGCACCTGCTGCGCCGGTGATTAAATCTGCTCCGAGTTTTTCAGGATAATCATATTTAATATGAAGCCCTGTATTAAGCCTGCTGCTTACAAATAAAGGGGGAGTGCCTGTAATATTTGTGCAGACATTCTTAATCTGTTCGTTGATTTCCGGAACAACTGAAGAAATAATGATACTCTGCGGTTGTTCCTGTGCAAGGATCTTATTAAGACTGTTTTCATAATATTCGGACGTTGCATTTTTTTTTGTTAAAAATCTGTGTGTGCGAAGTATTGTGCCGTTGTCTATCAGAGCACACACCACATTTGTGTTTCCTATATCAATTCCAAGAAGCATTTTAGAATTTTCCTTCTTTATTTCTGTATATACCAAGTGCATGGGATAATATTTCAAAGCCTGCCTGCTTTTTTGTCATCACATCAAGTTCGATTGTGCTGTCTTTTGTAATAATGCTGATTTTGTTTGTATCAACTCCAAAGCCCGCACCTTCATCTTTAAGATTGTTTGCAACAATCATATCGCAGTTTTTAGAAATCAGCTTCTTTTTTGAATTTTCGATTAAATTGCTTGTTTCCATTGAAAAACCGCAGATAACCTGATTGCTTCTTTTCTTTTCGCCGATTGCTTTAAGGATATCCTTTGTTCTGCTTAATTCGATGTGAAAATCATTTTCACTTTTCTTTATTTTTTCATCACAGAATACGCTTGGTGTGTAGTCTGCCACTGCGGCAGCTTTAATCAATATATCGCACTTGTCCATATTATTGATGACTTCGTTATACATATCCTCTGCGGATTCAATGTCTACTACATCAGCAAACATCGGCGGTTTAATATTTGTTTTCCCTGAAATAAGAGTGACCTTTGCACCTCTTTTTACAGCGGCTTCGGCAATTGCATAGCCCATTTTGCCGCTTGAATGATTTGTGATGTATCTTACAGGGTCTATTTTTTCGATGGTTGGACCTGCTGTAACTACAATATGAAGACCTTCCATATCCTTGTCATACTGAATTTTCTGCCTTATATGCTCAAGCAGTATTTCCTCGTCAGGCAATTTGCCCTCGCCAACGCTTGCACAGGCAAGGCGACCAACGGTGGGATTAATGATTTCAAAGCCGTATTTTTTTAGTTTTTCTATATTATCCTGCACGATTGCATTTTTGAACATTTGTGTATTCATAGCAGGGGAAACAATAATTTTACAGGTTGCTGCAAGTGCCATTGTGCTTAGCATATCGTCTGCAATACCGTTTGCCATTTTTCCTATTATGTTTGCCGATGCAGGTGCAATGAGCATAATATCTGCCTTTTGTGCAAGGGATACATGAGCTACGTGAAACTGAAAGTTTCTGTCAAACGTATCAACAAGGCATTTGTTATTTGTAAGTGTTTCAAATGTTATGGGATTTATGAAGTTTGTTGCATTCCTTGTCATAACAACGTGAACATCTGCACCGTCCTTAACAAGTGCACTTGCAACATTAGCCATTTTGTATGCGGCAATGCTTCCCGTAATTCCCAAAACAACTGTTTTTCCTTTAAGCATAAAGTTATCCTCACATATCCTTAAGCAGGCCGTGCTTTTCATATGTTGTTTTTTTTACAATTTTATTTTCATCATCAACAAAAACGATGTTAGGCGGATATTTTTTTATTTCTTCTTCCGTCATCATTGCATATGCCATAATGATTATTTTGTCACCCGTTTGTGCCTGCCTTGCGGCTGCACCGTTAAGGCAGATTACGCCGCTGCCTTTTTCACCTGCAATCGTATATGTTTCAAATCGGCTGCCGTTGTTTATATTAACAACCTGCACCAGTTCATATTCATGAATTCCCGAAGCCTCTAAAAGCTCCTCATCAACCGTTATGCTGCCGACATAGTTAAGTTCTGCCTGTGTGACGGTTGCACGGTGAATTTTTCCTTTAAGCATATTAACCAACATATTGCTGCTCTCCTGTTTATTCGTTGGGTACAATGAAGTTATCAATCAGTCTTGTTTTGCCAATGTAAACTGCCATTGCAACCAATGTGTTTTCTTTAATTTTATCTGTAATTGATATTGTATCAAAATCAACGGCTTCAACATAATCAATTTTTGCAAGCGGCTCGGTTTCAATATTCCTTTTCATTTTTGAAATAAGCTCTTTTGCATCTGTTAAGCCGTTTTGGGCAAGCTTCTGACCCATAAAAATGGTTTTGCTTAATATAAGGGCGGCTTTTCTTTCATCTTCGTTAAGATAGGTGTTTCTTGAGCTTTTTGCAAGTCCGTTTTCCTCGCGGATAATAGGACATCCCACGATTTCTATAGGAATATTCAAATCAGCAACCATTCTTTTAATAACGGCAAGCTGCTGTGCATCCTTCTGACCGAAATAAGCCTTATCAGGTGTAACTATGTTAAAAAGCTTGTTTACAACAGTGCATACACCTCTGAAGTGAATAGGTCTGCTTTTTCCGCAGAGCTCTTTGGTTGGTCCTGTCATGTCAACGAAGGAGCAGAAGCCGTTTTTATACATTTCCTCAGGCTCGGGATTAAAGATTAAATCGGCACCTGTTTCGTTGCACAGCTTTGCATCTGCGTTCAGATCTCTCGGGTAGCTTTCAAGGTCCTCGGTAGGAGCGAACTGCATGGGATTTACGAAAATGCTTACGACTGTTCTGCTGTTTTCCTCAACCGATTTTTTGATAAGACTTTGGTGACCCTCGTGCAGGTAACCCATAGTCGGAACAAGACCGATTGAAAGTCCTTCCTTTCTCCACTCTGAAACCTGTTCTCTTACTTCTTTAATTGTATGTACCACTTTAATCATAATTAAAAACCTTCAATATCAATATAATTTTTCTATAATTTCATCATCAATTTTGTATGTGTGTTCTTCAGATGGAAAGAAGGTGTTTTTTACCTCTTCATCATATTGCCTGAATGCGGCAGTCATTATTTCTCCAAGGCTTGCATATTTCTTAACGAACTTCGGTGTGAAATCGGAAAACATACCAAGCATATCCTGATAAACAAGCACCTGACCATCACAGCCGTTTCCTGCGCCTATGCCGATTGTAGGAATATCAAGTTTATTGGTGATTAATTCTGCAAGCTTTTTCGGAACTGCCTCTATAACAACGCTGAAAGCACCTGCCTCCTGAATGGCTAGGGCATCAGCCAATAATTTTTTAGCAGCAGCTTCGCTTTTTCCCTGCACCTTGTTTCCGCCAAGCCTGTTTATTGACTGCGGAGTAAGTCCGATATGGGCGCATACGGGAATACCTGCATCTACAATGGCTTTAATCTGTGGGGCAACCTCGGTGCCGCCCTCAAGCTTAACAGCATTTGCTCTGCCTTCCTTCATTAATCTGCCTGCGTTAACTACCGCATCATAAACGGAGGTCTGGTAAGACATAAAAGGCATATCGGCAATAACAAGTGCATTTTTCGCCCCTCTTGATACTGCTCTTGTGTGATGTATCATATCCTCCATTGTTACGGATATGGTATCTTCATATCCAAGTACAACATTTCCCAAGGAATCACCGACAAGGATGGAGTTGATTCCTGCTTCGTCCATCAGCTTTGCGGTTGAATAATCATAGGCAGTGAGCATTGAGATTTTTGTGCCGTCCTCTTTTGCCTTTGCAAACGTTAAAACTGTATTTTTCATATCTGTAAAAGTTCTCCTTGTTTGTTTTATGAATTAGGTGAGGACAATAGGTTTTCCATCTCACTGTAATTCATATCGGGATATTTTTGTTTTGCGATTTTAATAAGCTCACGTGATAATGCATTATATGTGCTTAAGTATTCTTCATTGCCGAAGCTTTCAAGCACATTTATATGCTTTTGAACAGTGCTTAAATCATTACGGTCTATCGGACCTGTTAAAGCTTGGCAGCAGCCTTTTTCAGATAAGTTTACTGCATTATACAGATATAAAGGGGACAGAGCATTTTGAACCGCTTCCTCGTCAAAACCGCAGTCCTCAAGCAGCTTTGCAGACATATGATACAGCCCGATTGCAAGATTGCTTGCCATAACAAGTGCTGTGTGATACTGCTGTTTCTGATTCGCCTCAATAATCTGATAATTGTTTCCAAGCTCCTGAAGCAAATTTTCAATTACATACATTTTTTCATTACTGCCCTCAATTGTAAAAAAGGCATTTGGCATATCCTTGTATGATTCCGTTTTATCGTCTATTGCAAAAACAGGGTGAACCGAAAAGCCGTATGCACCCAGTGCGTATATATCATTGAAAATATCGGCTGAAAGAGCCCCGCTGCAATGACATAATATTTTATTCCGTAAATCATAATTTTTTAGCTGTAAATAAACTTCATAAATGTTGCTGTCCGGAACAGTTATGAATACGATTTCGCTTTGATTTAAAATTTCTTCAACTGAACGGCAGGCGGTGCTTTGCGTAAACTCTGCAGCCTGACGGGTATTACTGTAGGTTTTACTGTAATACCCTGCTATTTTTTGATTTTTTGCAAAAAAATAGCGGCCAAGAGTTATTCCTACTCTGCCCGCACCGATGAATCCTATAGATAATTTTTTGATTTTCATCATACCACTTCCTAAATCTATGTATAAAAATCCCGATTGCATGGCAATTCAGGTTTTTCTAAAATAGTATGAATAAAATATTAGGTACGGTACGGTTTCATATAAGAATACCATCCGAGGACAATATACAATATTAAACCCGATTTGTAAAGCGTTTTTGCAAACTTTTTATGGTTTATTTTAATATATATTTTTAGATTTTTTGATGCTGATATCTATTGAAAAGGTATCTTATTTATGTTAGAATTAAAAAACAAAGGTTTAACCTGTGAAAAATATCAATATATGAATTATATTGCCGTTTCTATGGCTAAATTCTATACGACTTGTAAGCCCACCTGCAAGCTACGTATAGCTTTTTTAATTTTGTGGGCAGAAAGGCAATGGAGAATATGAAAAAAAGTTCCTTTAAATCCGGTGTTCACCCGTTTGAGGGCAAGGCATATTCGCAGGATATGAAGATTACCGAGTTAAAGCCTGCTGAATTCATGGTTTTTCCTATGAGTCAGCACATTGGTGCTCCCGCAAAGCCTGTTGTTAAGGTTGGTGATCGGGTGCTCAAGGGTATGAAAATTGCCGAAGCGGCTTCGTTCATTTCAAGTCCTGTTTACAGCTCTGTTTCGGGCATGGTTAAAGCAATTGAGGAGTGCCCTATGATAAGCGGCACACCGTCGCTTGCAATTACTGTTGAAAATGATTTTCAGGATGAATGCCTGCCGGGCTTTGGCGAGCCAAGAAATCCTGATGAATTATCTGAAGAGGAAATTGTTAAAATTATTTCAGACAGCGGCATTGTCGGTCTGGGCGGAGCCGGCTTTCCTACAGGCGTTAAGCTCTCTCCTAAAAATAAGGACAGCATTGATTATATCATTGTTAATGCGGCGGAATGTGAGCCTTATCTTACTTCGGATTACCGTCTTTTGGTTGAACGTGCAGGCAACATTTTAACAGGTGTTTCCATTGTTTTGCGTCTGTTTCCGAATGCAAAGGCTGTTATTGCAATTGAGGATAATAAGCCTGATGCTGTGAAGATTTTTGAAGAGCAGTGCAAGGGGCTTGACGGAATAAGCACAATGAGCCTTAAAACACGTTATCCGCAGGGTGGTGAAAGAAGACTCATTGCTTCTGTTACAGGCAGGGAAATTAATTCTCATATGCTTCCTGCAGATGCAGGTGTTGTGGTTATAAATACGGCAACCGTGTATGCCGTTTATAATGCAGTATGCAATAATATACCGCTTATAAAAAAGGTTATTACCATTACGGGTGACGGTGTAAACACCCCCTGTAATGTAGAGGCCCCTCTTGGTGTTTCCTTTTCATATGTAATGGAAAGCTGCGGCGGTCTGAAGGATACAACCGTCAAACTTATTTCAGGCGGACCGATGATGGGTATGGCTATGACAGGACTTGATTTTCCTGTTATCAAAACCTCTTCATCAGTTCTTGCAATAACGAGTGATGATGTTGAGAAAATGAAAACCACCGCATGTATTCATTGCGGAAGGTGTGTTGGTGCATGTCCTGAGAAGCTTGTTCCTCAGCTTATGGCTGCAGCAGCAAAGGCAGAGGATTATGAACGCTTTGAAACCTTAAATGGTATGGAGTGTATAGAGTGCGGCTGCTGTACCTATGTTTGTCCTGCTAAAAGACCGCTTACCCAAACCTTCAAGCTTGCCAAAGCTGCGGTAAGGGAAACGAAAAATGCGAAATAGGGAGGGCATATGTATGTATAATGTATCAGTTTCCCCTCACGTAAGGGATAAAAGCTCCACAACAAAAATAATGCTTGATGTATGCATTGCACTGCTGCCAACGCTGGCATTCGGTGTTTGGCATTTCGGAATAAATGCACTTGTTATTATTATTGCATCGGTTTTAAGCTGTGTTGCCAGTGAAATTGTTTTTGAGCTGATTGTAAAAAAGCCGATTACTGTTTTTGATTTAAGTGCGGTTGTTACAGGACTTATAATTGCCCTTAATATGCCGCCGACCGTAGCATGGTGGGTGCCTGTAATCGGAGGTGTGTTTGCAATAATCGTTATCAAAATGCTTTTCGGCGGAATAGGTCAGAATATTATGAACCCTGCACTTGGTGCAAGATGTTTTTTGCTTATTTCTTTTGCATCAAGAATGACTGATTTTGCAGTTGACGGTGTTTCCTCGGCAACTCCGCTTGCAGGTCTTAAAGCAGGTGAAAGCGTTAATCTTCTGGATATGTTCCTTGGCTTACATAATGGCTGTATAGGAGAGGTTTCCTGTGCTGCCATACTGCTTGGTTTTGTATATCTGCTTGTAAGAAAGGTCATTTCAATAAGAATACCTGCAATTTATATTGCTTCTGCAATGCTGTTTATTTTCCTGCTTAATCTTCCAAGCGGTATACCGAGCAGTAATTATATGCTGGGTCAGCTTTTAACAGGCGGACTTATGGCAGGTGCAGTATTTATGGCAACGGATTATACCACAAGCCCTATAACAAAAGGCGGTCAGATTATATTCGGAATTCTTTTGGGCTTTTTAACCGCTGTTTTCCGTGTGCTCGGCTCAAGTGCAGAGGGTGTTTCCTATGCAATTATTATAAGCAACCTTTGTGTTCCTCTTATTGAAAAGATTACGATTCCGAATGCATTCGGAATGAAAAAGAAAGAGCAGGTGTAGTTTATGAAATCTAAATTTTTGAAAAACTGCATGGCACTGCTTGCCGTAACTTTCGTTGCAGGGCTTGCTCTTTCCTTTGTAAATGAAATAACAAAAGAGCCTATTGCTGCGGCTGAGGAAAAAGCACGTCAGCAGGCATATGAAACTGTTTTTAAAGGTGCACAGTTTAAATCACTTGATAATATGGATGAACTTCTTGCTCAGTATGCTGTAACAGATGCAGTATATACCATTGATGATGTTCTTGCCGCAACGGATGAAAACGGTAATATTATCGGCTATGTAATGTCTGCAACATCACTAAGCGGTTACGGCGGTGATATTAAAACGGCTGTAGGCATATCAACCGAAAGTGAAACAATAACGGGCTTTTCTGTTTTATCAAATAGTGAAACGGCGGGTCTTGGTGCTAAGTGTACGGAGGATTCTTTCACCTCACAGTTTGCAGGTAAAACAGCTGCAGGTATTACATACACAAAAAGCGGCGCTGCCTCTGATTCCGAAATAGATGCAATCAGCGGTGCAACTGTAACAACAAACGCTGTTACAGAGGCTGTTAACGGTGCACTTGCGTTTTACAACAATGTGCTCAAGGAGGGTTAATTATGAAAACTGTATTTGAAAGACTGCATAACGGTATCATAAAAGAAAATCCTACCTTTGTGCTTATGCTTGGTATGTGCCCTACGCTTGCAGTTACATCATCGGCTGTAAACGGTCTGGGAATGGGTCTTGCAACAACTGCAGTGCTTGTAATGAGCAATCTTATGATTTCTCTGCTTCGCAAGGTAATTCCTAATGGTATAAGAATGCCTGCTTACATAGTTATTGTTGCTTCATTTGTAACAATTGTTCAGATGCTGCTTCACGCATATGTTACATCGCTTTATGATTCACTCGGTATTTATATTCCGCTTATCGTTGTTAACTGTATAATTCTTGGCAGAGCAGAAAGCTATGCTTCAAAAAACAAGGTTATTCCTTCAATTTTTGACGGTATAGGCATGGGGCTCGGTTTTACGATTGGTTTAACCGCTATTGGTATTGTTCGTGAAATTATAGGTGTTGGCACAATTTTCGGTTTGCAGGTTTTGCCCAAGAGCTATGAGGGCATTTCAATATTTGTTCTTGCTCCCGGTGCATTTCTTGTGCTTGCATTTTTGTGTGCGCTTCAGAATAAACTTGGCGTTAAAGGTGCAAACCGTCACGTTAAGGAAGACACAATGTGCGGCGGTGACTGTGCAAACTGCAAATCACTTTGCAAGGAAAAGGATAAGGAGGGTGAAAAATAATGGTTAAAACTTTATTTCTTGTTCTTCTTACAACGGCTCTTATAAATAATGTTGTATTAAGTCAGTTTCTTGGAATATGCCCGTTTTTAGGTGTTTCCAAAAATGTTAAAACAGCAGCAGGTATGGGCGGCGCGGTAATATTTGTTATTACAATTGCAAGTGCCGTTACCAATCTGCTTTACACCTTTGTTATTGAAAAGCTGAATATAACATTTCTTAATACGATTATTTTCATTCTGGTTATTGCTGCTCTTGTGCAGCTTATTGAGCTTTTCCTCAAAAAGTTTGTTCCTAAGCTTCATCAGGCACTTGGTGTTTATCTTCCGCTTATAACAACAAACTGTGCAGTTTTGGGTGTAGCCATTACAAATGTACAGGAGGGTAATAATTTTGTTACTGCTGTTGTAACAGGTATAGGAACATCTGTCGGTTTTGCGATTGCCATAATCATTATGGCAGGTATTCGTGAAAAAACAGAAAATAATGATGTGCCGAAGGCATTCAAGGGCACACCTGCAGTTCTTCTGATATCCTGCCTTATGGCAATAGCCTTTTACGGCTTTAATGTGCTTGCGTAGGAGGTGCCGTTATGAACTTAAGTAATATTTTGATTTCAACCGCTGTGGTTGCAGCCGTCGGTCTTGTAATAGCAATTCTTCTCAGCATTGCAGAAAAAATCTTTCACGTTGATGTTGATGAAAGAGAAATTCAGGTGCGTGAAAGTCTTGCAGGAAATAACTGCGGTGCCTGCGGTTTTGCAGGCTGTGATGCTCTTGCCAAGGCTATTGTTAAGGGAGAGGCTCCGATTAATGCCTGCCCGCCTGCAGGAAAATCAGGTGCAGAAAAAATTGCTGAAATAATGGGTGCTGAAGCAGGCGAATTTATCAGGCAGACTGCGTATGTTAAGTGTTCAGGCACGTGTGATAAAAGAAAGCAGACATACAACTATTTCGGCACAAAAAGCTGTAAATCAGTAAGTGTAGCTCCGGGTGAGGGAACAAGAACCTGTGCTTACGGCTGCCTTGGTTATGGTGAGTGTGTTCACGTGTGTGATAATAAGGCAATACGTATTGTAAACGGCAAGGCTGTTATTGAAAGTGAGCTTTGTGTTGCCTGCGGTAAGTGTATCAAGGCTTGCCCTAAAAATCTTATTGAATTTGTGCCGTATGATTCCAAATATCGTGTTCAGTGCACAAACAGGCAAAAGGGCAAGGCTGTTCGTGTTAACTGTGAGGCAGGCTGTCTTGGCTGCGGAATGTGCCAGCGTAACTGCCCTGAAAATGCAATTACAGTTGAAAATAACATAGCAAAAATTGATTATGCTAAATGTGTTTCCTGTGGTTTGTGCGCAGAAAAATGCCCGACCAAGGTTATAAGAATATTTGAATAGTTAAAAGGAGGGGAGGGTTATGAAAAAGCTTTTATCATTACTTCTCTCCCTTTCTTTTTTATTTTGCCTTTCAGCATGTTCACTTCAGAGTTCACAAAAGCGATATACAAATTCGTTTATTGATTTGTTTGATACAGTTTCATCAGTAACAGCTTATGACAGCTCAGAGCATTCCTTTAACGAGCATTACAGTCAGTTTTATAATGAACTGAAGGCTTACGCACAGCTTTATGATATTTATGAAGATTATGACGGTGTTGTAAACCTGAAATATATTAATGAAAATGCGGCAAAAGCACCTGTAGAGGTAGATAAAAGGATTATGGAATTGCTGCTTTTCGGAAAAGAGGTTTATGAGATAAGCGAAGGCAGAGTGAATATATGTATGGGTTCGGTGCTTTCGGTGTGGCATATTGAAAGGGAAAACGGAATAGAAAATCCAGGCAGTGCATCTTTGCCTGATATGGAGCTTTTAAAAGAAAAGGCAGAGCATACGGATATTGATAAGCTTATTCTTGATGAAGAGAATATGACGGTCTATTTTGCCGATGCTGAAATGCAGCTTGATGCGGGTGCAATAGTAAAGGGTTATGCTGCAGAAAAAATCAGTGAATATATTGTGCAGAATAAGATTTGGACTTCCGTCGTGATTTCACTTGGCGGAAATGTAAAAACAATAGGCTTTAAGAATGATGACGGTAATACGCCGTTTGTTATCGGTATTGAAAATCCGAAGAACAATACAGACTATATCGCAAAGATCAATGCCTCTGCTCAAGATACGGTGGTAACCAGCGGAGATTATCAGCGTTATTATACGGTTGACGGTGTGAATTATTGCCATATTATTAATCCAAAAACGCTTATGCCTGCCGATTTTATGAGCTCAGTTTCAGTTGTTTCAAAGAATTCTGCATATGCGGATATGCTTTCAACAGCTCTGTTTAATATGCGTATAGAAGACGGTTTGAATTTAGTGAACGGTATGAGTGATACTGAAGCAATGTGGGTTGATAAAAACGGGGAGATTACATATTCTGATAATTTTAAGAATTATGCGGTAAAATGATATGAAGAAGAAATTGCTTAGAAAATGGGATATAATTCTGATTACAGCAGCACTGTTGGCTGCCGGCGTTTTTCTGCTTTGTATCAATGTCTTTAGTACGGCAGGGGAATACGCTGTTGTTGAGGTGAATGGTGAAACAGTGGTTCAGCTTTCTTTAGCTGAAGATACCGTTTATGATATTGAGATAGAAAACGAAGTTACAAATACGCTTAAAATTGAAAACGGTGAGGCGAAAATGATTTCAGCTGACTGCCCTGACAAAATCTGTGTTAATCACAGAAGTATAAGCAAAAATAATGAATCAATCATATGTCTGCCTAATAAGGTGATTATTACGATTGTTTCTGATGCTGAAAGTGATATAGACGGGGTGGCGAAATGAGCAATAAATCCAAAAAGATTGCCCTGTTCGGCTTGATGATTGCACTGGCATTTGTTTTTTCATATCTTGAAAGCTTTATTCCGATTGGTATCGGAATTCCGGGTATTAAGCTTGGTTTAGCAAATCTTGTTGTTGTAACTGCAATTTATCTGTTCCCGAAAAAATATGCACTGATTATTGCAGTAATAAGAATTATTCTTGCAGGATTAACATTCGGCGGTGTATCTACAATGCTTTTCAGTCTTGCAGGGGGACTGCTTTCCTTTATTATTATGGTGATTTTGCAGAAAACAGGAAAAATGTCCGTTATCGGCGTTTCTGTTGCAGGCGGAATTTTTCATAATGCGGGGCAGATTATTGTTGCTGCATTTGTCATGGAAACAGCAAGGTTGGTTTATTATCTTCCTGTGCTTGTTATCAGCGGAGTTGCTACAGGGCTGCTGATAGGAATCATTTCCGATATAACAGTAAAAAGATTAAAAAAATCAAAATATCTTTAATTGGGCATTGTTCATAAACAATGCTCATTTTTTTTATGAACAGGGTAGAATATCTGAGGCCAGTGTTTAAAAATCTTTACT
>OFHN01000212.1_pt1 | contig 56959 bp, 53 predicted proteins | sample 1521321 | NCBI WGS metagenome assembly OFHN01 (sample SAMEA3504130, study PRJEB24116) | mouse gut metagenome | biome: mouse gut; feature: mouse-associated habitat; material: faeces | place: Denmark | collected 2011
TTCTTTTAATCGGGCTTTTCAGAATGTTCATGGAATTACGCCAACAGCCGCAAAAGCTATGGGGTGTATCCTGCAAGCATATCCGTCAATTCAGTTTAGAATCGAAATAACAGGAGGAAGTGCTATGGTGTATCACATTGCGGAAAAACAATCCCTGCATATTGTGGGAATCCGCATTCCTTTGACCTGCGATATGGAAGAAAATTTAAGGATAGTTCCCGATTTTTGGAAAACCACATTACAGGGAAACCAATTTTCGGAAATATGCAAATTATCTAGTCAAGAGCCAAATGGGATTTTAGGAATCAGTGTATATGAAAGTCCAAAAGAAATCTATTATTATATCGGCATTGCTACCAATGCTTCTGCCCCTGCGGATATGTACGAGTATGAAATTCCTGCGGCAACTTGGGTTATATTTGAGAATGATGGACGTTTTAAAGAAGATGTCCAAAGTGTATTCAGACGGTTTTATATGGAATGGCTGCCGTTCTCTGGATATAAATATGCTGAACTGCCAGACATTGAAGTGTATCCGATTTGTGACAGCCAGACGGCGCATGGACATTCCAAAGTATGGATTGCAATCAAAGAGGAGGACAGATAGGAAATGTATCATTTAAGATTAAAAGGCAGCCATTATGAAATGGGTGTGAAGCGTGGAAAAATTTTTAACAAGTGCCAAATCTCTTTTCCGCTTCAGTTAGATGATTTTCAACTGGAACATGGAAAACAAAGTGAGGAGATATTAAGAAAGATTTTTCCAGAAGTGTGTGAGGAAATAAGAGGGGTAAGTGACACCATAGGAGCAGACTATCTGCATTTTGCTTCGTGGATGCTGTGTATGGGCTGCTGTATGTATAATCTGGAAGATAACTTCCCTATTGAGATTCGGGGCTGTACGGCTTTTGCTTATTCCCAAAATGGCAGATTGGTATATGGCAGAAATAATGACTTGCCGCCCTATCTGCGTGATGGATGTAAAAGTGAAATTTACGCACCGAGGAATGGAAACAGATTTCAAATCACTACATCCTCTTTCATCAACGGGGAAGAGGGGCTGAACGAACACGGGCTTGCCGTGGCAATGACGTTTGTAATGACCGACCTTAAAAAGATAAAGGCAGGGTTTAACTCATGTTTTATTGTACGGTATTTGCTTGAAAAGGCAAATGATACAAAGCAGGCAGTTTCGTTACTTATGAATCTGCCGATCGCTTCTAACTGTAACATTTTACTTGCCGATAAAAGCGGCAATATGGTAGTAATCGAATGTACGCCGACTCTCAAAAAAGTCCGTGAAGCGGAAATCTTTTATGGAAACAGGATTGTTTGTACTGTCAATAGTTTTACTTCTGATGAAATGAAGCCCTATGACGATGCAAATGGGAATGATTATGATTCCCACAAGCGGTATAAGGTTGTCATAGACAGCTTTTCTTCGGGGAAGATAAGGGACGATTATATTGAGACTACCGAGCAGCTCTTGAAAGGCGATTATGGATTTATGTGCCAATATGACAATGAGCCAGACTTTGAAACAGTTTGGAGTTCCATATTTGACTTGGAAAGTTTAGCCATTTACCGTGCAGAGGGCGACCCAAGAAAGAAGAAATTTATCAGCGATAACAGGTTGCATGATTTAAAATTTAAGTGAGCAGGGATAATGGAAACTTAACAAAGCAAAGCATAGAATATCAGGAAAAGCCGTTGTTAGTCTACTGTACTATGGTTACGGAGGAACGACAATGGATTACAGAATTGAAAAACGAGAAAGTCGATTTGCAATCGACCCAAGTGGGAAAGACAGACCGAATAAAATATTTTTCATTCCATTTTATGAACCTTTCGTGCCTTGCACTCCAAAAAAACAGAAAATCTGCCGATAAATTAAGTGGAGGAATCCAATAAAATTTGAGGGGATAAACGTAGAATATAGCGGCAGCTGATAACGAAAGAAATCATCTGAATTGTGACACAAACGAGGGTGTAAGATAAAAAAGCTGCCGAAGAAAAATTTGTCGAAAAGCGCAGGCAGTAATTATCACATTTTGAGTCAGGAGGTTTCAATAATGGGCATAAATGCAATAGGAACAACAGGATATCCGTCAGGAGGATATCAAACCAGAAAAGCAGAAAGAACGATCGAATCCGGTACTGTGGAAAGTATAAAAACAGCGGCGGAACAGGCAGTGCAGGAGAACATAATTGATTACGATGAAAAAGCCTTTGCTATGGTTGGTCCCAATGCACCGCAAAACGTAAAGGATGCATGGATGGAAGCGGCGAAAGAAGTACATGCGAATGGGTTGGGAATTCGGGAAAACGGAATGATGACTCATATATCGCAGATGATGGTTCAGAGGCTCAATAAAATGTTTCAGGGTGAATACGGGAGCCCGGATATTTTGGGAAACAGTGTAAAATCTGCCATCCGTGCAACGAAACAGGCGCTGTACGATTTAGAACATCCCATCGCATATACCCCCAAAAGCATAGAAGTTCAGCAGTCCCAAATCAAAGAAAGACAATTTTACCATGCGTTTTTAGAGAAGCTGGAACAGTTGTAGGAGGGTGTATTACCAACCATAGAGCAGCAACCGTATCTTTAAACTGTCTATAAAAATATAAAGGATTGGACATAGCTATCCACCGAGTTGGACAAGCTTATGATCGGTATCATGCGGAGACAACGAAAACAATATGCATGGCACAGAAACATCCGCATGGAAGGAAACAGGAGACATACAGATATGATCGGAAGCAGAAGAAATGGCAGCGTTCAAGAACGGCAGCCGGACAAATGAAAGGAGATTTAGAATTGAATCATATATATAATATCACCAGTCCTCTGACCGGGGGATCCCATTATGGAAATAAGGGGTTTGCCTCTCCTATGAAGGAGCTGAATGAACAGACTGTTTTGGTAGAAAATTGTGAAAATAAAAATGACAGCTACCGTCAGAAAACCAAATATGATGATAAGACAGACAGCTATTACAGTACATATGATATTGGCATATTATTGCAGAACACTGACAGCTATCTGGAAGGAAAACTTGAGACAAACGAGGATACCGATTATTATTCTTTTTCCTATGCTCAAAGAAGTTTTTATGAAAAGATGGAAATAGGAACAAAAGTTACCATCCGGCTGGAACATATCCCGGAAGACTGCGATTATGATCTTGTGGTTTATGATACACAGGGGAACCAGATTGGAATGGCGAAAGATACCGGCGACGGCAGCAAGGAACTTACCCTGCCGGATTGGAACAACTCAGGCTGCTATACTATCAAAGTGGAAAACCACGGCGGCAGGAATGCAGATGCAGAACAACCTTACCGCATTCGTATTACAGAAGAAAAATTTCAAAAAGATACGACGGCGGACGGCGGGCAGGAATATGACGATGAAATTGAAAAACTGCACAAAGAGCAATATCATTCCCTGCCTGAAGATGAACGCTATACAGGTACAAAAACTGTAGAGGAATTGTTGGAGAAAAAGGCATCCGGAAAAAGTATGGATAAACGGGAGGAGGCTTACCTGAAAATTTTTGCCAGCCTGCAGGAATATGAACAGGCAGCAGCCAGCAGCCGAATGAAAAACACATGGTTCCCCAAGATACAGGATGCGTTGGAAAAAGCGGGATTGGACTTACGTGGAAGAGAATATGCCATCGAAATGGATCTATATGGTAAAATAAGCGTTACCGGAGATTTATCGGAAGAAGAAAAGCAAACGGCTGCACGCGTGCTGAAAGAACAGTTTTCAGACGAACTGTGGAACTGCCATATGCAGGCTTCCGATTCTACCACAGCAGAATACCGTCGGATCGATGCCTACAGGGAGATTTCAGGCTTTCTTCAAAAATCAACGAACGGCCGGTATTCATGGAGTGACATTTCAGTGGATGAAAACGGAAAGATCAGAGGACTTTCCGAAAAAATGTGTCAGTTATTAAATTCTCAGGAGAGCAATGGCAGATATGAACAGTTAAGGGATGACATTTTTATGCTCTATGATTATGAGAAGATATATGGAATGCAGGGACTTTCAGATTACAAGGTAAAATATGAAGTATCCGGCTCAAATATTAAGATGATAACGGATTAATATTGTAATTGCCAAATAGATAGAATAGATAATAGATATAGGGAATATCCGTAACTTCGGAACATCCGCAGAATCGTTTCGTTGCAAAAGCATACCAGGAGCTTGTTTTTCATTGTCATATATGTCCCCATGTGGTAAGCTTAACAAAAATAACAAAAAAGCTGAAAAGTTTTTCGGCGGGCAAAAACAGAGGAATGAAATGAGAAAAAAACATATCGTTTTACTATGCAGCACATGCTTTCTTCTGCTGTCCACGGCAGGATGCAGTCTGCAGTCTTCACCCGGTACAGGTTCCATGGAAGTAACGGAAGTTCCTGACAGCAGCAAACTGCAGTCTGATCCTTATCCTCCCGACTATGCGCAGGGGCAGAACACGAAAGAGAAATCTACCCTGCTTCTTACGGAACCGGAGCAAAATGAGTCGTTTTGTTTTGTTGACGCCTGGGGAGAATGGTTTGAAACGATGATAGACCCAAATTTAAAGCAGCATACGTACGACTGGAATTGCCTGGAACGAAACGGAGATGAGATCACATATGAGAAAGATCCCAGATATGTGATAAAAAAAGGCATCGACGTATCCCATCACCAAGGTAAAATCGACTGGGAAAAAGTAAGGGCAGACGGCTATGAATTCGCGTTTATCCGGATAGCTTACCGGGGTTACGGAGAAGAAGGCAGTTTAAATCCGGACAGAGAATATGAAACGAATCTTACAAATGCAAAAGCAGCCGGCATGCAAACGGGCGTTTATGTATTTTCACAGGCTGTCAGCGAATTGGAAGCAATCGAAGAGGCGCAGTTCGTCTTACATCATCTAAAAAATTATTCCATCGACCTTCCGATCGTCTATGATCCGGAACAAATCCGGGATCAAAAAGCCCGAACCGACCACGTTACACGTGAACAATTTACAAAAAACGCAGTTGCGTTTTGTAAGGAAGTAAAAGCAGCCGGATATCAGCCGATGATCTACAGCAATATGTACTGGGAAGCTTTTTTACTCGACTTCAAACAGCTTCAGGAATATTCCGTCTGGTACGCAGACTACGAAATCATTCCACAGACTCCTTATGCATTTGAATTTCTGCAATATTCGGAAAGCGGATGTGTAGACGGAATTGAAGGACCCGTGGATCTGAACCTGTGGTTCATACCCAGAGAATAGTCCGATCGGGCAGCTTGTTTTTAATAATTTCTATCTGCCCAAAATATATGTGTCCCGTAAATTCTGCTGGAACAAACAGGAGCGCCGGAGGGGAAAGGAAAACAGAAAAAAATTCTGCCGTTATGTTTGATTGCTGCGATCCTGTTGATCGTTGTGCTTTGCGGGATCTTCTTGATGAACCGGAATGAAAAGGATGTCGGTTTATTTTACGGTTTAGCCTGGGGAACAAGCTACAGCGACGTAAAAGCAGAATTGGAACAGGAAAGCATCGGAAAAGTAACGACAGATGACAGGAAGCAAATCGTGATTGTCAGTGCTGAAAATTTTGATAACCATGAAGGCGTATCTGCAAAAATCTTATATAAATTTGATGAGGACGGAGCCGTTTGTAGTGTATTTATCGCTTTAGATAATGAAAACAGCGCGTATTCGGATCAGGAGTTAATAAGTCTGTATGAGAAAGAATTTACGGATTTATGCGGAGAAGGCGAAGCCAATGACGATGTTGTCCTTACAAATTGGACGACGCCGGAAAGCAGCATTCAATTGACCTATCTTTCGGATGGCTTTATCATATTAGAATATACGGATGCCGATCACGAAGAGGTGGAAGAATAGAAGCAAAGGAAAATTAAAATTTTTTGCTATAAACAAAACAGAAGCATCCCGGATATCGTATGATATCCGGGATGTATCATATTCAGACCTTTATATTCGCAGTTTTGCTACTATTGACAAATCAACGATTATCGTGTATGCTGACTTTCGTACACTGAATTAGTACATTAAAAAAGAAACCTGTATATGAAAAAGAAATCACTTAAAATGTGAGGAGGAAGTTTTATGAAGCTGAAAAAAGTAATATCCGTTGCATTAATGGCAGCTATGACAATGACGCTGATGGCAGGTTGCGGTTCTAAGCCGAACGATCAGACGAGCAGCAGCGGAGACGGGGAAGTGTTTAAAATCGGCGGGATCGGTCCCGTAACCGGCGGAGCTGCCGTTTACGGCGAGGCGGTAAAAAACGGCGCAGAGCTGGCAGTGAAGGAAATCAATGAAGCAGGCGGAATCAACGGCGTTCCGATCGAGTTTAATTATCAGGACGATGAGAACGACGCAGAAAAAGCAGTCAATGCGTATAACACATTAAAAGACTGGGGTATGCAGATGCTGCTTGGAACGGTAACTTCCGCTCCGTGCGTGGCAGTCGGAGAAGTTGCCCAGGAAGACAATACCTTTATGCTGACGCCTTCCGGAACGGCAGTAGACTGTGTAAAATATGACAATGCATTCCGCGTATGTTTTTCGGATCCGATGCAGGGAATCGAATCGGCAAAATATATCGGAGACAACAAACTTGCAAAAAAAGTAGCGGCTATTTACGACAGTTCCGACGTATATTCTACAGGAATTTACCAGGCGTTTGCAGAAGAAGCAGAAAATCAGCTGTTTGAAATCGTTGCAGCGGAAGCGTTTACGGCGGAAAGCAAATCTGATTTCTCCGTACAGCTTCAGAAAGCAAAAGATGCCGGGGCAGAACTGGTCTTCCTTCCGTTCTATTATTCCGAAGCTTCCCTTGTGTTAAAACAAGCGGCAGGTATGAATTACAGCCCGATCTTCTTCGGATGCGACGGCATGGACGGAATTCTTGCGGTAGAGGGCTTTGATGCAAATCTGGCAAATGATTTGATTTTCTTAAGTCCGTTTACGCCGACTTCAGAGGATGAAGCAATCCAGAATTTCGTAACGTCGTTCCAGGATACATACGGCGGTACGCCGAATCAGTTTGCGGCAGACGCGTACGACGGCATATATGCAATCAAAGCGGCAGTTGAAAAAGCAGGTTCTACGGCAGACATGTCTGCAAGCGACCTGTGCGAGGCATTGAAAACGGCTATGACGGAAATTACAATTGACGGGGTAACGGCTAAGAGCCTTACCTGGGAATCAAGCGGTGAGCCGAGCAAAGAGCCTATGGTAGTAAAAATCGCCAACGGTGATTATGCAGTTGTAGAGTAAGATCAGATTGGGGGTTATCTTTTTAAGATAACCCTTATCTTTTCATTTTTAAACCAAATGGGGGATTTATATGAGCTTTATATCTTATTTGATCAATGGCATCAGCCTTGGAAGCGTTTATGCGATCATTGCGCTAGGTTATACCATGGTATACGGAATCGCAAAAATGCTCAATTTTGCGCATGGCGATGTGATTATGATCGGCGCTTACGTTGTTATGGCTGCTGTAACAGGAGCGGGGCTTCCGCCTGCGGCTGCAATTTTAGCGGCAGTTATTTTTTGTACGGTTCTTGGAATTGTGATCGAACGCGTGGCGTATGGGCCGCTGTTAAATGCAGCTTCTTCGCTTGCTGTTTTAATTACGGCGATCGGCGTCAGTTACCTGCTTCAAAATATCGCGCTGCTGGTATTTGGAGCAAATACCATATCATTTCCGCATGTCATTTCCGTTCCGGCGCTTGTACTGGCAGACGGAGCGCTGACCATTACGGGAGAAGCGCTGATTACCATTATTTCATGTATTGTTATCATGGCGGGTCTGACTTTATTTATCCATAAATCCAAAGCCGGACAGGCAATGCTTGCGGTTTCCGAGGATAAAGGGGCGGCGCAGCTGATGGGAATTAATGTAAACGGGACAATTGCCCTTACGTTTGCGATCGGTTCTGCGTTAGCGGCAATCGCGGGTGTGCTGCTTTGTTCCGCTTATCCGACGCTGACTCCTTACACAGGCGCAATGCCCGGAATCAAAGCGTTTGTTGCTGCGGTATTCGGCGGAATCGGATCTATTCCGGGAGCTTTGATCGGAGGAATTCTCTTAGGCGTGATCGAAATTTTCGGAAAAGCCTATATTTCCTCTCAGATGGCGGATGCGATCGTGTTCGGCGTGTTGATCGTGATACTGATCGTGAAGCCTACAGGTATTCTCGGCAAAAACATTCAGGAGAAAGTGTAGGTGAGCGGTATGAAAAAGATAAGCAAAACAACAAAAAACAATATGGTTACATATCTCATGGTTCTCATTCTGTTCGTGATCATGCAGATACTCGTATCGGCGGGAAGCGTTTCCAGCCTTCTGCAGGGACTTTTGGTGCCGCTTTGTGCTTATATTATTCTGGCGGTTTCCCTGAATCTGACCGTCGGCATTTTGGGAGAGCTGAGTCTTGGGCATGCGGGATTTATGTGCGTAGGAGCGTTTACAAGCGCATTTTTTTCCAAATGCATGGCAGAGACGATCCCTGTTACGGGCGTTCGGTTTTTTCTGGCGCTTTTGATCGGAGCCGCATCCGCGGGCGTCTGCGGAATTTTGATCGGTATTCCGGTTCTGCGTCTGAAAGGCGATTATCTTGCGATCGTGACGCTGGCGTTTGGCGAGATTATAAAAAATATCGTCAACATCTTATTTATCGGAAAAGACGGAAACGGTTTTCATTTTTCAACGACGGATTCCAGGTCTCTCGGACTTGACGCCGGAGGAGAAGTGATTATCAACGGACCGCAGGGTATTACGGGAACTCCGAAGGATTCTACGTTTACGATCGGCGTAATTCTGATTTTTGTAACGCTTTTTATCGTCCTGAATCTGATTCATTCCAGAAGCGGCCGGGCGATCATGTCGATCCGCGATAACCGGATCGCTGCGGAATCGGTCGGTATCAACATTACAAAATATAAATTGATGGCATTTTCCATTTCGGCAGCGCTTGCCGGTCTGGCGGGCGTAATTTATGCGCATAACCTGGCGACTTTAACCGCCCAGCCGAAAAATTTCGGCTACAATATGTCCATCATGATTCTGGTGTTCGTTGTGCTTGGCGGTATCGGAAATATCCGAGGTTCTATTATCGCGTCGATTATTCTGACACTGCTGCCGGAACTGCTGCGCGGTTTGAGTGATTACCGTATGCTGATCTATGCGGTCGTACTGATTGTGATGATGTTATTTAACTGGAGCCCGAAGGCGATTGCATGGCGGGAGAAATATACGGAAAAATTAAAACGCAGAACGAAGAGGGAGGTTTAGAAGATGGCATTATTAGAAGTAAATAATCTGGGAATCTCTTTTGGAGGACTGCGGGCAGTCAATGAATTTCACTTAAAGATTGAAAAGGGATGCCTGTACGGTCTGATCGGTCCCAACGGCGCCGGAAAAACAACCGTGTTTAACCTGCTGACCGGCGTATATAAGCCAAACGAAGGCGTAATCCTTTTGGACGGCAAAAATATCGTAGGAAAAAAGACGATTGAGATCAACAAAGAAGGAATTGCCAGAACATTCCAGAATATTCGATTATTTAAGGATCTGACCGTCAAAGACAATGTCAAAGCCGGACTTCACAATCATTATCGATATTCTGCATTGGAGGGTATTTTCCGTCTGCCGAATTATTTTAAGAAAGAAAAAGAGATGGATGAAAAAGCAATGGAGCTGCTGCGTGTCTTCGATCTGGATCAGGAAGCCGACCTTCTTGCGTCAAACCTGCCGTATGGAAAGCAGAGAAAGCTTGAAATCACAAGAGCGCTTGCAACCAAACCAAAGCTGTTGCTGCTCGATGAGCCGGCAGCCGGAATGAATCCGAATGAGACGAAAGAACTGATGGAAACGATCCGGTTTGTCAGAGATTCGTTTGATATGACGGTTCTTTTGATCGAACATGATATGAAACTGGTGTCCGGGATCTGCGAGGAATTAACGGTATTAAATTTCGGGGAAGTGCTGGCAGAAGGAAAAGCCCAAGACGTCTTAAACGATCCGGAAGTCATCAAAGCATATCTGGGAGAATAGGGGGATAGTGATATGGCAATGCTTGAAATAAAAGACTTGGAAGTATATTACGGCATGATCCAGGCGATCAAGGGAATTTCCTTTGAAGTCAACGAAGGGGAAGTCATCGCTTTGATCGGTGCAAACGGCGCAGGCAAAACGACAATCCTGCATACGATCACCGGTCTTTTGTCTCCGAAAAAAGGATCGGTTGTGTTTGAAGGGAAAGATATCACAAAAGTTGCGGCACACAAAATCGTATCCCTCGGAATGGCGCACGTACCGGAAGGACGACGGGTCTTTGCAGAACTTACCGTATATGAAAATCTGAAAATGGGCGCATATACCAGAAAAGAAAAAAGCGAGATCGAACAGACGCTTTCCATGGTCTATCAGCGATTCCCAAGACTGAAAGAGAGAAAGAACCAGCTTGCCGGAACGTTAAGCGGCGGCGAGCAGCAGATGCTTGCCATGGGAAGGGCGTTGATGTCCCACCCTAAAATTATTGTGATGGATGAGCCTTCGATGGGGCTTTCTCCGATTCTCGTCAATCAGATCTTTGATATCATAGAAGAAGTCAGCAAGAGCGGGACGACAGTGCTTTTGGTTGAACAGAACGCTAAAAAAGCGCTTTCCATTGCAGACCGCGCCTATGTGTTGGAAACCGGAAAAATCGTGCTGGACGGAGACGCGCAGGCGTTACTAAACGACGATTCCATTAAAAAAGCATATCTTGGAGAATAGGAGGGTTTTGCATGCAGCATGTAGTGATTACAATTGCAAGGCAGTATGGCAGCGGCGGCAGGACCGTCGGTAAGATGCTGGCAAAAAATTTAAATATTCCATATTACAGCGGAAATCTTTTGAAAATGGCGTCCGAAGAAAGCGGAATCAATGAACAGTTGTTTCGGAAACTGGATGAAAAACTGAAAAACAGTCCGTTTTTGCGGATGTCAAGCGATATCTATACGGGAGATCTGATTCCGCCTGAAAGCAGTGATTTTGTATCTGCCAAGAATCTGTTTAACTATCAGGCGAAAGTAATCAAACGTCTGGCAGAGACGGAAAGCTGTGTGATTATCGGCCGTGCGGCAGATTTTATTTTAAAAGATTATCCAAATGTCGTCAGCGTCTTTGTTCATGGCTCCGCGGAATTTAACCTTGCAAGAGCGATGGAGCAAAACAGCATGACGGAAGAAGAAATGAAGAAATTCATTGCCAAAACCGATAAATACCGCGCTGAATATTATAAACATTACACCGGAAGAGACTGGACGGATGCAAGAAATTACGATCTTTGTTTAAACAGCAGTAAACTCGGCTTCGAAAAATGTGTCGAAGAGATTAAGGCTTATATGAACGTAAGGTTTTAGATGAAGAAGGTTTTAATGCCTTTAGAACGGTTGGATCAACATGTACATGAGAAAAGAATATATGGGCAAGACTGTATACGATGCTTTACAGGAACGGCTCAAATTTTTGTTTGAAGAATTTGAACACATCTTTGTTTCCTTTTCAGGAGGCAAAGACAGCGGTCTTTTGCTGAATCTGGTATTGGATTTTCAGAGGAAACAATACCCCGAAAAAAAAATCGGCGTCTTTCACCAGGATTTTGAAGCGCAGTATACAGTAACAACCGAATATGTAGAACGCACCTTTACGCGAATTCAAGATGAAGTGGAACCTTACTGGGTATGTCTTCCGATGGCGGCAAGAACGGCGTTAAGCAGTTATGAAATGTATTGGTATCCGTGGGACGACACCAAAGAAGAATCCTGGGTCCGTCCTATGCCAAAACATCCGTATGTGATTCATCTGGGCAATAATCCGATGACGACCTATAGCTACCGGATGCACCAGGAGGATCTTGCAAAACAGTTTGCCCGCTGGTATCGGATTTCCCATAACGAAGGAAAAACGGTCTGCCTGCTTGGCATAAGAACCGACGAATCGCTGCAGAGATACAGCGGAATCTTAAACAAAAAATACGGTTACAAGGACAAATGCTGGATCAGCCGGCAGTTTAAAGACGTCTGGGCCGCGTCGCCTCTGTACGACTGGTCCAACAGCGACGTATGGCATGCAAATTATTTGTTCGGATACGATTATAACAGGCTGTACGACCTGTATTATATGGCGGGATTAAAACCGGATCAGATGCGGGTGGCGTCTCCGTTTAACGATTATGCGAAAGACAGCCTGAATCTGTACCGCGTCATCGACCCGGCAGTCTGGGTAAAGCTGGTAGGCAGAGTCAAGGGGGCCAATTTTACATCCATTTACGGAAAAACGAAAGCAATGGGATACCGCAGCCTGACGTTGCCGAAAGGACATACCTGGGAATCTTATACCAGGTTTCTTCTTAGTACGCTTCCGGCAGAACTTAGAAATAATTATGTCAAAAAATTCAATACTTCCATTCGGTTCTGGCATACAAAAGGGGGAGGATTGGAAGAGAACGTGATTCAGGATTTGATCGATCACGGGTACAATATCCGGCGGAACGGCGTATCGAATTATACCGTAATGAAAAATTCCCGTATTATATTTCTCGATAAAATTCCGGATGATACCGATGATATCAAGTCGTCGAGAGATATTCCCAGCTGGAAGCGGATGTGCTGCTGTATATTGAAAAACGACCATATCTGTCGTTCTATGGGCTTTGGTATGAGCAGAGAACAACAAAGACGAATCGATGTTCTCAAATACAAATATGGGAAGGTGGGTAAATAAGATGGCGTTTTTTAGCCCTGTATATCAGGTAATAGCCGTACCGATTGAAAAAATCGTTCCGAATACATATAATCCGAATGCAATTGCACCGCCGGAAATGAAGCTTTTGTATGACAGTATTAAAGAAGACGGATATACGATGCCGATTGTCTGTTATTATGTCAAAGAAGACGATCAATATGTGATCGTAGACGGTTTTCACCGTTACCGCGTGATGCTGGATTATCCGGATATCCGAGAGCGGGAGGGCGGAATGCTTCCGGTTTCTGTTATCGATAAATCCATCGACAACCGCATGGCAAGTACAATCCGCCATAACCGTGCACGCGGAACGCATGATGTAGACCTGATGAGCAATATTATTCAGGAGCTGCATGAGCTCGGCAGATCGGATGCTTGGATTTCCAGGCACCTTGGCATGGACAGAGATGAAATCCTGCGGTTAAAGCAGATCACGGGACTTGCGGCTCTGTTTCGTGACGTTGCGTTCGGCGAGGCATGGCGGCCTGTGGAGGATGAATCTTATCAGGAAGAACCGGAAGCAGTCTGCATGGAAGCGAGTCTGGAAGAGAAGGAAGCGGCGAGGAAGATGCGTTGAAGATGGAAAAGAAAGGAAACTTATGAGAACACTTGCCTTAAACGATGAACTATTACTGAAAATCGACAAACCCGCACGTTACATCGGAAATGAAGTCAACAGCGTCATGAAAAATCCTGACAGCGTAGATATCCGCTTCGCCATGTGTTTTCCCGACGTATACGAAATCGGCATGTCCCACCTTGGGATTCAGATTTTATACGATATGTTCAATCAGATAGATGACGTCTATTGTGAACGCGTCTATTCTCCGTGGACAGATCTGCATCCGATTTTAAAGGAAAAGAAGATTCCTCTTTTCGCACTGGAATCTCAAGATCCCATTCGGGACTTTGATTTTCTGGGTATTACCATCCAATACGAAATGTGCTATACGAATATTGTGCAGATTCTGGATCTTTCGCAGATTCCGATTCTGGCAAAAGACCGTAAGGGGCGGGACCCGTTTGTCATCGGAGGCGGTCCCTGTGTATACAACCCGGAGCCTTTGGCGGACTTTTTTGATTTGTTTTATATCGGGGAGGGAGAAACCAGCTATGACGCCCTGTTTACAATTTATAAAGAATGGAAAGCTTCCGGAGCAGAACGCAGAGATTTTTTAAAAAAAGCTGCAAATGTTCCGGGAATTTATGTACCTTCCCTGTATGAAGTGTCTTATCAGAAAGACGGTACGATACAAAAATTTTCTCCGGTGGAAGAGGGGATACCGGAAACGATCGAAAAGCAGGTAGTGATGGAATTGACGGAAGCTTCTTATCCGAAAAAGCCGTTGGTTCCGTTCATCAAGGTGACGCAGGACCGCGTCGTACTGGAGATCCAGCGCGGCTGTATTCGCGGCTGCAGGTTCTGCCAGGCGGGAATGATTTACCGTCCCACAAGAGAAAAAGACGTTTCCGTATTAAAGCAATATGCTTACAATATGTTAAAGTATACCGGACAGGATGAGATTTCGTTAAGTTCCTTAAGTTCTTCCGATTATTCCAAGTTAAAGGAATTGGTCATGTATTTAATCGAGGAATTTAAGGGAAAAGGCGTAAATATTTCTCTTCCTTCTCTTCGGATCGATGCATTTTCCCTGGATGTTATGGGAAAAGTACAGGACATAAAAAAAAGCAGCTTAACGTTTGCACCGGAAGCCGGTTCCCAGAGGTTAAGGGATGTGATCAACAAAGGATTAACGGAAGAGGTCATATTAAACGGCGCGAAAGAAGCGTTTGCAGGCGGCTGGAATAAGGTAAAGCTTTACTTTATGTTAGGACTTCCGACAGAGACAAAAGAGGATAGGGAGGCGATCGCAGAGCTCGCCGATCAGATCGCCGTCCGTTATTATGAGATACCAAAAGATCAGAGAAACGGAAAATGCCAGATTACAATCAGCACGTCGTTTTTTGTACCAAAACCGTTTACCCCGTTTCAATGGGTTGGGATGTATCCGAAAGAACATTATCTGGACTGTGCAAAAACCGTCAGTGAAGCGGTGAAACACCAGCGGAACAAAAAGAGCATCCGCTACAACTGGCATGAAGCCGACGTGACGGTGTTGGAGGGCGTATTTGCCAGGGGAGACCGAAGACTGGGCAGAACGATTCTGCGTGCCTATGAAAAAGGCTGCCTGTTTGACGCATGGAGCGATTATTTCCGGAATGAAATCTGGATGGAAGCGTTTAAAGAAACAGGCATCGATCCGGATTTCTATACGTTAAGGGAACGGAAAGAGGACGAGATTTTCCCATGGGATTTTATTGACGCCGGAGTGACGAAACCCTTTTTAAGGAGAGAATACGAAAACGCACTGGCGGGAAAAGTGACAAAAAACTGCCGGGCGGCCTGCAGCGGCTGCGGCGCAGGAAAATATCAGGGAGGTGTCTGCGTTGAAGATAAGGATTCGGTTTAAAAAATACGGCGTGATGAAATTTATCGGGCATTTGGATATGATGAGATATTTTCAGAAGTCGATCCGCAGGGCGAATATTCCGATTGCCTATTCCGGCGGATTCAGCCCGCATCAGATCATGTCGTTCGCGGCTCCGCTGGGTGTCGGAATTACAAGCGATGGAGAATATCTGGATATTGAAGTAAATTCTACGGAAAGTTCGACCGCGGCTGTTCGGGCGTTAAATGAAGTTATGGTTGAAGGCGTGGAAGTGGTTTCGTACCGAAAGTTAAAGGATACCGACAAGAAGGGAATGACACTTGTAGCCGCTGCAGAGTATAAGATTTGGGTGAAAGACTCTTATCAGGCTCCTTGTGTGGATTATGAAGCTGCTTTGGAAGAATTTTACCATAAGCCAAAGGAAATCATGATCATAAAACCCACCAAAAAGGGCGAAAAAACCATGGATTTAAAGAAGCTTGTCTACGATTTTCGTATTTCCATGGAAAAGGATTCACCCGTCTTTTATCTGTATGTATCCGCCGGAAGCGTTGACAATGTAAAACCGGAGCTGGTTTTATCTGCTTTTTATGAATCTATGGGAGAAGCGTTTGATCCGTTATCCGTACAGGTTCATCGAATCGATGTATACGGAAAGGCAGACGGCAGCTTTCTATCTTTAGGTGAGACGGGGGAAGAGATATTTTAATTTAAAGATGAAAACGTCTGTGTTCAGGCTGTTTCATCTTTTTATGTATCCGAACATGCTTGGTCCACAAAGAATTCTATAAAAGGCTTTCTGTGTCATAAGATTGGAACGTATAAAAAACAGTTGATGCAGATATACTAATGCCATATAATAGAAACGTAAATAAATTACGGCATAATCAGCATGCGCAGTAAAAAAATGTTGCGGAGAAGGATGATGATTAAAAAAATTACAATCAAAAATTTTAAATGTTTTAAAAATGAAACCGTGTTAGATCTAAAGAAAACAAATTATAAATTACTGGAACAAAATACCTGCGGGAAGTTTTTGAAAGGTCTGTTATTTGTAGGCGAAAATGCTTCAGGAAAAACATCTGCCATTTTACCGCTCAAACTACTGCTTGATTTGTTATTTAAGGATCAAGAAGTTGAATTCGTTTTGTACCAGTGCTTGTTTTCAAAAGATAAAAATACGGAACTGAGATTTGAATTTGAATTGGAAACGCATACAATTTCCTATTTCCTGTCATTTTCCAAAACAGCCATTATAGAAGAACGATTATCTGTAGATGATCAGCTTATCATTGAAAGGCTGGGTGGGAGCGGTAAATTATTTTTAGGATCTGAAACTACATTACATGATGTTGACAAATCGTTACTCTTTTTAAAACGGGTATATTTCAGTACAAAATTTGAGGGAAATGAGATTTTAGGAAGATGGTTTGATTATCTGAAAAAGTCAATCTATATCAATACGTATTCCAAGCAAATTACAACGTATGACGGAGAAAGCTTGATTGTCAGAAAATATATGGAGGCACATGGCGCAGAAAAATTGAATGAATTTTTTAAGAATCATCATTTTAATTATTCGATTCAGTATGCCAAAATGGCCAAAGCACAGGGAATTTCGTTCACTTTAGAAGAAGAGGAACGAAAAATGATATTTTTTGAGAGGGAGGGATTAAAGATTTCAATTCCTCTTTTTATGGAATCGTTGGGCAACCAAACGCTGATTAATATCCTACCAGCCATTTTATGTGCCGTCGAACGCGGAGGGTTATTGATTATCGACGAATTTAGCAGTGGTCTTCATAATAAACTGGAAGAACTTCTTGTAAAATATATTATGAAAAACAGTACGACTACACAGCTTTTCTTTGTATCTCATTCTACAAACCTTTTATCCAATTCTCTGCTACGCCCGGATCAGATATTTTCGGTAGAAATGACGGGAAATGAAGGAAGCAGACTAAATCGTTTTTCAGATGAACAGCCTAGAGCTGCTCAGAACCTTGAAAAAATGTATTTGAGCGGCATATTTGGAGGAATACCGGAATATGGAACTGATAAAGAATAAAAGGACAGGTAAAGTTCTCTTTATTGTAGAAGGCGGAAAACATGAATTCAGTTTAATAAAAAAAATATTTGTAGATATACTGGATTTTACACAAATTGAAAAAAGGAGGGGAGGGGCAAAATTTTATAAAAGAAATTCCGATAAGCACAGCGTTATTGCGGTGGTAAATACAAAGACATCTAATATAGAATCTATTACAGAAATCGAATATTTAGAGAATATATTTGAAGAGTTGATTCAAACGTATGATTTTGATGTAAATAATGCAGCAATCTATTATTTATTTGATAGAGATTTAGAATCAAACACTAATGTCAGATTAATTACAGACCTGATTCGTGTACTGAAAAATTCTTTTGAAAACGACGACTATATCCGAGGGGGAATGTTAATTTTAAGTTACCCGTCCATTGAAGCGTATGAAGTTTCTAACTTTATAGACGGATCACATAAGTTAAGTAAGAAACTGGGTAAAGAAGTAAAAGCATACATAAATGGCAACGCAAAAATGATTTCAATGAATAAAATGAATAGTGAAAGCATACGGCATGCAGGTTTAGAATTAAAAGCGTATCTGGAAGAAGCCGGAATTGAGATGAATCCGGATGACTTTTCGGAAACGAATCAAGCGGTTTTTAATCAGCAAGAAGCGCATTTTAAGAAAACAAATACATTCCGATGCATTTCCATGTTATCCTGTGTGCTGATAGATTTAGGGATATTAAGAGAATAAGTAAAATTTCAAAATATAACAAAATAATTGAAAATTTTCCAAAAAAATATGGTACAATTAAATCATCTTGCATTGAGACGGGCAAAACAGATCGATCGGAGAACTGTGCACATGCCCGCTATACTATGGGAAAGAAAAAGAAAGGGGCAACTATTTATGAACATCGAAGAAATCAAACAACTGTGCGAGGAAAAGCAGATCCGTATGATAGACTTTAAAATGACGGATATCGACGGACGCTGGAGGCACATTACCATACCGTTGGAGAGGTTTGGAGCGTCTGTGTTTACGCAGGGGATCGGTTTTGACGGCTCCAATTACGGATACGCTCCTGTAGAAAAGAGCGATATGGTTTTTCTTCCGGATCCGGATACGGCATATGTCGATCCGTTTGCAGAAGTACCTACGCTGACGATGTGCGGAAACGTATGCACGATCGGAGCAGGGGAGAATGCGCCGTTTGACCAGTATCCCAAAAACGTTAGCTTACGGGCAGTAGAACATATGAAACAAAGCGGAATCGCAGACCGCATGATCATCGGACCGGAATTTGAGTTCTACCTGTTTGACAGCGCGCGTTTTGAAGTTTCACCCAGACAGTGCGGCTACCGCATCGATGCGAAGCAGGCGGACTGGAACTGCAGTCTGGATTCAGACGGAAATAACGGCTATGAAGTACACCAGAAAGGCGGCTATCACGTAGCGGCTCCGCAGGATGTCGGATATGATCTGCGGAGTAAAATGTGCATGATGATCGAAGACTGGGGAATTTCGGTGAAATATCATCACCATGAAGTCGGCGGTCCGGGTCAGATGGAGATTGAGGTAGAACTGGATGATATGCCCGATATGGCGGATAATACAATGATTATCAAGTATATCATCAAAAATATGGCGGCAAAAGAAGGTAAAACGGCTACGTTTCTTCCCAAACCGATTTATCAGGAGGCGGGCAACGGACTGCATGTCCATATGATGCTGTTAAAAGACGGAAAGTCTCTGTTTTATGATGAAAACGGTTATTCCGGCTTAAGCCGGACGGCGCATTACTTTATCGGCGGTCTGTTAAAGCATATCGCTTCGCTGTGCGCTTTTACCAATCCGTCCACCAATTCCTTTAAACGGCTTGTGCCCGGATATGAAGCTCCGGTAACGGTCGGCTATGCCACCTCAAACCGCAGTGCGGTCATAAGGATTCCGGCATATGCCAAAACGCCCGAGACCAAGCGGTTTGAACTCCGCAATCCGGATGCTACGGCAAATCCCTATTATGCTTACGCAGCGATTCTGATGGCGGGGCTGGACGGAATCGAACAGAAAATTGATCCGGCAGAGCACGGCTGGGGACCGTATGATTTTAATCTCTATACGTTATCGGAGGAAGAACAGAAAAAGATCAAAGGGCTGCCGAAATCGTTGGGCGAGGCTCTGGACGCATTGGAATCAGATCATGAGTATCTGACCAAAGGAGGCGTATTCCCGCAGCGTTTGATCGACGTATGGATTTCACGGAAACGGAAGGAATTAAAAATGCTGGAACAGATTCCGAATCCGGCGGAGTTTAAGATGTATTTTGATTTATAAAAAGATAGAGCAGCCTGTAAGATGAAACATGTGCCTGAACAGGAAATTTCTGTCAGATACATGCCGTGCGGGCTGCTCTTTCCGGTAGTGAATCCGTTTGCAAGGCGACGGGTGATACCGCGGTAAAATAAGTAAGACGGGAGAGAACGGTGGGAAAGAGAGTCGTAATTACAAAACAAAGAATCAAAGACAGAGAATACAGGGTAACCGCATTGTTTGAAGACCATCAGATGTTAGAAGTCTCCTGTGACGACGTAACAGAAGATTCGCTTTTGGGAAATATCTATATCGGTAAGATCCGGCGGATCGTAGAAAAAATCGGGGCTGCGTTTGTAGAAATTGCTCCCGGCATGATGACGTATCTTCCGTTAGAAGACGCAAAAGAGCCTCTGATGGTAAAACAACTCCGAAACGGCAGGCTGACAGAAGAAGATGAACTTGTCGTACAGGTAGTAAAAGAAGGCGTAAAAACAAAAGATCCGACGGTTTCCACACAGATCAGTTTAAAAGGAAATGCGTTGATTTTTACGACACAGGATAAGAAACTTGGAGTTTCCCGAAAACTGGAACAGTCGAAACGAAAATATTTTCACGATCTTTTTACGGAGAAAAAAGACGACCGGTTTGGAATGATCGTGCGGACCAACGCGGAACATTATACAGATGAACAGATTTTTTCGGAATTTCACCGCATGTGTGAGACATTTGAAAACATCCGGGAACATTATCGCCATAGAACCTGTTTTAGCTGTCTGTACCATGCTCCGTCCGGTTATATGGCAGGCGTCCGGGATTATCTTTCTTTGCATTTGGAGAGGATTACAACGGACGATCCGGTGATTTATGAAGAGGTGATAAAGACATTTGGAGAAGAAGCGGCAATTGCAAACGTGCAGATTTTATTCTATCAGGATCCCGCATTATCTTTATCCGCTCTGTATGGGCTGCATTCCAAGCTGGAAGAAGCTTTACGTGACCGTGTCTGGTTAAAGTCCGGCGCATATCTGATCATACAGCCGACGGAAGCTTTAACGGTGATCGATGTGAACAGCGGAAGGTGCATCAAAAGCGGCAGGAAAGATATTTACCTGAAGGTAAACTTAGAGGCGGCAGAAGAAATTGCAAGGCAGCTGCGCCTGCGGAATATATCCGGTATCTGTGTGGTGGATTTTATCAATATGGATACAAACGAAGCAAAAGAGGAACTGGCGCAGGCATTAAAGCAGCATCTGGCAAAAGACAGCGTTCCGGCAGTCTTCATTGATTTTACTGCGCTTGGACTGGCAGAAATCACAAGAAAAAAGGTGAAAAAGCCCCTTTGGGAACAAATAGCAGGAGGAAATGTATGAAAAAAATCATATGGAAAACCATGTGGATTTGGGTTATGGTGTTTTGCATCACAAAAGCCACGGGTTTCATGCAGACGGTATTTGCTGCAGAACCGGCTGCGTTCGTTTCGGATGATGCACATACAGAAGGCGAGACGATTCGGATTGCCTGTGTAGGAGACAGTTTAACGTTTGGATATGTTTCCAGCAATCCGCAGACAAAGTCATATCCTGTGAGACTGCAGGAGATGCTTGGCGACGGCTATACCGTAATGAATTTCGGACGAAACAGCGCGACGCTTCTGACCGGTACAGACTTGGCTTATGAAGACCAGCAGGAGTACCAAAACAGCTTAGCGTCCGATCCTGACATCGTCATCATTATGCTTGGCACAAATGATTCCAAAGCAAAATACTGGGAGGAGGGCGGACGGGAGAAATTTGCAGAAGATGCCAGAAAACTCGTTTCTACATATCAAAACCTTCCGTCAAAACCGGAAGTTATATTTGCATCTTCACCGGCATGTCTTTACGCGCTGAAAACCGACATTCGCGGAAATATTATTGAAGATGAGATCGTGCCGATGCAGCGAAAACTTGCCAAAGAGAACGGATGGAAATTTATTGACATGTTTGCCCGCACTTCAGAGAAAGATTTTCTCTATCACAGCGACGGCGTGCATTTTCTCGACGCCGGATATTTCTATGAAGCGGAGTGCATGTATGAGGCAGTGACAGGAGAAGCATTTCTGCCCGAAGCGCTTCCGTTAGCAGATATTCGGGGATTGACACAGCAGCACGGAAACGAAGCCTTGTATGCTGCAGACAATGATTACACAACGATCTGGCACAGCGCATGGGAACCGGCGGCGCCGCGTCAGGATCATGTTTTGATACTGGAATTACGGGAACGAAGCCTTGTGGAAGGCATCCGTTATCTGCCGCGTCAGGATAAGGCGACGAACGGTATCATTACAGAGTACGAAATCCAGATCAGCAACGACGGCGGAAAAAGCTATACAAAAGCGGCGGAAGGAACCTGGAATGCAGATGCCTCCTGGAAACAGGCTCAATTTGAGAAGCCTGCGGCGGCAACCCATTTGAAGATTCTGGCAAAAGCCGGGGCAGGAGGGCATTCTTCTGCTGCAGAAATTCGTGTGGACGGAAGCGCATATACGCCGCAGTCGCCTGCAGAAGCCAGAGAATGCCTGCAGGCAGATTACGAAGCATACGAACGGAACTATACGGATGAAACATTATATGAAGCGTCTGCGTGGAAACTGTTTCGAGAAAATATGCAGGCAGTACAAAAGAGAATGGAGCAGGAGGATCTTTCTCTTGCGGAAGCGGCGGTACTGTCCCAAAATCTGCGGGAAGCCGTTTTATCCCTGCTGAAAAAAGAAACCGAAGTTTTGGATATAAAAAAAGCGATGCAGCGGAAATTTTATACAGAAGAAGACGGAACGATTCTTCCATACCGCATGTATCTCCCGGAAGGATATTCTCCTGAAAAGAAATACCCGTTGGTACTGTTTCTGCACGGCGCGGGAGAACGCGGAAGTACCAATACGGCACAGCTGACCAATTCCAACAAAGACTTTTTTGAACGAATGCTCGGTTCTGAGCGGAACGACTATCCGGCGATCATCGTCGCGCCTCAATGCCCCAATAACGAGCAGTGGGTGGATACGCCATGGGCAGACGGCTGCTATCGAATGCAGGAGGTTGCTAAAAGCAATGAAATGAAGGCGGTGGAAGGACTGCTTGCCAGCCTTATGGAAACGTACAGTATCAATCAAAACCGACTCTATGCGGTCGGATTTTCCATGGGCGCATTTGGCGTGTGGGACCTGATGATGCGGAACCCTAATTTACTGGCGGCTGCGGTTCCGATCGCAGGAGCCGGAGACCCTGCACAGGCGGAGAATATCAAAGACGTTTCAATCTGGTGCTTTCATGGCGCAGACGATCCGACGGTTCCCTGTGAAACGTCAACGCCCGTAATGGCGGCGGCATTGCAGGAAGCCGGTTCCAACCGGATCCGCTATACGGAATATCCTGCAGGAACCTATGAGGACGGGCATCTGATTGCATCCGGCGTTTATGCAGAAGATGAACTTCTTCCCTGGTTATTTGAACAGAGAATTGAGAAGGATACGGCTGAGTTGTCGAACGCCATATCACAGGCAGAGCAGAAGAATCCGGCGGATTACACGGCAGAAAGTTATCGTCAATTTTCAGAAGCGCTGATGAATGCAAAAGAAGTTCTTTCGGATGACTCCGCGCAGCAGGAACAGATCGACGATGCGCTTCAAAAGCTGAACGGAGCAGCCGGGCGGTTAGAGAAAAGGCCCAAAGAACCTTTAAAACCAAAGCCAATGGAAGTTCCGCAGATTTTCGGTACAATCCGTAAGGCGGCAAATATCTTCGTCTCTTGGAATGCGGTCAGCCATGCATCCGGTTATGAAGTTTCTTATTCCATATCCGGTACATACAAAACGGCTGCGGTTGCGGGCGGCGCAGTTACTTCCTGCGTAATCGAGGGAACAGACGGAAATTCCGTTTATACATTCCGAATCCGGGCTTATCAGGACGTAAACGGTCAGCGGTATTATACGGATTATTCCAAATGGAACGCAACTTCGGTGAGCATTCCAAAGCCGAAACTTTCTTCCGTAAAAAAAGCCGGAAAACACATACGTGTCAAATGGAAGAAGGTTTCTGGGGCAACCGGATATCAGATTATGCGTAAAATCGGGAAAAAAGGAAAATTCAAAACAATTGCAACGATCAAAAAGGGGAAAACCATAAAATATACCGATAAAAAAGTGAAAAAAGGCAAGAAATATTATTATAAAATCTGCGCAGTCGTAACATCCGGAACCAATACTTCGGTTGGTCCCTATTCGGCAGTAAAAAACGTAAAACGATAAGTAAGTAAAAGGAGCAGAGAAATGGCACGATATCACATATTGAAACAAGACGGAAGGGCAAAACGGGCAGAATTTCATACGGTTCACGGTGTGATCCAGACGCCTGTTTTTATGAACGTGGGGACAGCGGCAGCGATTAAAGGAGCGGTTTCTACCGAAGATTTGAATCAGATCAAAACGCAGGTAGAACTTTCCAATACCTACCACCTGCATGTCAGGCCCGGGGACGCATTGATCCACGATCTGGGAGGCCTGCATAAATTCATGGTATGGGACAAGCCGATCCTTACGGATTCCGGAGGGTTTCAGGTATTTTCCCTGGCAAAATTAAGAAAGATAAAAGAAGAGGGCGTGCATTTCCATTCCCATGTAGACGGAAGAAAAATTTTTATGGGACCGGAAGAGAGCATGAATATCCAGTCCAATCTGGCGTCGACGATTGCCATGGCGTTTGACGAATGCCCCAGCAGCACGGCGGACCGTAGGTATGTACAGGATTCCGTAGACCGTACGGCACGCTGGCTTCTTCGCTGTAAAACAGAACTGGCGCGCCTGAATACGCTAGAGCGGACCATTAATAAAGAGCAGCTTTTATTCGGTATCAACCAGGGCGCCGTTTATGAAGATATCCGTATCGGCCACGCAAAACAGATTTCAGAACTTGATTTAGACGGCTATGCCGTCGGCGGGCTTGCCGTAGGAGAAAGCCATGCGGAAATGTACCGGATCTTAGACGTGACCGTACCGCATCTTCCCAGGGAAAAACCGACGTATCTGATGGGAGTCGGCACGCCGGCAAATATTCTTGAAGCAGTAGAACGGGGCGTAGATTTCTTCGACTGCGTATATCCGACTAGAAACGGACGGCACGGACATGTGTATACCAATCAGGGGAAACGAAATCTGTTTAACCAAAAATACGCAGCAGACGAAAAACCGATCGAAGAAGGCTGCGGATGCCCGGCATGCCGCAGGTACAGCAGAGCCTATATTCGTCATCTGTTAAAGGCGAAGGAAATGCTCGGTATGCGTCTGTGCGTACTGCATAACCTGTATTTTTATAATACAATGATGGAAGAAATCCGGGAAGCGATCGAAGAGGGACGTTACCGGAATTATAAAGAAGAAAAATTGTATGGGATGCAGCAGATTTCGGGGGAAAGTTTATAAAAAATGAATGAAATAAAAAAATCCCCCTTGCCGTTTACAGGAGATTTGTGTACAATAGTTAAAGCTTGTGTTAGATATGCAAAGTAATTTTATTCATATTAGGAGGAAAAAAATGTCGATTTTATTGAACCAACAAACGGTCAGCTCTCTTCCCATGCTGATTTCTCTAGCTGTTTTGTTCATATTTATGTACTTTTTCATGATTCGTCCGCAGCAGAAAGAGACGAAAAAGAAAAATGCCATGTTAGCGTCCATTGCGGTAGGAGATACCGTATTGACGACCAGCGGATTTTATGGAGTGATTATCGATATTGCAGACGATACGGTTATTGTAGAATTCGGAAGCAACAAGAACTGCCGCATCCCCATGCAGAAAGCGGCGATCTCTGCAGTGGAAAAACCGGACGCAGAATAAAGGAAGCTACCAAATAGGAAACGTGTGACTGCGTTTCCTGTTTTTGGATTCACATACTATGCAGACAGAAGGGAGTTTTTCTATGAATTATCATGTAGGCGTTATTTCCGGCGACGGAATCGGACCGGAGATCATAGCGGAAGCCAAAAAAGTATTGGATCGTATCGGCGCGGTATACGGTCACACGTTTGAATGCGAAGAAATTTTAATGGGAGGATGTTCCATTGACGCGGTGGGCGTTCCCCTAACGGAAGCAGCCATTGCGCAGGCAAAAGCAAGCGATGCCGTGTTGATGGGGTCGATCGGAGGCAATACGGCAACTTCCCCCTGGTATCGATTAGAGCCGCAGTTACGGCCGGAAGCGGGCCTGTTAAAACTTCGGAAATCGTTAAACCTCTTTGCCAATTTAAGACCGGCGTATCTCTATGAAGAATTAAAAGAGGCATGTCCTTTGCGGGAGGACATCATCGGAGACGGTTTTGATATGATGATTATGCGGGAACTGACCGGCGGATTATATTTTGGAGCGCGCAAAACCGAAGAAATAGACGGAGTTGTGACGGCAGAAGATACCCTTACATACAATGAAAACGAAATACGCAGAATCGCAAAACGGGGATTTGACATAGCGATGAAACGACGCCGAAAAGTGACAAGCGTCGATAAGGCAAACGTACTGGATTCTTCCAGGCTTTGGAGAAAAATCGTAGAAGAGGTGGCAAAGGAATATCCGGAAGTATCCTGCGAACATATGCTCGTGGACAATTGTGCCATGCAGCTGGTCAAAGATCCGAAACAGTTTGACGTGATCCTGACGGAGAATATGTTCGGTGATATCCTTTCGGATGAAGCAAGTATGGTGACAGGTTCCATTGGAATGCTTTCTTCCGCCAGTTTAAACGATACGAAATTCGGTCTTTACGAGCCGAGCGGAGGTTCTGCTCCGGATATCGCAGGAAAAGGAATTGCCAATCCGATTGCAACCATCTTAAGCGCAGCCATGATGCTCCGCTATTCGTTTGATCTGGACAAAGAAGCCGATGCCATAGAAGCAGCCGTAAAACAGGCGTTACAGGACAATTACCGAACCATTGACATTATGCCGCAGGAAGAAGAGAAGAAATCTCTTGTCACACAGGTCGGCACGAAAGAAATGGGAGATTTAATCGTAGAAAGGATACAGAAACCATGAAAAGTGATCAGGTAAAAACAGGGATGCAGCAGGCACCCCATAGAAGTTTATTTCATGCGCTGGGATTTACCGAAGAAGAGATGAAAAAACCGATGGTCGGTATTGTCAGCTCTTACAACGAAATTGTTCCGGGGCATATGAATCTGGATAAAATCGTAAACGCCGTAAAACTCGGCGTAGCCGAGGCAGGAGGCGTTCCCGTCGTATTTCCGGCGATCGCAGTCTGCGACGGAATTGCCATGGGGCACATCGGTATGAAATATTCTCTCGTCACAAGGGATCTGATCGCAGATTCTACGGAATGTATGGCGCTGGCACATCAGTTCGATGCACTTGTCATGGTACCGAACTGCGATAAAAACGTGCCGGGGCTTCTGATGGCGGCGGCAAGAATCAATGTGCCGACCGTATTCGTATCCGGCGGTCCGATGCTTGCCGGACGCGTGGGAGGCAAAAAGACGAGTCTTTCTTCCATGTTTGAAGCTGTAGGTTCTTATGCGGCAGGCACAATGACGGAAGAAGAAGTCCGGGAATATGAAGAAAAGACATGTCCGACCTGCGGTTCCTGTTCCGGCATGTATACGGCAAATTCCATGAATTGCCTGACGGAAGCGCTCGGCATGGGCCTGCGCGGAAACGGTACGATACCGGCGGTATATTCGGAGCGGATCCGGCTTGCCAAACATGCAGGCATGGCAGTAATGGAAATGTACAGAAAAAATATCTGTCCGCGGGATATCATGACGAAAGAAGCCGTTTTAAATGCATTGACGGTAGATATGGCGCTTGGCTGTTCGACAAACAGCATGCTGCATCTTCCGGCGATCGCCCATGAAATTGGCTTTGATTTTGATATTAAATTTGCAAATCCAATCAGTGAAAAAACACCGAACCTCTGTCACCTGGCGCCTGCCGGCCCGACATATATGGAAGATTTAAACGAAGCGGGCGGCGTCTATGCCGTTATGAAGGAACTTGCGGATGCAGGACTTTTGCATCTTGACTGTATGACGGTAACGGGTCAGACGGTTGGAGAAAATATAAAAAATGCGGTCAATAAGAATCCGCAGGTGATCCGCCCGCTCGACAATCCCTATACAAAGACAGGAGGGCTTGCCGTATTGAGCGGAAATCTTGCACCGGACGGAAGCGTAGTAAAACGTTCCGCGGTTGCACCGGAAATGCTGGTACATGAAGGTCCGGCAAGGGTATTTGAGTGTGAAGAAGATGCAATTACGGCAATTAAAAGCGGCTGCATACAGGCGGGAGACGTTGTCGTGATCCGCTACGAAGGACCCAAAGGAGGTCCGGGTATGCGCGAAATGTTAAATCCGACGTCTGCCATCGCAGGCATGGGGCTTGGTTCTTCCGTTGCATTGATCACGGACGGACGTTTTTCCGGCGCAAGCCGCGGCGCATCGATCGGCCATGTTTCCCCGGAAGCTGCGGTAGGCGGTCCGATCGCGTTAATTCAGGAAGGCGATATTATCAAGATCAATATTCCGCAAATGACGCTGGACGTTGCTTTAACGGATGAAGAACTTGCTAAGCGCAGAGCTGTCTGGCAGCCGAAAGAACAAAACGTAAGCGGTTATCTGGAACGCTACGTGACAATGGTAACCTCCGGAAACCGTGGAGCGATCTTAGAGAAAAAATAAGAGAGGTAAATTACCGCCTCAGATACAGATTTGAATAGAAAGAGGGAGTTTTCATGCAGCTGACAGGCGCAGAAATCATCATAGAATGTTTAAAAGAACAGGGAGTGGATACCGTATTCGGCTATCCGGGAGGACAGATTTTAAACGTATATGACGAGTTATATAAGCATAGAGATGAAATCAGGCATATCTTAACGTCCCATGAACAGGGGGCAAGCCATGCGGCAGACGGGTATGCAAGGAGTACCGGAAAAGTCGGCGTCTGTATGGCGACCAGCGGTCCGGGGGCAACAAATCTGGTAACGGGAATTGCAACTGCCTATATGGACTCGGTTCCGCTTGTGGCAATTACTTGTAATGTGGGCGTTCCGCTTCTGGGAAAAGACAGTTTTCAGGAAGTAGACATTGCCGGAATCACAACTCCGATCACAAAGCATAATTTTATCGTAAAAGATATTGAAAAACTGGCAGATACGATCCGAAGGGCATTTCAGATCGCAGCCAAAGGAAGGCCGGGGCCTGTGCTTTTGGATGTTCCAAAAGATGTGACGGCGCAGAAGTGTGAATATACGCCGGTCCGGCAGGAAAAGCCTGCGCGTATACTCAAAGACCCCGACGAAGCGGATCTAAACAGCGCCGTTCGGATGATTTCCGAAGCGAAGCGTCCGTTTGTATTTGTCGGAGGAGGCGTTGCGATTTCCGATGCAAGCCGGGAATTAAAAGCGTTTGTGGAAAAGATACAATCTCCCGTATGTGATTCGCTGATGGGCAAAGGCGCGTTTGACGGAACGGATGAAAAATATACCGGAATGCTGGGCATGCACGGAACAAAAGCGTCCAATCTGGGCGTCAGCGAATGCGATCTTCTGATCGCGATCGGCGTGCGTTTTTCCGACCGCGTGACCGGAAATGCGTCGAAATTTGCAAAGCAGGCAAAGATTTTGCAGATCGATATCGACCCGGCGGAGATCAACAAAAATATTCTGGTGGATGTTTCTGTAATCGGAGACGTTAAGGACGTACTGGAAAAACTGAACAGTCGGCTGCATCCGATGGAACACGATACATGGCTGTCCCATATACGGGAATATACAAAAAAATATCCGCTGAAATATCCGGATACGGGCTTGAGCGGTCCGTATATGATTGAAAAAATCTATGAAATGACGAAAGGTGAGGCGCGCATTGTCACCGAAGTCGGGCAGCATCAGATGTGGGCGGCACAGTATTACAAATATAAAAAGCCGCATACGCTAATCACTTCCGGTGGCCTGGGAACGATGGGATACGGACTTGGCGCAGCGATCGGCGCGCAGGTTGCAAATCCCAAAGAAACCGTAATCAACATTGCCGGTGACGGATGTTTCCGTATGAATATGAATGAAATTGCCACGGCGGTTCGCCAGAAACTGCCGCTGATCGAAGTCATTGTCAACAATCATGTGCTTGGCATGGTCCGCCAGTGGCAGAATCTTTTTTATGAAAAAAGATATTCTGCAACCATTTTAGACGACGGCATGGATTATGTTAAACTGGCGGAGGCGATGGGAGCGTACGGTTATCGTGCGTCGACAAGGGAAGAATTTACAGAAGCCATGCAAAAAGCGCTTACATCCGATCGGCCTGTCGTGATTGACTGTGTGATCGACTGCGATGACAAAGTATGGCCGATGGTTGCTCCGGGAGCGGCAATCGACGAGGTGTTTACCGAAGAAGACCTGTCGTAACCGTTCGATCGACGAATACCATGCGGACAGGATCCGCCGAGATCTGACAAAAAATAATTGACAGTTTTTCGGAAAAAGATTACAGTAGTCTATAGCGATAGAAATTAGGAGGATATGAAGATGAGCAGAATTTACAATTTTTCCGCAGGACCGGCTGTTCTGCCGGAAGAAGTATTACGGGAAGCAGCAGAAGAGATGATGGATTATAAGGGAAGCGGCATGTCCGTGATGGAAATGAGCCACCGTTCCAAGGTTTACGATACGATCATCAAAGAAGCGGAAGCGGATCTGCGAGAATTGATGAACATACCGGACAACTACAGGGTTTTATTTTTACAGGGCGGCGCATCCCAGCAGTTTGCCATGATCCCGATGAATCTGATGAAGAATAAAAAAGCTGCTTATATCGTGACCGGGCAGTGGGCAAAGAAGGCATGGAAGGAAGCGCAGATTTACGGAGACGCCGTTGCGGTAGCCTCTTCCGAAGACAAGACGTTTTCCTATATTCCGGACTGTTCGGATCTGGATATCCCGGAAGATGCGGATTATGTCTATATCTGCGAAAACAATACAATTTACGGTACTAAATTCAAACAATTGCCGAATACCAAAGGGCATGTTTTGGTAGCCGACGTATCTTCCTGTTTCTTATCCGAACCGGTAGATGTGACAAAATACGGCATCATTTACGGCGGCGTACAGAAAAATATCGGACCGGCAGGCGTTGTCATCGTGATTATCCGCGAAGATCTGATTACGGAAGATACGCTTGCGCAGACGCCTACCATGTTAAAATATAAAACACATGCAGATGCGGATTCTTTATATAACACACCGCCTGCATACGGAATCTATATCTGCGGCAAAGTTTTCAAATGGCTGAAAAAACAGGGGGGACTTTCCGCGATCCGGGCATATAATGAAGAAAAAGCAAAGATTTTATATGATTTTTTGGATGAAAGCAAATTATTCAAAGGCACGGTCGTAAAAGAAGACCGCTCCCTGATGAACGTACCGTTTGTGACCGGCGATCAGGAACTGGATGCAAAATTCGTTGCCGAGGCAAAAGCGGCGGGATTTGAGAACTTAAAGGGACACCGTTCCGTCGGCGGAATGCGGGCTTCCATTTATAATGCCATGCCGAAAGAAGGCGTAGAAAAACTGGTTGCTTTCATGCGTGACTTTGAAGAAAAGAATGCATAGAAATCTTTGAAATGTCCATGGATATGTGAAGAGAAAGGAAGGAAATTATGTTTCAGTATACATGTTTAAATCCGATTGCAAATGTCGGTTTGGATCTGTTTTCCGACAATTACCGGCAGACGGAAAATCTGGAAGACGCACAGGCAGTTTTGGTCCGCAGCGCGGCGATGCACGATCTTAAGCTTCCCAAAGGACTGGAAGCCGTTGCAAGAGCAGGCGCAGGTGTCAATAATATTCCGCTGGATCAATGTGCGGAGCAGGGAATCGTTGTATTCAATACGCCCGGTGCCAATGCAAACGGCGTAAAAGAGCTGGTGATCGCTGGTATGCTTTTAGCATCCCGCGATATCACAGGCGGAATTGAATGGGTAAAAGAAAATAAAGACAATCCGGATATTGCAAAACTGTCCGAGAAACAGAAAAAGAACTTTGCAGGCTGTGAGATTTCGGGCAAGAAACTCGGCGTAATCGGTCTTGGCGCGATCGGCGTGCTGGTGGCAAACGCAGCCACGCATCTTGGTATGGAAGTATTTGGCTACGATCCTTATATTTCCGTAAATGCAGCATGGAATCTTTCACGCAGCGTAAAACACATCAGCAATGTGGAAGACATTTACAGAGAATGTGATTTCATCACGATCCATGTTCCGCTTTTGGATGCGACCAAAGGTATGATCAATGCAGACGCTATCGCGAAAATGAAAGACAACGTCGTAATCTTAAATTTTGCAAGGGATCTTCTGGTAGATGAATCCGCCGTGTTAGAAGCGATTGCAGATAAAAAGATCAAAAAATACGTAACGGATTTTGCAAATCCCACGACCGCCGGAAAAGACGGCGTGATCTTAACGCCGCATCTGGGAGCTTCTACGGAAGAGTCGGAAGACAACTGCGCGATGATGGCAGTCAGAGAAATCCGGGATTATCTGGAAAACGGAAATATCGTACATTCCGTCAATTTCCCGGACTGCAATATGGGCGGCTGCGACAAAGCAGGGCGCGTGGCGATTCTGCACAAAAATAAAAAGGGCATGATCGGCAAGTATTCCACCGTCTTTGGAAATGCAGACATCAACATTGAAGATATGACCAATAAATCCAAAGGCAATTTTGCCTACACATTGTTGGATATTGATACGCCGGTGACAAAAGAAGTCGTAGATCAGCTTCAGGAAATTGAAGGAGTATTAAAAGTACGCGTTGTAAAATAAGATGTAAGAGGGGAAACAAAATGGCAAAGATCAAACCATTTCTGTGTATCCGTCCGGCAGAAGGTAAAGCGGCAGATATTGCTGCTTTACCTTATGACGTTTATAACAGAAGAGAAGCAAAAGAAGTAGTGGCAGATAATCCGGATTCTTTTTTAAAAATTGACCGTGCGGAGACGCAGTTTGACGATTCCGTAGATACTTACGACCCAAAAGTATATCAAAAGGCGCATGACCTGTTGTGGGAGATGAAGTCATGCGGGGATTTTATTCAGGAAGAAACGCCTTGCTATTATATCTATGAGCTGACGATGGATGGCAGAGTACAGACGGGAATCGCAGCCTGTGCTTCCATTGACGATTATACCGATGAAGTGATTAAAAAACATGAAAATACGAGAGCAGAAAAGGAAAAAGACAGAATCTGCCATGTCGATGCCTGCAGCGCACAGACGGGGCCCATCTTTCTGGCTTACCGGGCAGACGATACCATTCGGGAAGTAGTCCGAAAAACCAAACAGACACAGCCGTTGTATGATTTTATCTCAGACGACGATATCCGCCACAGGGTGTTTTGTATTTCAGACCCTGAGGATGTGGAAAAGATCCGGCTTGCATTTGCGCAGATTGGGGAGATTTACATAGCGGACGGTCATCACAGGGCGGCTTCCGCAGTAAAAGTCGGTCTGATGCGCAGAGAGCAGAACCCTGGCTATACGGGAGAGGAAGAGTTCAATTATTTTCTGTCGGTTCTCTTTCCGGACGAAGAGCTTATGATTATGGACTATAACCGGGTAGTGAAAGATCTCGGCGGCAGAACGGCAGAGCAGTTTCTGGAAAAAGCCAAAGAAATTTTTGATGTCACAGAGCTGAGCCATGCTAAAAACCCGGAAGAAAAAGGAACGATTTCCATGTATCTGGACGGAACATGGTATACGCTTGCGATTAAAGATAAGGATCGAAGCGACGACCCGGTGGACGGACTGGATGTTTCGCTTCTGCAGAAGCTGTTTTTAGAACCTGTGCTTGGGATCTTAGATCCAAAGACGGATGAACGGATTGATTTTGTCGGCGGTATCCGCGGATTAAAAGAGCTTGAGCGAAGAGTAAGCGAAGACTGCGCGGCTGCATTTGCAATGTATCCGACATCCATTCAGGAACTTTTTGCAGTGGCGGATGCAGGAAAATTGATGCCGCCGAAATCCACATGGTTTGAACCGAAACTGCGGAGCGGACTGTTTATCCATGCGATTGAATAGAACAAGCAAGAGAGGATTTCTATGAATACTCTTGATATTACGACTGAAACACGAACTCTGGAAAATTTAGAAGAAGCTGCAGAAACATTAAAAAATGCAGATTCGGATATGATACGGGAATGGCTGGAAAGTTTAATCCCGGGGGTTTTGGGTTTTGCATTGCAGGTGATTCTTGCAGCCGTTGTCTATGTGATCGGCAGCCGTCTGATCAGACTTGCCAGAAGATTTCTGCGCCGTTGGCTTGAGCGGTCGGAAGCGGATCTCGGCGTTCGGCAGTTTTTGGACGCCCTGCTGAAATGCATACTCTATTTTATTTTAATAGTGATCATACTGACGCTCTTTGGCGTTACGGCAGCTTCCGTTGTGGCAGTCGTCGGCTCTGCCGGGCTCACCCTTGGACTTGCGCTGCAGGGAAGTCTTTCCAATTTTGCCGGAGGAGTTTTAATCCTGATGTTAAAACCGTTTAAGGTGGGCGATTATATCCGGGAAGATACCCATGGCAATGAGGGAACGGTGGAAGAAATCTCTGTTTTTTATACTCGTCTTATGACGGCGGAGCACAATACTATCGTCATTCCGAACGGTATGCTGGCAAACAGCAGTCTAACCAATATTACGTACTCCGATATCCGAAGGATTCATCTGGAAATCGGAATCGCATATGAAGCGGATTTAAAACTGGCAAAAGAAATCATCCGACACCAGGCAGAAGCGGAATCCAGCCGACTGCCGGGGGAAGAAACACTGGTGTTCGTTTCGGAACTGGGAGCAAGCGAAGTAAAGATCGGACTTCGTATCTGGGTTAAGACAGAAACGTATTGGGAAGCAAAGTGGCGTCTGACGGAAAATATCAAACTGGCGTTGGATGCAAACGGCATTGAGATTCCCTATCAGAAGATCGACGTACAGATGAAAGGCTCTGATAAAACAGATTAAAAAAATCGGAAAAGGAAAAAAATATGAAGTTATTACAAAAAATGAAAGTTTATCTATGCTGCTTTTTGATCGTATCTTTACTTCCGATTGCGGCATGGGAACCTGTGTTTGCAGAAAATGAACGAGCATCAGAAACGGGCGTTGTCGTTACGAACAACAAAGAGTTTATGGCGGCGCTGGCAGAAAGGAAAAGTCCCGTAATCATTAGCGGAGTGGTTACGGTCGGCGACCGGGCGGACACAAACGGAAGGATGCTTCCGATCATGATTCCGCAGGAGACGATTATCCGCGGAGAGACTGCGGAAAGTATCTTATGTACGCGCGCACCGCTTCAATTAGAGGGAGACGGCGTCTTATTTCAGAACATGAAGATGCAGTTTGAATCCAGCAATGCGCTAGGGAGCGTGGTACACCGGGAAATTTTTTTGGCAGGACACAGTCTCACGCTTGACCGCGTCGGAACGTATTTAGATGGCGGCGACGGAGAATTCGGAGATCTGGGCGGTACGGAAAAAGAATTGCTTCCGACGGTATGTGCCGGCGGATTTCCGAATACCAGCGTCGGAAACAACGCATCTCTGACAGTGAAAAATACCGAACGGGAACAGGAAAAAAGAAGTATGTTCCAAAATATCTATATGAGTCATGAGGCAGGAAGCGACGGTAATGTGCCTTACACGGGAACCGCAGAGCTGCATTTGGATTCTGCCGTTCTTGTCAGAGAAAAGATTTTTGCAGACAGGAACAGTTCTGCAGAAGTATCTGTTTCGGGAAGCGGCATTTTCAGCGAAATGAAATTGTACGGCAACAGCAATACGACATTACAGATTCGGCAAAGCACCGTAGAACATGCCGTTGCTGAAAATGTCGGTTCGCTTATCCTTGACGAGAACGCCTGGTTTGTTCCGGATACCGAAGTATTTTACAATGTTTCCCTGAAAAACGGCGCCTGCCTGGACTTTAATAATGTTTCGGATTCTTTTATACTCGGAAATTTCAACGGTTCGGACAGTTTGAATCAGGGCACAGAACCGGGAATTCTCGTTTTAAAAAGCGATGGAAATTTGAATATTACCGGAGAAGTGACGGGAAAGACGATCTTAAAAGCAGCAAATAAAAATGTAGCGAGCATTTTTTTTAACGAATGGACCTATATCTGGGCAGAGCAGAAACATCCGGAGGAAGCGAACTTTATCTTATCCGATATCGATATGGAACATACCAATTTTATGCTTGAGTATATAGACGGCGGATGGACGGTATATCATCAGAATGCCGGCGAATCGGTTGAAATCGGAAGCATTGAAATTACTTCCTCACCTTCTGCCGTGGATGTCAATACGATTTTAGAACAAGATGACGGAACGATTCCAAACGAGAACGCTTTCTGTGAAGTGATCTGGAGAGACGAAAACGGAACCGTGATTTCCAATGAAATCATAGAAGAAAATATGTTTTATGATTTCAGTTATGTGATCGGTATCAAAACGGACTATTGGAAAAGTGAAGATCCGTCTGTACTGGATCTGGAAGACTGGAGCAATTTTATTCAGTTCATTTCGTCGGATGAGCATCCGGGAAAATATTATTTTACGTCGTTTGCAGAAGCGAATACCGGAGACTATACATTTTTGTTTTGTTCGCAGCCGTTTTCGGATCATTTAAATACTGTGGCAGATGTAAAAGCACTGAAAAATACGGTAAAAGCGGAATGCCGTGTGATTTTCTTTGATTCGTCGGATACGGAGAATCCGCCTTCTGTCCATACGCACACATATGAGGAAACCATTACAGAGGCGCCAACCTGTATAAAAGAGGGAAAGAAAACGGTTTCCTGTACATTTGCCGGATGCGGTGAATCTTATACGGCAGTCATCGCAAAAACGGCGCATCTGCCGGTTGACATCCCCATGGAACCACCGACATGCAGCCAGATGGGAAAAACGTCAGGGAAGCGATGCAGCGTCTGCGATACTGTAATGAAACCGCAGAAAGAGATTCCAAAAACCGCACATACGGAAGTGACGGACCCTGCCCAAGCGCCGACCTGCGGAACAGACGGCAAAACGGAAGGAATCCACTGCGGGGTCTGCAGTACCGTGATCAAAGCGCAGACAACCATTCCCAAAACGGGCAGCCATACCGAAACGGAAGATCCTGCCGAAGACCCTACTTGTGAAAAAGAAGGAAAAACGGCGGGCAGCCATTGCAGCGTATGTCATACCATACTTCAGGCACAGAATGTGATTCCAAAGCTTTCGCATGAATATACGGAACAGGTTATAAAAGAAGCGACCTGCAGCAATCCGGGCGAAAAAACGCTGACCTGCCGAAATTGCAACGAAAGCCATACCGAAGAAATCCCAAAAACGCCGCATACCGAAGTCGAAGATCCCGCCGAAGAGGCAACCTGTACAAAGCCCGGCAAGACGAAGGGCAGCCATTGCAGCGTATGCCTTGCCGTAATACAGATTCAAAAATCTGTCCCGCAGAAAGCGCATGATTACAAAACGCAGGCGGTCAAAGCATCTTTGCAGAAGAACGGATACAGTAAAACAGAATGCAGCCAATGCGGTAAAGTTTTGCACGAACTTGAAGTCTATGCGCCGAAGTCTATTGTACTTTCTTCCGAACACTGTGTATACAACGGCACAAATCAATATCCTGCCGTTACGGTAAAGGACAGCAGGGGCAGGTTTGTAGAACCGAAGTATTATACCGTGCTGTTTCGGAATCACAAAGAGGTGGGACTGGCAGAAGTACAGGTTACGTTCCGCGATTTATATGAGGGAATCCTGACGCGTTCTTTCAAAATCCTGCCAAAACCGACTGCGATTCAAAAGATTGCGGCAACGGGCCGGGAGGTTACCGTAAAATGGAAAAAACAGAAGAAACAGACCTCAGGGTATCTGATCCAATATTCCACCGGCAAAAAATTTACCGCAAAAACGACAAAAACCGTCAAGGTGAAAAAAAGTAAAACGGTTTCCAAAAAAATCGGCAGGTTAAAAGCCGGGAAGAAGTATTTTGTCCGAATCTGTACCTATAAGACAGTGAAAGACGGTTGGAAAAAAGTAGATCTCTGTTCCCCATGGTCAAAAGTGAAATCCGTAAAGATAAGCCGATAACTGTAAGAAGTCAGTCATGTGAGGGACCCGATGCGTATTTTAATTGCCGAAGACGAACATGAAATTGCAAAAGCCCTGAAAGTCATCCTTGAAAAACACAAATATTCGGCGGATATTGTTTCCAACGGTTCGGACGCCCTGGAATATATCCGCCAGATCCGTTATGACGCGTTAATCTTAGACATTATGATGCCGCTTGTCGACGGGCTGGAGGTATTAAAAACAATCCGGTCGGAGGGAATTTATACGCCAGCGCTGTTTTTAACGGCGCGTACCGAGCTGGACGACCGGGTGGCAGGGCTGGATGCGGGCGCCGACGATTATCTGGCAAAGCCGTTTGCCGCAAGCGAGTTTTTGGCGCGCGTGCGTGCATTGATCCGGCGCAGCGATTCGTATGCGCCGTCGGTGTTATCTTTCGGCAATACCAGCCTGAACGGAAACACCTATATACTGCAGTCTGCGGCAGGCTCTGTTCGTCTGAACAACAAAGAATTTCAGATCATGGAGCTGTTTATGCGAAATCCGCATCATGTATTTTCCACGGATCATTTGATGGACAGGGTATGGGGGCTGGACTCGGATACGGAAATCGACGTGGTCTGGACTAATATCGGGTTTTTGCGGAAAAAATTAAAAAAGCTAAACGCCGATATCCAGATCAAAACGATACGCGGCGCAGGTTATGCTTTGGAGGAAGGCATATGCTGAAAAAAATGAAATGGCGTTTGATTGCAGCGGCGATGTCTGCGTTTACTGCCGTTATGGTTCTTTTAATCGTCGGAATTAATTTCTGGAATTATTCCGTGACGGTGAACCGACTGGATTCTATGCTCGGGCAGATTGCAGAATTTCCGGAATTTAATCCTCCGCCGGAGAGTAAGCCGAAATTTCCTCCGATGGATGTTAGGAATGCGCCGTCAAAAGAAACGCGCTATATGATGCGGTATTTTTCCGCATATCTGGATACGGAAGGAAAACCTCTGCTAATTCAGACAGATTTTATTTCCTCCGTATCTCAGGAAATGGCGGCCGACTATGTAACAGAAGTCTTTTCAAAAGACAAACCCACAGGCTTTTTCGGGGAATACCGTTACTATAAGCACCCTCTCAAGCGCGGCGTTCTCATTGTATGTTTAAATGTGTCAAGCGAACAGCAATTTATGAAAACGCTGCTCTTTGTTTCCTGTCTGGTGGGAGCGGTCAGCCTGGGATTTGTCTTTCTTCTGGTCTGTCTCTTTTCCGGAAAGGCGCTTCGTCCGTATCTTCGCGCAATGGAAAAACAAAAGCGGTTTATTACGGATGCCAGCCATGAATTAAAAACACCGCTGACTTCTATTTCTGCCAGCGCAGATGTTCTTGCCATGGAACAAAAACCGAATGAATGGGTGCAGAATATACAAAAACAGACTGTCAAATTATCGAAACTTGTCGGGAATCTCGTGCTTTTAGCAAGACTCGACGAAGAGGAACCGTTTTTAGAAAAGGAAACATTTTCGTTCAGTGAAATTGCCTGGGAGCTTGCGGAACCGTTTGCTTCCCTTGCCAAAGCCGGCGGAAGACAATTTATTTCACATATTGAAGACGGGATTGACTTTTGCGGCGACCGTACATCCTTACAGCAGATGATGTCAATTTTGCTGGACAATGCGGTGAAATATTCCACACAGGGAGGATCTGTCCAAATGGATCTTTACCGGAACCACCGGCATATTGTATTCAAAGTGTCCAATACCTGCGATATGGATCCAAACTTTGACGCAGACCGGTTATTTGAGCGGTTTTACCGTCCGGACGCATCCAGAAGCCGGGATACCGGAGGAAGCGGTATCGGACTTTCCATTGCCAAAGCTGCCGCAGAAGCCCATAAAGGCAGAATCAGCGTCTCATATCCATCCAATCAGACTATTTGCTTTCAAGTCGTATTTTCATAATACGGCTTTTTTTGCGCTCTTTTTAGAGATGAATGGTTCCGTCTCTTTCACAAATGGTACGAAAAGGAGAGTAACGAGCATCATTTCTTATGTATCGGAATATCGGTTTCAGGTTCATTTCAGGTTTGCATTTTATAATCAAAAAGGTTGAGATGTGTACGAGACGGAAATTCGTATCATTCCGCACACGATTTCCTCTCAAATGCAGCCCGTATAGATGATTCGAAACAGGAAAAGAGGTGTATATAGAATGAAACGCATAAAAAAACGCATGGAAAAAAGTACAGAGAACATTTTTAGGAAGGAGAAGAATCCTTACCGGCATGAATTAAAATACGGAATCGATTACGGAGTTTACGTGTCTTTGCGCCAGAGGCTGCAGTCGGTTATGCAGTTGGACAGTCATGCGAGAGCGGACAAACGTTACAAGATCAGCAGCATCTATTTCGACAACTTCCATGATAAGGCGCTGCGGGAAAAAATAAACGGCGCTGCAGAACGAGAAAAATTCCGCATCCGGTATTATCATGATGATTTTTCTTTGATCAAACTGGAAAAAAAGCAGAAGAAGCAGCAGCTTTGCATCAAGCAGGCCGCTGTTTTGACGGAAACGGAATACCAAAAGCTTTTGGCGGGCGATACGGCATGGATGTTGTCACATCCGGCTCCGCTGGTTCGGGAACTGTATGTGAAAATGAAACAATCGCTGTTAAAGCCGCGCGTCCGTGTATCGTATTTTCGGGAGGCCTATCTGTATGATCCCGGAAACGTCCGGGTAACGTTTGATTTTGATATCCGCACAAGTCTGTTTCATCCGCTTGGAACACAAAATGAAATTGTGGATATCCGTGCTGCGGATACGACGCAGGGGATCATTCTGGAAATTAAATACGACGCATTTTTACCGGAAATCATTGCACATTTGATACAAACGGCACACATACGGCAACAGGCATATTCCAAATACAGCATCAGCAGACGATTTGGATAAATTTATTTTAGAAAACGGAGGATCCAGCATGACATTTCAAGATATTTTTAAATCTAGTTTTTTAGAAAACATGACAGAATTTTCAGTTACAGACGTAATCATCGGCATGACATTTGCCGTGGTATGCGGGCTTTTTATTTTTCTGATTTATCAGAAGACGTTTTCCGGCGTGATGTATTCGGCAGGATTTGCCATGACGCTGGTAGGGCTTTCGCTTGTGACAACCCTGGTAATTATGGCGGTAACGTCCAATGTTGTATTGTCTCTTGGCATGGTGGGTGCGCTTTCGATTGTCCGGTTTCGTGCGGCGATTAAAGAACCGATCGAAATCGTCTTTCTGTTTTGGGCCATTGCAGACGGTATTGTGATCGGAGCCGGCATGATTCCGTTGGCAGTCACAGGGTCTGTGATGACCGGCATCGTCCTTCTGATCTTTGCCAACCGGAAAATACACGAAAACCCTTATATCCTCGTGCTGCACTGCAAAAATGAAACGGCAGAAGAGGCGGCGTGCCAAATTTTAGAACATGCCGTCAAACGGTATTCCGTCAAATCTAAAACCGTAAATATATCAGGAATCGAACTGACGGCAGAACTTCGGATGAAGGATACCGCCGTTTCGTTTCTAAACCGGATCCAGGAGCTTCCGGATCTAACACAGGCAACCCTGGTCAGCTACAACGGAGAATATATGTCTTAGATTGAGAGGAATCCCTATGATCGCACATCCATATATAACCAGGATCGTACTGATTTTGACGGCAGCGGCGGTTGTGATCTGTCTTGCAGCTGCATATGTTTCGGAAACGATAACGAAAGTTACAGACGATAGCGGCATTGCCATGGAATATGAAACAGAATTATTCCATACCGAACAAATGATTTCTGTCAATATCTTAATGGAAGTAGACGACTGGGCAGAACTGTTGGAGCATGCCATAGACGAGACGTATTATGCCTGCGACGTTGAAGTCAACGGAACAACCTTTTATAACGTCGGCATCCGGCCCAAAGGAAATACCAGTCTGACCGCGATTGCAAATGACCCGAATACGGACAGGTACAGTTTCAAACTGGAATTTGACCATTATACGGAGGGTGGAAACTGCTTTGGACTGGATAAATTGATTCTCAATAATCAATACGCAGACGCCACAAATATGAAAGAAGCCATTGTTTATGATATGTATCAGTATCTGGATACGGACGCTTCTTTGTATAATTATGCAAAAGTATCTGTAAACGGCGAATACTGGGGCGTATACCTTGCCCTGGAAGCTGTCGAAGAGAGTTTTCTGCTCCGCAATTACGGAACGAACACGGGAGAACTGTATAAGCCAGAGGGCATGGGAATGGGCGGCGGTCGCAAAAAAGAGAACATAACGGTTCCAAACGAACGAGGATTTCAGGAAGATACAAAGGAAGGGTCTGAACCTGTACAAATAGAAAGGAAAGAAATGACGCCTCCTGCATCGTTTGACGGAAATATGCCTCCTGCTCCGGAAAGAAGCGGCGAAAATAACGCGTTTGATTTTATGCCGGAAAACGGTATGCAAAACGGAGCGCCGCCTTCCATGGGAGGCAGCGGAGCCGATTTAAGGTACACGGACGACGATTTAAACAGTTATGAAACCATCTGGGAAGGCGCTGTGACAGATTCCGGAGAAAAGGATCACAAAGCCGTTATCCGGGCACTCAAGCAGATCGACAGCGGCGAACATCCGGACAGATGCATGGATGTGGAAAATCTGCTGAAGTATATGGCGGTTCATACGTTTTCCGTTAATTTAGACAGCTTGTCGGGAAATATGGCGCATAATTACTACCTGTATGAATCGGAAGGAGTATTAAATATCCTTCCGTGGGATTATAATCTTGCGTTTGGCGGTATGTCTGTGGGAAAAACATCCAGTGCGTCAGAAACCATCCACTTCCCGATTGATACGCCGTTTTCCGGCACAACGTTTTTTGACGGACTGTTGGAAGATGAAACATACCGCGCAGTATATCATAAATATCTAAAGCAGCTTGCAAAAGAATACGTATCCAACGGAAGATTTGATACGGTATATTATCGGATTCGTTCTCAGATCGATTCTCTGGTCGAGACAGACCCGACTGCATTTTATTCTTATGAGGAATATGACGCAGGTGCAGAAATGCTGAAAAAAACCGTTGCACTGCGTGCGGAAAGTATCACAGGGCAGCTGGAAGGAACCATTCCGTCGACAAAAGAAGGGCAGAGCGAATCGGAAAATTTATTGTTTGATACTTCCGACATCGACTTAAAGACGATGGGGGAATTTCAAATGGGAGAAGGCGCGGGCGACAATTTTAGCATGGAAACAAGAAAACGGCCGAACACACAAAACGGCAGGTCCACCGAAGATATGGGTTCCCATGCCGCAGAAAATTTAAGGAACGCCGCCTGTTATCTCATTTTTTTGCTTGCCGTGCTCGCCGGCATACTGCGTTTCCGCCGGAAACGGCTGTAACGTCAGTTTTCCGTCTGCCTGTCATAAAATTTTCTTGAAAAAACATGCGTCACTTGCTACAATCATCAGATGAAGAAATGATAAAGGAGAACGATGTTCCATGAACGAAACAGCTTACCTGGATCTGGTGATCACAATACTGCGGCAAAAAATCGAGGAGATGGATGTAAAAATAGCAGGTAATGAAAAAGATATCGAAACGATGCATGATTATTTTTGGGAAAACTATACGGAATTCGATGAATACGGATATGAAAGATATGACAACAGCAATGCATTAAAAGCCAGAGTTTTAGACCGGGAAGCATACGGACGGGAACGCATGCGGTATGAACGGATGCTCTACGCCCCATATTTTGGCAGAGTGGACTTTTGTTATGAGGGCGAAACGGAGCCGGAAACCTACTATATCGGAATCGGAAATCTTGCGAAAAGAAAAGCGCAGACGCCGTATGTGTTTGACTGGCGCGCTCCGGTATGCGGGCTTTTTTACGATTACGATAAAGGACCGGCGAAGTTTGAAGCCCCGGCAGGCGTTTTCCATGGAGAAATCATAAAAAAGAAACAGTATAAGATCAAAAACGGAACGCTGGTTTTTTGTATCGAACATGATATCAATATTGACGATGAGATCTTGCAGCAGACGCTTTCGGAGCATGCGGATGCGCGTCTGAAAAGCATTGTTACCACGATACAAAAAGAACAGAATACGATTATCCGGGATCAAAGCCATAAAATTTTAGCCGTACAGGGCTGTGCCGGAAGCGGAAAAACTTCCGTGGCGCTGCATCGGATTGCCTATCTTTTGTATCATAACCGAAAACATCTGCATGCGGCGCAGATTTTGATCCTTTCTCCGAACAGTATTTTTGCCGATTATATTTCCAGAATCCTTCCGGAACTGGGAGAAGAAAACATCTGTGAAATGACGCTGGATGATTTCGCTTACCGCAGGCTGCAGGAATACGGGGAAGCAGAAGACCGTTACGACGAAATCGAAAAATCTCTCCATAAACAGGAACCGGAGGATTTTTTTATTGCAAATGCCTGGAAACCTTCGACCGAAGAAGCAGAATACAAACAGACAAAAGAGTATATCGAAGAACTGAACGGATTTATTTTAAGCCTGGAATGGGAACTGATCGAAATCAAACCGTTCCGATATCACAAAATAGAACTGAAAGAATCCAGGATTTCCGATCTGTTCTATGAAAAGCTTTCCGACGTACCGCTTCTTAGCCGAATGGAAAAAATCGGCGAATATCTGATTGATGAGGAAGAAACGCTCCGAAATAAAGACCTGCCCGCCGAAGAAAAACAGGAAATCCTGCAGCGGCTGGACCAGATGTATGAGACGAAGAATCTGGTGGATATTTACAACCGTTTTTTAGCCGAATCGGGACGCATGCCGCTTGATACATCGGACGGCATTCTTCGCTATGAAGACGTTTATCCTCTGCTGTACCTGCAGTATGCGCTTTTCATCCCTCCGAAACAGGCGCAGGTCAAACATCTTGTGATTGATGAAATGCAGGATTATTCCTATCTTCAGTATGTTCTGCTGGAAAAAATGTTTGACTGCCCAATGACGTTTCTGGGCGACCAGATACAGACGATTGCGGAACAAACGCGGGACGTCCTTTCTTTTTTGCCGAAAATTTATGGAAAAGACGTTCATTGCATCCATCTGGATAAAAGCTATCGTTCTACTTCTGAAATTATGGAATTTGCCGGCCGCCTGACCGGAGAACAAAACATACAGACGGTTGTGCGCCACGGAGAAGCGCCAAAGATCATGCATGCCAAAACAAAATCCGAAATGTATGCGCAGATTGCGCAGGATTTCATGCAGGATGCAGACGCAGATACGATTGCCGTGCTCTGTCTTGACGCCTGCCATGCCAAAGAAACCGCTGCAGAACTAAAAAAGACCGAACCCGGGCAGTCCGTGAGGCATTTGACAAAAGACAGCATGAAATTTGAAAAGGGAATTTCCGTGCTGCCGTTTTATCTGGCAAAAGGGCTGGAATTTGACGCTGTCTACGTTCCCGACCTTCAGAATTATATAACGCCGCTGCACAGGCAGGCGCTTTATATCAATGTGACCAGGGCGCTGCATCTGCTCCGCCTGTACGAAATCAAGTAAATAATAAAAAGTTTTTTTATATTCTCAGAGACCATTTCCCTTTCCCAAACATCTAATTATTGTAAATGCAAAAAAAGCTGGCCGGCGGAAAGGATATTATGAACAAAGAACAATTAGGACAACTCATTATCGCGTCTGAAGATACCCTGTACCATGTGGCGAAAACGCTGCTGAGCGATGATGCGGACTGTGCGGACGCGATACAGGAAACCATTGTAAAAGCGTTTACAAAACTGCATACTCTGCGGCAGGACTCCTACGCAAAAACCTGGCTTGTAAAAATTCTGATTAACGAATGCTATTCTCTTATGCGCGGCAAAAAGCGCATCGTATCATTGGAAGAGTACCAGTACCCGGAAACTGCAGGGGAAGAGGCGGATTATTCCGACCTTTACGAAGCCATCCGGCAGCTTCCGACGGAAATCAGGATCTGTATCATCCTCTATTATCTGGAGGGATATAGCGTAAAGGAGACGGCAAAGATTTTAGACATTACAGAAAGCGCTGTGAAAAACCGTCTTGCCAGAGCAAGGAGCAGGATGCGCAGTGAATTACAACAGGCAGCGACGTAAAGATGCAGCAGGCGATTATGGGATGGAGGAACGAATATGGGATTTGAACAGTTAAACTATGATTTTCCAAACATGCCAAAGGAGATGAGAACTATGGTCGAACGGGAAGTAGAAAAACAGATAAAAACGGAACACAGGAAGTTTAAGGGCAAATACACGATAGGAAAAACGATCGCAGCGTCATTAGCGGCAATCATCTTTTGCGGAACCACAGTATTTGCCGGCGTAGGGATTTACCGAATGCAGCAGAACAAAACCGGGGAACACGGCATCCGCCTGGATATTACCGGAAACGATACAGAAACTGCAAAATCCAGCGAGACATCTTTGTCAATTCCAAATGTGAAACTGGAAATGGGTTATCTGCCCAAAGGCATGGTGCAGACAGAGCAGGGAAAATACAGTTTTGAAGAAACGCGCAGCCAGGGCGGCGTAAGCATGAGGTTTTTCCGTATGGATACCGGGGATGACAAGTTTCAGGTAGAGCACAAAGACGTGCTTGCTAGCGAGGAGTTTACATCCAGTGGCTATCAGGGATTTTACCTGGAATATCCGCAGCTGAATCCGGACGAAATTGTATTTAACCAGCGGCTCTATGTAGCCTTTACAGACGTACATTATGTCATGGAAATGTATGCGGCATCGGATGTAAGCAAAGAAGAAGCAATAAAGATTGCAGAACATGTCAAGCTGCTTCCCGCAAAAGATTCGGAAAAAGAACAATGGATTACCGCCGAGAACTGGAGCAGTTATTCGGAAAATGTTAAGGAAGGCGCAGAGGGAGAAGGCGTTGAGACGATCACCTCTGTTGCAAAAGAGGAAATGAAAAACACCCGCAAGGTCGGAGATTGTTTTCCGGTAGACGAATCGGGCCTGACAGCCAAAGTCTTAGACGTAGAAGTAACGGATAATCTGCATCTGTTAGACGAAGCTCTGGTAGAGCAGGATGAAGCGCTGAAACAGGAAGCCGACGAGAACGGAACACTGTATCCGGCAACGATTCAGTATATCAAAGACGGCGATGCGGATGCTTTAAGCCATGAAGTAAGCTCCCGAAGCGTACCGCAGAAACTGGTATACGCTACCGTGGAGTATACCAACACCGGAACAGAAGAGAAAAACGATATCCTGTTTTTCGGAAGTTTGGTACGTATCCGTGAAAATAACGGACAGATGCAGATCGTAATGGACGAGTCGCCTGCAGAAGGGGATTCCTGGGACCGGGCAGTCAACCAAGGGTTATCGCGTTTTACCGATATGATTTACTATGACGTGCATGGCGGAGAACGAAATAATAATTACATCACAAGTATTTCTCCGGGAGAAACGGCAGTCGTGCATATGGCATGGATTGTGACAGAAGAAGAACTGGATACATTATATATCAGCCTGGATACTTCCGGCGGAACTGAATTTACCGAAGAGTCCCTGCAAATGGGGTACGTGGATATCCGCCGATAGAACCCTTGCACTATGTGCTGAAACAAAGATACTCGATTATGTAAAAAACCGTCCGGCAGATGCCGGGCGGTTTTTGGCAGAATATGTTTGGCAGAATATAAGAGCAAAACGTATTGTATGTTGGAATGGTGTTTTTTAAAATTTAGAATTTGATGCAAGCTTCATTCAAGGAAAAAGAATTTTCAGGAAAATACTGCTTGCGTAGAGAAACCAGATATGCTATAATTTTACAAGTTCGGCAGAGTCCGAAGCAGCAAACACATATGCGGATGATGAAGCGGGTGCCGGAAACGGTGCTTCAGGAGAAGAAGCATATGGAAGAATTCAACCAAACGGAGGTAAAAACATGAGCGTTATCACAATGAAACAGTTACTCGAGGCAGGTGTTCATTTCGGACATCAGACAAGACGTTGGAACCCGAAAATGGCTCCGTACATCTACACGGAAAGAAACGGCATTTACATCATTGACCTGCAGAAATCCGTAGGCAAAGTAGACGAAGCTTACAAAGCGGTTGCTGATGTAGTGGCAGAAGGCGGTACAATCCTCTTTGTCGGAACAAAAAAACAGGCGCAGGATGCAATCAAAGCAGAATCCGAACGCTGCGGCATGTTTTATGTAAACGAAAGATGGCTGGGCGGTATGCTGACAAACTTTAAGACGATCCGCAGCCGTGTGGAACGTTTAAAAGCGATCGAAGCTATGGCAGAAGACGGCACGTTTGACGTTCTTCCGAAAAAAGAAGTCATCGCGCTGAAGAAAGAATGGGATAAGTTAGAGAGAAACCTCGGCGGAATCAAAGAAATGAAGAGACTTCCGGATGCGATCTTTGTTGTAGATCCGAAAAAAGAAAGAATTTGTATTCAGGAAGCGCACACTCTCGGCATTCCGTTGATCGGTATTGCTGATACAAACTGTGATCCGGAAGAACTCGATTATGTAATTCCGGGCAATGACGACGCAATCCGCGCCGTAAAATTAATCGTATCCAAAATGGCTGACGCCGTTGTGGAAGCAAACCAGGGAACGATTGAGACAGACGTAGAAGAAGCATCTGAACCGGCATCAGAAGAGACGGCAGAGGCTTAAGATAGATTTGGAGGAAAAATAAAATGGCTATTACAGCAGCAATGGTAAAAGAACTGCGTGAGTTATCCGGCGCAGGCATGATGGATTGTAAAAAAGCATTGAATGAAACAAACGGAAATATGGAAGAAGCGATCGAATTCTTAAGAAAGAACGGTCAGGCAAAGGCAGAGAAAAAAGCTTCCCGTATCGCGGCGGAAGGAATCGTTAAAGTTGCAGTAAAAGACAGCAAAGCAGCAATCGTAGAAGTTAATTCCGAAACAGACTTCGTTGCAAAGAACGAAAAATTTCAGACATATGTCGGAAAAGTAGCTGAACAGGCATTGGCTTCCGAAGCAGCAGACTTGGATGCATTTATGGAAGAAGCTTGGCTGGAAGATACTTCCAAAACGGTAAAAGACGTATTGGTAGAACAAGTTGCAGTGATCGGCGAAAATCTGAAAATCCGTAGATTTGAAAAAGCTTCCGCAGAAAACGGCTGTATCGTAGATTACATCCATGGCGGCGGACGTATCGGCGTTGTCGTTGTTGCAGAATCCGACGTGGTAAACGACACAGTAAACGAGGCAATGAAAAATATTGCTATGCAGATTGCGGCATTGAATCCAAAATATATCGATAGAAGCGAAGTCAGTGCAGATTATATTGCACATGAGAAAGAGATTCTGTTAGCACAGATCATGAACGACCCGAAAGAGTCCCAGAAACCGGAGAAAGTAATCAACGGTATGATCGAAGGCCGCGTGAATAAAGAGCTGAAGGAAATCTGTCTGGTAGACCAGGTGTATGTAAAGGCAGAAGACGGCAAACAGACGGTTGGAAAGTATCTGGAAGCTGTTTCCAAAGAAGTCGGCGCGAAAGTGGCTGTGAAGAAATTCATCCGCTTTGAGACTGGCGAAGGACTTGAGAAGAAAAATGAGGACTTTGCGGCAGAGGTTGCGGCGCAGATGGGAGGAAACTAATAAGAAAAGTTTCCAATCAAAATTCCTTGAAAACATAGGAAAATCAAGCATTACAGCGTGTTTTGTGGATATAAAGAGGGTATCATAAACTATCGTAAATTATCGCAAAATATCACAGCGATTTTGGTAAATATTTGGTACGGATTTTGGTAAGAGATTTTACCAAAGTCATTCACGAAAAGTTTGCTTGCTTATTCACTTGTTTTGGAAGGAATGAAGTATCAATCAATAATTGAATAATTTAAACAGTAAGCATAAGGGCATTACCATTTAGAGAATAGAATGGTAGTGCCCTTATTTTTGTTGTTTAAAATCAGGTACTTGCAAAGTACCGACATAAATTATAGAAAGGAATCAGAACATATGGCAAAAATCAATAATGTAGTTCGTATAATCAATTTTGACAGTGAGAGAGAATTTTATCGTAAGGTACAAGACGATTTAACAAGTTATATTGATGAACCAGATTCACGTTGCTACAAATTAAAGAATATCCAGATGATAGACGAAACACACGCCTTAGTTTACTTTGAAGAAGATTTGAATATTATCATGGTAAAATTCTTTTTCAATGGAGAAGAAGTAATTATACAAGAAGCACCTGATCTTGTACCATATTATTCCATTAAGGAAATTTCCTTAATCAATGACTTGGGATATATCACAATCAATGATACGGAATATGAAATTGAAGAAGTAAAGTATATGGTAAGTGAATATGGCGTAAGAAACGCTGAAATTTATTTGAATTAAGAAAGTGAGGAAGAATTTTATGACAAGTAACAAAACTAAACAGTATGAAGATGAGCAATATAAAAGAACACCAGACTATGAATTAGGTTCAGGATTCTCTAATTATGAGAGACTTATGACGGAATTGAATAACCGTATGTATTATCCACAAGAGACATATGAAAAATTTCTAAATGAGAATGGGCTGTTAGCAGAAGATACATTTGACAAGAACACAGACCATGCACAATTACTTGAAACAGTATATAGCATTTTACAGACGCTACTAAGCAATATTGATATGTACCGAAAAGTTGAAACAGAGTTTGCAACAGTTGGTGAAGCTGCAACGTCATTAAGAAACCGATTAAAAGACCTTAGAGCAGAGATAAATCGTATCAAAGCAGAAATGCACTATAAAGATTCTGATTTTTCATTTATGTATTACACACGATAGGAAGGAGAAGTATCTAATGGGTGCAAATTTAATGTATTCACCTCTTGAGTCAGTTTTTGAATCAACTATGGAAAGAGAAGGAAAGACTCTTATAACATATTCAAGTGGCACAGAATTTAGAGCATTTTTCAGAATCAGGAATGATAACGAAAACCAAAGAGAAACAATAGTTGTATATTATGATGTAACTGCGCCAGTACATTCAGGAACGCTTGTAATGATAGGAAAAGAAGTGTTTCTTGCATTAAACAAAGAGACTGTTGAAAATGACGTATATTACAAGTCAACCATGATTAAATGTAATGGAACATATAACGATAATCATGGTTCAGTTTCAAATATACCATTTTACAGTGACAATGTGAAATCCTCGTTATCCATTGGGAATGATGTTATTACCAATCTAAATGGAAACATAGAACTTCTTACAGAAGAAAACTCATTTTCTAAAAAAATAAAAATAGACCAATATTTTAATGAATTTGGAAGAACTTTTAAAGTGTCTAATTTATATGTGATAGATGGGATTGTACATGTAATTGGAGAAGTTTATTCTGACATGACACCACAAATTATTTATAGTATTAAGATTGATGGAATGCCAAGCACATATGTTGAACCAAATACAACGATACAGTTATCATCTACACCATGTATAAATGAAAGTGCGACAACAGGAGCAACATTTAATTGGATAAGTGCAGATAATTCTATAGCAACTGTAGATAATACGGGTAAAGTGACTTCATTATCTGAAGGCACAGTGAAAATAACTGTTGCATGGATAGAGAAAGACGTATCTGAATTTGTTTATATCACAGTAGCAAACGAAGATGTACCACCTGTACAAACATATAAATATAGTATTTCTGGTAATACAAATTTAAAATACAGCTATAAAAGAACCTATGCTCTTTCTGCCATAGATGATGATGGGAATACTGTCAACAATATTGTCTTTCGGTGGAATATAGTTTCTGATTTTGAAGTGTTTCAAGAATCATATGATAATAAGATAACATTGCGTGTTAATGATGAAGATTTAATCGGAATGTCATTTATGCTACAAGCAATAGTTGATGAAGAAGTCAAAGCAGAAGTAAAGATAAATGTTGTAGAGTAAACAATAAGAGCCTGTATAACAGAAATTATATAGGCTCTCTTTTAAGAAAATTATTATTTATGACTTATTACTATAAAATGTATCTTCTAACATTTTAGTGATTTGATTCAGCTTATCCATGTATTTATCTGGCATATGTCCTAGTATCTGTCTAAAAGAACCTGTATCCATAAAAAGCAGACCATTAAAACCAACAACACCGTTTAAAATATGTCCATCAATTTCTACACCCTCAAATGGCACTCTTAATGGAGAAAATATATTTGTGGATGTAAAAATTGGAGCAACTAAATACATAGGCATTTCATCGTTTTGTGATGAATCTGGATCGGGTAAATTTAAATATGAGTAGTCCAAAATAACATATGGGCGTTTTTGGGGTTCGCTCGTTGAAGATAACTTTGAAGTGTCATTTGCCAAAACAATAGTTCCTATTTCTAATTGGAAACTAGAATCAGAATATGGAATATCACGAATATGTTTTACAACATTTTCAATTTGACAATTAAAACGGTTACAAATTTTATCAACAGTAGTTAAAGTGATGGGTTCGTTTTTTCCTATTTTTGCCAATGTAGCATTTGACATTCCTATCATTTTGGCAAATTCCATTTTGGTGATATTCATTTCATTTAACATTTGCCAAAGTGGTTCATATGATAAACTCATATATTTTCATCCTTTCCTTATTTATATGTATCTATGATAACACTGATTTGCATAAAAGTAAATCTATTTTCAAAAAAACAGAAAAAGGTATTGACAAAGATGTGTGCTTGTTGTATAGTTTGTTTAGAAAAACAGAAATGATTTCGCAAAAACAGAAATAAGGAGATTCACAAGGAGGATTCACCATTTGAGAAAGAAGAGTTGGGAACGTAAAGAGTATGACGGTTGTAAATCTTACAATCCAGAGTGTCGGATGGGTGCTTGTAGCATCTATCCGTACCAAAAGCAGAAGAAAACAGAAATAAAAAAGGTAGAAATACATGATACAGGCTAAAAGCCAATTATTTTTTACCACAATTAATCAGAGTTAGTAAGAAAGAAAAAGAGAATATCATTAAAAAAGAGAAGGTGATAAGAGTGAATGAAAAGTTAGTCAGAACACAGTATGTAATTATGCGGATTTTGCGGACTAACAAAGCCACGAATTACATAAGGGCGATGACAGTATCAGAAATTTCGGAACAAGAAGGAAGAAATAAATCTAATACATTGTATAAGCATATAAGGATTCTTGAAAAAAGAAATTTGGTAGAATCTGGTGTAAAAGTAGAAAGGGCAAACAGCTATTTTATCAATGAGTTAGGTTTGGAACTACTAAAAAAATATGACGATATGGAGGAAGAAAAGAATGGATGCAACAATGAATGTTAAGGGATGGTACGGTTTTGTAGGTTTAGGGCAGATGGGCGGCAATATGGCTAAGAGTGTTCATGTAAAAGAATATCCTATAATGGCAGCGAATACGGCTCAATCGGATCTGAATGGTTTGGATATACCAGAAGAAAGCAAATATCATATTTTGGGTGGATATGGCAGTAGCAAGGAACGTAAAAAGGCAAAACAGTTGTTGGCAGAAAATAATTGTGAGAACTTTGACTTGCTTATTAATGAGATTAAGGAAAGATTTAAGGATTGTAGAGTTATTTTCCTCATGGGAAGTTCTGGTGGTGGTTCGGGTAGTGCAATCGTGCCAGCTATAAAAATGAGATTACAAGCGGAAACGGACAAAATCATTTGTGTGGTAACGTGTACACCTGATGATAATGCCAGTATGAAAGAGTATATGAATTGCTATGAGTTTTTCCAGGAATTAGAAACCATAGAGGGTGGTGGTGCTACTTTCATCATTGATAACAATAAGAATAAAGAGAAATTAGTCCTTAATGAACAGTTTGCTTGCTATCTGGATGCGTTTCTGAATTGTGAGACAACTTCTACAAGGGGTGTGGTTGATCGGGCAGAGATTGAGAATGTTCTATCACAAAAGGGAACTTGTATTGTGAATAAGCAAGGCTCCGATAAAGCAACTACTCAGACAGTGATTGAGAGAATCAGAGATAACATCTATGTGCCATTGGAGAATGATAATGTAGTGGCAAATATAGCACTGGTAAATTCTAACAACAATGTGAGACTGAATGAAATAATTGAAAATGTTGGAAAACCGCTTACTACATTTGAAGGGTGGGAATCTGATGCGACTGTATTAGCAATTTCGGGTTGTTCTCTTCCTTATAAGAAGTTGGAAGAAATCAAACAGAAGATTGAGGACAATAAAGACACGATCAAAAGGAATTTAACAGCTACAAGTGAACGCAAATTGACAGGAAGTATTGACTTTTTGGGAGATATTACTGCCGAAAAGCCGAAACCTGAAAAGAAAAAGTCGAATAGAGACTGGTTATTCATGTAAGTTTATCAAACTTAATCAGAGTTAGTAAGGGATTAGTAATAGCTAATCACAGATAATCCGTAAATATTATATCGTGGTCAGAATATGCTAATTCCTTATCCGAAAAGAGAAGTGGAGGTTATAGGAAGTGTCACATAAAAATGATTCAGTACGAAATAAACTAATTGAAATTACTAATAAAGGCTTGATGTTAAAGGCAATTGCTTTGAATGTGGGAATAGATATAAATGATTTATCCAGATTCAAAGGTGGAATGGACAATTTAAAGCCATCAGATGTAGAAATATTATCTGAATACTTGAATGAAGTGCATATTCCACAGCGGAGGACAGTTACACCAGAAAAACAAATGACAATGAGAGAGCGTTTATTGGAAAGTAGAAATAAGCAGAATGAAGAAAAACCAAAGAGAAGGCGTAGCAATGTGAGTTTGGATTTGTTAAATGAACTGGAATCCTAAATGCAGAAGTAAACCATAGGTGGGGAGTAAAACGCTACATACCACCTACCACCAATAAATGAAGGAGATAATCAAAATGGAAGAGACAAGAGAAGTAATTACAATGAAGGAACTGGAAGAAATCATGACCTCTAGGACAGGAAAATTTGACGCAAGCAGTGTTGATACATATGGATTCAGTGTTGATATGCTCTGTACAAGCGTTCATTTTGACAAGTCAATGGATGATGATAACGAATATGTTTGTATGATTCTGATAAATGAGCCGACAGAAGTACAAATTGATCCGTCCTATATTGAGGAAATTTATCTTGATGAAGATGGAACAATTACGATTGAGTTTAATATTGCATTGCCCGATTTGGAAATAAAATACAGAAATTAAGGAGAATATAGAATCATGAAGCGAATGACCACAACAAAACAGATTAGTGACGTGTGTTATCAAACAATTTGCTACAAGTAGCAAAAGCAGGAGTATATCACAAGACTTCCAGAGAAACGGACATAATCACGGATTCATTTCTTGAAAATTTTCAGTTCCTATGTGAATCTGGATGCTTTGTGAATTGTGTCGGGTGGCACTATGAGAGAGATTACAGGACAGGCGATTACATAATTGAAACTGGACGCATGGATGGAGATTCAGAGACTATTGTTATCGCATATTTGTGTGTGAATAGTGATACAAAAGTAGAAGATATAGATAAAATATTAGAAATTGTGGAGGAATAAAAGTATGAATACGAACCTTAGTATCGCTGAAAGACAAGCTATGAACAGTTATTTTAATACATTCCATATGTATTGTGAGAATAATGTGATTGAGCGTTTAAGAGATTACAAGAGAAATTGGCAAGTAAGCATCTGATGTTTAAGTTTGATGGAAGTAAGTATGCTATTTTTCATTTGGATGTGACAGATAGAACTCAAATTACAGATTATACACTTTCATTGGAAGAAGCTGAGGATTTTGCAGAAAAAGTATAAAAAGATATGCTTCAGATGGAGAATATCATTTTATAGAGCAACTAAAGGATATGTATTCAAGAGAAAAGGAGAAAAAATGACAGGAAAAGTTAAGTGGTTCAACAATCAGCGTGGTTTCGGGTTTATTTCAGGTGATGATGGCAAAGAAGTATTTGTACATTATTCTGGAATTGTAGGCGAAGGATTCAAGGAATTAGCAGAAGCGGAGCCGGTAGAATATGATGTTATCGACACTGAAAAGGGTATACAAGCTGTCAATGTCAAAGGCGTGTAAATATTGTGAAAAGTTTATTGTCGAAAAGAGAATGAGGTAATAAGGGAGTAATGCAACGCTGGTCTTCAGCGTTTATTCCCATTTTAATAAAAAACGAAGGAGTGATGTATTATTAGCAACAACACACAAACAGATGTATTAAAAAGGTACTATGATATGCTTTATCCTGAAAAATTTAAAGATAATGAATATATAAGGATGATTGCATTAAGGCGTGATAAGGATGGAAATGTAGGAAAGAATGAAGAAGATAAAATTATACGATATGTAAATAGTTTTAAATCTTTTCAATGGTTCATCAATAAGTTTCGAGAAACACATGATGTTTATAATCAGATTGCTACCAATCGTGGTAGGAATGATGGAACTATTACAAGTCAACGGATGCGAAAAGTAATCTATTTGGACTTTGACAGAAAAGATTATCCTGATATGAAGGATGCAAGAGACTGTACACAAATGATAAAGGAAAAGATACCAAAATTATTTCTTCATGCGTGTATCAGTAGTGGACATGGTTATCATTATTATGTAAGTATAAATCCTACTTGTAAAATGGAAGAAGTAGTGGGAATAAATAAAACACTTGTATCAATTTTAGGAGCAGATAGAAAAGCTGCATTACCAACACAAATTTCAAGACCACCTTGTACATATAATCATAAACTGGATGATGGCACATATGACTATGAAAATAAAGAAAAATGGTCATTTGTGAAAGTAATAGATAACAGATACAGAGTAGGAAATCAGTTCAAAGCATTTAAACTTCCATTTTTATCAAAGTTAATCAACTATTATAACCAAGAGCAAGAGAATATCAAAATTCTTGAAAAGCAACCATATAACTATGAAATATTAAGTGAATATCCTTGCTATCTTTGTATAAATAAAGTGCTTAATGAAGGAGCAGATAAAGGACAAAGAGATTTTTGGCTAGGTAGGATAGTGAAAATGCTACAAGCGAATGGTGGATATTTTGTAAGCGCCAAATATTCCTGCGGATTTTCTAATCTCCTGAATCCCTCTATAATTG
>OFHN01000216.1_pt1 | contig 56562 bp, 53 predicted proteins | sample 1521321 | NCBI WGS metagenome assembly OFHN01 (sample SAMEA3504130, study PRJEB24116) | mouse gut metagenome | biome: mouse gut; feature: mouse-associated habitat; material: faeces | place: Denmark | collected 2011
CCATAATAAATCACTATACATAAGCCTCGTTATGTATAGCTTTCCATAATGCTGCAAACAGAAAAGAATCTGCAGCGCCTGGCGGCAGTCAGCTGCATACGGAACAGCAAATTTTGGAATAGACGGCCTGGCAGTGAAGCGTAATGCTTGTGAAAACAAAAACATCCTGCTACAATGAATGATGAAAACGGCAGGAAAGGCAGTATAAAATGAAAAAAATTATGATTGTTGAGGATGATAAAGCATTGAACCATGGCATCTGCATGGCTTTAAAATCAAGTGAATTATCTTTTGTGTCATGCAAGACTATGAAAGAAGCAAAAGAGAAGCTTGGGCAGAATGTATGTGATCTTATGATCTTAGATGTCAATTTGCCGGATGGAAACGGAACGGACCTTTTAAAAGAGGTGAAACAGAAGTCCGGGATGCCTGTGATTTTGCTGACGGCAAACGATATGGAGACAGATATTGTGGCAGGATTGGAGTCGGGGGCAGACGATTATGTGACAAAACCTTTCAGCCTGGCGGTGCTGAGGGCAAGGGTGAATGCCAGGCTTCGGGCGAAAAGCGGACAGACAGAAACGCAGATTCAAATAGATGATTTTTCCTTTGATTTTTCAAATATGAAATTCTATAAAGGAAGCCTGGAAATCGAACTGAGTAAGACAGAGCAGAAATTGCTCAAACTGCTGGTAAATCATCCCAAAATAACTATGGAAAGAAGCAGGCTGATCGACAGGATCTGGACGGACGGAGCCGATTATGTAGATGAAAACGCGCTTTCTGTCACGGTGAAGCGCCTGCGGGATAAGCTGGAGGACAATCCGGCAAAACCACAGTATATCAAAACGGTCTACGGCATCGGTTACGTTTGGGCAGGTGAAGCCATATGACACACAGAGAACTGCTTTTCTGCACGGCGGCTGTTTTTGTATGCGCGGCAGCAGCCGTCTGGGTATGCGGTGTCAGATACCAGATGCGGAAAATGATGGAACAGATGAACTGCATGATCGAAGAAGCGATTGGGGGAAGCTTTCGGGAGGAAGTGTATGACGAGAGTATGCGTTCCTCTGTGGAGGGGAAGCTGGCGCATTATCTTGCTTCTTCGAAAGTATCTGTACAGAATCTGAACCGGGAAAAGGAAAAAATAAAAGAACTGATTGCAGATATTTCTCATCAGACCAAGACGCCTGTTGCAAATATTCTGCTGTATTCCCAACTGCTGTCAGAAAAGGAGCTGCCGGAAGATGGCAGGGAATGTACGGAGCAGTTGAAGCGTCAGGCTGAGAAACTGAATTTTCTGATTGGATCTCTGGTAAAAATTTCCCGATTGGAAACGGGAGCGCTTGCGCTTCGTCCCGTCAAAAATAATGTTTCTCATTTGATAGAAGAAGTAATTGCCCAGATTGCGCCGGGAGCAAAAGAAAAAAATATAGTTCTCGATTTTGAGCCGAACGATTTGTATGCCTGTTTCGATCGGAAATGGACGGCGGAGGCAGTCTATAATATTGCAGACAATGCCGTGAAATATACGCCGCAGGGAGGAAACGTCGCCATAGATCTTTTGGATACGGAACTGTTTGTAAGAATCGCCGTACAGGATACCGGAATCGGCATACCGGAGGAGGAAACGGCAAAAATCTTCGGGAGGTTTTACCGTTCGCATACAGTCAGCGATCAGGAAGGCGTTGGAATCGGACTGTTTCTGGCCAGGGAAATTATTGCAAAAGAAGGCGGATATATCCGAGTAAAGTCGAAAACAGGAAAAGGCAGTTCCTTTTTCGTATATCTTGTAAAGGCGCAGTCATCCGACATATGAAATCTTACAGAACCGTTAGATTTTGATTTGCCTGGAAAGAATCTGGAAAGATTTATGTCTTATGATTGGTATCACAGAAAATAAAAAGATACGAACAGGAGGACATAAGCATGACGATATTGGAGACAAAAAACCTGCAGAAAGTGTATGGATCCGGAGAAACAGCCGTTCATGCGCTGCGCGGCGTGGACCTTAACGTACAGCGCGGGGAATTTATTGCGGTTGTCGGTACTTCCGGCAGCGGAAAATCGACGCTTTTGCATATGTTAGGCGGTTTGGACCGCCCGACAGCGGGAGAGGTGATGGTAGACGGCAAATCCATTTTTTCATTAAAGGATGAGGCGCTGACGATTTTCCGGCGCAGAAAGATCGGTTTTGTGTTTCAAAATTATAACCTGGTTCCGGTCTTAAATGTCTATGAGAATATTGTGCTGCCAATTCAGCTGGACGGAAATACGGTCGACGAAAACTATGTCGCTGAGATTATTCAGATCCTCGGCATAGAAAGCAAGCTCAATAATCTGCCCGGACAGCTCTCCGGCGGCCAGCAGCAGAGAGTGGCGATTGCAAGGGCTCTCGCCGCAAAGCCTGCAATTATTCTGGCGGATGAGCCGACGGGAAATTTGGACACCCGCACCAGCCAGGACGTTATGGGACTTCTCAAGGTTACCAGCCAGAAATTTGGACAGACAATTGTTATGATTACGCACAATGAAGAAATTGCACAGCTTTCCGACCGCCTGATCCGCATTGAGGACGGCAGGATTCTGGGAGGTGAGCAGGCATGATTCGGGTGAGAAGCCAAAAAATGATTGCGAAATTATCAAAAAGAAGCCTGCAGACGAATCGTGTGCGGAATATGGTTGCCGTGTCTGCAATTGCTTTGACGACATTGTTATTTACTGCTCTTTTTACCATTACGGAAACGATGCTCTATACTTCGGAACAGCAGACGTTTCGTCAGGTGGGAGGAAGTTTTCACGGCGGATTTAAGAATCTGACGTTAGAGCAAAAAGAACTGCTGGAACAAGACGACGGGATACGGGAATCGGGCAGCCGCCTGATGCTTGGCAGAGCAGCCGGGGAAGAATTTCGTAAAGTCCATGCAGAAATATCTTATATGGACGAGAACTACCGCAAATATAGCTTCTGCACGCCGGAATATGGAAGAGAGCCGCAGGAAGGCACAAAGCAGATCGCCTGTGATACCAGAATACTCAAATGCCTGGGAATTGAGCCGGAAATCGGCAGGCAGGTGACCATGACATATGAAATCGGCGGCCTAAACAAAGAAGAGATTACCGATACGTTTGTGCTTTCCGGCTGGTGGGAATTTGACGCCGCCAGTTCTGCAAGCATGGCAATTGTATCAAAATCTTATGTGGATACCGTAATCATGAAACATCCGGTGGACTTTACAGATGATGCGAATGCAACGGGAACCTGGTCTTTGGATGTTTTTTTCGACAGCAGTCGGCACATTGAACAGGATTTGCTACAGATTTTAGACAGCCACGGGTATCAGGCAGAAGATCAAATGAAAGAAAATTATATCGGCATTGGAGTCAATTGGGGATATGCGGCGGCTCAGATGTCAGAAAAATACGATGTTGAAATGATTGCCGGATCCGCAGCTTTGGTTGTTTTGATTGTTATGACCGGATATTTGATTATTTATAATATTTTTCAAATATCGGTCAGCGGGGATATTCGTTTTTACGGACTGCTGAAGACGATCGGGACTACCGGCAAACAGATCAAACGGATGATCCGCCGCCAGGGTATTTTGCTTTCTGTCATGGGAATTCCCATTGGGCTTGTGCTTGGCTATTGTTCCGGGACAATCTTGGCGCCTCTTATCATTTCTTCTATGAATGACAGTAAAACATATCAGGTGTTTCGTCCGGGAATTTTTATCGGAGCAGCGGCTTTTTCACTGGTTACCGTGCTTCTTTCCTGCGCAAAGCCCGGCAGGATGGCATCCAAAGTATCTCCGGTGGAAGCGGTTCGCTATACGGACGTTTCATGCCGGACAAAAATGAAAAAAAGAAAAAGCAGCAGGACAAATGTGATCCGGATGGCGCGGGCGAACCTTGGAAGAAACAAAAAGAAAACATTTCTTGTGGTTATTTCTCTGTCTCTGGCAGTTGTGCTTTTGCAGGCTACCTATACGTTTGCTTTAGGGTTTGACATGGACAAATTTCTGGAAAAATGGGTGGTTTCAGATTTTATTTTAGGAGACGCCGACTATTTTCAGTATCATTATCAAGGTTCCGGGGAGGCATTGCCGCAGGAGGATATTGCCGCCGTAGAGGCAGAAGGGGGAATTACCGAGAGCGGGCGCATTTATGCAAACCGCCTGGGCGTTATGGAATATGTTACGGAGGATTTATACCGTGAGTATTTTCGCGGAACAGATCCTGAGATGATAGAAGAAATGCTTGCAAAAGAAGAGCGCGATGCGGACGGAAAAGTTAAGATCAACGCGGCTTTTTACGGTATGGAGGAGTATCCTTTGAGCCAGCTGAATGTTTTGGAAGGAGACCTTGCAGATTTATATGATCCTGAAAAAAATGCCATTGCAGCCGTTTATATGGGAGATGACTACGGGGCGGTGATCGAAGGCTCGCAGTGGGCGAAAGTAGGGGATACCGTGAAAGTCCGCTATGTTTATGAATGGGAATATTCGGATGCGAAAACAGGCGAGATCATTCCTAAGGAGCAGGTTGATGTTTATGAAGGGGAACTCATTGCGAAAGAGAAGGAATATCAGGATGTTTCTTATGAAGTGGCTGCCTGCGTTACGGTAAAACAGGCCATGGGCTATCGTTTTTACGGAGATCATCAGTTTGTTTTAAATGCGCAGGTTTATCAGAGAGACAGAAAAAGCGCGGATGTGATGTCTTATTTATTTAACACGGAGAAAGAAAATCTGTCATCGATGCAGAGCTTTTTGCAAAATTATACGGAGCATGTCAATCCCGTCCTGGATTTTGAGTCAAAAAGCCGCTATACCGAGGCGTTTGACGGGTATCGAAATATGTTTTTGATTGTCGGCGCAGGTCTTAGTTTTATCATTGGACTGATTGGTATTTTGAATTTCTTCAATGCCATTTTAACTTCTATTTCTGTGCGCAGAAGAGAGTTTGCCATGCTGCAGTCAATCGGAATGACGGGAAAGCAGTTAAAACGGATGCTGATCTGCGAGGGATTGCTTTATGGCATATTTGCCGCCGCATGTTCTGCGGTCCTGTGTGCTGCGCTGGGGTATTTGATCCAAGCGGCAGTCAGCGGCGTGTTCTGGTTTTTTACCTATCGCTTTACGCTGCTGCCTGTCATCGCTGTAATTCCTGTGTTTGCCGCTTTTGGGATTTTGCTGCCGCTGTTTTGCTATCGAAGTGTGGCAAAGCAGACGATTGTAGAGAGACTTCGCCTGGGAGATTAAACGGACGGCATAAGAATTTTTTTGTATATTCGGTATAAAAAGAGGAGGTATCTTTTAATTATGCAACATATTGACATTTGTCGATGTGTTGCATATACTATGAAAAGCTGGCTGTGAGAGGGGATGAACAAAATGGTGGACGAAAAGAATACAGCTGTTATTTTTAAAGCATTTTGCGATGAAAACCGCATACGGATCTTGAAAATGCTTGCTTCCGGTGAGAAATGCGGATGCAGGCTGTTGGAGGAAATCCATGTGACACAGCCTACCTTATCGCATCATATGAAAATACTCTGTGATTCAGGCATTGTAGTCGGGCGCAAAGAGGGCAAATGGACACATTATTCTATTTCTCCCAAAGGGGCAGAGAAAGCAGTACAATATCTGCAGGAGCTGACGTGTCTTGCCGGCGCAAATGAGAAGCAGCCGTGCTGCGGAGAATAATCATGTTCTTTTCTGCACGGCTTACAAAAACCGCAACAAATAGATAAATTTAAATCTGACGATATAAAGGAGCGTATGCATATGGATATTTTAACGTCGGCGTGGAACTTTTTTCAAAATGAAATTCTCGGTATGAAGTGGCTGGATCGCATCATCGGCAATTTGATTGAATGGTGCGGTCTTGACCTTGACAGCAGGATCGTGGGAAGCGTTCGTTTTTTTATTTATGATACCGTCAAAATAATGGCGCTGTTATGTGTGTTGATTTTGCTTATTTCGTATATTCAGAGTTTTTTCCCGCCGGAGAGAACAAAAAAGATATTGGGACGTTTTCATGGAATATGGGCAAATATCATCGCTGCGCTGCTTGGAACGGTCACGCCGTTTTGCTCCTGCTCATCGATTCCTCTATTTGTTGGATTTACAAGTGCAGGATTGCCGCTTGGGGTAACTTTTTCATTTCTCATTTCTTCGCCGATGGTTGACCTGGGAAGCCTTGTTTTGCTGATGGGTGTTTTCGGCTGGAAAGTTGCCGTTCTCTATGTGATTCTTGGCTTGGTGGTTGCCGTTGCAGGAGGTATTTTCATTGAAAAACTAAACCTTCAAAATCAAGTCGAGGAATATATACGCAGCGGTTGTGCGGTTGATCTTCCGCAGGAACAACTGTACTTCAAAGACCGCATGAAATATGCCTGGGAACAGGTTGCTGCAACAGCGAAAAAAGTTGTTCCGTATGTTTTGGCAGGCGTAGGGATCGGAGCAGTCATTCATAATTGGATCCCTGAGGATTTTATTGTAAAAGTGCTTGGAGATCATAATCCGTTTGGCGTGGTGCTGGCGGCTCTTGCAGGCGTACCGATGTATGCGGATATTTTCGGGACCATTCCGATTGCGGAAGCTCTGCTTGCAAAGGGGGCGCTGCTCGGCGTTGTGCTTTCTTTTATGATGGGGGTTACTACGCTTTCCCTTCCGTCCATGATTATGCTGCGCAAAGCAGTAAAACCGAAACTGCTGGGCATTTTTATTGCAATATGTACGATCGGTATTATCCTCACAGGTTATTTTTTTAACGCAATACAATATTTCATTATTTAATGTAGTAGGAGGTCATCACTATGGCATTGTTTCATTTTGGTAAGAAGAAAGAAGAAAACAAGAAAACCCCTGCCTGCGCCTGCAGCTGCAGCTGTCCGGCAAATGAGGCAGAAGAAATTACAAAGGATGGTTGTACGGAGAAAAAGGAAGCAGGCTGCTGCATCAAGGTATTGGGAGCGGGTTGCAAATCCTGTCATGAACAGTATGAGAATGCGAAGCAGGCGGTAGAGGGTATGGGGATTTCCGCAGAAGTCGAATACGTGACGGATATGCAGAAAGTAATGCAGTATGGCGTTATGAGTATGCCGGCCCTTGTGGTCAATGAAAAGGTTGCGGCGATGGGCAGGGTGTTAAAACCGGATGATATCATTACGCTGCTTCATAAATTAGGTTTTTAGTGTGCGGCAATACAGAGTGAAGATTGACAGATTTCCGCTTTTGCGTTATGATACACACACATTCATACTGTAACACGTCAAAGTGTAAAATTAACGGAGGTTTATTATGGAGATGAAAATGGAATTTTTGCGGAAGCTGCCTGCGCCGGAGGAGTTAAAACAGCAGTTTCCCGTAAGCGCACAAATTGCGGAACAAAAAGCAAAACGAGACGAAGAAATCTGCCGGATTTTTGAAGGGAAAGACGATCGGCTGCTGCTGGTGATCGGACCGTGTTCTGCGGATCAGGAAGACGCGGTGATCGAATATATCACCAGACTGCGGGTCGTTCAGGAGAAAGTATCGGATAAGATCTATATCGTTCCGAGAATCTATACGAACAAACCGAGGACGATCGGCGTCGGGTATAAAGGCATGCTGCATCAGCCGGATCCGGAGAAAAAGCCGGATATGTTAAAGGGAATCATTGCCATCCGGCAGATGCATATGCGCGCAGTCCAAGAGACGGGCTTTACCTGTGCAGACGAAATGCTCTATCCGGAAAATCACAGATATCTTTCCGACCTGCTTTCGTATGTGGCAGTCGGGGCAAGGTCGGCGGAAGATCAGCAGCACAGGCTGACGGCGAGCGGCATCGGAATTCCGGTCGGAATGAAAAACCCTACCGGAGGAGATCTTACCGTTATGATGAATTCGATCATCGCAGCACAGTGCGGGCATACGTTCCTTTACAGGAGCTATGAAGTTAAGACGGAAGGAAATGAATATACACATGCGATACTGCGCGGATATGTGGACAAATTCGGGCGCAATATTCCAAATTACCACTACGAGGATTTAAAGCAGTTATTGGAATTATACGGAGAAAAAGAGATTGCAAATCCCGCGGTGGTGATCGATACGAATCATTCCAATTCCGGAAAAAACTTCCTGGAGCAGATCCGCATCAGCAAAGATATTATGCACAGCTGCCGGGTTTCTTCCGATATTCGTGCGATTGTTAAGGGCCTTATGATTGAAAGTTATCTGGAAGACGGATCGCAGGCAGTGAACGGACACTGCTACGGAAAGTCGATTACCGATCCTTGTCTCGGATGGGAAAAGACCGAGAGTCTGATTTATGAACTGGCGGAACTCTGGTAGGCGTTTTTTGTTTCTGAAAACGGTAAGCAAAGCGGCTGTCTGAAACATTTGCTTGCGTAATCCATAAAATATCCGTATAATAGATACGACGTAATATTTACAAATCGGAGGAAAACAATGGCAGCAGATCAGAGCAGAATTCGGAATTTTTGCATTATTGCCCATATTGATCACGGCAAATCTACGCTGGCGGACCGCATTATCGAACAGACCGGTCTTTTGACCAGCCGGGAGATGCAGGCGCAGGTACTCGATAATATGGATTTGGAGCGGGAGCGGGGAATTACGATCAAATCCCAGGCAGTCCGTATCATATATAAAGCAAACGACGGAGAAGAATATATTTTTAATTTGATTGACACGCCGGGACATGTGGATTTCAACTATGAAGTTTCCCGCAGCCTTGCGGCGTGCGACGGAGCGATTCTGGTGGTAGACGCCGCGCAGGGCATTGAAGCGCAGACGCTGGCCAACGTGTATCTGGCATTGGACCATGACCTTGACGTTATGCCGGTGGTCAATAAGATCGACCTGCCCAGCGCCCAGCCGGAGGCAGTGATCGAAGAGATCGAGAATGTGATCGGCATCGAAGCGCAGGATGCGCCGCAGATTTCCGCGAAGACAGGGCTGAATGTCGATCAGGTTTTAGAGCAGATCGTAACAAAAATACCCGCTCCCAAAGGAGATCCGGGCAATCCCTTACAGGCGCTGATCTTTGATGCGCTGTATGATGCCTACAAAGGGGTGATCGTATTCTGCCGTGTGATGGAAGGGACGGTAAAGGTGGGAGACCACATCCGCATGATGGCGACGCAGGCGCAGGATGATGTGGTGGAGGTCGGTTATTTCGGAGCCGGTCAGTTTATTCCCTGTGACAGTTTAAGCGCCGGAATGGTAGGCTATATTGCGGCGGGTATTAAGAATGTCCGGGATACGAGGATCGGCGATACGATTACGCATGCAGACCATCCCTGCAGCGAACCGCTTCCGGGCTATAAAAAAGTAAATCCGATGGTATACTGCGGACTTTATCCGGCTGACAGTGCAAAATATACGGATTTAAGAGAGGCTCTGGAAAAACTGCAGATCAACGACGCTTCCCTGCAATATGAACCGGAAACGTCTTTGGCGCTTGGATTTGGGTTCCGTTGCGGATTTTTGGGGCTTTTGCATCTGGAGATCATACAGGAGCGTCTCGAACGGGAATTTAACCTGGATCTTGTGACGACGGCGCCAAGCGTTATTTATAAGGTTCATAAGTCAAACGGAGAAGTGATAGATCTTACGAATCCGTCCAATCTGCCGGATCCGTCTGAAATCGAGTATATGGAAGAACCGTTTGTTTCCGCGGAGATTATGGTCACGAGCGACTATGTGGGGGCGATTATGAAGCTCTGCCAGGAGCGGCGCGGGACGTATTTGAGCATGGAATATATGGAAGAGACGCGCGCGCTGATCAAATATGAGCTGCCGCTGAATGAAATTATCTATGACTTTTTTGACGCGTTAAAATCCAGGTCCAGAGGATATGCGTCGTTTGATTATGAATTAAAAGGATATGTACGTTCCGACCTTGTGAAACTGGATATTTTAATCAATAAAGAAACGGTGGACGCGCTCTCCTTTATTGTGTTTAAAGACAGCGCCTATGACAGAGGCAGGAAAATGTGCGAGAAGTTAAAGGGAGAGATCCCCCGGCATCTGTTTGAAATCCCGATTCAGGCGGCTGTCGGCGGCAAGGTGATTGCCAGAGAAACCGTCAAAGCCATGCGCAAGGATGTGCTTGCGAAGTGTTACGGCGGCGATATCACACGAAAGAGAAAGCTTTTGGAAAAACAGAAAGAAGGCAAGAAACGGATGCGCCAGGTAGGCAGCGTGGAGATTCCGCAGGAAGCATTTATGAGCGTATTAAAATTAGATGAGGATTAACAAATGAATGAATTGGAATTGTATATCCATATTCCGTTTTGCATGAAAAAATGCAATTACTGCGATTTTTTATCTGCTCCCGCGGATGAAAAATCGCAGTCTGCTTATATGGAAGGGCTGAAGAGAGAACTTGCTTTTTACGGAAAGAGATTTCCGGGAAGAGAGATTTCTACGATATATATCGGAGGGGGAACGCCCTCCTGGCTGCAGGAATCTTACATAGCAAAGCTGATGGAAGAGGTATATCGAGATTTTTCGGTTGCGAAAGATGCGGAAATTACGATTGAATGCAATCCGGGAACCCTGACAAAGAGTAAATTAAAATGTTATCAAACTGCCGGAATCAATCGTTTGAGTATCGGGCTGCAGTCTGCGGACGATGCGGAGTTAAAGCTTTTAGGAAGAGTCCATACGTTTGAACAGTTTCTGCGCAATTACGAACTGGCAAGGGAATGCGGGTTTCAAAACATCAATCTCGACCTGATGGATTCGCTTCCGGGGCATACGCCGGAGAAATTTTATCAGACACTGGTCAAGACCGCCCGGTTGAATCCGGAGCATATTTCCTGTTATTCTCTGATTATTGAAAAAGGCACGCCGTTTTACGATCGGTATAAATTCGACATGATCAAGTTTCATGCGGGAATGCAGACCGAGGAGCTTCCGATGGAGGATACGGTGTATCAGATCGGGAAAATGACGCAGGATTTTCTGGCGGAAAGAGGATATCAGCAGTATGAGATCTCCAATTATGCCAAACCCGGATTTGCCTGCCGGCATAACATTGGCTACTGGAAGCGGTTTGAGTATCTGGGCGTTGGGTTGGGCGCTTCTTCGTTGCTTTCCGAAGTGCGTTACAGCAATGTGACAGATTTGGAAGAGTATATAGAAAAATCTTTTCAGATAGAAGGAACACATGTGTTGGATGAAACGCTGCGCCGGACTGTTTTTTGCAGTTCCCTGCATCAAAAAGCAGACGCGTTATCCCGCAATGCGCAGATGGAGGAATTTATGTTTTTAGGCCTGCGGATGACGGAGGGGATTGAAAAAAGCAGATTTTATCAGGCGTTCGGTTTTACGGTGGATTTCATTTACAAAGACGCGCTGTCCAAATTAAAATCAGAAGGGATGCTCGTAGAAACGCCGGTTTGGATTTATCTGACCGAACAGGGCATGGACCTGAACAATTATGCGGTATCGCAGTTTCTGCTTTAAGTGGTTTTTGGCCGGTAAGAAACCGATTTACGCAGTTTTTTGCAATGGAATTTTTACGCTTCTGAACGAATTTCAGACGCGCTCCCGGTTGCGAAAAGCCGCGCGGTGTGCTACTATTTCTTTAGGCAGGAGGGGCAGGTTTTGTCTTATAAATCCTGATGCGTACGCGCACCGTGCGTCATACATTACTATATCAATGAAAAATGAGGGGGATCTGTATGAGATACAAAACATTATTGATCGGACGCAATAATTCAATGATTGACGATTTTTTTAACCAGACAGAGGATAAGTTTGAAGTGATGACTTCTTCGGTTCGGTATGAGGATATGATGCGGCATTTGAAATATGTGGATCCGGATATTTTTGTTTATTGTATTTATAATGAATCTATGGATGTCTTCAGTCTGATGGCAAATATCAAAGAGCAGCTGTTCCAGCGAAAAGTTCCGTTTATTCTGATCGGATCCAAAGAGGACTGCGACGAATTTGAAAGAAGTACGGCAAATGTTCCGGATCTTGTGCTGCATAAGCCTCTGACGGCGGAAGCGATCACTCTGCAGCTTTCTAACTTTATGCGCGGCTGGGAATCGATCAAGTCAAAAACGAAAGACGCCATACAGAAAAATAAGACGGATCTTTCGGCGGGAGCCAAAGCGGGCGCGGATATACAGGAAGAAGAACCGAAAAGGAAGCATATCCTGGTTGTAGACGACAGTCCGATCATGTTAAAGACGTTAAAAGAACATTTACGGGACGATTACGATATTGCGACGGCTGTCAGCGGCAAAGTGGCGCTGAAATTTTTGGAACGCAGAAAAACGGACCTGATTTTGCTGGACTATGAGATGCCGGAGGAAAGCGGACCGGCCGTTTTGGAAAAGCTGCGCGCAAATCCGTCTACAAAAGATATTCCGGTTATTTTCCTGACAGGCGTAACGGACAGCGGGAAGATCAGGGAAGCGCTTGTTTTAAAACCACAGGGATATCTGTTAAAACCGATCGATCATGATAAGCTGATGGATGCGATCACAAAAGTAATCGAATAAAGCGGTACATAGAGAGGGTTCCTATATGGAAAGAGATTATGAGTTGCAATTGACGGATTTTATAGATGTACATACATTACAGAAGATACAGGATTCATTTTCTAAAATGACAGGGATTGCCGTGATCGCCGTCGATGCAAACGGGGCGGCAGTTACGGAAGGTTCCAATTTTTCCGAATTTTGTATGAAATATACAAGAAATTCTCCCGTCGGCTGTATGCGGTGCTTAGAGTGTGATAAAAAAGCGGCAAAACTGGCGCTTGAAAAAGGAGAATCCACGATTTACCACTGTCATGCGGGATTGATGGACTTTGCCGCGCCGATTATTGTAAACGGAGAACTTCTAGGGTGTTTTATCGGTGGACAGGTGCTGAAAGAAGCGCCTGATCCTGCGTATATGCAAACGATTGCATCGGAAATCGGCGTAGACCCGGACGAGTATCTTGCGGCTGCCCGAAAAATTCCGATTTTAAAACAGCAGAAGATTGAAGAAGCGGCACAGTTTCTTTATACCGTCGCAGACGTTTTGTCTGATATGGCGTACAACAAAAATATGGTATACAATACCAATCTGGAACTGGAAAAATCGGCAAATATGAAATCGGATTTTCTTGCCAATATGAGCCATGAAATCAGAACACCGATGAACGCCGTGATCGGCATGGCGGAAATGGCGCTTCGGGAAGAGCTTTCCCCCGCCGCCAGAGAGCATATCAATCAGATCAAAGAGTCCGGGAAGTCATTGCTTACGATCATCAACGACATATTGGATTTTTCCAAAATAGAGTCGGGCAAAATGGATATCAACCCGGTGGACTATGAACCCATGTCGCTGGTGTACGATGTGGGCAATATTGTCATGACAAGGTTAAAAGGCAAAGAAGTCGAGCTGATTCTTTCCATTTCGCCGAATCTGCCGCATAAACTGTTCGGCGATCATATCCGGATCAAACAGGTATTGTTGAATATTGCCAATAATGCGGCAAAATTTACGTCCAAAGGGCAGATTGTCATCACTGTGGGGTGCCGTGAGATTTCCGACGATGCGATCATCCTGCAGTTTTCCGTGGAGGATACCGGGATTGGCATCAAAAAAGAAGATATGGGCAAATTATTTCAGTCGTTCCAGCAGGTAGACAGTAAACGGAACCGGAACATCGAAGGAACCGGACTTGGGCTTGCGATTTCCAAACATCTTCTGACATTGATGGACGGCGAGATTGTAATGGAGAGCGAATATAATAAAGGAAGCAGATTTTCTTTTTCTCTTCCGCAGAAAGTTGCGGACCATACGCCGTGTATCCGGATCAGGGAAGCGTCTTCCATACTGGCGGCGGGACTGATCTCCAACCCCTATATCAGAGAAGGGCTGCAGGCGGATTTAAAGAACTTGGGCGTGGAATACAAAGCGCTGCATTCCGAAAAAGACCTTACGGTATTTCCGGACGGGAAAAAAGTATTTTTGTTTATCGAACATCCGATGTTTTCGGATTTTGTGAAAGAGTATTTAAGGGCGCGCCCGGATCTGACCGGCGTACTTTTGATTAATTTTTATGATAATATCAAGTATGACATTCCGAATCTGCTCGTGATCAAAAAGCCTTTGTTTGCATTGAATATCGCAGTCGTTTTAAACCGGGAGGAACTTCATTTTAATAATGAAGAAGACGACGATAAGGGCTTTGATTTTACCGCTCCGGATGCGGAAGTGCTGATTGTAGACGATAATGCCGTAAATTTGACCGTTGCCGAAGGACTGTTGGAGCCGTTGAAAATGAAGATCGATACGGCGTTAAACGGCAAAGCCGCCATTGAAAAGATCAGCAAATTTCATTACGATATGATCTTTATGGATCATATGATGCCGGAACTCGACGGAGTGGAAACGACGCATATCATCCGCAGATTCCATAAAGAATACGATAAAGTGCCGATCATTGCGCTGACCGCCAATGCGGTCGAAGGAACGAAAGAGATGTTCTGCCGCGAGGGGATGGATGATTTTGTAGCAAAACCGATCGAGCTGCGTATGCTGATCTCCAAAGTAAAGAAATGGCTTCCGCCGGAGAAAATACAAAAAGTACGAGGAACGTTAGGCGTCCAGAAAAAAGTAGAGAGCCCGGATGAGATTACGGTAGGCGATTTAAACGTTGCGTTCGCCATGAAATTCCTGGGGAATGAAGCGCTGTTTTGGACGATTTTGAAGGTATATTATAACAGTATTGAAAAGAAAGCGAAGCTGATCAAAAAACTGGAAGAGGAAGAAAACTGGGCGGACTATACCATTGAAGTCCATGCGCTGAAGAGTTCTTCCAAACAGATCGGAGCGGCGTCGCTGTCCGATAAGGCAGCCGCTTTGGAGAAAGCGGGAAATGCCAAAGATGCGGTATTTATTCACCGGCGGACCGATGAAATGCTTGAGCAGTACGTTGCGTACCTGCCGGTATTAGAGCCGTTTTGTACCGATCAGAAAAAAGAAGAGAAACTTAACAATCCGATCCCGGATGTGGTAAGGCGCGACTGCTTTACAGATATGCGCCTGGCGATCGATGATCTGGATATGGACCGGATGGGCGATGTGATTTCCAAAATGTCCGGATACAGTTATGAGCCGTGGCAGGAAGAGTTATTTGACCAGTTGAAGGACGCGGCAGAAGACGTGGATGTAGACCGGTGCGAAGAAATCATGCAGGAATGGGAGAGCAGATCTCAGTAGGAGGAAATTTTTAAAATGGTAAAACATATCATATTGTGGCAGTTAAAAGAAGAATGCCGAAACGAAAAAGATGCGGTGAAACAGGGAATCAAACAGGGCCTGGAATCACTGCAGGGAAAAATCCCGGGCCTGATTGAAATTCATGTTCTGACCGACGGACTTGCGTCTTCCAATGCGGATGTGATGCTGGATTCTGCATTTACGGACGAGGAGGCATTAAAAAGTTATGCTGTTCATCCGGAACATGTAAAAGTGGCGGATACTGCCGTACGGCCGTATACCCGGACGCGCGTATGCATGGATTATGAAATCTAGTGCAGTAAGGTCAAGGGAGAAAAGAATTACAGGATATCGTTCTAAAACAGGGAACTGCGCAGGATACGCAGTTCCCTGTTTTGATTTTTGCAGATATGAAAAATTACTTGACAGCACTACTATACGGCTGTATAATGAATTATACGATCGTATAACAAAGGAGGCAGACATGGGAACGAACCTGAAAAAGCTGGGAGAAGCAGAACTGGAAATTATGCAGGTAATTTGGGACAGTGAAACGTCCGTTACTTCAAACTTTATTTTAAAGGAATTACAGGGACGAAGGCAGTGGCGGCTTTCTACCTTAATGACATCATTGACAAGACTGGCGGACAAGGGATTTATCCAATGTGACCGTTCGACGGGAATGAATCTGTATACTTCAATTATTTCGGAAAATGAATATAAATCCGGGGCGAGTCAACATTTTCTCGAAAAGCTGTATAATAATTCCATACAGAATATGATTGCTACATTATATAATAACAGGGCGATTAAAAATTCTGATATCGAAGAACTTAGAAACTTTCTGGATGGATTGGAGGATGAATGATGGCAGATATTTGGTTATCTCTTTTTGAAATTTCAGTGTCCGTCGGACTGTTGGTCATTGTATTGATTGCGCTTACGCCGTTTTTAAATCAAAGATATGCTGCAAAATGGAAATGCCTGATTTGGATCTTTCTTTCCGTGAGGCTGCTTGTACCATTCCGTGTTGGAAACGTGCAGTTTATTATGGATGCGCTGTCGCAGACGAAACCGCAGACGGTGCATGAATCGGAGGAGACATACGCGGATGCTGCGGCGGACGCTGCGGTACCGGCTCGACGGATTGTGGTTGAGATTCCGGCGCAGATGACCGATCCCATTGCCGCACAGTCCGGACAAGACAATCCGGACATATCCATTCTTGATATCGCGGTGTTCATTTGGATGATTGGCAGCCTGGCGTTTCTGCTCGTACATTTGATCAGTTATTCTTGTTATAAACGTCAGGTGATAAGAAATGGGAAGCGTATCGAGGATGCACATATTTTAAGTCAGATGCTGGAACTGAAACGTGAATTAAAGATCCGGCGAACCATCCGGGCGATCGAATACGACGAAGCCGAAAGTCCCATGATCCTGGGGTTTTTGAAACCCGTGCTGCTATTGCCGGCAGAGCAGTATAGTTCCGAAGAATTGTTTTTTATTTTAAAGCATGAAATGGTTCATTTAAAACGGGGAGACGTCTATGTGAAATTGCTTTTTGTAACAGCGAATGCCGTTCACTGGTTCAATCCGTTGATTTGGCTGATGCAGAAAGAGGCCGTGGTGGATATAGAACTTTCCTGTGATGAAAGAGTTACGCAGGGCGCAAGTTATGCCGTACGAAAGGCATATACAGAAACTCTGCTGTCTATGCTCCATAAGCGATGCGTCAGGAGAACCGCTTTATCGACTCAATTTTATGGAGGTAAAAAAATTATGAAAAAACGTTTTAAAAATATTTTAATGAAAAACAGAAAGAAAAACGGAATCTGCATCTTACTGTGCGTCGTTATCGCAACCATCGGCTGCGGGACGCTGGTAGGCTGTTCCGTTGCAAAAAAGGATACCGAAACAGGGAAGCTGCAAACGGAGGGTACAGGAAATGCATCTGACCCGTTTGGGAAGGAAGAGGATCTGACAGAACCGATATCCGTTTTGCATGATTCCGGAGAAAGTCCTGTATTAGACGATACAACCATGCTTACCTTTTTTAAAGAAGGAGAAGAAGAGCAAAAGGAAGCGGTGCTTGCGGCAGGGGACGGATATTCGATTTACCTGCCCAGGAATGAATGGGAGCCGTCCGGTCCTGATCTCTGGAGGACGGCAGCCAATGAGCAGGTTCGGCTTTGGATCACGCATTTTATAGGCGAATCGATGGAATCTGCCGATCAGGCACTGGAGGAGATGGGTTATGTCACAGAGGAGAATGCGCATAAGCGGAAAGAGGAAGGCGATTTGATCTTTTATGCCGGACTGAAAGAATTTGAAGATGACGTATGGGGAATCTTCTATTGTTATCCGACAGATGCGCAGGAGGGCTGGGGAAGAGAACTGCCTGTGATTGCAGAGACATTTGCGGTGTCGGCAAAGACAGATGGCGTTAACAGCGTTCCGTTCGATCCGTCAGCCGAATATCTGGCAGATCAGGATTGCCAGGAGATCCAAGATATGGTGGATCAGTTTGCAAAAGCTTATTTTGACGGTAATGCAGACGCCATTCGGAAATTTCTGGTAAATACATATGAAGGAGAAATTGACACATATCAGAGTACAGGCAAGATCAGTGATTTTACGGTAAAGGGGCTGTCGGATACGGATGAGAAAAAAATCGAACATGGAACATACACCGCTTCCCTGGAATTTAAGGACAGCAATCAGGAAGATATGTTTCATTATTTGACATTTTTGCTTAGCAGACAGGGAGACAGCTGGAAAATACAATCGTATGGTTTGGAGGGATAGGAGCAGAATCCCGGGAAAAGCCGCAGGACGGATTACTTCAGAAAAGCGTTTGTTGGAAAAAACCAAGGAACGCTTTTCTTTTGCAGCTCACAAAGAAAATGCAGACGTATGGGATATGCAGGAGAGTGCCCCATATGAAATATAAACAAAGTATAAATTTCAAAAATAACTGTTGACAAAGGTGTGGTTAGGTGCTATCTTATCAATGTAAATATTAGCACTCTTGATTAATGAGTGCTAACAAAACCGGCACAGGAGAGAAAGCATGGACGGATTGGATGAGAGAAAGGTCAAAATATTAGAGGCGATCATCCGTACGTATTTGGAAACAGGAGAACCGGTCGGTTCCCGGACGATTTCAAAATATACGGATCTGAATTTGAGCTCCGCCACGATTCGCAATGAAATGTCGGATTTAGAAGAACTTGGCTATTTAACGGCTCCTCATACTTCCGCAGGCAGGATTCCTTCGGATCAGGGATATCGTTTTTATGTCGATCATCTCTTAAAGAGCAAAGACAAAGAGATATCCGATATGAAAGAGTTCGTTATTGAACATACGGAGAAGATGGAAAAGGTTTTAAAACAGGTGGCAAAAGTATTGGCGCAGACGACCAATTACGCGACTATGATCTCTTCTCCGAACTACAATGCCAACAAAGTAAAATTTATTCAGCTGTCCCAATTAGACGAAAATCAGCTTCTGGCAGTCATTGTTATGGAGACAAACATTGTCCGCAATAAGATCATTCCGCTGCGGGAGCCTTTGGACAATGAAACGATGCTGAAATTAAACGTTCTGCTCAATTCCACGTTAAACGGCCTGTCGATTCCGCAGATCAATCTCGGAACGATCAGCAAAATGAAAGAACAGGCGGGAGACCACAGCGATATTGTGGGAGTCGTTCTGGATGCGGTGGCAGAGTCCATCAGCCAGGAGGAACTGGAGATTTATACCAGCGGGGCGACCAACATTTTTAAATATCCGGAGCTTTCCGATTCCAGGAAAGCCAGTGAATTGATTTATACATTAGAAGAAAAGCAGCAGCTTGCGGCTTTGGTTTCCGACAGCCTAAGCAGCGAAACGGAAACCGGAATCCAGGTGTATATCGGGAATGAAAGCCCGATCCAGACGATGAAAGACTGCAGCGTTGTTACGGCAACGTATGAATTAAGCGAAGGCGTCAAAGGAACGGTGGGGATTATCGGACCCAAGCGCATGGACTATGAGAAGGTTATGGACAGTTTAAAAGAGCTGAAAACGCAGCTGGACGGCATTTTGAAGAAGCCATCCACTTAACGGATAAAAAGAGAAAGGTGGTAATTAAGTGGCAGAAATGAACAGGGAACAGGAAACGGAAGAAATTTTAACAGATGCTGGGGCAGCAGCACAAGACGGCGGGGACTGCCCGGAACAGGAGACAGAAACAGCTGAAAAAATGCCGGAAGAAAGCGAAAATGCCGGAACGGAAGCCGCAGAGGAGGAAGGCAGGAAAGGTCTTTTTACGAAAAAGAAGAAAAAAGACAAAAAAGACGAACAGATCGAAGATCTGACCGACCGGCTGAAACGCCAGATGGCTGAATTTGAAAATTTCCGTAAACGGACCGAAAAGGAAAAATCCCAGATGTTTGATCTGGGCGCCAAAAACATCATAGAAAAAGTGCTTCCGGTGATCGATAATTTTGAGCGGGGTCTTGCCGCGGTACCGGACGAAGAAAAGGAAAATCCTTTTGCAGAAGGAATGCACAAGATTTATAAACAAATGATGGCCGTATTGGAAGAAGCCGGAGTAAAGCCGATCGAAGCGGAAGGAACAGAATTTAACCCGGATTTCCATAACGCGGTGATGCACATAGAAGACGACGCCTTAGGAGAGAATATGATAGCAGAGGAACTCCAGAAAGGCTATATGTACCGCGATACCGTAGTACGTCATAGTATGGTAAAAGTAGCAAATTAATTTATAAAGAAGCAAACGACAGAAACAAAACAAATCAGGAGGTAACGATTATGAGTAAAATTATTGGTATTGATTTAGGAACGACAAACAGCTGTGTAGCAGTGATGGAAGGCGGAAAACCGACCGTGATCGCAAATCAGGAAGGCGCAAGGACGACACCGTCGATCGTAGCATTTACAAAGACCGGAGAGCGTCTGGTCGGCGAGCCGGCAAAACGCCAGGCAGTGACAAATGCAGAAAAGACGATCGCATCTATTAAGAGAGATATGGGCACCGACAACGGACGTATGATCGACGATAAGAAATATTCTCCGCAGCAGATTTCCGCCATGATCCTGCAGAAATTAAAAGCGGATGCAGAAGGTTATCTGGGAGAGACGGTAAATGAAGCGGTCATTACCGTACCGGCTTACTTTAATGACGCGCAGCGCCAGGCGACCAAAGACGCCGGTAAAATTGCGGGTCTTGACGTAAAGCGTATCATCAATGAGCCGACGGCGGCGGCGCTTGCATACGGGCTTGACAACGAAAAAGAACAGAAGATTATGGTGTACGATTTGGGCGGCGGTACGTTTGACGTATCCATTATCGAGATCGGCGACGGCGTCATCGAGGTTCTGGCAACGAACGGCGATACCCGCCTGGGCGGCGACGACTTTGACAACAGAGTGACAAAGTGGATGATCGACGAATTTAAGAAAGCGGAAGGCGTAGACTTATCCGCGGATAAAATGGCGCTGCAGAGATTAAAAGAAGCTGCCGAAAAAGCGAAAAAAGAGCTTTCTTCCGCAACAACGACAAACATCAACCTGCCGTTTATTACGGCAACCGCGGAAGGACCGAAACACTTCGACATGAACCTGACAAGGGCAAAATTTGATGAGCTGACACACGATCTGGTTGAAAGAACGGCGGTTCCGGTACAGAATGCAATGAAGGATGCGGGACTGACCAACGCAGATCTGGGCCAGGTACTGTTAGTCGGCGGTTCTACCCGTATTCCGGCAGTTCAGGATAAAGTAAAACAGCTTACCGGCAAAGAGCCGAGCAAATCCTTAAATCCGGACGAATGCGTAGCAATCGGCGCTTCCGTACAGGGAGGAAAGCTGGCGGGAGACGCAGGCGCAGGCGATATCCTTCTTTTGGACGTTACGCCGCTGTCACTGTCGATCGAGACGATGGGAGGCGTAGCAACCAGGCTGATCGAACGGAATACGACGATTCCTACCAAAAAGAGCCAGGTATTCTCCACCGCTGCAGATAATCAGACGGCCGTTGATATCAACGTCGTACAGGGCGAGAGACAGTTTGCAAGGGATAACAAATCTCTGGGCCAGTTCCGTTTAGACGGAATTCCGCCGGCACGCCGCGGCGTTCCGCAGATTGAAGTTACATTTGATATCGATGCCAACGGTATCGTAAATGTTTCGGCAAAAGACCTGGGTACCGGAAAAGAACAGCACATTACGATTACGGCAGGTTCCAATATGTCCGATTCCGATATTGAAAAGGCGGTAAAAGAGGCGAAAGAGTTCGAAGCGCAGGATAAGAAGCGCAAAGAAGCGATCGATGCCAGAAACGATGCGGATTCTTTCGTATTCCAGACAGAAAAGGCATTGGAAGAAGTCGGCGCATCCTTAGACGCTGCGGATAAATCCGAAGTAGAAGCCGATCTGAATGCAGTCAAAGCAATTTTGGAGGCAAACCCGAATGCGGAAGAAATGACGGAGGATAAAGTCGGAGAATTAAAGGCGGCGCAGGAGAAGCTGACGCAGAGCGCGCAGAAAGTATTTGCCAAGATGTATGAGCAGTCACAGGCAGCGCAGCAGGCGGCGGGTGCAAATCCGGATATGGGCGCATCTTCCCAAGGAGCGCCGGAAGACGACGTAGTGGACGCAGATTTTAAAGAAGTTTAAAATTATTGAAAGATAAAGATATCATGGTTCAGACACACCCCAAAGCAGTATACACGCCGGAGTGTGTTTGAACCATGCCTTGTAACCGGATCATCAGGATAAGAGGGAATGGATTATGGCAGAAAAAAGAGATTATTATGAGGTGTTGGGCGTTGACAAACACGCGGATGACGCCGCTTTAAAAAAAGCGTTCCGTCAGCTTGCCAAAAAATATCATCCGGATATGAATCCGGGCGATCAAGAGGCGGAGCAGAAGTTTAAAGAAGTGCAGGAAGCCTATGCCGTATTGAGCGACGCCGAGAAAAGAAGGCAGTATGACCAGTTTGGCCATGCGGCGTTTGACGGAGGCGGAGGCGGAGGTGGATTTGACTTTTCCGGCATGGATATGAGCGATATTTTCGGCGATATCTTCGGCGATTTTTTCGGCGGAGGAAGACGAAGTGCGGATCATGGACCGAGAAAGGGTGCAAATTTACGGGCAAGCGTAAGGATTACGTTTGAAGAATCGATTACCGGACTGGAAAAAGAGCTGGAGATCGTATTAAAAGACGAGTGCAATACCTGTCACGGTACGGGAGCAAAACCGGGGACAAATCCGGAGACGTGTCCGAAATGCGGCGGTAAAGGCAAGGTGATGTACAGCCAGCAGTCGTTATTCGGCATGGTACAGAATGTGCAGACCTGTCCGGAATGCGGCGGATCCGGCAAAGTCGTCAAAGAGAAATGTTCCGACTGCCGGGGAAGCGGATATATCGCATCCAAAAAGAGAATCAAGGTTACGATACCCGCAGGCATTGACAACGGGCAGAGCGTCAGGATCCGGGATAAGGGCGAGCCGGGCAGAAACGGCGGTCCGAGGGGCGATCTTTTGGTAGAAGTTCTTGTGTCCAGACATCCGATTTTCCAGAGACAGGATATGAATATTTATTCGACCGCGCCGATTTCTTATGCGCAGGCGGCGCTGGGCGGAGAGGTCCGCATTTCTACGGTCGACGGCGACGTGCTCTACGATGTCAAAGCGGGAACGCAGACGGATACCAGAATACGCCTGAAAGGCAAAGGCGTGCCTTCGCTTCGGAATAAGGCGGTACGGGGCGACCATTACGTAACGTTAGTCGTTCAGGTTCCTACCAAATTAAATGAGGCTGCCAAAGAAGCTTTGCGTAAATTCGATGCGGAAACAGGAAATTCTCTGCATACGAACGGCAAAGCGCCGGAAAAACCAAGGAAAAAGAGCTTTAAAGAAAAGATCAAAGAGCAGTTTGAAGATTTATAGAGGACATGTAGTACCATTTTCCTATTGTTGCCTTTCCCTAGATGTTGTATGCTAAAATGCAAATGGTGACGGTTGAAACGCCATATCTTGTTGGAGATTGCAGGAAAGGAAGCAAAGTATGGATCGGGCATATGCAATGACAGAGGACGTTGTAAGTTACATTTCAGACTGGCGTTTCCCCAGAACAACAGATCGCAGATCGGATGAGAGAACATATTCTGACGAGAGAGCAAGGCTTAAGCGTCAGCAGCAGCAGTTGGAGTATGAAAGACAGGAATTTTTAAGAGCCAAGGCATTTGAAGAGAAACGCATGGAAAAAGAAAAGCGTATCTTTGATATGGAATGGAAGATGCTGGAGGAAGGATGGAGAAGACTGGCTGCCGAACGGGAGCAGTTAGAGAGATTCCATTCGGGCGGAGAAGACGAAGAAACAAGTGAATTTATCTTCCGCAATATGTCGGTCTCCCTGTTTTTCAGCGGTGTAAAGAATACGCGCGCGTTAAAGAAACGCTATAAAGATCTGATCAAGATTTTTCATCCGGATAACGGAGCCGGAGATACGGAAGTTCTTCAGCGGATCAATGAAGAGTATGAAACCTTAAAAGAAAGCCTGGGAAGCGTAAAAAGCCGTATTTTTCAGGACTAACAGCAGATAAAGTAAAACAGTGCCGTTGCACAATGCGTGCAGCGGTTATTTTTTGAATGGAGGCGCATGGCATGAAGTGGAATAAATTTACGATTCAGACGACAACAAAAGCGGAAGATTTTATCAGCGCCATGTTGTCTGAACTTGGCATCGAAGGAGTGGAAATTGAAAATAACGTGCCGTTGACCAAAGAGGAGCAGTCGGATATGTTTATTGATTTTCTGCCCGAGCTGCCGCCGGATGAAGGGATCAGTTATGTCAGTTTTTATCTGGAAGACGGGAAAGAACATTCCGCTCTGCTGCAGCGGGTGGCAGAAGGAATCGAAGAACAGCGTCAGTGGATCGATGTGGGAACGGGACATATTACGTCCTGCGATACGCAGGATCTGGACTGGATGAATAACTGGAAAGAATATTTTCATTCGTTTTCGATTGAAGATATTCTGATTAAACCCACCTGGGAAACGTTAAAAGAAGAGGACAAAGACAAGCTTTTGATCGAGATCGATCCCGGGATTTCTTTTGGAACCGGAAAACACGAGACGACGCAGCTTTGTATCCGTCAGCTGATCAAATATATCCGGAAGAATCCCGGGGCAAACGTGCTGGATATCGGATTTGGAAGCGGCATTTTATCCATTGCGGCCCTAAAGCTGGGGGCGTCGAACGTCACCGGAACGGATCTGGATGAAAACTGTCTCGTTTCCGTAACAGAAAATATGGAGACCAACCGCTTAAAAGCAGAGGACGGCAGGTTTTATGTGGGAAATCTGATCAACGATACAAAGCTGCAGGAGACGGTCGGAGAGGAATGTTATGATATTGCGGTTGCAAATATTCTGGCGGACGTGATCATTCCGATGGCTTCCGTCGTCCCGGCAAGATTGAAACAGGGCGGGATTTTCATTACGTCGGGGATCATTGATTTTAAAGAGGCAGAAGTGAAAGATGCCATAGAATCCAACGGCATGAGAGTGTTGGAGATCAATCACGACGGCGAATGGGTCAATATTACAGCCATAAAGGAGTAACGGAAAGGGCGGGCTATGTATCAGTTTTTTGTAGAAGAGGAACAGATCGGGAGAGAATTTGTTACGATCACAGGTTCCGACGTCAATCATATCAAACATGTGCTCCGGATGAAGCCGGGAGAAAAAATCCGTATCAGCAGCCGGGAAGGGAGAGACTTATTCTGCGTGGTATCCGAGGTGGCGGATACATTTGTGCAGGCGGATATTTTGAACGAGGAAGCGCCTTCTACGGAGCTTTCGGAAAAAATCTATCTGTTTCAGGGAATCCCGAAAGGAGACCGGATGGAAACCGTGATCGAAAAGGCGGTGGAGCTGGGCGTATATGAAATTATACCGGTAGCGATGAAATACTGCGTCGTAAAACTGGATGCCAAAAAAGAGGCGGCGCGCGTGAGCCGCTGGCAGAAGCTTGCGGAAGCGGCTGCCAAGCAGTCGAAGCGGAGCGTGATTCCCAATATTCATCCTGTGATGAATTACCGCGGCGCGGTAGAATATGCGGCATCCTGCGACGTATGCCTGGTTCCGTATGAAAATGAAACGGGTATGAAAAGCTTAAAAGAAGCGGCTGCTTCCATAAAGCAGGGAGATTCCGTCAGTGTTCTGATCGGGCCGGAGGGCGGATTTGCAGAAGAAGAAATTGCGCTGGTACGGAATGGGATGCAGGTGGTGTCGCTGGGCAGACGGATTTTACGGACAGATACGGCGGGTATTGCCGTGATGGCAATGCTGATGCTGGAATCGGAGATCAGAAAAGAACAGGGGTAGGTATGAAAGTATATCTGGATAATTCTGCAACGACAAGATGCAGCAGGCGGGCCGTTGACCAAATGGTACGGCTGCTGGAAGAAGATTACGGAAATCCGTCTTCTCTGCACCGGATGGGAGAACAGGCGGAAATATATATCAAAGAAGCCAGACAGACGATCGCTAAAACATTAAAAGCAGAGGAAAAAGAGATCGTATTTACGTCGGGCGGCACGGAATCGAACAATCTGGCGATCCTTGGAGCCGCAGAAGCAAACAAGCGGGCGGGAAACCATGTGATTACAACGGCAATCGAGCATCCGTCCGTCTGGCAGACGGTGAAATACCTGGAAGAGTCCGGATACCGCATCACTGCTCTTCCGGTAGATGCCAGGGGCGTGATTTCTCTGGACGCATTGGAAGAAGCGTTGGATGAAGAGACGATTTTAGTTTCGATTATGCAGGTCAATAATGAGATCGGAACGATCGAGCCGATCGAACAGGCGGCAAAACGGATCCGGAAGAAGGCGCCGCAGGCGTTGATTCATACGGATGCCATTCAGTCTTACGGCAAATTAGCGGTATGTCCGAAAAAAACGGATGTAGATTTGGTGTCCGTCAGCGGGCATAAAATCCACGGGCCGAAAGGCAGCGGTTTTTTGTATATCCGGGAGAAAACAAAAATTCGGCCGATCGTATTCGGCGGCGGACAGCAAAAAGGAATGCGTTCAGGGACGGAAAATGTTCCGGCGATTGCAGGTCTTTCGGTAGCGGCGGCGGAATGTTATGAACAGCTGGAAGAAAGCGCCGACCGTATGTACCGGTTGCGGGATTATTTTATACAGGAAGTCACCGGGATTTCCGGCGTGTCTGTCAACGGGGCGCTGGGCAGGGCTGCCGCGCCGCATATTGTCAGCGTCAGTGTGGAAGATGTCAAAAGCGAAGTGCTTTTGCATTCTCTGGAAGAGAAAGGAATTTATATATCGGCAGGCAGCGCCTGTTCTTCCCACAAGAGATCGGTCAGCCGCACGCTGCAGGCAATCGGCTTGAACAGAAGCCAGGCGGATACTACGGTTCGGTTTAGTTTTTGTGAAGCGACGACAAAGGAAGAAATCGATTATACGCTGGAATGCCTGAATGAGACGATTCCGTTTCGGAGAAAATTTACCAGAAGATAGAGAACGGAGGAACCATGTACAAATCTTTTTTAATCAAGTACGGCGAAATCGCCATTAAAGGAAAAAACCGGTATTTATTTGAAGAAGCGCTGGTTCGCCAGATCCGGTATGCCCTAAAGGAGGCGGAAGGAGAATTTCATGTACGCCGCCTGCAGGGAAGAATTTATGTGGATGTTGCGGGCGAATACGATTATGACGAGGTCATGCAGGCGCTGTCCCATGTGTTCGGCATCGTGGGGATCTGTCCGGTCGTCCTGTTAAAAGACGAAGGGTTTGAACGTCTGGCAGAAGATGTGATTGCATATATGGACAAAGTCTATCCGGATAAACATCTGACGTTTAAAGTCCATGCAAGAAGGGCAAGAAAAAATTATCCGATGGATTCTATGGAATTAAACGCGGCGCTGGGAGAGAAAATATTAGAAGCATTTCCGGAGATTTCAGTGGATGTCCACAATCCGGACGTGCTTTTGTGTGTGGAGATCCGCGAGGAGATTAACCTGTATTCTATGGAGATCAAAGGACCGGGCGGTATGCCGGTGGGAACAAACGGAAAGGCGATGCTGCTGTTGTCCGGTGGAATCGACAGCCCGGCAGCCGGTTATATGACGGCAAAGCGCGGTGTTGCCTTGGATGCAGTCTATTTTCATGCGCCGCCGTATACCAGTGAGCGTGCAAAACAAAAAGTTGTGGACCTCGCAAAGATCCTGTCAAAATATTCCGGGCCGATCCGTCTGCATGTCGTGAATTTTACGGATATTCAGCTGTTTATTTATGAGAAGTGTCCGCACGAAGAGCTGACGATTATCATGCGTCGGTATATGATGCGGATTGCGGAGCACTTTGCCCGCGCAAACGGGTGCCTTGGTCTTGTAACGGGGGAGAGCATCGGGCAGGTGGCAAGCCAGACGATGCAGTCGCTGGCAGTGACGAATGCCGTATGTGAAATGCCGGTGTACCGTCCTCTGATCGGCTTCGATAAAAATGAGATCATTGCCGTTTCGGAGAAGATCGATGCATATGAAACCAGTATTCTTCCATACGAAGACTGCTGTACGATATTTGTGGCAAAGCATCCGGTGACCAAACCTGTATTAAAGACAATTGAGCGTTCCGAGCGAAAACTGGAGGACGGAATCGAAGAACGGATGAAAACGGCGCTTGAGACGACCGAAGTGATTGAAATAAAATAAAAAATAAGAGGATGGAATCCATCCTCTTATCGGGTTTTTGTATTATGACTCTGTGACAAGATACGGAGCAAGAGCCTCTAAAATATCAGCTTCGTCGCTTTCTACATGGATCGCCAGATCGATCGGTTTGGATAAATCCAGACTGAAAATTCCCATGATCGATTTTGCGTCAATCGTATATCTTCCGGAGATTAAATCAAAATCATAATCAAACTGGGTAACGGTATTGACAAACGCTTTCACTTTGTCAATAGAATTTAAAGAAATCTGAACTGTTTTCATGAATGCACCCTCCTAATCAGTATTTTCAATTATTTATATAGTAATTCTTTTAACAGGAAAAGTCAATCCCATTTCGCGCAAATCTGGAGGCTAAAGTGAGGAAAAAAAATAATAAAAAGGCAGCGCTGCATAATCTTGGATGCAAGGTAAATGCCTATGAAACAGAAGCCATGCGGCAGATCTTAGAGGAAGCCGGATATGAGATCGTGGATTTTTCACAAAAGGCGGACGTCTATGTGGTAAATACCTGTTCCGTGACGAACATGGCGGACAGAAAGTCCAGGCAGATGCTGCATCGTGCCAAAAAGAAAAATCCGGACAGTATAGTGGTTGCGGCAGGCTGTTATGTACAGACGAAGACGAAAGAAGTACAGACGGATCCGGCGGTTGACCTTATCGTCGGAAACAATCAAAAACACAGGCTGGCGGAAGCGATTGCGGACTACGAGAGAGACCGGACGAAAAGAAATTCTCTGACCGGAATCAACGGCAGACAGCCGTATGAAACGCTGCATATGACAAAGACGGCGGAGCATACCCGGGCGTTTATCAAAGTACAGGACGGATGCAATCAGTTCTGCAGTTATTGTATCATCCCTTATGCAAGGGGGAGGGTACGGAGCCGGAAAGCGGAAGATGTGCTGCAGGAAGTGCGTGCTCTGGCAGAGAACGGTTATCAGGAAATCGTATTGACTGGAATTCATTTAAGCTCGTTTGGAACGGATACGGGGGAGAAGCTGCCGAAGCTTTTGGAAGATCTTTCCGCGGTGGAGGGAATCCGCAGGATTCGTCTCGGCTCTTTGGAACCAAGAATCATAACGGAGGATTTTGTAAAGCTTTTGTCCGAAACAGAAAAGATCTGCCCGCATTTTCACCTGTCGCTGCAGAGCGGCTGCGACGCTACATTACGGCGGATGAACCGGAAATACGATACGGACATGTATCAAAAGAGCTGCGGCCTGCTGCGGAAGTATTTTGAGCATCCGGCAATTACGACCGATGTGATCGCCGGATTTCCGGGCGAGACGGAAGAGGAATTTGCGGCGACGGAGCGTTTTGTCAGACAGATTCATTTTTATGAAATGCATATATTTAAATTTTCCGTTCGGGAAGGGACAAAAGCCGCGGCAATGCCAAATCAGATACCCGAACAGATCAAAACTATCCGAAGCGAGCGGCTGATCGCGCTGGCAGATCAAATGTCGGAGGAATTTCGAAGTTATTATATCGGCAGGGACGTGGAGGTTTTGATGGAAGAGCCGTTTGAATCGGAAGGCAGGCGTTATTTTGCTGGATATACGAAAGAATATGTAAAAATCGCATTGGAAACGGACCGGGATTTGTCCAATTCGTTTGTGAAAGGCAGGGTTTTGGGGCGTCTGGACGACACAGCGTATCTTATGGTTGAATTTTAGGACATAATATATTACAATAGTACCAGCAATGCTTTTGCGTGCATGAAAACAAAAGAGCAGAATATAAGGGCGTGGAATTATGCAGAATTTAAACAACACACAATTTTTTAAAGTAGAGAAAGAACTGGAGATGCAGGTAAAGGACGTGCTTGCCATTGTCTATGAAGCGCTGACGGAAAAAGGCTATAATCCAGTCAATCAGATTGTTGGATATATTATGTCCGGTGATCCGACGTATATCACCAGCCATAATAATGCAAGAAGTCTGATCATGAAAGTAGAACGGGATGAAATCGTAGAAGAGGTTTTGCAGGAGTATATCAAGACGAAGCTGATCAAATAACAGGGAGGCATTTTATGCGGATATTGGGGCTGGATTTCGGCGAACATACGGTTGGCGTGGCAGTCAGCGACGAATCTGGACTGATTGCGCAGAAAGTTGAGACGATCCAGAGAAAGTCCCCGGATAAACTGCGTCAGACATTGGCAAGGATCGAAGAGCTTGCCTCTTCTTATGGTGTAGATAAAATTATTTTAGGGTACCCGAAGAATATGAACAATACAGAAGGGGAACGGTGCGGAAAGACGAGGGAATTTCAGGCATTGTTAGAACGCAGGAGCCGGCTGGACGGTATTACGATAGAATTGTGGGATGAACGGCTGACTACAGCTGCGGCAGAACGCGTCTTAATCGAAAGCGGTGTCCGAAGGGAAAACCGGAAACAGTATGTGGACCAGATCGCTGCAGTGTTGATTTTGCAGGGATATCTGGATTTTAGAAACAGAAAGAAGGAACGGGCAGCAGGATATGGAGAAGATCACATTTACGGATCCTGATACGCAGGAGGAAACGGAGTTTTTCTGCCTGGAGCAGACACAGATCAATAATCAGAATTATATACTGGTCACCGAAGAAGAAGACGGTGATTCGGAGGCTTATATTTTAAGGGAAACATCTTTCGGGCAGGGCGAGACCGTGTATGAAATGGTGGACGAGGACGCCGAACTGGAAGCCATTGGCAAAGTCTTTGCGGAATTGATGGAAGATGTTGACTTAGAATACTAAGTTTTTATTTGTGACAGCGAAACGGTTTGCCGAGGAAATTTCGGTATGCCGTATCAGCGGTCAGATTAAAATTTTATGTAAGAAGAGAGGACGATAGGGTATGCCTTAGGGAAAGTTTCCGCTGATGTATCCGTTTTTTGCGGTATATCTGTGGGAAGTATTCGTTTGGCATATTCTGGAACGGAGGTTATTTTTGAAACAGAAAACAACAGAACATGGAAAATTAAAGATCATTCCGTTGGGAGGGCTTGAGCAGATCGGAATGAATATTACTGCGTTTGAATACGAAGACAACATTATCGTAGTAGACTGCGGATTGTCGTTTCCGGAAGACGATATGCTGGGCATCGATCTGGTAATTCCCGATATTACGTATCTGAAAGAGAATATCGAGAAAGTAAAAGGATTTTTTATTACGCACGGACATGAAGACCATATCGGGGCGATCCCCTATGTATTAAAAGAGATCAATGTGCCGATTTATGCGACAAAGCTGACGATCGGCATTATAGACCATAAATTAAAAGAGCATAATATGCTGACGAAAGTCAAACGAAAAGTGGTAAAATACGGTCAGCATATTAATTTGGGCAATTTCAGGGTGGAATTTATCAAGACCAACCACAGTATTCAGGATGCGGCGGCGCTTGCCATTTATTCCCCGGCAGGTATTGTCGTGCATACGGGCGATTTTAAAGTGGATTATACGCCGGTATTCGGCGACGCAATCGATCTTGCCAGATTGGGAGAAATCGGGAAGAAAGGCGTGCTGGCACTGATGTGCGACAGCACCAATGCGGAACGGCCGGGATTTACGATGTCGGAGAGAACCGTCGGAAGGACGTTTGACAATATTTTTTCGGAGCACAAAAATTCCAGGATTATTATTGCGACATTTGCATCCAATGTGGACCGCGTGCAGCAGATCATCAATTCTGCCTGCAAATACGGCAGAAAAGTCGTTGTGGAAGGTCGGAGTATGGTCAATATCATTTCTACGGCGACGGAACTGGGATATCTGGATATTCCGGACAATACGTTAATCGACGTGGAACATTTGAAAAATTATCCGGATGAGCAGACCGTACTGATCACAACGGGAAGCCAGGGAGAGTCCATGGCTGCGCTATCCCGTATGGCATCCGGCATGCATAAGAAGATCACGATCAAACCGAAAGATACGATTATATTCAGTTCGAATCCGATACCGGGAAATGAAAAGGCGGTTTCCAACGTGATCAACGAACTGTTTATGAAAGGCGCCGACGTGATATTTCAGGACGCGCACGTATCCGGACATGCTTGTCAGGAGGATATCAAGCTGATCTATTCGCTCGTCCGTCCGAAATATGCGATACCAGTACACGGTGAATACCGGCATTTGATGGCGCAGAAAAAAGTGGCGGAGGAATTGGGATACGAAAAAGAAAATATTTTTATCCTTTCTTCCGGGGATGTGTTAGAATTAGATGAAGAGTCTGCAAATATTACCGGTCATGTCCATGTGGGCAATGTCATGGTAGACGGTCTCGGCGTCGGCGACGTGGGCAATATTGTACTGCGGGACAGGCAGCATCTGGCAGAGGAAGGAATCATTATCGTTGTACTGACGCTGCAGGCAGGTTCCGGACAGGTGATTGCCGGACCGGATATCGTATCCAGAGGGTTTGTCTATGTCAGAGGTTCGGAGAGCCTGATGGACGAAGCAAAACAGGTGCTTGACGGTACAATGGAACAGATTATGGAAAAAAATATTACAGACTGGGGCAGGATTAAAACAGATATCAAAGATTCCCTGGGGGAATTTGTCTGGAAAGAGACGAAGAGAAAACCGATGATCATACCGATCATTATGGAGGTATAGCAGATTGAGTCAGGTTCAGGAGAAAATCCGGGAGTTGATCGCAGCAATCCAAGCGTGTGAAGAATACGGCAGGTATCAGAACGCAAAGCAGGCGATTGAAAAATATCCCGTTTTAAAACAGAGTGCCGACGACTTTTGCAGACATAAATTTGAGCTGCAGGAGAGCGGCGCAGATCTTTTTGACGAAATAGACAGGCTGCAGCAGGAATATATGGAGATTGGCAGCAATCCCGTGATATGGGAATATCTGACGGCGGAAAATGCGTGCTGCCGGATTCTTCGTCAGGTAAACTGGCAGTTATTGGAGCAGTTGGATTTCGGGGCGGATTTTGGAACATAATCGGCCGGGCTACCGGTAGACCGGCGGCTATAGCACGCTGCGGCGGGACGCTTTGTGAGGAAACTTGCAGGGATTGGTTTATGGAATACGGAGGAAAAGATGAGCGCCAGAAAAGTAGTGATGAAAATAGTAAGTATCAGCTTTTCGATTCTGGTTTTGATTTTGCTGGCAGCAGCGCTTTATCAGGGCGGAAAGGCATCGTATGGTTTCGGTTACCGTGTGTTTACGGAACCGGCCGTGGATCTGCCGGAGGAAGGGCAGGATAAGGTGGTTTCGGTTTCCTCCGGAACAAAAGATAAAGAACTTGGCGAACTTCTGGAAAAAAAAGGATTGATTCGTGATGCGGGGCTGTTTGTACTGCAGTTGAAACTCTCCGCGTATGCCGGCAAGATCAAAGAAGGAACCTATACGCTTTCCACGTCAATGACAGCGTATGAGATGATGCAGATTATGTCTGCCGAGGAAGCGGAGTCGACAGAGCTGCAGGAACAGGACGGCTGATATGATCCTAGAAGAACGTCTGGCGACGTATATCAATTCACTTGATACCGGCAATACGGCATTTTTAAACCGTATCGAACAGTATGCGGCAGAATTTGACGTACCCGTTATCCGCAAAGAAACGCAGCAATTTATAAAAACGCTTCTGGCCATAAAAAAGCCGCGGCGGATTTTAGAAGTCGGAACGGCAATCGGCTTTTCCGCTCTGTTTATGGCAGAATATAATCCGGTCTGCAGTGAAATTATTACGATTGAGAATTATGAAAAACGAATACCGATTGCCAGAGAAAATATAAAAGAAGCGGGACGGGAAGCGCAGATTACGCTGATCGAAGGCGATGCGCAGACAATCCTTCCTTCCTTAAAAGAAACGTTTGATCTGATTTTTATGGATGCGGCAAAGGGGCAGTATATTTATTTTTTGCCGGAACTTCTGCGTCTGTTAAAAGAAGGCGGTATTCTGGTTTCGGATAATGTGCTGCAGGACGGCGATGTGATCGAGTCCAGATTTGCCGTGACAAGGCGAAACCGCACGATACACAAACGGATGCGGGAATATCTGTATGAGGTCACGCATCAGGAAGCGTTGGTCAGTACGGTTATTCCGATCGGAGACGGGCTGACCGTCAGTGTAAAAAAATAAGACAGAGAGGGCAGACAGATGAAACGTCCGGAGCTTTTGATACCGGCAGGCAGTTTGGAAGTATTGAAAATCGCGGTGATATTTGGAGCCGATGCCGTATATATTGGGGGAGAAGCGTTTAGTCTCCGCGCCAAAGCAAAGAACTTTTCAATGGAAGAGATGGCGGAGGGGATTGCGTTTGCCCATGCCCATGGGGCAAAAGTCTATGTGACGGCAAATATTCTCGCCCATAACGAAGATTTAAAAGATGCAGAAGCGTATTTTCTGGCGCTAAAGGAAATAGGACCGGATGCCCTGATCATTTCCGATCCGGGTATTTTTGACATTGCAAAAAACGTCTGTCCGGAAACGGAACTTCATATCAGTACACAGGCAAATAATACAAATTACGGCACATATCTGTTCTGGCAGAAACAGGGAGCCAGGCGCGTCGTATCCGCCAGGGAACTGTCTTTAGCCGAGATCAAAGAAATCCGCAGACGTATCCCGAAAGACTTGGAAATTGAGACTTTTATCCATGGGGCGATGTGTATTTCTTATTCCGGCAGATGCCTTCTGAGCAATTACCTGACGGGGCGGGATGCCAATCAGGGAGCCTGTACGCATCCCTGCAGATGGAAGTATTCGGTAGTTGAGGAGAAAAGGCCCTCCGAATACATGCCTGTCTATGAAAATGAACGGGGAACGTTTATTTTTAATTCCAAGGATCTGTGCATGATCGAGTATATTCCGGAATTGTTTGACGCCGGAATTGACAGCTTTAAGATCGAGGGAAGGATGAAAACGGCGCTCTATGTAGCGACGGTGGCGCGGACGTATCGAAAAGCGATAGATGATTATATGGAGTCGCCAGAGCTTTACAAACAGAATCTGCCCTGGTATATCAGCCAGATTTCCAACTGCACGTACCGTCAGTTTACGACGGGGTTTTTCTTTGGAAAACCGTCGGAGGAATCTCAGATTTATGATTCCAATACGTATCTGAAGGAGTATACGTATCTTGGAATGGCAGATGACTTTGATGAACGGGGAATGGCTGTGATCCGCCAGCGCAATAAATTTTCTGTCGGCGAAGAAATCGAAGTGATGAAGCCGGACGGGAATAATATAACGGCAACTGTCCGACGTATTTTGGATGAAGAGGGAAACGATATGGAATCGGCGCCGCATCCGCAGCAGAAATTATTTGTAGATCTTGGCATGCCGCTGAAACGTTTTGACATTTTACGGAGAAAGGAAGAGGATGGAAAGCTATGAAGCAGGAAAAGTATGTTGCATATGTAGGAACCTACACGTATGAGCACAGTATCGGGATTCATATTTATGACTTGGATGTGGAACAGGGAAAAATGACAGAGCGCAAGGTAGTGGACATAACAAATCCTTCCGATCTGCTTGTTTCCCATAACAAAGAATTTTTATACTCGATCACGGACGACGGCGTCCGGGCATTTCGGATCCTTCCTGACGGCGATCTGGAAACGATGAATGAACAGTGGATCGGCGGAATGCGGGGCTGCTATCTGGATGTGGACGATTCCAATCAATATGTCTTTGTTGGCGGATATCATGACGGGAGAGTCTCCATGCTGCATCTGAATGAAGACGGTTCCATCGGCGAGATCGCAGACGGCGTGTTTCATAAAGGAGTCGGCAGGAATGCGGCGGACAGAAGTTCCAGGCCGCATATCAACTGCGTCAAGGTCACGCCGGATCAGCAGTATCTCTGCGCGGTAGACGGAGGGCTTGACCACGTCAAAGTATATAAAATCGATTATAATAACGGCAGGCTGAAACTGGCGGATATCGTGCACAGCGATTTGGATTCGGCGCCGAAAATGATCCGGTTCAGTAAAGACGGGAAAAATGCCTATATTTTAAATGAGCTGGAAAATACGGTGGATGTGTATGATTACTATGTCGATAAAAACGGCGCGGAATTTGAGCGCATCCAGAAGGTTTCGACACAGAAAGTAAAACACGATCATTGCAGCGCACAGAACATGGAATTTTCACTGGACGGGAAATACCTCTTCTGCGCCAATGCCGGTACGACGGAAATGGCGATTTTTGAGCGCGATGCGGAATCGGGAAAATTAAGCCTTGTCAATATTATTCCGATCAGCGGCGATTTTCCGAAAGCGCTGGCAATTTTTCCGGGAAATAAACATTTCATCAGTTTAAACCATGAATCCAACGAAATCTGTACGTTTCGTATGGACTACGAAAAGAAGTATGCGCTGATGGACGGAAAGCCGTTAAAGATAGATAAGCCGAATTGTATTTATATTCATAAACTGAAAGAAGATTAAAACCGGATTTTTCTGATTCGTACGGTCGGGCTTAGTCAGACGAAGAGATCGGTTGGAATCTATAAAGAATTTTCTGTTATGGAGCAGTACGTAAAGTACAAAATTTGATCAATATTGTTTATGAAAGCATTTGGAAGGAGAAAACGTCCAAATGCTTTTTTCATGAACAATACTTTCATATCATTTTCGGACAACCCCATTTTTATTTTGGAGAACAAGGTTTAAATATCGGTATTCCCTGATGCTGCTTTATCTTTTCCTGACGTATAAAAATCCATCACCGAATCGATCCTTGCCGTCATGTTCAAAAGCATGGCGTCGCAGACAGTAAGAGCCGCCATGGCTTCCACAACGACAACGGCGCGCGGGACGATTACCGGATCGTGCCTGCCGCAGATGGAAATGTCAATGTTTTCGCCGGCTTTATTGACGGTTTTCTGAGGTGAGGAAATTGACGGGGTTGGTTTAACTGCTGCCCGCAAGAGGATGGTATCGCCGTCGCTGATGCCGCCGAGCGTGCCGCCGGAATGGTTCGTTTGTTTGCCGACGGATGCCTGTTTTGTCATATAAAAGCTGTCGTTATTTGTGTTTCCGTCTGTTTGGGCCGCCAAAAATCCGTCGCCGATCTCAAATCCTTTGACTGCACCGACGGAAAGAATTGCTTTGGCGAGATTGGCGTCCAGTTTTTCAAATACGGGATCGCCGATTCCGGCGGGAATGCCGTTGATCCTGCATTCGATCACGCCGCCGGCGGAATTGTGGCTTTTCATGCAGTCCTCAAGGTGGGCCTGCGCTTTTTGGGCAGCGGCTGCGTCCGGCATATAGAGCGGATTTTTGGGGATCTCGTCCGGATCAAAGGAAGAGATTTCCACGGGTCCGACGGATTTGGCATATGTAAGAAATGAAATACCGAGCGAATGCAGCAGTTTTGCAGCAACGGCTCCCGCCGCTACGCGTCCGATCGTCTCTCTTCCGGAAGAACGCCCGCCGCCCCGGTAATCCCGAAATCCGTACTTGGCGTCAAACGTAAAATCCGCGTGTCCCGGTCGGTAATAGGAGGCTATATCGCCGTAATCCCTTGACCTTTGATCTTTATTATATACAACCATAGAGATTGGTGTCCCAGTCGTTTTTCCTTCAAATACGCCGGATAAAATTTCTACGGTATCTTCTTCGTTCCGCTGCGTCGTATAACGGGACTGTCCGGGTTTTCTGCGGTCTAAATAAGACTGAATATCCGCTGTATCCAATGCAAGGCCCGCCGGACAGCCGTCGATCACAACGCCGATTCCCGTTCCGTGCGACTCTCCCCAGGTAGTGATTTTAAATATTGTTCCCAAAGTTGAACCTGCCATGTCTGCCTCCTGAATGTTTGTTATATTTCAGGAGTATTTTAGCATACGGACCGTGGATTTGAAAAGGAAAAATATGGAGGATGCCTGTTTTCTTTTCGTAGCGTTTTTAAAACGAACTTTTTCATTTCAGTTGAAAAAAGAGGCGAAGTGTTCTATAATTTAAGAAATATTTCGAATTCAGATAAGAATGGAGGAATGGATATGGCATTTTTAACAAGTTTGCTTGGATATCTGGGGAAGCTGGTTTTGTATGTGATTTTGGCAGTGTTGGGTGTTTTTGCAGGTAAGAAGCTGCGTGACCGCAAAGATGCGCAGACAAAAGAATAAATGAAAGTGGTTGGAGGAAGACATTGTGAAACAGAAATTTGGAGTCAATGAACTGCGCAGGATGTATCTGGAATTTTTCGAGAGCAAAGAGCATCTTGCAATGAAGAGCTTTTCTTTAGTGCCGCACAATGACAAGAGCCTGTTGTTGATTAACGCCGGCATGGCACCTTTAAAGCCTTATTTTACCGGACAGGAGATCCCGCCGAGACGCCGGGTGACGACCTGCCAGAAATGCATCCGTACCGGAGACATTGAAAATGTAGGCAAGACGGCGAGGCATCTGACTTTTTTTGAAATGCTTGGGAACTTTTCTTTTGGAGATTACTTTAAACGTGAGGCGATCGCCTGGTCGTGGGAATTTCTGACGAAAGTCCTGGGACTGGAAGAAGACCGACTGTATCCGTCCATTTACGGAGAAGACGAAGAGGCGTTTCGGATCTGGAAGGACGAGATCGGCATTCCGGCAGAAAGGATTACAAGGTTTTACCGCGATCCTAAGACGGGGAAATGCGATAATTTCTGGGAGCATGGCGCAGGTCCCTGCGGACCGTGTTCCGAGATTTATTATGACAGAGGCGAAAGTTACGGCTGCGGCAGTCCGGACTGCAAAGTGGGCTGCGACTGCGATCGTTTCATGGAAGTATGGAACAATGTCTTTACTCAGTTTGACGGTGACGGCAAGGGCGGATACGAAGAACTGGAGCAGAAGAATATCGATACGGGCATGGGACTGGAGCGTCTTGCCGTCGTCATGCAGGACGTAGATTCCGTATTTGACATCGATACGATGAAAGCGATCCGCGATAAAGTCTGTGAACTTTCGCATAAAACATACCAGACGGATGCCATAGACGATATTTCGATCCGCCTGATCACAGACCACATCCGATCCGCTACATTTATGGTTTCCGACGGCATTATGCCAAGCAATGAAGGCAGAGGATACGTTCTGCGCAGGCTGATCCGGCGTGCAGCAAGACATGGAAAGATGCTTGGCATTGACGGCGTGTTTTTGGCGGCGCTGAGCGAGACGGTGATCGAAGAGAGTAAAGACGGTTATCCGGAGCTGGATGAGAAAAAAGCGTTTATTTTCCGTGTGCTGACGCAGGAAGAAGAAAAATTCCATAAGACGATCGATCAGGGGCTTTCTATTTTATCCGATATGCAGAAGGAGTTGGCGCGTAAAGGCGAAACTGTTCTTTCTGGCAGGGAAGCCTTTAAACTGTATGATACGTATGGATTCCCGATCGATCTGACGCAGGAAATTCTGGAAGAGCAGGGGTGTTCGATCGATACGGCAGGATTTGAGCAGGCAATGGAAGAACAGCGGACAAAAGCGAGAAAAGCGAGAAAAGCGACGAATTATATGGGAGCGGACGTGACGGTTTACGAATCGATCGATCCGTCCGTGACGACGAAATTTGTCGGATACGATCGTCTGTCCTGTTTTTCCAAAGTTACGGTTTTGACGACCGAAACGGAAATCACGGAAGCGCTATCCGACGGTGAGATCGGAACGATTTTTGTGGAAGAGACTCCTTTTTATGCAACGATGGGCGGTCAGAATGCAGATACCGGAATCATTCGCAGCGACGGCTTTGAATTTGCGGTCAGCGATACGGTTTCCATGCTGGGCGGCAAGATCGGACATATCGGAACGGTGACCAAAGGCATGGTAAAGAGCAGCGATACGGTGGAACTTTTGGTGGATCAAAAGCGGCGTACGGCGATCGGCAAAAATCACAGCGCAACGCATCTGCTGCAGAAAGCGCTCCGCGAAGTTTTGGGCGGCCATGTGGAACAGGCGGGGTCCGATGTCAATGCAGACCGTCTGCGTTTCGATTTTACGCACTTTTCATCGATGACACAAGAAGAGATCGAACAGACGGAGCGTATCGTCAATCAGAAGATCGCGGATGCCCTGGATGTGACAACGGATATTATGACGCTTGAAGAAGCGAAAAAGACGGGAGCCATGGCGCTGTTTGGCGAAAAGTACGGGGAAACGGTACGAGTGGTACGTATGGGAGATTTTTCAACGGAATTGTGCGGAGGAACGCATGTTGCGAACACGGCTGAGATTACGGCGTTTAAGATTGTGAGCGAATCCGGCGTTGCTGCAGGAGTCAGAAGAATCGAAGCGCTTACAAGCGGCGCAGTATTTGCGTATTATGACAGGATCGAAGCGGAATTGGAACGGGCGGCGTCTCTGCTTAAGACGAAGCCGTCGGAAGTTTCTGTAAAGATCGCGCATTTGCAGGAAGAGCTCAAGGCGCTGCAAAGCGAAAATGAAGCGTGGAAGAGCAAAGCGGCAAAAGAAGCATTAGGCGATGTGACGGATCAGACGATAGAAGTCGGCGGTGTGAAGCTTCTTGCGGCAAGAGCGGACGGCGTGGATATGAACGGTCTGCGTGAACTCGGAGATCAGCTGAAAGAAAAGATTTCAGAGGGTGTGATCGTGCTTGCATCCGAAAACGGCGGAAAAGTAAATCTGATTGCGATGGCTACCGACGTTGCAATGAACAAAGGCGCGCATGCGGGGAATTTAATCAAAGGCATCGCAGGAAAAGTCGGCGGCGGCGGAGGAGGCCGTCCGAACATGGCGCAGGCGGGCGGCAAGAATCCTGCCGGGATTGACGAGGCGCTCTCAGAAGTAAAGAAAGTATTGGAAAGCCAACTGGCATAAAAAACGATCATTTATCAATGAGGATGTTTCTTTGCTGCCTGGTGAAGGTCATGTACCGGAAGATCCGGGAATCGGCAATGGAAGATAAAACATCCTCATTTGTGATATCAGGGGGAAAACTATGGGTAAAATCAGAAAAAAATTGTGTTCCATGTTATTGACAGGATGTATGACGGCAGGTATGTTACTGCCGTCTATGGGCATATCGGAGGTAAAAGCGGCGGCAAACGTTGCGGACGGTCTGGCGGGATACTGGACATTTGACGGGAGCACGCAGGAGGAGCAGCTTGTTAATCAGGCGGACGGATCCGATGTTGCCGCGGTAAAAACAGGAAGCGGCGTGACGCTGAAAGCGGACGGAGGCATATCCGAAGGAAGCGTATATTTCAGCAAACAGGACGCTTCGTATCTGAAATTAAACTTACAGGAAGCAAACCGCGGGTTAAATGCGGCAAGCGAGGAGTTTTCTATTGCAGCATGGATCAAATTTGACGCCAGTCCTTTTACAGCCGGCACAGATAAGATCAATTTGTTTCAGCAGACGGCAGACGTATCCAATACGAATGCGGCAGGAAGAACAATTTTATATCTGAATTCCGGAAAAAAACTCGGAACATTTCTGACGGGAGCAGACGTGGTTTGTAATCAGACGATACCGCTTGGAAAGTGGCTTCATATTGTGTTTACGAGCAGCCCTGCCGCGAAAAAAGCACAATTTTATGTGAACGGAACTCTTGCGTCAGAAAGCACACTGACAGGAGAGTATGTCAACGCAGCGACGGATCTTTTGATTGGAGCACACAAAAATCCTCAGGCAGCCGGCGCAATGAAAGGCAGTATGGATGAGGTGCGTTATTATAACAAAGCGGTAGATGCGGAAACGGTCAAAGCTCTGTATGATGTTTTTGGCGCTGAAATTGAACTGGAAACACGGAAAGAGGAATTATTGAAGCTGATCGAGAAGGCAGAGGGATTAAACGGAGGAACCGAAGAGGCGCAGGAAGCTCTTACGGAGGAAATTTCCAATGCAGAAGCGTATTTGGATCAAAACGTTTTGACTGCAGAAGGGCTGGAACGCCATATTACAAATCTGACGCTTGCCATACAGGAGTATCAGTATTCAAAAACAATTTCAATCGAAGTGGATGCAGATACGCAGATACGTGAAATATCAGACGCTATGTTTGGAATTAACCACAGATACCATAACAACGGATACGGCTCCTGGAATGCACAGACGCAGACGATAGAACCGGAGTTTGACCGTCTGGTGAAGGAAGCTTCCTTTGGCTCCATCCGTTACCCCGGCGGTACGGTGGCAAATTTATATGACTGGAAGCGGGCGATCGGTCCGTTTGCAGACAGAAAAAAGACGATACACGGTAATACAAAAGAGCCCATTGAGCCGAATTTCGGTGTAGATGAGGCAATGAGCTGGATTTACGACGAATTGGATTCCGAAGCGGTATGGGTCTACGGTATGGGCCAGGGAAGCGCGGAGGATGCGGCAGATTTATTTGAATATTTAAATGCGCCGGCAGACGGAGAACGGACAAATCCAAACGGCGGAACCGATTGGGCAGAAGTGCGGAAAGAAAACGGACACCCAGAGCCTTACGGCGTGGTTCGGTTTGAAATCGGAAATGAAATGGGACTTTGGGGACAGAATTACTGGATGCCCGGATGCGGAAGTTCAAATTATGACCGAATGGCAGCCGCTTATGTAAACGGAGGCGACATGACGTTTTCGAAAGAAAGAGCCGTAAAGGAAGAGGATTGGATGGATTCTGCCGCAGTTTCTGACGGAAGTGCGGGGCAGGTCCGGTATGCAAGATACGGAGCAGTGAAAGAAAACAGCGCGCATGTGTTTGTAAATGATACGGAGTGGCGTATTACAGATTCTCTTGCAGGAGAGGGCGCAGCCAATGTCTGTGAATTTGAATATAAGACGGGGAAAATTACATTCGGAGACGGGGAACACGGAAATATTCCGGAGCGCGGCGCCTTGATCACAGTGACGTATACCAGCAGACAGGACGGATTTACGGCGTATTACGATGCGCTGAAAGAAATTGCCGGGGAACTTGGAATGGAAGTTGAAGTATATTCCTGTATGGAAAAAGCGTCGGCAATCACGGCATTAAAAGCAGCCGGAAATAAATACGACGGCGCCGTGATCCATCCCTACAGTGAAACGAGCGGAACCGGCGGCGGATATATCAATATTCCGGAAGACGATCCGCAGTTTTATGAGAAAGTGCTTGGGAGATCCCTGGAACATAATATGAGCCGCGTCAGTGAACTGGTAGGCCTGATGGGAGAAGGAAAAGTTCCGGTTGTTTCGGAATTTGGCATATACAGGCATAATTCGCGGTTTATTCGAGCGATCGGACATGCGGTCTATATTGCGAATGAGATGATCGATTATATCAATTTCGGTACGCCGTATCTGAACAAACACTGTCTTGTGGATTATCCGTATGGACAGGATAACCTTGGAACAGGCGCACAGTGCGTTATTCAGGCGCTGGAAAACAGAGAAGACGGTTCATTTGATTTTGTTTCTACTCCTTCGGCAAAAGCTTTTTCGATCTTTAACCATATGACCGGGACGGAGCAGATTGGACAGACAATCACAGGCAACGAGACGTATTATACATTTGAGCAGAACGGCAGTTACGATGTGCCGACAGTAAAAGCGATTTCTACAAAAGACGATGAAGGAAATATTTTTGTTACGGCAGTCAATAACCGCAAAGACGACGGTACGGCGGTGGAAATCAAAGTGAACGGCAGAAATTTAAGCGGTGAAGAGATCGACATCTGGTATTTGACGTCGGAAGACGTAGAGGATGAGAATACGAAGGAAAATCCCAATTGGGTCGATGTTGTTAAGACGAAGAACAGAAACGAGAAAGAAGCGCTCTCCTATGTTCTGGCTCCGCATTCCATCACTGCGTTTATGATTCCGGCAAAGCAGGAAGAGCAAAAGGTTTCTGTTTCCGTAAATGCTGCGGCAGGCGGTATGGCAGCCGGAGGAGGCGAGGTAAGCAAAGGCAGTGCCGTTACGGTAAAGGCAGTGCCGGCTGACGGGTATCTGTTTGACGGATGGTATGCAGGGGAGAAAAAAGTATCTGACCAGGCAGTATATACATTTACGGTAAATGAGACGATAAGCCTTACGGCAAAATTCAAAAAGAAAAGTTCCGCAGGCGAGGACCCGAAGCAGCCTGTAGTAGGCACATCCATAACGGATGCGGGAACGAACGGGATCTATCAGGTGGTGGAATCGAATGCGTCGTCGGTTTCTGTCGAGTATCAGGGAATGGGAAATAAGACGGGGACGACATGTGTGGTTCCGGACACTGTAAAAGTCAACGGCATAGACTGCAAAGTGGTATCCATCAAAGCAAAAGCTTTTTATAATCAGAAAAAGCTTACAAGCGTGACGGTCGCTGATTCTGTAACAAAGATCGGGGATGAAGCTTTTTCGGGCTGCAGCAGTTTAAAGAAAGCTGTGATCGGTGATAAGGTGACGGAAATCGGGAAAAAAGCATTTTATAAAACGACTTCTTTGAAAAAGGTTACGATTCCGGCAAGCGTCAAAAAGATCGGGGCAAGCGCGTTTGGCGGGGCAAAAAGATTAAAGACGATCACGATTAAGACGAAACAGCTGACAAAGAAAACGGTCGGTAAAAAAGCATTTCAAAATATTCATCCAAAAGCGAAAATAAAAGTACCGTCTAAGAAACGCAAAGCATATGTAAAACTCCTGAAATCCAAAGGATTGCCTGCAAAAGCGACGATTAAATAAGAAAACGAAAAAAGAAAGTCAGGAAAAGGGAATTATTTTATAAAACCGGTTGACGAATGGAAAAATTATGCTATAATAAATGTTAGTGCAATAAAATATTACCCAGACAGTTGAATATGCACAATACGCAACTGGAGGGAGGTTAGGTGTGAGACTATGTCAAATGTAATCGTTAAAGAAAACGAAACTTTGGATAGCGCTTTACGCAGATTCAAAAGAAACTGTGCCAAGGCAGGAATTCAGCAGGAAATTCGTAAAAGAGAACATTACGAAAAGCCAAGCGTAAGACGTAAGAAAAAATCCGAAGCAGCTAGAAAGCGTAAATATAATTAAACATTGTGTAAAAGAACTCCGTATGTTCCGGGAGACCGGGAGATGCGGAGTTTTTTTATCTTATAGGATTAGAATGTAAAAAAAAGTCCTCCAGGCAGGATAATCTCTTGATATTGGCGATGGCGCAACTATTATGAAATATTTATAAAAACCATCGGAATACCTTTGCAAAAAATGGATATTCTGGTATAATAACAGAATGAATAAGTTTAGGAGGCGTAAGCATGGCAGAAGACAGGAAAGCGTATATGATAAAGGACGACAATCTGGGCGAGGTAAGGATTGCGGATGAGGTAGTTGCCATAATTGCAGGTCTTGCAGCCACGGAAGTCGAGGGTGTAAGCTCCATGGCAGGCAATATAACCAATGAGCTGGTGAGCAAGCTGGGCATGAAGAATCTGTCCAAGGGTATCAAAGTGGAAGTGCTGGATAATGTGGTGAAAGTGGATGTTGCTTTAAATATTCGTTTTGGCTATGCGATCCCAGAAGTATCCTCCAAGGTGCAAGACAGAGTGAAATCTGCCATAGAGAACATGACGGGGCTGGATGTTGGCAACATTAATGTGCGCATTGCGGGGGTGGACCTGGAAAAGCGTAAATAGCGGACCTTTAAAAGTAAAGACGAGAACAGCGCAAATGAATTTTAAGGGTGTCTTTCGAGGCACCCTTTTCATCTAACTAATAGAAATTGAGAGAGGAAGCAGAATGAGCCGAAGAGAGATCAGAGAGAAGATTTTTAAATTGTTGTTCCGCACAGAGTTTTATGAAGAGGGCGATTTGGCAGAGCAGAGCCAATTGTTCTTCGAGGAGCTGGGGCAGGAGGAAAATCAGGATACGGCGTATATTCGTGATAAGTTTGAACAAATCGTAAGCCATATAGAGGAAATAGACGATATGGTCAATCAGGTGGCGCAGGGATGGAAGACCAGCCGAATGGGAAAGGTGGATTTGACGTTGATCCGTCTTGCGGTATATGAGATAAAATTTGAGGAGGAAATTCCCACAGGAGTGGCGATCAATGAAGCAGTAGAGCTTGCCAAAGGCTACGGCACGGATGATTCGCCGTCTTTCGTGAATGGAATTCTAGCGAAGCTGGCATGACAAAAAATGTATACACTGTAGGCCAGGTCAACGCCTACGTTAAAAATATGTTTACCCAGGATTTTATGATGAACCGCATTTACGTGAAAGGAGAGGTGTCCAACTGCAAATACCACACTTCCGGTCATGTTTATTTCACTTTGAAAGACGAAACTGGGGCGCTTTCCGCAGTTTTGTTTGCAGGACATCGCAAGGGACTGGGATTTTCTATGAAAAACGGGGATAATGTAATTGTGCTGGGCTCGATTTCTGTCTATGAAAGAGATGGAAAGTATCAGCTTTATGCCAGGGAAATCTTGCCGGACGGCGAAGGCCTTTTGTATCAAAGGTTTGAAGCCTTGAAACGGGAACTGCAAGAAATGGGAATGTTTGCGCCAGAATACAAGCAGCCTGTCCCCAAATATATTCAGACGCTGGGCATTGTCACGGCGCCTACTGGGGCGGCAATCCGGGACATCCAGAATATCAGCAGCCGCAGAAATCCTTATGTGCAGACCATTCTCTATCCTGCCAAGGTGCAGGGAGAGAAAGCGGCGGCAAGCATAGTCAATGGAATTCATGCATTGGAGCAATTGGGCGTCGATGTGATGATCGTGGGCAGGGGCGGCGGCTCGATAGAGGATTTATGGGCATTTAACGAGGAGGCGGTAGCGCGTGCCATTTTTGAGTGCTCGGTGCCTGTCATTTCTGCAGTAGGACATGAGACAGATGTCACGATAGCAGATTATACGGCGGACCTCCGGGCGCCTACGCCGTCAGCGGCGGCAGAGCTTGCCGTTTATGACGTACGTGAACTGGAAGGATCGCTGCTCTCAATGCGTTTGCAATTAAACCGCAGCATTTGTGAAAATTTACAGCGTTGCCAGGAGAAAGTACGTCAGCATGGGCAGCGTCTAAAGCTCTTAAGTCCTGGAAATAAGTTAAACGAAAAGCGCCAGGTTGCGGCAGATTTCGAGGAAAAGCTGAGGATGCGGATCGAACAAAAGCTTACAGACAGGAAGCATGAGATGGAATTGTATGCAGGGCGTTTAGAGGCCTTATCCCCGGTGAAAAAGTTAAGCATGGGATATTCTTTTGTGGCTGATCAGGGAGGCAAGAGCGTTCGGGACGTGGACATGCTTAAGGAGGGAGACTTATTGCATATTCACATGCTGAATGGAAAGGTAAAAGCGCAGGTCATAGATGTGGAACATCGGGAGCGTGCCAGCGCCTTGCAGGAAGCGGAAGAAAGGAAAAGCATGATAGCGTACTGACCGCTTGGAACTTTAAGCCAGGTTTATCGGTGACTAGCGCACTAGACAAAAAGGAGCGAACTATATGGACAAGGCAAAGCAGGAGGCTTCATTGGAGGAGGCTTTTTTGGAACTTGAGGCGATTATCGACAAAATGCAGGGCAGGGATGTGACCCTGGAGGATTCTTTTTCTTTGTATGAGCAGGGGATGCAAAAATTAAAATTTTGCAATCAGAAAATAGATCATGTGGAGAAGAAAATGCTGCTGCTGAATGAGCAGGGAGAACTGGAGGCATTTGATGAATAAAGAATTTGGCGAGGAATTGGCTGTGCGTACCAGTCAGGTGGAGGCAATCATAGGGAAATATCTTCCCAAAGAGGAGGGATGCCAGAAGACGGTGATTGAGGCTATGAATTATAGCGTACGGGCAGGAGGGAAACGACTGCGCCCCCTGCTGATGTGGGAAACCTACCGCATGTTCGGCGGTCGGTCAGAGGTGATTGAGCCATTTATGGCGGCAATAGAGATGATTCATACATATTCTCTGGTGCATGATGATCTTCCTGCCATGGATAATGATGAATACCGCCGAGGAATGAAGACGACGCATGCCCAGTATGGAGAGGCAATGGGCATTCTTGCCGGGGACGGCCTGCTCAATTATGCCTTTGAGACAGCGGCAAGGGCGTTTGAGCTGGAGCCAGGAAACGGCCAGACAGGCAAGGCGCTGGCTGTGCTTGCGCAGAAAGCGGGGATCCATGGAATGCTGGGAGGACAGTGCGTAGATGTAGAGGCGGAAGGAAAGCCATTATCAGAGGATATGCTTCGCTTTATTTACCGTTTAAAGACTGGCGCTTTGCTGGAAGCGTCGATGCTTATCGGAGCGATTCTTGCCGGAGCGACAGGGAGCGAGCAAAAACAAGTACAAGAGGCGGCTTTAGAGCTGGGGCTTGCATTTCAGATACAAGATGATATCTTGGATGTCACCAGTACGACAAAAGAGCTTGGAAAGCCCGTGGGCAGTGACAAGAAGAACCATAAGACGACCTGGGTGACGTTATTTGGCGTCGAGGAGGCAAAACAGGAAGTGGAGCGTTTGTCATGTCAAAGCGTGAAGCGCATGGAGGCCCTTGTGGTGAAAAATGAATTTCTCGCCAGCCTGATGACAGCGCTGATTCATCGGAAGAAATGATGGAAGGAAGAGGGTATTTTGATGGTATTGGATAAGATTAAATCACCCAACGATATTAAGAAATTGAATGAGGCAGAGCTACCTGCCCTCGCCCAGGAGATCAGGGAATTCCTGATTCAGAAAATATCGGAAAACGGAGGACATCTGGCGTCCAATCTGGGCGTCGTGGAGCTTACCATGGCCATGCATTTGACCTTTCAGCTTCCCCAGGACAAGATTATCTGGGATGTAGGGCATCAGTCTTATACTCATAAGATTTTGACAGGAAGACGGGAAGGATTTGATCATTTGCGGGAATACAGCGGCATGAGCGGATTTCCCAAACGGAAAGAAAGCAAATGCGACTGTTTTGACACAGGTCACAGCTCTACCTCTATTTCTGCGGGATTAGGATATGCAGAGGCAAGGGAGATCACAGGGGAGCAGTATAAGGTGATTTCCGTGATCGGAGACGGGGCCATGACTGGGGGAATGGCTTATGAGGCGCTCAATAACGCCTCACGGCTAAATACGAACTTTATCATCGTGTTAAATGATAATAACATGTCAATTTCTGAAAACGTAGGAGGTCTGTCCAGCCATCTGGGAAATCTGCGCACCGCAAATGTTTACCAAGATTTGAAATCAGGAGTGGAAAATTCCCTGAATAAGATTCCATTTTATGGAGAGCGGATGGTGACTCGCATTCGGCGGACAAAGAGCGGCATTAAGCAGCTCTTTATTCCAGGGATGATTTTTGAAAATATGGGAATTATCTATCTTGGGCCAGTGGACGGGCATAACATCGCAGAGATGCGGCGGGTATTCCGTGATGCGTCTAAAGTAAACGGCGCAGTACTGATTCATGTCATCACCAAGAAAGGGAAGGGATATCTTCCCGCAGAACGCCATCCGGCAAGGTTTCATGGCGCAGAGCCTTTCAAGGTCGATACGGGGCTGCCGTCTAGGCCGAGGACTAAGGCGAATTATACAGATATTTTCTCCTCGGTAATGCGCAAGCTGGGAGAACGGGATTCTAAAGTGGTGGCCATCACTGCGGCAATGCAAGACGGCACTGGGCTAAAACGGTTCCATAACATGTTTCCAGACCGCTTTTTTGACGTAGGGATCGCCGAGGGACATGCGGTCACTTTTGCAGCCGGATTGGCGGCGGCAGGATTAAAGCCTGTGGTAGCCGTGTATTCTTCTTTCCTGCAGCGTGCCTATGACCAGATTCTTCACGATGTGTGCATCCAGGATCTTCCAGTGGTGTTTGCCATTGACCGTGCCGGGCTTGTGGGGAGCGACGGGGAGACGCATCAGGGGATATTTGACCTCTCGTATCTTTCTGCAATTCCCAATATGACGGTTCTAGCGCCCAAAAATAAATGGGAATTGTCGGATATGATGAAATTCGCAGTCAATTTTGGACATCCGGTGGCGATTCGCTATCCAAGGGGCGAGGCATATGCAGGATTAAAAGAGTTTCGTGAGAAAATTTGTTATGGAAGAAGCGAATTGGTCTGGCAGGAGCACCAGATTGCATTGCTTGCGGTGGGAAGCATGGTGAAAGAAGCAGAAGAGGTTCGTAGATTGTTGAAATCCATGGGTTATTTCTGTACCTTGGTAAACGTCCGCTTCGTAAAGCCTTTGGATACGGCGCTTTTGGATCAGCTTGCGAGGTCCCATCAGCTTTTGGTGACAATGGAAGAAAATGTGGCAACCGGAGGATTTGGAGAGCATGTGTCGCATTATTTCAGTGAAAAAACCCCGGATCTTGTGCCTCAGCTTATCCATATCGCCTTGGAGGACAAATATGTGGAGCAGGGAAATGTGGACATTTTGAAAAAAGAACATGGGCTGGACGTGGAATCCATGATAAAGCGGATTGTGACTGGCTATGTACGGAAATAGAAAGGTTGTAAAATGAAAGAACGTTTGGATGTGTTGCTTGTGCAGCGCGGCCTAGCGCCCTCCAGGGAAAAAGCGAAGGTCATGATTATGGAGGGAAATGTATTTGTGGAAAGCCAGCGGGAGGACAAGGCAGGGACTTTTTTTGACAGCCAGGCTTCAATCGAGGTTCGTGGCAATACCTTGAAATATGTAAGCCGGGGCGGTTTGAAGCTGGAGAAGGCAATCGCCAGCTTCGGGATTTCGCTCGACGGCAAGATTTGCATGGATATTGGGGCGTCTACGGGGGGATTTACGGACTGTATGCTTCAAAACGGGGCGAAAAAGGTTTATGCGGTGGATGTTGGCTATGGGCAGCTTGCCTGGAAATTAAGGCAGGATTCTAGAGTAGTCTGCATGGAGAAGACAAATATCAGATATGTAACGCCGCAAGATATTGAGGATGTGCTGGATTTTGCATCAGTGGACGTAGCATTCATTTCACTGACCAAGGTGCTGCCGGCTGCCTGGGAGCTTTTGTCGCCGCAAGGGGAGATGGCATGTCTGATCAAGCCTCAATTTGAAGCGGGCAGAGAAAAAGTAGGCAAGAAAGGCGTGGTTCGGGATCCAAAGGTCCACGAAGAAGTGATACAAAAGATTCTTGCGTTTGCGCAGGAAATGGGGTTTGCAATCCGCAATCTGGGATTCTCGCCTATCAAGGGACCAGAAGGGAATATTGAATATTTGGTCGACATTCAAAAAGGCTGCGGCACAAAACGGATGGATGTGGCGGGCGTTGTGGCGCAGGCACATGGAATGTTAGCGAATTGATAAGTGAAAGCCTGTTTGAAAAATGTTTTTTGGCAGATGCCAGGAATGATGTTTCAAATATGCTTTTGGCGTCACAGCTTTGGAGGAAAAATAATGGAGCATTTTTATATTATCGTTAATCCCATGCGGGATGCCCAGCTGCATCTTACCAAAGAAATCCAGAGGTTTATTCAAGAGAGCGGAGGAACCTGTGGCTATCAGGCGAACCATGTCCAAGAAAGCATGTCTTTTGATCAAAGACTGATTCCAGACGAAACGGAATGCATTCTGGTGGTTGGAGGCGACGGCACGCTGCTGCGCGCTGCAAGAGATATGGCAGAACGAAACATCCCATTGATCGGCATCAATACAGGTCATGTAGGCTATCTGTGCGAGCTGGAGGCAAAGACTGCGATCCAGGGCGTACATCAGCTTTTGAGAGGTGCAGATTATACAGTGGAATCCAGAATGCTGCTGTCGGGACGCCGGGTGAAAGGCTCGGTTACAGATCAGCGGATCGCCCTCAATGACATTGTCATTCATCGCTCTGGGATGCTTCAGGTGGTGGATTTGATTATTTCTGTAAATGGAGAATATTTGAATACATATAGTGCGGACGGCATCATTATTGCAACGCCTACAGGTTCTACGGCGTATAGCATGTCAGCGGGCGGGCCGATTGTAGATCCCAGGGCGGATCTACTTTTGCTCACGCCAATCAGTCCCCATTCTTTAAATGCAAAAAGCATTGTACTAGGTGCGGAAGACGAGGTCACCATTGAGGTGCGTACAAGGAACGAAGGACATGGAGGCCAGGTGGAAATCAGCTTTGACGGGGATCCAGTAGGTGTTCTGAAAGAAGGGGAGCAGATCCTGGTGAAAAAAGCGCAGGTTTCTACCAGGATTTTAAAGCTTAGCAGAATGAGCTTCCTGGAAAGACTCAGGAAAAAGCTGCAGGGGAGCAGTTGGTAAAGGAGATAGTGATGAAGTCGAAGCGTCATGCAAAAATATTAGAGATTATTGAAAAGTATCACATTGAGACACAGGAGGAATTATCAGACCGCCTGGAACAAGAGGGTTTTCATGTGACACAAGCCACGGTTTCCAGGGATATCCGGGAGCTGAAGCTGACCAAAGTTGCTAGTAAGAGTGGACGTCAAAAATATATGGCGTTAGGGGAAAGCCGTGCGGATATGGGTGAAAAATATGTGAGGATTTTTAAAGATGGCTTCGTATCTATGAACATGGCACAAAATATCCTGGTAATCAAAACTGCCTCCGGGATGGCGATGGCAGTTGCAGCGGCTTTGGACGCCATGAACTGCAACGAGATTGTGGGAAGCATTGCAGGAGACGATACGATCATGTGCGCAGTACGCACCGTGGAAGACACGGAGCTGCTGATGGCACGTCTGCGCAAAGTTATGGAAAATTAAAATTTCTTAATACAGAGAGGACCGTTCCAGAGCGCTGCCTGGTTGTTAGTTGGTAAAACGTTGCAGTGCGGTATTGGTTTTACCATCTGGAATACATACTGCCGAAACTGAGAGAGTAGAAGGAGAAGGATATGTTAGTAAGTCTGCATGTAAAAAATCTTGCTCTGATGGAGGAAGCTGAAGTGGAGTTCGGTGATGGATTGAATATACTGTCTGGAGAAACAGGAGCCGGAAAGTCCATTATTATCGGATCCATCAATCTTGCGCTCGGAGAAAAAGTACCAAAAGAGATGCTGCGGGAGCAGTCGGAATATGCCTTGGTGGAATTGGTTTTTCGTGTCGAGAATAAGGAACAAGCGCGGCAGCTTCAGGAGCTTGATATTTATCCAGAGAACGATGAGATTATCATGTCCAGGAAAATTACGGCAAGCAGAAGCGTAGGGAAGATTAATTCTGAGACAGTCTCTGCGTCCTGCATGAGAAATGTCGCTTCTTTGTTGATTGATATCCATGGACAGCATGAACATCAGTCCTTGCTTCATAAGAAAAAACACTTGGAGATTCTTGACGAGTATGCCCAGGATAAGCTTGGAAATAAGAAAGAAGTTTTAAAAAAACGTTTTCAGGAATACCAGGCTGCGCTTGTGGAACTGGATCAGGCACAAAAGGATGGAGAGGGCAGGGAACGGGAACTTTCTTTTCTGGAATATGAGATTCAGGAAATTGCAGACGCCAACCTGATTCCGGGAGAGGATCAGGAGTTGGAGATTTCCTATAAAAAAATGGCGAACAGCCGCCGGATCATGGAAGCGGCAGCAAATGCTTATGAGATGACGGGAGCGGATGGAAGCTCCACAGAGCAGATCGGGCGGGCGTTGCGGGAACTTCAGTCGGTGGCGGAATATGATCCTCAGTTAGAAGAACTCAGCAGTCAGTTAGAAGAAATTGACGTTCTGCTAAACGATTTCAACCGAGAGCTTTCCAGCTATATGTCAGATGGAGAGTTTGACGAGGAAACATTTTATGAGACAGAAAAGCGTTTGGATCTGGTAAATCACTTAAAAGATAAGTTTGGCGGCAGTATTGAGGCAGTGTTGCAGGCAAAAGAACGAAAAGAACTTCGAAGCCAGCGCCTTAGGGATTATGAAGCGTATTTAGAACAGCTCTTAGAGCGTCTTAGCCAGGCAAAGACGGCTTTAAAAGACATCTCTGAAGAAGTGTCAAAGATCCGCCAAAAATGTGCCAAGAAGCTCGTGAAACAGGTGCAGGAAGCATTGGTGGATCTCAATTTCCTGGATGTAAGCTTTACGATGGAATTTGAAGATTCTGGTAAATATACGGCAAATGGCAGAGATGAAGCAGAGTTCTTGATTTCCACGAATCCTGGAGAACCGCTAAAGCCTCTGGGCAAAGTGGCTTCTGGCGGAGAATTGAGCCGTATCATGCTGGCGATTAAGACGATTCTGGCAGAGAGCGACCAGATTGAGACATTGATTTTTGATGAGATTGACGCAGGAATCAGCGGCAGGACAGCGCAGATGGTGGCGGAAAAAATGAACCTGATTGGAAAGAGCCATCAGATTATTTGCATCACCCACCTGCCTCAGATTGCGGCCATGGCAGACCAGCATTATCTAATTCGCAAGAACGTCGTAAAAAATGTCACGTATTCCAATATTATTCTTTTGGAAGAGGAGGAAAGCGTTTCGGAACTTGCCAGGATGCTGGGCGGCGTTAAAATTACGGATACCGTCAGGGAAAGCGCAAGAGAGATGAAAGCGCTGGCAATATCAGTAAAGAGTCAAAAATAAATTAAGAATGTATATGACGGGGCTGTCGCACGAATATTTTCACTTGGTAAAAAGGTCTTGCCGCTCATGTGGCAAAGACAGAATGCAAAAAATCACTTTGGGAAGCTAGCTTCCCAAGATAATTTTTGTGCATTTTGTTTGCATTGCTTTGCAATGTAAACCTTTTGACCAAGTGAATATATTCGTGCGACAGCCCCATATTGCGCAAAAAGTGTTTTCACCACTTTGTGATGGAAATCTTTTGATACGATAAAATTATAAAATGCTGAAACTCAAGTTTTATTTCATTTGCTGTTTCTACAAAACCATGGTAAAATACCTATACATTTTATAAAAAAGGAGAAATATATGACTGCATTATCCATTCTGAATGTAAAAGAATTTATGAATATATTATTGCGCACGGACACTTTTGATGGATTTCTTCTCTCTGAGGGTTCCATTACCACATATATGACATTTGTCTTGGATGGACATCCGATGCCGGATTTTTTCAGCCCAGAGGATCAACCCTATAAGCAGATCTCCCAAGAACCATACGTTCCTTTCTCATTGGTACGTCCTGCCTGTTTTGACCTCATTAAAGGAAGACGCACCCCTTCTTCCTTTAAGTTTGTATTTCAGCTTTCCCGTGAAAATCTGATGCGCACCCTTTCTTCCATTGACGCTTCTCTCTCCCCGGACGACGTTTCCGGCATGTATCTGAACTTGATTTATCAAAATCAGCAGCTAACATGCACGACAGGCGTCTCCCGCCATCTTTTTTCCATGGACAAGTCTCTGGAACATGCCTGGGACGAACTAGTGAAACGTTTTCTAAAAACCCATAAAATCCCTTTTGAACCTCTGGTGTAACGCAAGACGGAACCATATCTTTTTTCTTTCATACAATATAGGAAAAAGGACTCTGCTTATGAAAATTTACGTAGTCCGCCCTGGAGATACGGTCGATACCATCGCCACAAGCCAGAATATTTCTCCTCAGTCTATTATCTATGACAATCAGCTTGTCTATCCCTATGGCTTGGCAATTGGACAGGCGCTTTTACTTTCTGTCTCTGATCGTCCTGATTCTGCTGACAGTTCTGAAACTGCCTCCCTGCTCCCCGCATATGCCGGAGGGTACGCCTATCCTTTCATCAGCCGCTGGGTGTTAGAACAGACGCTCCCTTATCTCTCCTATCTCTTTATCTTCTCTTACGGCTTTACGACAGAAGGGGAACTGATCCCGCCCTTGCTGGACGATACGTTTATGATTACTGCCGCAAAATCGTATGGCGTCGCCCCCGTCCTGACTCTGACTCCCTTTGGTCCCGACGGGCAGTTTAACAACAATTTGATTACCCAGGTGGTAAATAATCCATCGGCAAAACAACAGCTGATTGAAAATATCACCAACCAAGTTCTCTCACGTGGCTTTGAAGGAGTTGACATAGATTTTGAATATATTCTTGCAGAAGATAAGATCCCGTTCGCCGAATTCGTGGGGGAAATGCGCGCCGCCGTAAACGCCCTTGGATACCCCGTGTCTGTGGCGCTTGCCCCCAAAACTTCTGATTCACAGACAGGGCTTCTCTATGAGGGAAAAGATTATCAGCTTCTTGGAGAAGCTGCAGACTTTGTCTTGCTTATGACATATGAATGGGGTTACACTTATGGACCAGCAATGGCTGTTGCCCCTATAAACAAAGTGCGGCAAGTCGTAGAATACGCTCTGACAAAAATACCCGCAGAGAAAATCCATCTTGGCATCCCAAACTATGGATATGACTGGACGCTGCCCTTTGTGAAAGGAGCCTCCAAAGCAGTCACTATCGGAAATGTAGAAGCTGTCCAGATTGCCATCGCCCAGGGGGCATCGATCTTATTTGATGAAACTTCCCAGGCTCCTTATTTTACTTATCAAAAAGATGGTTTGACTCATGAGGCATGGTTCGAAGACGTGCGCAGCCTGTCCGCAAAATTTGCACTGGTAAAAGAATATCAACTTCGAGGAATGAGTTACTGGCAAATCATGCAGCTCTTTCGTGCCAATTGGCTACTTTTGGCAGACACGTTTACTGTTCTCCCTCCCTGAATTTTTCTGACATTTACATGGATCGTACTTTAGAATTTTTTCATGTCTTAAAGATCCTTTAAAATAACACAAAAACCCCGGCGCTATGAGC
>OFHN01000224.1_pt1 | contig 55881 bp, 49 predicted proteins | sample 1521321 | NCBI WGS metagenome assembly OFHN01 (sample SAMEA3504130, study PRJEB24116) | mouse gut metagenome | biome: mouse gut; feature: mouse-associated habitat; material: faeces | place: Denmark | collected 2011
CGGCAGTCATTGTCCTCCCGCCGCTGGAAACGGCACGCCTCCCGCGCTGTCCACCGGCACCAGCATACCGTGCAGGACATATCTTGCATCCTCAAAAACATAGGAGCATGTGGAAAGCAGTACACACTTTGCCCCTCCCTCCGGTACCGCTTCTGAACGGAAATCCGAACGGCTCACGCATACTTCCAGATATTCGTCAAATTCCCGGCAGGAATCACTGAAAATGGTGTATGTTTCCGACTCTGCCCCTGTGGTATATCCGCTAAACAGGACGATTTTGTAATCCTGTCCGGGCGTCAGCAGCCACATGTGCGGATGTTGCCCGTAATACTCCTGGTCCGCCCATTTTTCCAGCGACGCAAACATGGAGCCGTTCTTCATGTGATGTCCGTAAATTATGGTATTGGCATCCTGAAAGTCCGGCCGGTTCCCTGCCTCAATGAAAATAGCGCCGGAACTGCTTTCGGTTCCCTCATAGCCGTGGTCAAGATAAAAGTCATTGTCCTCCCCCTTTACCACCGGATAATTGATGGATGTGTCCTCGCAGTAAATCCACCCGGCTATGTCACTGTTCACAGCCTGCAGACCCGAAAAATCCACTTTCACCGGCGCGGTCTCCCCGCCGGGCTGTTCCACCCCTCCCCCATCGGTTTTCCCTGTCTTTGCGTCTCCGTTTTCTCCTGCGCCTTCTCCGGAGGCCAGTGCGGTATACTGCGCCGCAGCATTGTCATAAAGGCGCCCGCTGACATAATACTCATATAAAATTTTACCCACGGTTACGGCAGAAACCAGAAAAACTGCCAGCAATGCCAGCATGACCGCCCGTCTCATCCACTTTCCCATTCGTCCCCCCACACATTCCATACCTGCCCTCTTCCGGCATCCGGTCATCATACTATGCCGGTTCAAAGTGGTCCATCGGTTTCAGGCAGGTTCTGTCGTTCGTTAAACTGATTGTAGCATTTGCATCATGGCCTGTCAACCTGCCTCCCGGGACAATCTGCCGGTCCCGGATGCGGGTCCCGCACCGGACAAAATTACGTTTTCCAAAACAGTCCTGAGATTTCTTGAAAAAAAGACGCTGATGCGGTACAATAGATGCAGGATTGTAATGGGAAGTTTTCTTTTCCAAACGATCTGGAGCCGCCTCCGGAGTTTGCTTACAGCACAAGTCCCAGCGCTTCCACCTGCTGTTCCATTGTCTCGCAGCTCACCAAAGTATAGATTCTGGTAGTATTGATATTGGAATGCCCCAGCAGGTCAGCCAGGTGCACCACATCCTTCTCCGCATCATAATAAGTGACGGCAAACAAGTGTCTGAGATTATGCGGAAATGCTTTGCATTTTTCCACACCGGCATCATCACAGAGTGCTTTCATGGCGTGGAGAACATTGCTCCTGTCCATGGGTCTGCCGCTGCGGGTGACAAATATGCTTCCCGACTTGATTTTATTTTCCTCGGCATAACATTTGAGTTTTTTACAAAGTTCCGTGGGAATAATCACTGTGCGGGTTTTGCCTTTCAGGGTCACCGCCGCGCGCCTGGAATCTGCGGATTCGACTGTGATAAACGGCAGTTCGCTGATGCGGATCCCGGTGGCGCATATGGTCTGCATCAGAAGGGAGAGACGTCTGTCGCCCTTCTTTCCTGCGGCCTCTACCAGCCGGATATATTCTTCTCTGGACAATTCCTGTTCCCTGGCCCGGAAGACTGCCTTTTGTACCCGGAACGCCCTCACCGCATAGCCCGGATAACCTGCGAAACGCAGAAAACAGTTTACCGCTGCCAGCATGGAGTTTGTACTGGATATGGCATGTTCTTTTATCAGGTGTTGTTTATACGAAATGACCGTGTCCTTTTTTATGATACTGCCTTCACCGGTAAAACGCATGAAGTCCTTTACATCCCTTACATATTTTTCGATGGTAGCCCGGCTTTTTTCTTCTTCCCTCAGATTGTCCTCGAATCGTTTTACCAGTGTCCGTTCAAGCATAAGGCCCTTTGTTCCCATGATTTTATCCTCCTGTATTCAGCTGTCCCAATTATACGGTTACTGTTGTTTGTGATGAATTATACTACAATAAATATGGAACAATAAAGCGAAAAGATGTTTTTTGCATCTGGAAATGAGGTAAAGATTGAAAATTGAAAATTTTCAATCCCAAATTTGTGTCTGCGCGGCATCCACAAATTTGACATGCGCAAAAGGCCGCGCAGAAATGGGGTAAATTATGAAAATATTATTTTACGACACCAAAAATTATGACCGGGAAAGTTTTGACGAAATCCTGAAAACCTTTCCTGAAATCACCATTGAGTACACAAAATCCGACCTGGATCCCAGGACGGCGGCGCTGGCCGAAGGCTTTGATGCAGTCTGTGCATTTGTCAGTTCCAATGTGGGCACACAGACACTGGAAATTCTGCATGCCAAAAAAATACGTTTCGTCCTGATGCGCTGTGCCGGCTTTAATAATGTGGATCTGGACACCGCGAAAAAATACGGGATCCGTGTCATGCGTGTCCCCGGATATTCGCCCGAGGCAGTGGCGGAACATGCCATGGCCCTTGCGCTGGCATCCAACCGCCGTTTATACAAGGCATACAATAAAGTGCGGGAAAATGATTTCAGTTTAAGCGGTCTCATGGGCTTCAACTTCTATCAGAAGACTGCCGGCATCATCGGCACCGGAAAAATAGGCGCCGCCATGTGCCGTATCTGTCATGGCTTCGGCATGAAAATTCTGGCCTATGACGTATACCGGAATGATTCCCTGAAAAGCTTTGTGGAGTATGTTTCGCTGGAAAAACTGCTTTCCGACAGTGATGTCATATCTCTCCACTGCCCCCTGATGGATTCCACTTATCATATGATCAATATCGACACTATCCGTCAGATGAAGGACGGCGTCATTCTGGTCAACACTTCCCGGGGCGCCCTGGTAAAAACCGATGACCTCATCGAGGGTATCCGCCTGCACAAGTTTGCGGGAGTCGGACTCGATGTATATGAGGAAGAGACAAACAATGTCTTTGAAGACCGTTCCGACGAAATTCTGGAACATTCCACCACGGCAAGGCTCCTCTCCTTCCCCAATGTGATGATCACCTCGCATCAGGGATTTTTTACCCGGGAAGCCCTGACATCCATTGCCTCCGTCACATTGCAGAACGCCGCCGATGCCATATCCGGAAAGGCCAGCGCAAATGATGTAAATCCGTAAAGCAGGCCAAACCAGCGCTGCCGCCGGCCCGGTCAGTCATGGTTCAGGCTGTATTCCGGTTTCGGCAGCGGCGCCATGCCCCAAAATTCAAGAAAGCCATAGGAAAACCTGGTTAAATTATGACATCTTTTAAAAACATCCACGAAAAATACATGCGGGAAGCCTTAAAACAGGCAAAAAAAGCCTATGCCCTGGGGGAAGTGCCCATCGGCTGTGTGATTGTCCATGAAGGAAAAATCATTGGGCGGGGGTATAACCGGCGGAATACCGATAAAAATACCCTCTCCCATGCGGAAATCACTGCCATCCGAAAAGCCAGCAAATATATCGGAGACTGGCGGCTGGAAGAATGTACCATTTACATAACCCTGGAACCATGCCAGATGTGCGCCGGCGCCATCATTCAGGCACGCATCCCGGAAGTGGTCATGGGCTGCATGAATCCCAAAGCCGGCTGCGGCGGTTCCGTTCTGAATATCCTGGAAATGCCGGACTTCAACCATCAGGCCCTTGTGACCAGGGGAATCCTGGAGCCGGAATGCAGCCAGCTGCTGAAACTTTTCTTTGCGGAACTGCGTCTGCGCAATAAGGCGGAAAAACAGGGAAAATAAAATTTTTCGTATACTGCTCTTGCCATTTCAGAATCAATATGATATCATTTTAATATCATCGGTATGAATGATATGGATTATGATCTGCATGAAAGAGAGGTACGATTTATGAGCGAAAAAGTATTAAACAGTAAAAAGAACGGCATGGCGGTCCTGCTGTCCGTGATTCTTATGTATGTCATTGCCACCGCCGCCGTGGTTCTCAGCGGCATCAGCCTGAACCAGGCGGCCACCCCCCTGAATATCACATGCCTGACCGCAGGCATCATTGTGCTCAGCCTGGGCTGGATTCTTCTGCCAGGGCTGAGAGTGCTGAAACCCCAGGAAGCCCTGGTGCTGACTTTGTTCGGCAAATATGTGGGCACCCTGAAGGAAAACGGTTTTTACTTTGTAAATCCCTTCTGTGTGGGCGTAAACCCCGCATCCCGGACAAGGCTGAGCCAGAGCGGTGACGTATCGGAATCCGGAGGCCTGACCGCCATTGTCGGCGGGGCGCAGAGTATGGGTATGACCGGCGCTGATTTCAGCAGCAAAAAGCTATCCCTGAAAATCATGACCCTCAATAACAGCAGGCAGAAGATCAATGACTGCCTGGGAAATCCCGTGGAAATCGGAATCGCCGTCACATGGCGGATCGTGGACACCGCAAAAGCCGTGTTCAACGTGGACAATTATAAGGAATTCTTATCCCTGCAGTGCGACAGCGCCCTGCGCCACGTAGTCCGCATTTATCCCTATGATGTATCCCCCAATGTGGATACCACCGGGGACGGTGTGGCAGACGAGGGCAGCCTGCGGGGTTCCAGCGAGATTGTGGCTGCCAGAATCCGCAAGGAGATCCAGACACGGGTGGAAGAAGCCGGAATCGAGATCGTGGAAGCCAGAATTACTTATCTCGCATACGCCCCTGAAATTGCCGCCGTCATGCTGCAGCGCCAGCAGGCCTCCGCTATCATTGACGCCCGTAAAATGATTGTGGACGGAGCAGTGGGCATGGTGGAAATGGCCCTGGAACGCCTGAACGAAAATGATGTGGTGCATTTGGACGAAGAACGCAAAGCAGCCATGGTTTCCAATCTTCTGGTGGTATTATGCGGAAATCATGACGCGCAGCCGATTGTCAATTCAGGGAGTTTATATTGAGTATGGCAGATAACAAAAAGCAGATTCCGCTGAGATTATCTTCAAAACTTTACGACGCCATTGCATCCTGGGCAGAAGACGATTTTCGTTCCGTAAACGGGCAAATTGAATATTTACTGACAGAATGTGTCAGACAGCGTAAAAAAAACGGTAAATACGTTTCGGATGAATTGGATGTTCCCCCGAAACTGGATATCTGATGCCTGTCCCAAAAGGTCCTTCCTGCAATCTGAAATCTGCCGGAAGGACCTTTTTTTCATCTTCTGTACCCGGGCCGGCCGATGCAGGCCTCCTGCCCTTACCGGTTCTGCTTCCCCATTTTGTAAAGCTCCTCTGCGGCCAGCCGGGTCTTTGCCACCACATCCCTGCCGGCTTCCGGAAAACAGTAGTAGAGCACATCCGTATTACCGATACAGATCATGTCCCCCACCTCATACCAGTAATAGTCGGAATAAAGACTGTATGACGCCGCGGGCTTCTGGACATAGTCCAGCCTTCCCTCACAGCCGATCAGGTGAAACCCTTCCCCCGTATGACGCAGCCTTCCCTTTCCCACCCTGAAAATACTTTTGGTATTCACCATCATGCAGATATCCACAGCAATATCCAGGCAATAAGTTCCCTCTTCCAGTTCCCTGCGCACCTCTTCCCGCTCCCAGCGGTACCAGTCCGGAACATGTGTGAATTCCGCTTCTCCGTCCACGGCTTCCAGATATCCATATTCCGTCAATTCATATTCTTTTCCGCAATTACCGCAGGAAAGCCTGGTGCCAGCTCCCCGCATTTTCCCCTCCGTTCTGCAGTGGGGACATTTATACAGAACCCGGTTCAGGCAGTCTGCCCGGAAAGCCTCTGCCACACGGACATGATTTTCCTGCTGCCATCGGAAATTATCAAAAGTAAACTGTTCCCGCAGGATTTCGTTCAGTTCTTTTGCCGATTTCTTTTTGATATCCTCCGGCGACAGCAAGTATTCTACATCTGCCGACACCTTCACCCGGCGCAGTTTCAGGTTGTTGTACAGGGGATCCCTTGCGAACGCCCCGTAGGTACGGATCATCACCACCGGAACGCCCAGAATCTTCAGACATTTCCCCATGCTGTCCGGAAGGGGCGTGGCCGTCCCGTCAAAACTGTAACTGGCCTCCGGGAACATAAGCACGGAGCTTCCCAGATTTTTCAGGGCATACATCATATCCCTCACCAGCACCATGTCCGTGACAAATTTCTTTGTGGGAATACAGCCAATGACACGCATCAGCCGGTTTTTTCCCACAAATCCGTCCGAGGTACAGACCGTATTGAAAGGCCTGGGATAAAGCACCGCGGCGGCAATTTTCAGATCAATAAAACTGGAATGGTTCATGAGAATCAGGCATGGCTCCTTCTCCCCCAGTCTCTCCATGCCATACTCCCGGTGGCTGAAACCGGTAGCCTTTAGGTCGGGCATGGATAATACCTTTAATAAAAACCGGAAAATCCGCAGAGGTCGTACCGGGCTCCTGTGTCTTCCCACCGGACATGCCAGGACATCCTCATATGCCTTCTCTTTTATTTTTATCTTCATATGCCCCCACTACCATTCTTCCGCATTTTGTCCCTTTGTGCACAAACCCTTCCCCAGGGTGCTTTTATGCCCTTTTTTCTCCGGAAGTCTCCCCCGGCATTCCTTTTTATGTCCGCTCCCCGGCTCACTCAATGTAAGTGGGCGCATTTTTCGGGCTTTTTCCCTTGATGACATTGTGGTAATAAGCATATGTCATGGGATCATCCTTTTTCAGCACATCCGCGTCCAGCACCCTGCCCAGGAAAACTGTGTGTGTTGAAGTCTCCATCTTGTCTACCACTTCGCATACAATATACGCGCAGGCGTCTGAAACCACCGGCAAAAATCCCTTCACCGTATGCTCCACCTCATCAAACTTGTCATGATCTTTTCCGCTCTTAAATCCGAAAGTGCCGATAATTCCCGGGCTGGAATGCTCTCCCAGAATGGAAATTGCAAATTTTCCCGTATCCTGGATGCACTGATTCGTATAATTGTCATGGTTGATACTCACCGCTATGGTAGCAGGACTGGACGTAATCTGCATTGCGCTGTTTGCAGTGCAGCCCGTAGCCCTTCCCTTATCCCACGTGCTGATAATGTATACGCCATAAGATAAATTGTAAAATGCATTTTTGTTCATAAATTTCATCCTCCTTAATTGATATGTCTCGGTTACCGCAGCCTCTGATTACGGCCATTGGGCCTCTTCATGCCACAAATATGGACTTATGATACCATAATTTTGTGCGCGTCAGCGCATATGGAATCAGAAGTTGACACATGCCCTTCTGTGTCAACATTATACCATGATTACAAACCAATCATGGTATTCATGGCCATTCGGCCTCTTCCTTTCCGGAATAAGGTCATTATACCATATTTTCCTCCCTGTAGAGTGAAAATATGATGAACAATAAAAAAATTTTGGTAACCTCTGTCAAGCCTTTATTTTGTTCTTGACAAATGCCCATCCGAAAAGCTATACTTAAAGTAACCGTACATTTCCAGAGTCCGGTACAGTGATGAAATTCGGTCTTGCGCAATGGGAACCTGCGAACCGTGTCAGGTTGGGAACAAAGCAGCACTAAGCGGAATCTCCCATGTGCCGCGAGGCAGCCGGGTGGAGCTGTATCCTGGCTCTGGGATGTACGGCTTTATATTTACATCCGGCCGCTGCCTGTCCCCCGCAAACCCTGGACCGGAATTACCCCTTTCGAGGAAACCATGAAAGACATGACCGCTGAAAAAATAAACGAAATCATGCAGGACTGTACCCTCTGTCCCCGCCGCTGTCATGCGGACCGCACAAAAGGCGGGAACGGATTTTGCAGGCAGGGCGCAGAAGTGACTGCGGCCCGTGCCGCCCTTCACTTTTGGGAAGAACCCTGCATTTCCGGCAGCTGCGGTTCCGGTACCGTCTTTTTTTCCGGCTGCAGCCTGCAGTGTATCTTCTGCCAGAATCATGACATCGCCCTGGGAAAAAGAGGACAAACTGTCTCCCTTTCCCGCCTGACCCGGATTTTTCTGGAATTGCAGGCCAAAGGCGCCGCCAACATCAATCTTGTCACCGGAGGACATTTTCTTCCCCAGATCTGCCTTGCCATTGCCAATGCAAAAAAACAGGGACTTTCCATCCCTGTGGTATACAATAGTTCCGGCTATGAAGAAGTGTCTTCCCTGAAAATGCTGGCCGGGCTGGCAGATATTTACCTTCCTGACCTGAAATACCATTCCTCCCGGCTTTCCGCCCAATATGCCAAGGCCCCGGACTATTTTGAAAAAGCCTGCTCAGCCATCGCGGAAATGTTCCGGCAGACCGGCCCCGCCGTCTTCGACCCGGACACGGGTCTTATGCGCCGGGGACTTCTTGTACGCCATTTAATTCTTCCGGGTCAGACCGGGGATTCCAAAAGAGTACTGCGGTATCTCCATGACACTTATGGAAATGACATATATGTCAGTATTATGAACCAGTATACCCCCATGAAACATTTGTCTCAATATCCCGAACTTGCCTGCAGCCCCCTGCTGCGGACTCTGACAGCAGAAGAATATGAAAAAGTTCTGGATTTTGCAGAGAAAATCGGTATTGAGAACGGCTTCCGGCAGGAAGGGGCGACGGCGGCAGAAAGCTTTATCCCAGATTTCGACGGCCAGGGACTCTGATGCCATCTATAACTCCGTCCGCATCATATAATACCCGAAATCTCCTGCCTGCGCCGGTTCTTCCGCGCATTCAAAGCTCTCAAAGCCGAACATGATGGCCACCTGCTTTTCCTTTTCATAAAAGGTTCCCGGGACTCCCACATAATAGATATCTTCCCCTTTCTGTTCTATTTTTGCCAGAATCAGATGGCGGTAATTATAGTATCCGTGAAGTAGGAAGCTGTTGTTTACCATTTTATAAGATGCCGCTGAAAACAATACGAAGTCCGATGGTCCAATGGAAAGATATTCCCTTTCATCCTGGAAGGGCTTTATATGGGGATAAATTTCCCAAAGCTGCGACCATTTATCTTCCGACAGTCTCACCGGCTTTTTCCCACGACCCGCATTCGTATTCCGGTTTCCCGGCATTCCGATTCCCATCTTCTCTTCCGGCATGACATGGGACATCTCTCCCTGTCCTGTTCCTCTGCCTGTTATGCCTTCCCCTGCTGCCCCACCGGAAAATCCCACTTCCCACTTCCCTGTTCCTCTGCCTATTATGCCTTCCCCTGCTGCCCCACCGGAAAATCCCACTTCCTGCTGCCCTGTCCTGCGCTTTCTGTCTTTTGTGCCGATGCCGTCTTCCTCTCTCCTGTCTTCTTGTCCCATTCTCATATTTTTCCTTCTGCACTGCCCACAGCAGGGCATTGTGCTGCCATTGTTTTCCGTTCCCTGTGCCCGGGCCGGATTATGCCGCTGGTCTGCCCGGCCTTCCTGGCTCGAATTTGGCTCATCCCGGTTCTCCCTTTCTGGCCCTCTCCACTCCTTCCTTTCTCTTTCCGGCCCCGGCCCTGCCTGCGTCCACGCCTCCCTTTCTCTTTCCATCCCTGGGCCTGGCTGCGTCCACGCCTCCCTTTCTCTTTCTGGCCCCGGATCTGCCTCCTGGCCTATCTGTGTCCACCCCTTTCTTTCCCCTTCTGCCTCCGGGCCTGGCTCTGTCCACTCCTTTCTTTCCCCTTCCGGCCCCGGCCCTGGCTCTGTCCACACCTTTCTTTCCCCTTCTGGCCCCGTGCCTGGCTCTGTCCACGCCTCTCTTTCCCCTTCTGGCCCCGGCCCTGCCTGTGTCCACACCTTCCTTTCTCTTTCTGGCCCCTGATCTGCTTGTTGCGTCCACACCTCCCTTCCTCTTTCTGTCCCCGGCCCTGCCTGTATCTCATCCTGCGCCATATCCTGCTTTATTGCTGCCGCTTCCTGTTCTGTCTTTCGCTGCTCCCCATTTCCCTCTTTTGCATTCTTTCTCATCCATTTTATCTCCGGAAATTTCTTCCCTGCGTCATGGTTTTTCCCTTCCCCGGTGTCCGTCCCTCTCTCCGGACCGGGGTCTCCTCCCGTAAAGACGGGATGCTTCCCCTCCTGGCTTTGTACTTCTGCCGCCCGGAACTCCATGCCGCCCGCATTCTCCTTCACCGGCTTTTCAGCCTGCCACACGCAGGTAATTTCCCTCCCTGCTCCCAGCAGAATGCGCACCCCCCGTAACTCCCCGTATGAAATTCCGGTACCGCCGATATTGTCCCAGCGGCTCCACCGCTGGCGGTACTGCCCCCTGCCGGCGGCAATTTCTATTTTTCCGATATTTTCCTGTCTTTCTCCCGCATACAAGAAAATATCCCGCGTAAATGAATCCGTGGGATGCAGACCCGTCACAGTCAGTTCCATACGCAGGCTTCCATCCCTTACTTCCATCTTCACATAGCCCGCTCCCCTGACCCGTACGCCATTTTCCAGATAATCCAGATATTTTATTTTTCTGTCATAAAACATAAAGACAACCCCCTGCCATACTCAAATTTCCATTTAAGTATATTCAGGAGGTTGTCTCACTTATTACTGTTTCCCGGAATTCTTCCTTCCGTTTTCACATTTCCCAACGCATCCGGCCAGTCACCGGACGGATGCCTCAATATCCTATGCTGTCCAGATACTTCATATAATTTACGACCATAAGCGCAATCTTGAACGTAAGCGCATCATCAAAATTACGCAGGTCGAGTCCCATACTCTTCTGAAGCTTTTCTATCCGGTACACCAGCGTATTCCTATGCACAAACAGCTGCCTGGAAGTCTCTGAAACATTCAGGTTATTTTCAAAAAATTTGTTGATGGTGGTAAGCGTCTCATCATCCAGATCATAAGGTACATTTTCGCCGAAAATCTCGTCTATAAAAATCTTGCACAAGTTTACCGGCAGCTGGTAAATCAGCCGCCCGATTCCCAGCGTACTGTATGCCACCACATTCTTTTCCGCGTAAAAAATCTTCCCTACATCCAGCGCCATCTTTGCCTCTTTGTAAGATTTTGACACATCCTTCAGCTCCTGTACCACTGTGCCGAAGGATACCTTCACATTCAGCATGGCCTCCGTATTCATCATGGCCACTATGGTATTGGCCACATCCACCAGGGATTCGCCGGTATAGTCTGTCTCCAGGGCCTTGATCAGAATGACGCTGCTCTCATCCACCGCCGTAATATAGTCTCCCGAATGGCTGGAAAACATCCCTCTCAGAAGCTCCATCACAATGCCATCCTTCTCCAGATGGGTTTCCACCAGGAACACTGCCCTTGGCACCGCCACCTCTATGTGGAGCTTCTTTGCCCTGTTATAGATATCCACCAGCAGTAAATTGTCAAGAAGGAGATTCTGGAAAAAGTTATTGCGGTCAAATCTCTCCTTGTATGCAATGATCAGATTCTGCAGCTGGCACACTGCAATCTTGCCTACCATATACACATCTTCGCTTGTTCCCTTTGCCACAAGTATATACAGTAGCTCTCCCTCGTCCATAATCTTCAGCAGATGATGCACGCCGATCACCTGGCTGTCCGCAGGCGAATACGCAAATCCGCTGATCAAATCCGCCGCGATGTCTGACTGTGCTGTCGTGGATGCAACAGGTGCGCCCGTTAAATCATATACGCATAAATCCACCTTTGTGATGGCTTTTAATTCATCTATACTGATTTGGATTGTCTGACTTGAAATCATTCCGTTTCCACACCTTTCTTATCCGTCCCCCTGAGGCGGTTTTTATTCCGCAGACTAAAAAGCTGCTCTTTCCGTTATATCATACACATAGAATAAAATCTCATACATTCAAGGAAAATTCAAAAAAGCATATCACAAAAAATATATAATATACTGAAAAAGGGGATGCTGATAAAGCATCCCCCTTGATGTACATGAACTAATTTGTAATAATCTGTTCTGTTTCCTTGTCAAATACATGGATCTTATCAACTTCAAATGCGAACTTGATGGGATCGCCAGGTCTTGACTTGGTGCTGGGAGCCACTCTTGCGGTAAGAGGGAACTCGTCCAGATCAAAGTACAGATAAACTTCTGCACCAAGCAACTCGTAAACCCTTACGGAAGACTCAAATACGCACTTGGGATCGCATTTTGCAAGGAACTCGGGATCGTCATCCACATTCTCAGGACGGATACCAAAGGTAACAACCTTTCCGTCATAGCCGCCTGCAATCAGCTTCTTGGATTTTGCTTCAGGAAGCGCAATGCTGTGTCCTGCAATCTCAAGGCTGGCAACATTGCCGGTAACCTTAACCTTTGCATCCAGGAAGTTCATCTGAGGAGATCCCATGAATCCTGCCACGAACAAGTTCTGAGGTCTGTCGTACAGATTCTGGGGAGTATCTACCTGCTGGATAACGCCGTCTTTCATAACTACGATTCTGGTACCCAGGGTCATAGCCTCTGTCTGGTCATGTGTAACGTAGATGATGGTGGTTCCCAGTCTCTGATGCAGCTTTGCAATCTCGATACGCATCTGTACACGCAGCTTTGCATCCAGGTTGGAAAGAGGCTCATCCATAAGGAATACTTTGGGGTTACGCACAATAGCACGACCCATGGCAACACGCTGTCTCTGACCACCGGACAAAGCCTTCGGCTTACGCTCAAGAAGCGGAGTCAGGTCAAGAACCTTTGCTGCTTCCTTCACCATCTTGTCAATCTGATCCTTCGGAACCTTTCTCAGTTTCAGACCAAATGCCATGTTGTCATACACGGACATATGGGGATACAGAGCGTAATTCTGGAATACCATTGCAATATCACGATCCTTGGGTTCTACATCATTAACAACCCTGTCGCCTATCTTCAATTCACCGGAAGAAATATCCTCCAAGCCTGCGATCATACGAAGTGTGGTGGACTTACCACATCCGGAAGGTCCTACGAAGATGATGAATTCCTTGTCTGCTATCTGCAGATTGAAATCCTTAACTGCCTCAAAACCGTTAGGATATACCTTACAGACATTCTTTAAAGATAAACTTGCCATAATAGAAAACTCCTTTCACGTTTACATGGTTTTTCATTTTTAAGCTTTTATGATGATGCAGCACCGCCTCACCTACAAACAGTATAACGAAAAAGCGTGATTTATTCCATGCCACTATTTCACAAAGATTTTTTTACTGATTGTCAATTTTGCTAAGATTCCAGGGTGTTTCCCCCTTCGTTTGGCACTATGCACAATTTAGTATTTTCTTTTTATGCACTTTGTACATGTCATTGGTTTCCGGGGTTCTCTTCTACCAGGCTCTCATCCAGTTCATCCCTGAAGATTCTTTCATCCTCTTCCCCCTCCCCTGCCGCTTCCACGGGCGCATTTGCCTCCAGGATCTGGGCCTCAAGTCTTTTGAAAAAACCGGAATACAGTTTCGCGGAAGCCCATGCGGGAGCGGAAAAACCGAAAAAGAACACAATGGGGGTAATCTGTGGAAACAGCAAAAACACCGCCGTCGGCAGCACTGCCAGTATCATCATCAGTATGGTCTTGGGAAACTGCATGATTCCGATAAAAAAGGCATTCTTGATGGTACGCATCACGGTATTTTCAAATTTTGCCAGCACCGGGAACACAAACATGGATGTGAACAAAAACAGCAGCGCAATGACAATCAGTATCACCCTGATCACACTGCCGAATTTCATTTCCATATTCTTCATGATGAGAAAATCACCCGCCAGCACCAGAATGATAAAAAACATGATCAGCCAGATACCCGTAGCCTGCTTAAAATTCAGCTTAAATGACTTAAAAAAATCCCTGGCGATATAGCATTCCTCATTCCTTGCCATCTTCAGGGCCACATAGTGCATTGCCGTCATGGAAGCCCCTGCCGTGACAATGGGAATACAGCAGATCAGCGTCAGGACATTCAGCCACATCAGATCAGCCACTTTGTTCAGCACCTGCATCAGCGGGCTCTCCAGATCAAAAAGTTTCATACCGTTCCTCCTCCTGTTCTCAAAACACCTTTTCCATGGGTGTCACTCGTATACCGCAGAATTCCATCTCCGGCCGCACTGCGCGGAATCCCTGTTTTCTGTAAAAGTTTACCGCATATGGCGCCGCGTGCAGTGACATATAGCGCTCTCCCACCTCTGACAGATACTCACAGAGTTTTTTCAGAATCGCGCTTCCCACTCCCCGGCGGTGATATGCCTCGTCCACAAATAAAAGTGACAGACGGTTTTTGTCCCTGACGGAACCTGCCCCGATCACATGCCCGCTGTCCAGGGCCACCATCAGCCTGTATTCCCCCTTCAGAAACAAAAGATACAGTTCTTCATCCATTATGAACTCGAAAAAACGCTTAATGCCCTCTTCCGTATAATCCTTCCCCTCAAATTTCATGAAAGTCCTCCAGATCATCTTTATGGCAGGACTCCATTCTTCTTTCCTTGCCCATCTCACCTCATAAGGCATCCTCATCTTTCTTATATCCATCACTTTTACGCTCCGCACATACAGTATTGTGTAAATTTGATGGCCTATCCATTTTCCCGTGTTTCTCTTTTGTACAACACTCTGTCCTCTATCCAGCCGGAAATGTCCCTCATGACCTGAACACGATTCGTCTCGTTGAGGAGTTCGTGCCTGGCGCCATCATACATTTTCAGCGTGATATCTTCCAATCCCGCCGCTGCAAGGGAGTCCTTTGCCCTGAGGACGCCTTTTCCGTAGGCGCCCACCGGATCCGCGTCCCCCGATATCATGAATACCGGCAGTTTCTTCGGGACACGGCTCAGGTTCTCCCTGCTGTACAGTCTCAGGATCAGCTCAAACAAAGCCCCGAAACCGTTTACGGTAAAAATAAAACCGCATTCCGGATCCGCCATATACTGATCCACCCGTTCTCCCTCCCGGCTCAGCCAGTCAAAGCTGGTCCGCGGATTCTCTATCTTTTTATTGTAGACGCCGAAAGCCAGTTTGTCAATCATGCGGCTTGTGTACCTGCTTCCGTGAAAAACTTTCTGGATTCCCGTCATACATTTTGCCAGTTTCACGGTAGCGGCAGCTTCCATCCCGGTTCCCATGATCACCACGGCGGAGAGCCCCTCCCCGTGGCAGAACATATAGTTCCTCGTGATAAAGGAGCCCATGCTGTGTCCCATGAGTACATAAGGGACACCGGGATATTTTTCTTCTGTCAGCACTCTGAGTCCATGGACATTTTCCACCAGGGCCGTGGCCGGATCCTTCTCGCAGAAATATCCGTATTTTCCGTTTTTCCCCACGGATTTTCCGTGTCCCAGATGATCCTCCCCTGTGACAACATACCCTTTTTCCGTGAGAAACCGTGCAAATTCCTCATAACGTTCCACATACTCTGCCATACCGTGGACAATCTGCAGGACACAGCGAACCTCCCGCCCTTCCCCGGGACAGTACCTCACGGCATGAATCTTCGCGCTCCCCTCCCGGGAGTCAAAATAAAATTCCTCTTTCAGCATCAGACAACCTCCATACTGCCGCCGTGGGACAGTCCGGCAAATCCCGCCCTGCCCCACATCCCTTTTCCTGTCAGGCGATCTCCGCGCCTGAAGGCATATCCTTCTCCGGTTTCACCAGGGCCAGGCCGCCCTCCGCATCCTCCGCACACAGAATCATGCCTTCCGACATCACTCCCGCCAGCTTGGCAGGCTTCAGGTTTACCAGCACCATCACCTTCTTGCCCACCATCTCCTCAGGGGAATAGTATGCCCTGATGCCGGACACGATCTGTTTCACCTGACTGCCGATTTTTACCTGGCTGCAAAGCAGCTTTTTGGACTTGGGCACGGCCTGGCAGGAAAGGATCTCCCCCACCTGGAACTGCATTCTGGAAAAATCCTCATAGGAAATTTCCGGTTTTGCCTCAATGTCTATGACAGGCTCCTGCTCCTGCGCCTGCTCTTCTGCCGGAGCCGCAGCCTGCATGGCCGCCGCAATCTCCAGGTCCCGTTTCTCCACTTCCTTCATGTCCAGCCTGGCAAACAGAATTTCCGGCTGTTCCGTCACTTTCGTACCGTTTTCATAAAGTCCGAACTCTTCCAGCCGGTCAAATCCCCGCAATTCCGTGTTTAGCTGTGCGGCAATCCGTTCTGCCGTCTCAGGCATAAAAGGCTGCAGCAGGGATGCGCCGATGCAGATTCCCTCCACCAGATGATAGAGCACTGTGGACAGCCGGTCTGCCTTCTGGGGATCCTTTGCCAGAACCCAGGGCTCCGTCTCGTCAATATATTTATTGCAGCGCTTAAAGACCGCAAAAATCTCTGTCAGCGCGTCCGCCACCCTTAAGTCTGCCATCTTATCCGTGACCTTCCGGTAAGCCCCCGTGGCAACCGCCCTTAAATCCCCGTCCAGGGCCTCGTCCGCTGCGTCCTTGTTGGCCACAATGCCTCCGAAATATTTATTGCTCATGGAAATGGTGCGGTTCACCAGATTGCCCAGGGTATTTGCCAGGTCGGAATTGGTCCGCTCCGCAATCAGCTCCCAGGTGGCATTGCCGTCATTTTCAAAAGGCATCTCATGCAGCATGTAATAGCGCACCGCGTCCACCCCGAAGAAATCTACCAGGTCATCCACATAAATCACATTTCCCCTGGATTTGCTCATCTTGCCGCTGTTCATCAGAAGCCAGGGATGTCCGAAAATCTGCCTGGGCAGGGGTTCTCCCAGCGCCATCAGAAAAATGGGCCAGTATATGGTGTGGAACCGGATAATGTCCTTTCCGATCAGATGCAGGTCAGCGGGCCAGAATTTCCGGTACTGCTCCGTGCTGTTTCCCTCCGCGTCATAGCCGATGCCCGTGATGTAATTGGTCAGCGCGTCCAGCCACACATACACCACATGCCCCGGGTCAAAGTCCACGGGAACCCCCCACTGAAAAGATGTCCTGGACACACACAGGTCCTGCAGTCCCGGCAGCAGGAAATTGTTCATCATCTCATTTTTACGCGACACCGGCTGAATAAATTCCGGATGCTCGTTGATATGTCTGATGAGCCGGTCCGCATATTTGCTCATACGGAAAAAATAGGCCTCTTCCCTGGCAGGTTTCACCTCCCTGCCGCAGTCCGGACATTTGCCGTCCACCAGCTGGGACTCCGTCCAGAAGGACTCGCAGGGCGTACAGTACATCCCTTCGTAGGCGCCTTTGTAGATATCATCCTGGTCATACAGCCTTTTGAAAATCTTCTGTACCTGCGCCTCATGATAATCATCCGTAGTCCGTATAAACTTGTCATAGGAAATATTCAGCATATCGCACAGTCCCCGGATAACGCCCGCCACCTGGTCCACAAACTCCCTGGGGGTGGTGCCCGCTTCCTGTGCCTTCAGCTCAATCTTCTGCCCGTGCTCGTCCGTCCCTGTCTGGAAAAAAACATCATAGCCTTCCATTCTCTTGAACCGCGCAATGCTGTCTGCCAGCACGATCTCATAATTGTTGCCGATATGCGGCTTGCCCGAGGTATAGGCAATGGCTGTGGTAAGATAGTATTTTCCCTTGCTTTCCATCTCATTTCTCCTCTCTTATTTCTCCTGTACGGCACATCAAAAAGTGCCTTCGGCACCTTGTATGCATGTTTTATAACAGACTTCATACAAGGTAAATAAGAAGCCCGTCTCCTACTGCCTATCTTGCACCAGAAGACGAGCCCGTATGCCCTCTTAATTAAAAATGGTATCACAAAAACCTCTTGACTGTCAATAACCAATTCTCACTTCGCCGACAGCCTGCTGTACTCCCCTTTCCGGTCATAAGAATCCAGAAGATAACTGTCATCCGTCAAAATACAGTCTATTTCCAGTTTATCCCCCCGGAACTTACTGTGTTTGCGCAAATCTTCCTTCGGTTTTTCCTGCTTTGCCTGAAAAGAATCCTTATTGTGGGTGTTGAAAAAATTCCCCGGAAGATGCCCGGTCAGCTGTCCGGTCACATCCTTGAACTTCACCTTTATTTTCTGCCAAATGCCCTTTTCCTGCCCGCCCGCTTCATTGACAGGCGCAAAATAGGGATTTTCCTCCACTCTTCCGGGAGGAGCCACTGCCGTGGAAGCTGCCGCCACCTGCCCCGGATGTAAGATGCCGGCAGGGTCCGGAACATGGCTTTCCCGGCCCGCAGGACCTGCGCCTGCCACATCCGCCGCACTGCCCTCCCGGCCTTCCATCAGGGCCTGTGCCCCATCCGTTCTTGTCCCATCGCCCACGGCCTCACTGGAACCCCAGATGCTCTTCAAAAGCCTTTTTCCGTTTCCCAGCGTCTTCTCCAGCCATGCCGACAGGGAAAACTGCCCTTCCGGCTGCGGGGGCGCTTCCGGTACTGCCTGGGAAGCAGCGCCGGAAGACGCCGATGACGCACCGGACTCTTCTTTCCTGTAATGGGCATGATCGTGCATGCAGTTGGTCACATGGTGCACCTCTCTCCCATGATCCCTGCCGATTCCGTCAAAATGCATACTTCCACCCCCTTATCCAATCCTTTTCCTTTATTTCTATTTTCAGCCGAAAGTATGCAAAGCCTTACCTTTTATATTTGTCCTGCCCCAATATATTCATAAAACTCTTTACATTTTCCGAAACCCGGTTCTGGAAAACCGCAGAACCGGACACGATAATATTGGCTCCCGCCTCCAGGGCCAGTTCCACATTGTCCGGCCGGATACCGCCATCCACCTCAATGTCCGTCCTCAATCCCTTTTCCAGCACCATGGAACGGACTTCACGCACTTTCCCCAGACATTCCGGCAGCAGTTTCTGGCCGCCGAATCCCGGCTTCACCGTCATCACAAGAACCATGTCCACCAGCTTAAGATATGGTTCCACCGCCTTCGCAGGCGTTTCCGGGCTTATGGTAATCCCCACTTTCTTTCCCAGAAAGCGGATTCTCTGTATTGTCCCGGTCACATCCTCCGTGGCCTCCAGATGGAAATTGATCAGATCCGCCCCGCAGTCCGCAAATTCCTTCACAAACCGCTCCGGTTTGTGGATCATCAGATGGACATCGAAGAAAATGTCGGAACATTTTCGTATGGACAGAATGACCGGCATTCCAAAAGAAATATCCGGCACAAAGACCCCATCCATCACATCGATATGCAGATACCGCGCGCCTGCATGCTCTGCCTCTTTGATCTGTTTCCCAAGCCTGCTGAAATCTGCTGCCAAAATAGACGGTGATAAAATGTTCATCCTGCCCCTCCTTGTCCATGACGGCCCGGGCAGTCTTCCTGCCCGGTTCATTTTTCGGCAAGGTCTATTTTAACAAAGATTCTACAGCTTGTCCACGTCCTTTTTCAATTGTTCCCATGCATCTTCATGTTCCGTATAATAAATCGGGCATTTTTTGCCGCCGCAGTCATAATGGCGCAGAATATCTTCCGAATCCAGCCCATAGGCCTCCGTGAGCCATGCCAGCAGCGAAACCAGGGAATCATAGGTCTCCTGGGTGAAGGATCCATCCTCCGCCAGATAACAGCACTCGATGGATATGGAATCATAATTCCGCGTCATCACCGCGTAGGCGATCTCGTCCAGGGGCACGCACTGGATAATCTCCCCATCATAGCCGATGATAAAATGGGAACTGACGCTGACCTCGTGAGTGTCCTTCTGCTGCTCAAAATAACTGCGGTTCTGGGCGGCGCTGGTTCCCGGATTTGCGGTATAATGTACAAAAAGATTTGTCACCGTCTCCAGTGCATCCCCGGGCCTGGAGTATTCATTGGGTGTCAGAAAGTTTTCTTCCCACCGGGGATGGCCTTCAAACACCTCCGACGGAAGCCCCTGAACCATGGCGCCGGAATAAGCCCCTGCCCCCGTATTGTTTCCTCCAGAAGACTGCACGGAACCCTCCCCCATGTTTCCCGCCTCCGCTGCCTGATTGTTCTTAAAGATATAGAATCCTGCCAGTATTACGATACACAGGATCCATACCCCTACCATAAACTGCTGTCTCTGCGCACGTTTTCTGCGGCGTGCCCGGGTAGGACGCCTGGTATCCGGACGGAAGCCATATCCGGAAAAATCCCCCCTGGGAACCCTGGGACGCACTGCCGCGCCGCTTCTCCTTCCCACGACGGGCCCTGACAATGTCCGGGGCCGGGAAACCGGCATACTGACTGCGGAAACTGCCTTCCGGGCACTTCTGACACTTCTGTCATCTTTTTCATACGGTGTATTTCCACCGTTTTCCCCTGCGCGCTTTCCTATGTAGAAGGCATTCTCCCTTTGTTCCGCCGCGGAACGCTTTCCTGTATAAAAGACATTTTCTTCCGTGCTTTCCTTCCGGGACACCTGCCGTCTTCCCCGTGCCTGAGCATTTCTGTCATCAGTGTCATATTCATCATATGTGCGTTCCCCTGCCGACACGGGGCGCTGTCTCTGCGCATATTCCCGCTCCCCACCGTCTCTTTCCTGGTGCGCCGCGGGGCGCTGCCTCTGCGCATATTCCCGCTCCCCACCGTCTCTTTCCCGGCGCGGCGCGGGGCGCTGCTGTCTCTGCGCATATCCTTCTTCCCAGCCGTCTTCCAGGTACGACATGGGGCGCTGTCTCTGCGCATATCCCCACTCCCCATGGTCTCTTTCCCCATATGACATAGGACGGTGCCTCTGTGCGTATCCCCTTTCTTCACAGTCGTCTTCCCGTTGCGGTGCGGGGCGCTGCCTCTGTGCGTATCCCCTTTCTTCACAGTCGTCTTCCAGGTACGCCTGCTTTCCCTGCTTCATCTTATCGGTGGCATCGTGATCCCAGGGCATCATAATCACATTGTCCTCTTCCGTATCCCTTTCCGTTCTCCTGCGTCCGGAGGAAACCTGCGCCCTCCTCTGGGGACTCCTCATGCGGCTGCGCTGTGCCGCATAATCTGCCAGATACGGATTTCTCCTGTCCGCATACTCCTCATAATCTTCTCTTTTCCGTGCACCCTCGTTCTGCCTTGCCATCCTCTACACCTCTGTATTTCCGATATTTATGAAAGTCTCTCCAGCCCTTCTGCCTTCCTGCAGCAGCCGGCCTGCATGTACAAGTTTCATAACCGTTTATAAAGTACACCCAAACGGTTCCTTCTGTTTTTCATAAATACAATATAATGCAGAAATGTATCTTGTTTGTTTAATTTTTAATTAATATTTGTACACGAAATGAAAAAACTCCTCTGTTGCTGCCTGATTACAACAAGATCCCTTTCTCTCATTCCTGCCGGAACACGCCCCTGAAAGCCCTGTATGTTCTGGCCAGCCCCTCCTGAAAATCTATATACTCAAATCCCATCTCCTTTTTGCCCTTCTCGTTGCAGCAAAGTTCCGACTCCTCCCCGGTCACCGCAAACGGCAGCGGAATCCCCTGGGCGCGGGCCTGCTCCACCGTAATCGGAATTTCGTCAAATTCCACATCTGCCGCATTTTTCAGCGCTTCCAGAAAAGACGCATATGTCATGACCTGGTCCTGGCACAGATTGTATGCCTGGCCATATGCCTTTTCCTGCAGCAGGCATTTCAGTGCGGCCTCTGCCGCATCTTTTACATAAACACATTGAAAGCTTCCTTCAGCATCCGTGATCCGGGGCAGAATATGATTCTGTACCAGCAGCTGAATGTATGCCGACTCCCTGGGTGCATAATTGTACGGTCCGTAGACTATTGCAGGACGTAATATAGTATATTCTATCTCCTTCTGGGCACACTCCACCCTCAGTTCCTGCTCCAGCGCCACTTTTCCCGCAATATAGGCCCCGGCCTCCCCGGGAAAGTTCCTTGTCTCCAGCGCCGTGTCCTCATCCTTCTTTTTCCCGGTGCCTCTCTGGTACACATCCACTGTGCTGATCAGGACATATTGCGTTACCTTTCCTGCCATGTTCTGGAGTACCTTCGCGATATCCCCTTCCTCATACGCACAAAAATCCACAATGGCATCATACCTTTCCTCCATCCGGCGCCAGAGCGTCTCATCCCTCCGGTCACCCCGGATCTGCTTCACACCGAAATTCTCCATGGAGTAAGTTCCCCGGTTCAGCACCGTAATCTCATGCTTTCCCGATGCCTGCATGACAAAAACCCTGCCCAAAAAATAACTGCCGCCTATGACTAAAATTTTCATCCTTTCCTCCATTTCTGCGCGGCCTTTTGCGCATGTCAAGTTTGTGGATGCCGCGCAGACACAAACTTGGGATTGAAAATTTTCAATTTTCAATCTTTCTCCTTTCGAGTTTACTTTTATTTTGGTTCCGTCTCCTGGCTTCCGCACTGTTTCCACTTCATTTTACCATCAGCATTTCCCGCTTTCAATCAAATTTAACCCTCACGGCATACGCATGCCAATTAAAAATTTGCATGCCAATTAGAAATATGCAGGCATGGCTATTTTCCTCATTGCCCGCGGGAATAAATTATCAGGCCGTGATATTATCCCTTGAAATTCATGAAAAGAAGTGATAAAATCTTTGATATTCAAAGTAATATGAGTTGGAGGAGTCCTGACATGAATACGATAAAGAAACTTTATTGCAGATCGTTTCAGCTATGTTTCCGGGCGGCGCTTCCGTTTTTGCCCTACAGGGAACCCAAAATCCTGGACGATATGGAAAGCCTTGGCCGCCTTCTGGCAGACCAGGGAAACAAAAGCGTACTGATTGTCACGGATAAGGGGATCTCCGGCCTGGGACTGCTGGCGCCGTTGACAGATGCCCTGGAAAAAGCGGACATTGCCTATTGTATCTATGACGACACGGTACAAAATCCCACCATTGACAATGTGGAGCAGGCCCGGGAAGTCTATCTCGCGGAAGGCTGCACTGCCATCATCGCCTTCGGCGGAGGTTCTTCCATCGACTGCGCCAAGGCAGCCGCTGCCAGAATCGCAAAACCCCGGCAGCCGATACAGAAAATGCGCGGTCTTCTGAAAATACATAAAAAACTTCCCACACTGGTTGCCATCCCCACAACCGCAGGCACCGGCAGCGAAACCACCCTGGCCGCCGTGATCACGGATTCTGCCACACACCACAAATATCCCGTCAATGACTTCGTGCTCATTCCCAGATACGCGGTTCTGGACTACCGCGTCACCACCGGCCTGCCCAGGCAGATCACCGCCACCACGGGAATGGATGCCCTGACCCATGCGGTGGAAGCCTACATCGGAGGCAGCACCACAAAGCTTACCCGTAAAATGGCCGAGACGGCCGTCCGCCTGATCCGCGACAATCTGAAAGAGGCTTACGATCACGGGGACAACGCAAAAGCGCGTGAAAATATGCTTCATGCCGCATATTGCGCCGGCATCGCCTTCACCCGTTCTTATGTGGGATATGTGCACGGAGTCGCCCATTCCCTGGGAGGAAGATACGGCATTCCCCATGGTCTGGCCAACGCGGTGATTCTGCCCTATTTTCTGGAGGCCTATGGAAAAAGCTGCGAAAAACGTCTGGGAAAGCTTGCCCGGATATGCGGCATTGCGCCGGAGAGCGCAGATGATCACGCCGCCTCCCGCAACTTTATCCGGTGGGTGCGCCAGATGAATCATTCCATGGACATTCCCGACACCCTTGATGGCATACGGGAAGAAGATATTTCCCAAATGGCCGCCCACGCAGACAAGGAAAGCAATCCCCTTTATCCTGTGCCCCGCCTTATGGACGCGGACGAACTGGCAGGCATGTACCTGGAAATCGCCGGCAAAAGGCAGGTGTCGGGAACCGTCCACGCGTCGTTTGTCTGAATCTTTCCGCGGATAAAATCCGGCTGACCGCCTTTGGCCTGACCACAGCAGTCCTGACCGGTACCTTATCCCCGAAAGCAAAGAAAGGAGCAATATGGAAATCAGCAATCTTGTGGAAAAACAAAGAAAATACTTTGCCGCCGGCGCCACAAAGAATATGGATACACGTATCTGGGTACTGAAAAAACTGCATCGCGCAATCCGTTCCCACCAGTCAGAACTTGCCCAGGCCATGCGCACGGATCTGGGAAAAAGCGCCAGCGAATCCTATATGTGCGAAATCGGCCTGACCTTGAGCGAACTGTCTTTCCAGATCAGGCATCTGAAAAAATGGGCCCGGCCAAAACGGCATATGACGGATCTGGCCAATTTTCACGGACGCAGCTTTTCCCTGCGGGAGCCTTACGGATGTGTTCTGGTCATGTCCCCCTGGAATTACCCTTTCCTGCTGTGCATGGAGCCTCTCATCGGCGCCATCGCGGCCGGAAACTGCTGTATTTTAAAACCCTCCGCCTATTCCCCCGCCACCTCCGCGGCCATAAAGGCATTGATTCAGGAAGTTTTTCCGGAAGAATACGCCGCCGTAATTGAGGGAGGACGCGCCGAAAACAGCGCGCTGCTGGAAGAACGCTTCGACTATATTTTCTTTACCGGAGGCGTGACCGTGGGGAAACTTGTCATGGAAAAAGCAGCCGTCCACCTGACTCCCGTCACTTTGGAGCTGGGCGGAAAAAGTCCCTGCATTGTGGACAAAACCAGCGATCTGAAACTGGCCGCGGCAAGGATTGCCTTCGGCAAATACCTCAACTGCGGGCAGACCTGCGTGGCGCCGGATTATCTTCTCATCCACCGCTCCGTGAAGGAAGCGTTTCTGGATCATTTATCCAGGATGATCACCGAAATGTACGGTTCCCATCCGCTGGACAATCCGGACTACGGAAAAATCATAAACCAAAAACATTTCCAGCGTCTGGTAAACCTGATGACTCCGGAGAAAGTGATCTATGGGGGCGCCACGGATCCTGCGTCCCTGCGGATTGCACCTGCCATCATGGATCATGTCACCCGGGAGGACGCCGTTATGCAGGAAGAAATTTTCGGCCCCATCCTGCCGGTGATAGCCTTTGATGACATCGAAGAAGCCTTCCGTTTTGTGCTGGAAGGGGAAAAACCCCTGGCTGCCTATCTGTTTACCGGAGACAAAAAGACGGAAAAACATTTTTTGGACAGAATCTCCTTCGGCGGCGGCTGTATCAACGACACGGTGGTACACCTTGCCACCTCCCGCATGGGATTCGGCGGCGTGGGCTGCAGCGGCATGGGTTCCTACCACGGACGCAGAAGCTTTGAGACCTTCACCCATGAAAAAAACATCCTGAAAAAGTACGGCTGGATTGACCTGCCCCTGCGCTACCAGCCCCACGGCAAAACCAAAGATAAAATAATACGCATGTTCCTGAAATAGTTTCCTTCCCCTGCGGCATATTTCCTCTGCCCGGGGCTGTGCACAAAAAAATCCTGCCCCGGACACACAGACCGTCCGGGCAGGATTTTCCTGTCTCCCATACTGCAGCTTTCATCCAGACAGGCTTCAGTCCAGATGGAATACATTCTGCAGGTCAATGCTTACCGGACTGTTGTCCGGATTTGTCTCCATGATATCGGCCATGAAATCCCACCATTTTCGATTGATGGCAGTATCCGCTCCCTTTGCCCAGAGCGTCTCGTCCTCAATCTCAATATAGCCGAACAGGGTCAGCGTCTCCTTATCCAGGAAAATGGTATAATTTTTACCGCCGTGCGCATGGATCATATCCTGCATCTCGGGCCAGAGTTCATTGTGTCTTTTCTCGTACTCCGCTTCCTGCCCGGGATACAGCTTCATTTTAAATCCCTTGATCATCCTATATCTCCCGTTTATAAAAATTCCTTCACTGACTGATACACGCCCTCAGCGTCCAGTCCGTACTTCTGCACCAGCGCCGCCGCAGAGCCTGATTCCCCGAACACATCCTGCATTCCCAGCTTCTTTACCCTGGTGGGAAGATTTGCGCTCAGGCAGTCGCAGACCGCGCTTCCCAGACCTCCGATCACGGTATGCTCTTCCACCGTGACCACCTTTTTGGTCTTCCGGGCGCTTTCAATGATAAGCTGCTCATCCAGCGGTTTTATGGTACAGATACTGACCACCTCCGCGCTGATGCCATCCTGCGCCAGCAGTTTCGCGGCGCCCAGCGCAGAATCCACACAGATTCCCGTGGCCACAATGGTCACGTCATTCCCCTCCCGGACAACGGTACCCTTTCCGATCTCAAAGTGGTAATCCGGCCTGTCGTTGATCACCGGCACGGCAGCCCTTCCGAAACGGATATACACCGGTCCCTCATATTCCAGCGCCGCACGCACTGCAGCCTTTGCCTCCACATCATCTGCCGGACACATGACAACCATGCCGGGAATGGTACGCATCAGGGCAATATCCTCGTTGCACTGATGGGTGGCTCCGTCTTCTCCCACCGTAATCCCCGCATGGGTGGCTCCGATTTTTACATTCAGCTGCGGATAGCCTATGGAATTGCGCACCTGCTCGAAGGCCCGCCCTGCGGCAAACATGGCAAAAGAACTGACAAAAGGAATCTTTCCCACCAGGGAAAGTCCCGCTGCCACGCCCATCATATTCGCCTCCGCGATACCGCAGTCAATATGGCGTTCCGGATACGCCTTCTTAAAAATACTTGTCTTGGTGGCCGCCGCCAGATCCGCGTCCAGCACCACCAGATTGGGAAATTCCTCCCCAAGACTTTTCAGCGCGTTGCCGTAACTTTCGCGAGTTGCTATTTTTTTCACGGTATTTGTGTCTGCCATCACGCTTCACCTGCCTTTCCCGGTTCTGCACCGGCCGTTTCCTGCTTCAAAAGCTCCGCATCTATTTTTTCCAGATCCGCCATTGCCACGGCATACTCCTGGTCATTTGGCGCCTTCCCGTGCCAGTCCACATTGTTCTCCATGAAGGATACGCCCTTCCCCTTTAAGCTGTGCAGTACTATGCAGGTGGGCATTCCCTTTGTCTCCCTGGCTTCCCCGAACGCGGCCCGCAGCGCGTCAAAATCATGGGCGTCCACATTGATCACATGGAAGTTAAAAGCCTGGAACTTTTTGTCGATGGGATAGGGGGAGCAGACCTGGTCGATGGGGCCGTCAATCTGCAGATTATTGTTGTCCACGATCACGCAGAGGTTGTCCAGCTTTCTGAAGCCCGCGAACATGGCGGCCTCCCACACCTGGCCTTCCTGAATCTCTCCATCTCCCAGAAGGGTGTATACACGAAAATCCTTTCCGTCCATTTTTCCGCCCAGGGCCATGCCCACAGCGGCCGAAATACCCTGGCCCAGGGAACCGGAAGACATATCCACTCCCGGGATGTGGATGCAGGGATGTCCCTGCAGATAAGACCCCAGCTTGCGAAGGGTGGTCAGATCCTCCACCGGGAAAAATCCCCTGTTGGCCAGGGCGGAATACAGTCCCGGGGCATTGTGTCCCTTGGAGAGCACAAATCTGTCCCTGTCCTCCTTCCCCGGATTCCCGGGATCGATATTCATTTCCTCAAAATACAAATACGTAAACACATCTGCGGAAGAAAGTGATCCTCCGGGATGCCCCGCCTTTGCACTGTGAACTGCCGTGATGATTCCCTTGCGAACCTCGTTGGCACGTTTCCGCAGTTCTAAATTGTCCATTGTCTCCTCCATTCTACCGTATCTTGAAATACGGTGTGTCTTTTCCATGCAATGTATATGACCGTCAGCTGTCCTGACCGTAATAAGCGTTCGCCCCGTGCTTTCTGTAATAATGTTTATCCATCAGTTCCTGGGGCGCCGGCTGGACATGATGGTTTATGGATTCCGTGCGGTAGGCCATTTTTGCCACCTCCTCCAGCACCACGGCATTGTGCACCGCCTCCCCGGCATCCTTTCCCCAGGTGAAAGGCCCGTGGTTTTTGCACAGTACCGCGGGAACGGACACCGGGTCCTTGCACATTCTCAAAAATTCACTCACAATCAGATGACCTGTGTTTTCCTCATAGGCATCCGCGATCTCCTCCGCATTGAGGCACCTGATACATGGAACTTCCCCGTAAATATAATCCGCGTGGGTGGTTCCGTAGCAGGGAATGCTCCTTCCCGCCTGGGCCCAGCTGGTGGCATAGGAAGAATGGGTATGTACAATTCCCCCGATTTCCGGAAATGCTTTATACAGTTCCACATGGGTTGCCGTGTCGGAAGAGGGATTATAATTGCCCTCCACCTTTTTGCCGTTCAAATCCACCACTACCATGTCTTCCGGCGTCAGCCTGTCATACGCTATCCCGCTGGGCTTGATCACAAAGAGCCCGCTCTCTCTGTCGATGGCGCTCACATTCCCCCAGGTGAATGTGACCAGACCGTATCTCAGTAAATCCATATTCGCTTCGCATACCGCTTTTTTCAGTTCTTCCAGCATCATTATCCTCCTACTACAATGTATTTATTGGTTAATCCCCCTACTAATATAAATCGCTGCACGATAGCACGAAAGGGTAAAGTCGCTTCGACACCCCTATCATGAGAGAAACTTTTACTGTAAAAGTCCCTGGGCCATTCCGGCGCCGCGAAGTCAAAACCGCTTCTCTTTGCGGTTTTGCAAGACTGCTGTGCGCCAAATCCTCTTCCCTTGAGGGTTTGTGTGCATCTTCTAAACTCCCCACTTTCATATATGGTGGAGCAGCTTGGTGCATGGGAGTTTAGTCGGAAAATATCTTTCTGGGAGCAACATTTTTCATGATTTTTATCATCTCTTCCGAGGGGTTCAGAAGAATTTTTTCCCCGCCCTCATAATACATGGCAAACCTTTTGTCCGGCTTTAATTCCTCTCCCACACTGTAATCCTTCACTTTGGCATTGCGGTTTTTGTAATTGTCCAGGTGGTAACTCCTGATGGGCGCCAGAATCTCTATTCTGTCCAGATGATATGTGGCAATACGCTTCCGCTTGGTCTTCGCCATAACCTTGTCCACCACCAGTTCCTTGTCCAGATAGAGATACTCATACTCCAGATCTGTGTACAGATTGACGAAGTAAGCTCCCCCGCCGGTGAGTATGGCGCCGATGAACCCGAATATCATCAGGGGAGGAAGGACAAACACCGCCAGCACAAATACTACGGTCAGAGTCATCAGAAAAACCTTGAAAAATTTAGCCAGCGGGGAGGTCTTTGCCTTTACCAGGCATTCTACATAAGCATCGCTCATCTTACATACCTTTCCTTTATCTTATTTTTAGTATTATGCCTGGAGCGTGTCTGATAATTCATTCCGGCATATAAGATAATAATAAACTATCTTCCATGAACTTTCAAGCTGACTTTCCAAAATCCTGCATGATTTATCCTTTTTTTAGAATCTGGTTAGACAGGGTTCATTGACATTTGTATCAGATAATATTATGATGTAAAACATATCACTTATCCCTGCTGCCCGGCACGGACAGATTGTCTGCCAGGCCGGAAAACCGTTCCCGTACAACATCATTCCGGGAACCTGCAGGGAAAAATACACACAACAGAAAGGCGGATGAGCCATGCCGGTAATGGATGAATTCAGGGAAGAGCGCCAGGCTCTGAAAAACGGAACCCCAAAGGAGAAACTGTCTTATTTTTTCTATTATTATAAATGGCATACGATAGTGGTCATCGCCGTACTGGCCCTGGCGGTCTCCATGATCTACCAGATGGTGACCCAGAAAGAGGATGCCCTGTATGTGGCCCTGCTTAACGTGGTGGAAGCGGAGTCCGCCCCGGAATACCGCCAGAAATTTGCGGAATACGCCGGCATTGACACGGATACCTATAACATCCAGTTTGACACGTCCATGCGGATAGACTTGTCCGATTCGTCGCCGGACGAAAATACCATGGCGTCCAGCCAGAAGCTTATGGTCTATATCGCGGCCCAGGAAATAGATGTCCTTGTGGGCGGGGAATCCGCCATAAACAACTATGCCTACAATGACACCTTCTATGATCTGCGGGAATATCTCACGGAGGAACAGATTGCCAGATACGAATCTTCCTTCTATTATATGGACCGCGCCGTGGCCAGGGCCCGGGAGGAAGCCGCCTTAACCAGTGAAGATTTCACCGATTTGCCGGAATACCCTTCTCCCAAAAACCCTGAGGCAATGGAAGATCCCGTGCCGGTGGGAATCTATCTGGACGAAAATGCGGACATCCGGGAGAATTACTATTTCCTGGACGGGGAAGTTATCCTCAGCGTGGTTATCAATGGCACAAACACGGAAAACGCCTCCAAGTACATTGATTTTGTTCTTCAGTAGATTCCCCGGCGCTGTTTTAAGGCATTTACGTTCGTCTACAGCAATTCCCGCAGTAGTTCGCCCACGCTCACCGGATTGGCCTTTCCCTTCATGGCCTTCATGGTCTGTCCCACCAGAAATCCCAGGGCTTTTTCTTTTCCGTTGCGGTAGTCCTGCACGGACTGCGGGTTTGCCTTTATCGTCTCCTTCACGGCCTCCCGGAGGGCATCCCCATCATTCACCATTTTCAGTCCCTGCTCCTCCACGTACTTTTCCGGATCCATATTCTCCTCAAACATCAGCTCAAATACTTCCTTTGCCACAGTGAAGTTGATGGTGCCGGCCTCCGTCATGGCGATCAGCCTGGACAGATTTTCGGGTGAAAAACGGATATCCCCCGGATCCAGCTCCTTTTCCTTCAAAAGCCGCAGTGTCTCCCCCATAAGCCAGTTGGATACTTTTTTGGGCTGGCTCCCCAGCGCCACCGCCGCCTCGAAAAGATCGGCCATATGCTTATGCTCCGTGATGATCTTAATATCATACTCCGGAATATCGAATTCCCGTTTATACCGCTTTATTTTCTCCGTCTGGAATTCCGGCTGCCGGGCGCGGATTTCCTCCAGGAAAGAATCGCTGACCGTAACCGGCATCAGGTCCGGATCCGGAAAATAACGGTAATCTTTCGCATCTTCCTTGGAGCGCATGGGGTAAGAACATTCCTTTGCCTCATCCCACCGTCTTGTCTCCTGCACCACGGGCCTGCCCTCCTCCAGCAGTGCAATCTGCCTCTCCCTCTCATTTTCAATGGCCCTGGAAATAGAGCGGAAGGAATTCAGGTTTTTCATTTCGGTACGTGTGCCCAGCGTCTCCGTGCCTGCCTCCCGGACAGACAGGTTTACGTCTGCCCTCATGGAGCCCTCCTGCAGTTTACAGTCGCTGGCTCCCAGATACTGAATGATCATCCGCAGTTTTTCCAGACAGGCAATCACTTCCCTGGCGCTGCGCATGTCAGGCTCGGACACAATCTCAATCAGGGGTACGCCGGAGCGATTGTAATCTACCAGGCTGCAGTCCTCCCATTCGTCATGGATCAGCTTGCCCGCGTCCTCCTCCATATGAATTTCATGAATTCCCACTCTCTTTACCGGCCCGCCTTCCCGGCAGGGACCGTTCTCCTCCGGGGTCTGCCCCTCCCGGTCCTCCTCTATCTCCACATAGCCGTTTCTGCACAAGGGAAGATACAGCTGGGAAATCTGATAGTTCTGCGGGTTGTCCGGATAGAAATAATTCTTCCGGTCAAATTTGCAGTACCTGGTAATCTCGCAATGGGTGGCAAGTCCCACCGCCGCCGCATGCTCCAGCACCTTTCTGTTCAGCACGGGAAGGGAGCCCGGCATTCCGGTACATACCGGACAAGTATGGGAATTTGCCTTTCCCCCGAAGGCCGTGGAACATCCGCAGAAAATCTTTGTGTCTGTGGCCAGTTCCACATGAACCTCCAGCCCTATGACTGTCTCATATTCTTTCGCCATTTTATACCTTATTGCCCCCTTTCGCCGCCTTTTCGTATGCATACGCTATCTGCAGTATCTTTTTTTCCTGAAAACAGTCCCCTGTCAGCTGCAGGCCTATGGGCAGCCCTTTGTCATCGCTGCCGCAGGGAATGCTGATGGCAGGCAGTCCGGCCAGGTTTGCGGAAATGGTATAGATATCCCCCAGATACATTCTGACCGGATCCGCCAGACTCTCCCCCAGCTTCGGCGCCGTCCCGGGGGCAACCGGGCCCAGAATACAGTCAAACCTGGCAAAGGCGGCGTCAAAGGCCTTTTTGATCAGATGCTTCACCCGCAGCGCCTTCAGATAATACGCGTCGTAATAACCGGAGCTCAGCACAAAGCTTCCCAGCATGATACGGCGCTTTACCTCCGGGCCGAATCCCTCCGACCTGGTCTTCTTGTACATTCGGTGCAGCTCCTGGGCCCCTCCGGCGCGGTACCCGTATTTAATGCCGTCAAAACGCTCCAGGTTAGAGCTGGCCTCCGCGGAGGCAATGGTGTAATATGCCGGGACGGCGTATTCTGCCAGCCCCAGGTCAAACTCTTCCAGAACGGCCCCCGCTTCCCTCAGTGTCCCTGCCGCTTCCAGGACAGCCTTCCTGACCTGCGGGTCCGGTCCTTCCCCTCCGTTTTCCGGTATATAGTCTCTGGGAATCCCGATGCGCATTCCCTTCACATCCTGCTTCAGGGCCGTGACAAGATCCCGCAGCTTTCCGGGCATCCATGTGGAATCCCGCCTATCCTCCCCGTCTCCGGAAGAAAGGATTTCCAGAATCACGGCACAGTCTTCCACAGTCCTGCAAAGGGGTCCGATCTGATCCAGGGACGATCCGTAAGCCACCAGCCCATAGCGGGAAACCGTGCCGTAAGTAGGCTTCATGCCTACCACGCCGCAATGGGAAGCGGGCTGCCGGACAGATCCGCCGGTATCGGATCCTATGGCAAAGAAACATTCCCCTGCCGCCACGGCCGCAGCGGAGCCCCCTGAGGAGCCCCCCGGGACATGTTCCGGATTCCGGGGATTTTTCGTAGGGCCGAAAAAGGAGGTTTCCGTGGTGGAGCCCATGGCAAATTCATCCATGTTGGTCTTCCCCAGCAGGACTGCTCCCGCCCTTTCCAGGTTCTCTATGGCCTGGGCAGAGTAGGAGGGAATGAAATTGTCCAGAATCCGGGAAGCACAGGTAGTCCGCATTCCTTTTGTACACAGATTGTCCTTCACGGCCATGGGTACCCCCGCCAGCGGCCCTGTCAGTTCTTTTGCCTCTATTTTCTCCTGTACTTCCCGGGCCCTTTTCAGGGCCCCTTCCCTGTCCACAGTCACATAACAATGGTAAAGCTCTTCCATCCGGTCTATTCTGTCCAGCACGGCCCGGACGGCGTCCGGCGCCGTGACCCTGCCGCTCTGTATCCATCTTCCCAGCTCCACGGCCGAAAGAGATAAAAGTTCCATATCCATACCTCCGCTCACATCATCAGTTGAATGTTCTGGGAACCGCGAACATATCGTCTTTCCGGGATGGCGCATTTCCCAGGATTTCCTCCCGCCTGTCGCCGTTTGTGACCACATCCTCCCGGAATACATTTCCTGCCGGAAACAAATGGGACAAGGGTTCCACATTTTCCGTGTCCAGCTCATTTAATTTGTCAATATAATCCAGCATTCCGGCCATATCCTTTTTCGCCTGCTCCTTCTCTTCCCCGGAGAGCTCCAGTTTGGCCAGAATCCCCACATATTCTATGATTTCATCGCTGATCTGATTTGCCATATCAATCTCCCTGCCTTCCCGTAACTGTGTGAAAATTTATTTTCACACTACTCCTTTCCGTCACTGCCGGACCCTGATGTGCGCCTCCCTCAGCTGCAGCTCCGTCACGTCGCCGGGCGCGCCGCACATCAGGTCCTGGGCCGATCCGCTCATGGGAAACGCGATCACTTCCCTTATATTGTCCTCTCCCCTCAAAAGCATCAGAATCCGGTCTATCCCCGGCGCCATTCCCGCGTGAGGCGGCGCGCCGAACCGGAATGCCTGATATAGAGCCCCGAATTTTCTCTTCAGGGTTTCCTCGTCATACCCTGCCAGTGCAAAAGCCTTCACCATAATATCCATATCGTGGTTTCTCACGGCGCCGGAAGATAATTCCACGCCGTTGCACACAATATCATACTGATAAGCGATAATGTCCAGAGGGTTCTCTTTCTCCAGTGCCTCCAGACCTCCCTGGGGCATGGAAAAAGGGTTATGGGTGAATACGGGCTGCTTTGTCTCCGGATCCGGCTCATACATGGGGAAATCGTTTACATAGCAGAAGCGGAACGCGTCTTTCTCTGTCAGTTCCAGTTTCGCGCCCAGCTCATCCCTGATTTTTCCCGCATAATAGCAGGCTCTTTCTTCTTTATCCGCAATAAAGAAAACTGTGTCTCCCGCCTTCAGCCCCGCCAGTTCTCTCAGGCGCGTTTTCTGTTCTTCCGGGATAAATTTGTCAATGGGTCCCTTGTAGGACAGGTCCTCCTCTACCTCCAGATATCCCAGGCCGGCCATTCCCAGCGAACAGGCAAACTGCAGCAGTTTTTCATGAAATCCCTTGCTCATCCGGGAATGTACCCGAATGGCCCGGACCGTCCTGCCCAAAAAAGGCCTGAAAGAGCATTCCTGAAAAAATCCGGTCACATCCGTGATGCGCAGGGGGTTCCTCAAGTCGGGCTTGTCTGTGCCGAACTCCAGCATAGCTTGTCGGTAACTGTACACCGGATAGGGAGCCTGTGTTACGGCGAAACCCTGGGGCGCAAATTTTTCAAAGACGGCGGAAAGGATTTCCTCCCCCGCCCGGAAGACCTCCTCCTGACCGGCAAAGTTCATCTCAAAATCAAGCTGGTAAAATTCGCCCGGAGACCGGTCTGCCCTGGCGTCCTCGTCCCGGAAGCACGGGGCGATCTGAAAATACCTGTCAATTCCGGACACCATCAGCAGCTGCTTATATTGCTGGGGCGCCTGGGGAAGCGCATAAAATTTCCCCTTGTATTTACGGGAAGGGACAATGTAATCCCTGGCCCCTTCCGGTGAGGAAGCGCACAAAATCGGTGTCTGGATTTCCACAAATCCCATCTCTGTCATTTTCTGTCTCATAAAAGCGATTACTTCGGAGCGAAACAGAATATTATCCAGCACCCTTCTGTTCCTCATATCCAGATAGCGGTACTTCAGTCGTACCTCCTCCCTGGTCTCCCTGGAAGTCATCACCTCAAAGGGCAGCTGTCCATATACTTTTCCAAGTACAGTGACCCTGGCCGCCTCCAGTTCAATGGTGCCCGAGGGAATTTTCGGGTTGTAGGTCTCTTCATTCCGCTTCTCCACAATTCCCTCGATGCTCACGCAGGCCTCTTTCGTGATTCCCTTCAGAAGTTCCGGCGCCCTGAAAACAATCTGCAGCACTCCGTACATATCCCTCAGGTCAATAAAGGATACGCCTCCGTGGTCGCGGATATTTTCAACCCAGCCCGCCACACGTAAGTATGCCCCTGTGTGCTCTTCCCCCACTTGTCCGATGGTCATGTCCCTGTAACGGTTTTTCTCTGCCATAATGTTTGTCCTCCATTCCAGTTTTCGCGCTGTTCCCAGCTTCCTCGTGTTCCGGACAATCCGGCAGGGATATTTTTCTTCCTTCACCGGCCGCGTGCGCCGCATTGCGGCATACTTCCACTGCACGGGGCTGTGCAATCAGGCCTTTTCACTGCTTGCGAGGGGTATTCCATATACCCCCTATGCTCTCGGGCAGGGAAATGATTTTCTCTCCTGCGCATAGAAAAATCCCGGAACACAGTTTCCTGCATCCCGGGACGAATAACCTTTCAGGAAGATTATCCGCGGTACCACCCGCATTGAAAAGCCCTGGCAAAAGCTCGGGCTAATCCCCTCTTACACTTAACGCGTGCCACGTGCTGCCCTAACAAGACGTTCCGGCCCTGCTTCAGACAGCCTGCTCCGGAGTGTTCCCCAGATCAGTTCCCGCCGGCAGCGCTTTCAGTCGGTGACGCCGCCTTCCTGTTGCGTTTCCTGAAAGGAGTCTCCTTCATTGCATTTTGAATATGGCAATGATACTATCACATTTATTTCCATATGGCAAGCACTTTTTTATTTTCCCGCCTGGCTCTTTTCCCTTTTGTCCCGGTTCCGTTTTGTTTCAGCGGATCCATCCCCAGATCGTAGTCAGATATTCCCCGCAGAAATACATTCCCCGCAGCCAGATAAACAGGGCACCGCCCCAGAGCGGCCAGGCCAGGTCCGGGCGCCCGCGCAGTATTTTTTTTGCCAGGGACAGACAGACACAGATGCACAGCACCATGGTGCCGAAAGTAGCACGGTCAGGATAGTGCGGGGACAGGAAAAACGCCCCCCAGGATAACAGGGCCATAAAAAGCAGCAACACATTCCTCCCGCCCAAAGGCAGCTTCAGCACACCTTTGCCAAGCAGAAGAAGAAAACCCAGAACCAGCAGCACCGGAAACAGATATTCCAGCGCGGCCCTGCATTCCCCATAGCTTCTCAGGAAAAGCTTCCACAAGGCGCCAAACTGCTCTGTCCCCACCTCCAGGCTGCGAACCCTGTTCCCCGGCGCCGCAATGCAGATCACACTCCCCAGCAGGCAGGCCAGATTGCCCATATACATCCACGGCCTTACTTTTCCGCCCGCCTTCCGGATCAGCAGAATCACCGCCAGACTGCCAAGCCACACCGCAGGTCCCATATTCTCGTTGCTCCAGCCCGCAAGAATTCCCAGGGGAATGATCCACAGCGTAATTCCAGGCAGACTCCGGATTCCCTGCCTCCCTTCCCCTTGCTTTCCGGCACAGGCTTTTGCCTCTTCTCTGGGAAAGGCTTTTGCCTCTTCCCTGGGAAGGGCTTTTGCCCTTTCTTCTTCCGGGACACCGGTCAGCGCCCTTTTCCCATCGTTCCCCATACCGGAAACTGCCGCCCCGGCGCCGGCCCGATTCCGGAAGATACCGTCATCCTCCGAAAGTTCCCGCAGATAGCAGAACACGAAAGCAAGAATAAAAACCGTAATATACAGATAATTTACCGCCCCTGACTGCCAGAACATACTCATCATCCAGTTGGCGTTCAGCCCAAGGGGCATGGCAATGGCAGCCAGAAAAGCAGACGGCCTGCGCCAGTCCGACACCAGGCAGATCATCCCCGCCAGCAGCAGCGTAAACACCACATTCAGGACGTCTGCCGCCCTTTCCCCTGCCAGCAGCGTCATCTGCAGTATGCCATGGGTCATACTTCTGCCGCCCCAGTGATGGTAATGCCATACCTGGCTTTCCACAATGTCGGAAAAAGAAGTGATGGGGATGCTTTCATCATAAAGCATGGTAGCATACCACTTGTCATCCATCATAAACGTAACTGCCCTGTGGGTCATATACAGCACCGGAATGCTTACCGCAATCAGAATGCATGTCATAATCCACATAGCCCTGCGCCGTTTCCCCTCCATTTTCTGCCTCCTTTCTGCCGTCGGCCTGCCTCTAAAGCATTCTGATCCTGTCCACTGCTTCCACTGTGTTCTCATAACTGCCGAAAGCAGTCAGACGGAAATACCCTTCCCCGCCGGGTCCGAAACCGGATCCCGGTGTTCCCGCCACATTGGCATTCTCCAGCAGATAATCAAAAAATTCCCAGCTTGTCATGCCCTTTGGAGTCTTCAGCCAGATATAGGGAGAATTCACCCCGCCGGACACGGTATAGCCTGCTCTTTTCAGACCATTGAAAATGTAATCCGCGTTCTTACGGTAATAGGAAATCTGCGCTTCCAGCTGTGCCTTCCCCTCCCGGGAATAGACCGCCTCCCCTGCCCGCTGTACAATATAAGGCGCCCCGTTATATTTTGTGCCATGGCGCCTGGCCCACAGAGAATGCAGCGCCACATCACCGCACTTCAGTTTCTTCGGAATGACGGTATATCCCAGACGCATACCCGTAAATCCCGCATTTTTGGAAAAAGACTTCAGTTCGATGGCACAGGTCACGGCCCCTTCACATTCATAAATGCTGTGAGGCACTCCGGGCTCCGATATATATGCCTCATACGCGGCGTCGTAGAGAATCACCGCCCCGGTTTCATTGGCATAGTCCACCCACTCCTGCAGCCGTGCTTTGGTGATCACGGCGCCTGTGGGATTATTGGGAAAGCAAAGGTAGATCAGGTCCGGATGTTCTTTCGGAAGTCCGGGCAGAAATCCGTTCTCTTCGGTACAAGGCATATAAATCACATCGCTCCAGATTCCCCTCTCCCGGTCATAACTGCCCGCTCTCCCTGCCATCACATTGGAATCCACATACACCGGGTACACAGGATCACATACCGCAACCTTATTTTCCGGACCGAATATTTCCTGAATGTTGGCGGAATCGCTTTTCGCGCCGTCCGAGATAAAAATTTCATCGGGCCCGATCTCACATCCCCTGCTCTTGTAATCATTTTCCGCTATGGTATTTCTCAGAAACTCATATCCCAGATCCGGCGCATATCCCCGGAATGTCTCCGCCCTTCCCATTTCCTCCACAGCTTTGTGCAGTGCGGAAACGATGGCCGGAGCCAGCGGCAGTGTCACATCCCCGATGCCCAGGCGGATTATTTTTTTATCCGGATGCGCCCCACTGTACGCGCTTACTTTTTTCCCGATAGTGGAAAAAAGATAGCTTCCGGGAAGTTTTAAATAATTTTCGTTGATTTGAAACATCTTATATCTCTCCTTCAAATACCGTGACTGCCGGGCCGGTCATATAGACCAGGTTTTTCTCCTGATCCCACTCGATCAGCAGTTCCCCGCCCAGCAGCTTCACCGTTACCGCATGATCCAGCAGGCCGTTTAACACCCCTGCCACCGCCACGGCACAGCAGCCGGTTCCGCAGGCCAGGGTTTCCCCGCTGCCCCGTTCCCAGACACGCATAAAGCAGGTTTTCCGGTCCAGGATTTCCACAAACTCCGTGTTGGTGCGCTTCGGAAACCGGGAATGATTCTCAAACAGCGGCCCCAGCCGTTCCAGATTCATTTCGCCTACCCCCCTGCAGAAGATCACGGCATGAGGATTCCCCATGGATACGCAGGTCATACGGTATTCCCTGCCCTCCACCCCAATGGCTTCATTTACCACCCTGTGTCCCGCCGCTTCCACCGGGATCAGGGCCGGTTCCAGAACCGGGCTTCCCATATTGACACGCACCCTGGTCACTTCCCCCCTGGCACCGTGCAGCCCGGATTTTTTGTCCACTGTCAGGTCCAGATACTTTATTTTCCCTGCGCTGACCACACTGATCTGTTCCGCGTCCGTCAGCCCTTTGTCATACACATACTTTGCCACGCAGCGAATGCCGTTTCCGCACATTTCTGCCCGGGAGCCATCCCCATTGTACATCTCCATCTCAAAATCGGCCTCCCTGGACGGATTGATAAATATCACGCCATCGCCGCCGATTCCGAAATGTCTGTCGCTGAGCCGTCTCACCAGATCCGGTTTTTCCAGGACATCTGTCTTCTCCTCAAAACCATTCACATAAATATAATCGTTTCCGCATCCCTGCATTTTTGTAAACCGCATACCCGCTCCTTCCTTTCCGGTCCCGTCTTTTGCCTTCCCCGGCCCGGCCGGCATTTTCCGTCCCGGACAGCATTTTCTGTCCCGGACAGCTTCTTCTGTCCGTTCATACCTTCATCACCGCCAGCACCATCAATGCCGTCTCCGCCAGACTTGTCCCGCTGTCCATACTGCATTTCTGCAGATATCTGTGTGCCTCTTCCTCCGTGAGATGGTTCCTGGCCATCAGAAGCGTTTTGGCTTCCATCAGGGCCGCTTCCTCCTCCCGGCTTCTCACCCTTGGCCCGGGCCGGCTCTTTCTCCTGCGCCTCTCTATCTCCTCCGCCATCATCCCCACCGTGCTCACCAGGTCATTTACCTTCAGCGGCAGGGAAAGGCACACCACCCCTGTTTCTTCTCTCTGGCCCAGCAGGCGGTCCGAGGCGATCAGAAGCATTTCAAATCCCGCAGGAAGGCACTCCCGCAGCCCGGAATAAGCCATATCCCCCAGTTTATAACCGCAGATAACGATACCGCCGTTCAAGCCGTCAGCCTGGCTTACTGCCTGCGCTCCCGTGGAACAGATGCCGGTAACCCGGATCCCGTTCCTCACCAGCACATTTTTAATGCCCTTCGCATCCTCCAGCCTGGGCATTGCCACAATGATATTTGTCAAATGCCCACCCCCGATGCATCCGTCTCAGAAATCCCGGCACGCCCTCCGGAACAAACCGGACTCAATACCTGTATAAATATTCCTGTATTTCCCACTCCGACACATATGCCCGGTACTGCTGCCACTCCTTTTCCTTCGCCGCAATATATTTCTCCGCCACATGCCGGCCAAGCACATTCAGGATAAAAGGATCCTTTTTTAATTCTTCCACTGCCTCTGCCAGCGTTCCCGGCATATTTTCAATATGCAGGCTCCGCCTTTCCTGATCCGTCATGGTATAAATATTACAGTTCACACTTGCGGGCGGTTCGACGTGGTTGAGCATGCCATCCAGCCCGGCCATCAGGCATACCGCCAGGGTAAGATAAGGATTGGCCGCGGAATCCGGACTCCTGAGTTCAATCCTGGTACTGCCTCCCCGCTCTGCCGGAACGCGGATCAGCGGACTTCTGTTGGCGGTGCTCCATGCAATATAGACCGGTGCCGCAAAACCGGGCACCAGCCTTTTGTAAGAATTGACAAGCTGATTGGTGACAGCCGCCATACCTTTGATGTGACTTAAAATTCCGCCGATAAAACAGCGTGCTTCACGGCTCAGCCCATCGGTATCGTTTCCGTCCTCAAAAATATTTTTTCCGTCCTTGTGAAGGGACATGTTGACATGCATGCCGGAACCGTTTACCCCGTACCGGGGTTTCGGCATAAAAGTCGCGTGGAGGCCATGCCTCTTTGCAATGGTCCTCACCGCCAGCTTAAATGTCATAATATTGTCCGCCGCCGCCAGCGCTTCGGCATACCGGAAATCGATCTCATGCTGCGCAGGGGCGGTTTCATGATGGGAGGCTTCGATGATCATCCCCATTTCCTCCAGGGTCATGACAATCTCCCGCCTTGCATTCTCGCCGCCATCAAGGGGCCCGATATCAAAATATCCCGCCTGCTCATGGGTGTGGGTAGTGGGCATTGCATTTTCGTCTGTGTCAAAAAGGAAAAATTCACACTCCGGCCCTACCTCAAAGGTATATCCCAGCTCTTTTGCCGTTGCTATGGCCCTGCGCAGCACCAGTCTGGGATCCCCTTCAAAAGGACTGCCGTCCGGGCGGTATATGTCACAGATCATTCTGGCCACCTTTCCCTGCTGGGGTCTCCAGGGAAAAATCGCCAGCGTGCTCAGGTCCGGATGCAGATACAGATCCGACTCCTCAATTCCCGCAAAGCCATCTATGGCCGATCCATCAAACATACACTTATTGTCCAGCGCCTTGTCCAGCTGATTGGCAGTGATGGCTATATTTTTCAGATGGCCCAGCATATCCGTAAACTGCAGCCGGATAAACTCCACATCCTCATCTTTCACCAGTCTCTCTATATCATCCCTCGTATGATTTTTCATGAAAACACCGCCCCTCCATAACATGCATTTTCCAACGTTTTTAGTCTAACACAGACTGATACCATTTGTCATTAGAAACCCTGCGTTTTTTTACCCGGCATCCTTCTTTTGCATATGGCAATATGAATATTTCCCCACTTTCCCACATATCTATTATTAAGAAAAAATGACCAAACAAGTTTTAAGGGGAATAAGAATGAGCGCTAAGACCAAAATTGTCGTACTTCACATGAAAGAATTGATTTATACCGGGATTTTTGCCGTTCTGGGGATTCTGTTTGTCATCCTTCTGATCGTAATGTTCCTGCCTGGAGCCAAAAAAGAAGATTCTCCAGCCCCCACGCCGGAGTCGGACATTGCGGAAACCGCCTCCCTCTACATACCCGGCATCTACACCACGGAACTGGTCCTGGGCAGCCAGAATATTGATGTGGAAGTCATTGTGGATAAAGATTCCATCACTTCTATCCGCATGGTAAACCTCAATGATGCCGTTGCCACCATGTATCCGCTGCTCCAGCCCACCTTTGATTCCATCTGTGAGCAGGTTTATGACAAACAGTCCCTGGAATCCATCACCTACAGCACAGAAAGCAAATACACCTCTTTGGTTCTGCTGGAGGCCATTCAGAACTCACTTGAAAAGGCAAAAACAGAGACGGAATAACGCATATTTTCCGCACGCACGCCAGGGGAAATCCCTTGTATCCATGTATGGCAAACCAGCGGGATACAGGCCGGTTTCCCCTGCCTTCCCCGCTCTTTTGCCGGCATCTCCGCTCCGCCAAAAACCTGATTTCCGTCTCCTCCTGATCCTATGTTCCGTCTGTGACGCACCTGCAGGACCGGCCCACGGAATTTTCCGGGGATTCTGCGGCCAGCCGTCTCTGACGGACGTTTTCATTCTATCACAAAAAGAACCCCGGCACAATTTTTATTCCCTGTCAGCCTGCCGCCCCGGAACCATACTTCCGTATTTCTTCGTATTCCTTGCGGTAAAAACACACGGAAAGCACCATGGCCACTGTCCAGCCCACAGGCCATGCACACCAGATTCCCATGGCGCTGCCGGTCCATCCGGAAAATACAAAGGCCAGCACCACACGCAGAATCAGGTCCGTGAATGTGGCTGCCATAAACTTTCCCATGGCGCTCACTCCCCGCAGAATGCCGTCCGCAGCCAGTTTGGCGGACACCACAAAGTAAAACGGGGAGAGAATCCACAAAAACTCCATGCCTGTCATCAGGGCATCCCCGGAGCTTTTCTCCATAAAAAGAAGCAGGAAATACCTTCCGCACACCACATAAAGCAGACAGAAGGGAACGCACAGGCACCATACCATTTTCAGCCCTGCGCGAAAGCCTTGTCCGATCCGCTCGTATTTGCGGGCGCCCAGATTCTGGGCAGAAAAATTGGAAATGCCGTTTCCTATGGTGGTAAAAGAAGTGATGACCATGGTATTCAGCTTAACCGCTGCGGAATAGCCTGCCATGACGGAAGCCCCGAAGCCGTTGATCACACTCTGGATCATGATATTACCCACCGAAACAAAACTTTGCTGCAAAATGCTGGGAACGGCCACCGCCAGTATTTTTTTCAGAAGCGCCCGGTCAAACAGGGCAGCCTTCCCTGAGATCTCAATTTTTCCCAGCCGCTTCCAGACCACGGCCACCGCCAGGACACAGCTGACCCCCTGACAGAGAAATGTAGCCCATGCCACACCTGCCACGCCCATATGGAAGCTCTTTACAAACAGAATGTCCACCGCAATATTTGCCAGGGAGGAAGCTGCCAGAAAATAAAAAGGCGTGCCGGAATCTCCCATCGCGGAAAAAATTCCGGTTGCAATGTTATAGAAAAACACAAACGGCAGCCCCCATACATAAATGTCCAGATATAACCGGGAATCCGAAAACACTTCCTCCGGCGTCTTTATGAAATACAGCAGCGGGTCACATCCCACAATCCCCGTAATCATCAGAATACCGCAGAGAACGGCGCTGAAAATACATGTGGTGGTCACCGCGGTCTTCAATTCCGCATATTTTTTCGCGCCGAACAGCTGGGAAACGATCACGGAACATCCCATGTTGCAGCCAAACGCAAACGCAATAAAAATCAGGGTGATCTCATAGCTGTTTCCCACTGCCGCCAGCGCATTTTCACCGATAAATTTTCCGGCCACCAGACTGTCCGCAATATTGTAAAGCTGTTGAAAGATCACGCTGCCAAACAGTGGCAGACAGAACCTCCATAATACCCTCTCCGGTTTTCCCTCCGTCAAATCCTTATTCATAAGCCCATATCCTTCCCTCTCCTGATTTACATCTCTCCAAGACTGTATTATAATACCATTGATACCATACAACAAATATATATTATATATCGGGGATATATCAAAAAATTATGGATATTAACTTTGAATATTATAAGATTTTCTATTATGTGGCAAAATATCAGAATCTCACCAGGGCCGCCGCTGCGCTGGGAAGCAGCCAGCCAAATGTGACCCGGGCCATGAAGCTGCTGGAATCACAGCTGAACTGCAGGCTGTTCCTGCGGGAAGCCCGGGGCATACGCCTGACGGAGGAAGGTGAGACACTCTGTTCCCATGTGGAAATCGCGTACAGGCATCTGCTCCTCGCCCAGGAGGAGATCGGCAGATCGGATTCCCCCCAGCGGGGCACGGCTGTGGTAGGTGCAACGGAGACGGCGCTTCATCTCTTCCTGCTGGATGCGCTTCGGGATTTTAGGCTGGAATACCCTGCCGTAAAAATCCAGATTCACAACCATACAACGCCTGAGATATTGAAATCCCTGGTCAGCGGCAGACTGGATTTTGCGGTGGTCACCGGCCCTCTGGAAACGGATGAAACGTTTTTTCAGGAAAAATTGTTTGATTTTCAGGAAATACTGGCCGGCGGAACCCAGTATCAGGATTTATGCGAAACACCCGCAAACCTGAAAGACCTGAAGAAATACCCCTGGGTGGGACTGGGCCGGGGAACCGCCACCTATGAACTGTACCGGAATTTTTTTATGGAAAATAAGTCGGATATGGAACTTGACATGGAAGTTGCCACATCCGACCTTATGCTGCCCCTGATAGAAGCCAATCTGGGAATCGGTTTTGTCCCCGGACAGCTGGCCATGCCGTTCTTACAGGAAAAGAGGCTGGTGCAAATCCCCCTCAGCTGCCCTGTCCCGCAGCGTTCCATTCAGATGGTCTCGGACAAGGGACGGGGGAAAAGCCCCGCCTCAAATCTGCTCTATGAATTTATTGCCTCTGCCTCCTCCATCCACAGCCGCACACTGGCGTCGGAAGGCATTCTCAGGTCTCCCCTGGGGGATAATGCCACGCTTCCCACCTTGGGCCCATCCGGCAGGCAGGACCGTTTAAACTGCTGCGCGAAAAATCTTCTGTAAAATACTTTCAGCCACTTTAAAATCGTTTCGTCCCCGTACCGTCCGGCAAAGGCCAGCTTTGCCACACGGTACACCTTTGCCGGCGGATAACCGCACCGGAGCATATAATACAGGAAGAAGTCATGAAGCTCATAAGGCCCCACCAGGTCTTCCGTCTTCTGGGAAATCTTCCCGTCCACCGGGGGAAGAAGTTCCGGGCTCACCGGCGTATCCAGCACATCTTCCAGCACTCCGGCCAGTTCCCTGTCCCCGCAGGTATCCCCGTAATATTTTACCAGATGCCGTACCAGCGTCTTGGGCACGCCCCCGTTGACCCCGTACATGGACATATGGTCGCCATTGTAAGTGGCCCAGCCCAGCGCCAGCTCCGACATGTCCCCTGTGCCGATGACAAGCCCGTTGCTCTGGTTTGCCACATCCATGAGCACCTGGGTTCTCTCCCTGGCCTGCCCGTTTTCATATGTCACATCATGTTTTTCCCTGTCCTGGCCGATATCACGGAAATGAACCTCCACCGCCTCCCTGATATCCACCTCTTCCAGAGTGACTCCCAGAGTTTCGGCCAGCCTGCAGGCATTTTCATAGGTTCTGTCCGTGGTACCGAAGCAGGGCATGGTCACTGCCCTGATTCCCTTTCTGGAAAGGCCCAGCAGGTCAAAGGTACGCACCGTGACCAGCAGCGCCAGGGTGGAATCCAGTCCTCCCGACACCCCGATGACAGCCGAGGAGAGGCCCGTATGCTCAAATCTTTTCTTCAGGCCATAGGACTGTATGGACAGGATTTCCTGGCATCTCTCCTCCCTCCCGGCCGCATCCTCCGGCACAAAAGGCAGACGCCCGAAAGTCCTGTCCAGTCTGGTCTCCTCCACTTTCAGCCGGAACGGAATTTTCACATAAGCCTCCCGGGGTTCCCGGCCGAAAGTCCCCATGCGTCTCCTGTCAGAAAGAATTTTCTCCACATCCAGGTCGCCGTATATGGTCTGGCAGGTAAATTTCTTTACCTGAGCCAGCAGAATGCCGTTTTCCGCGATCAGATTATGCCCTCCGAACACCACATCCTGGGTGGATTCCCCTTCTCCTGCGGAGGTGTACACATAGCCGCAGATCAGCCTTGCGCTGGCAGATTTCACCAGCAGTTCCCTGTAAGCATCCTTGCCGATGGTCTCGTTGGAAGCCGAGAGATTCACCAGAACCGTGGCTCCTTTCAGGGCATGGCCGGTTCCCGGAGAATCCGCCACCCACAAATCCTCACACACTTCACATCCTACCGTCAGTCCATGTACGTTTTCACAGCAAAAGAGAATGTTCGTTCCAAAGGGAACCTGCTTTTCCCCGAAAGGAACCAGAAAGGGCTCCCTGTTGCCTGGGGTAAAATGCCGTCCCTCATAAAATTCCCCGTAGGAAGGAATATTGGCCTTGGGTATCAGTCCCAGAACTTCCCCGTCCTGAACCGCCGCCGCCACATTGTAAAGCCTGCCGTCATATTCCATGGGAAGCCCCACAAAGACCAGGGCATCCCTGCCCCTGGTATATTCCGCAATCTCCTGCAGCCGCGCCGAGGCCGCTTTCAGCAGAATCTCCTGCAGAAACAACTCCCCGCAGGTATAGCCCGTGAGACAAAGCTCCGGAAAGACAATGATCTTTGCCCCTGCCGCGCAGGCCTCCTCCAGTTTCCCGCAGATTTCCTTCCGGTTATGGACAGGGTCTGCCACCCTGATTTTCGGCGTCACAGCCGCCACTTTGATAAATCCCTGATTCATGCCGCTCCTTTTCCCGTCCGGCCTTCACCGGGCATCCTGTCCCCGGGCTGACGCCGCACGCTGTCCCATGCTCCGCGCGCGGGTTCCCAGTGCTCCTTCCCATGCCCTTCCGGCAGGCTGCAGTCTGTCATCCCGCCTTGTGGTAAAGCTTCTTTAACTCCTCCACACTGAATTGGTAATGCCGGTTGCAGAACTGACAGTTTACCTCTATTTCCCGGCCTTCCTCTATCATATCCTTCATCTCTTCTTTTCCAAGGCTCACCAGAACCTTCTCGATTCTCTTTCTGTCGCAGTTGCAGGAAAAGGCTGTGGGCATGGTTTCCAGTATCTCCGGCTCCAGCCCCTCCAGAAGCAGCTCCAGCATCCGTTCCGGCGTATTTCCCGCATCCAGCAGGGCCGTGACAGAAGTAATCCGGGCCAGATTCTGCTCCAGCCTGGCCACTGCCGCCTCCTCCGCAAAGGGCATCAGCTGGAGAATAAAGCCTCCCGCCTGCCGCACGGTATTGTCCCTCTCCATAAGGACACCCAGCCCCACCGAGGAAGGCACCTGCTCCGATGTGGCGAAATAATAGGTCAGATCCTCCGCAATTTCACTGGTCTGCAGTAAAGTCTGCCCCACATAGGGTTCTTTTAAACCCATATCCCTGATCACGCGCAGCGTCCCACGGCCCACGGCTCCTGCCACATCCAGCTTTCCCTTCTGGTTTGCCGGAAGTATCACATCCGGCACATTGGCATATCCTTTTACGCTGCCTTTGGAATCGGCTGTCACCAGGATGCCCCCAATGGGACCGTCCCCCTTTACCTGAAGCGTCAGTACATCCTCTTCCCCCTTCAGCATACTTCCCATCATGGCTCCGGCGGCAAGGAGCCGTCCCAGTGCCGCCGTAACCACAGGGCTGGTATCATGGGCCTGCCTTGCCGCCTCCGTCACGCCCTTTGTAGTGCAGGCAAACGCCCGTATCTGCGCCCCTGCCGCCGCGGCGCGTACAATGTAATCCCTCATGCTCTTCCCTCTTTCTTGTCCTGCTCCCTGGCCACAATGTAAATCCGCTGGCTTTTGTCCGTGACAGCCTGCCCCGTGTCCGCGTCCGTGATTTCCAGCACCGCCAGACCGGCCTGCTCCGCCAGCCGTTTCATCTGCTCCGCGGAATACCCTCTCTGCAGATGGGTTTCCGTATATTTTCGGAATGTCTCGTCTTCCTGCCTGACAAACAGCGTCAGGTCATATTCGTTGATGCCCTCCTCCGGGTCGTAAATATTTTCCCAGATAAAACTGCAGTCCTCCCGGTTTTCCGCAATGGTGGCATCCCCGATCACCTCATGATATTTATAATCGGTGTTAAAATCAAAAATAAAAACGCCCCCGGGGAAAAGATAATTGTTCACCAGGGAAAAAACAGCCGCCAGCTCCTCTTCCTCCAGAATATAATTCAGGGAATCACACACACAGTAAACGGTTCCCACCGTGCCGTACAGTTCCAGTTCCCGCATGTCCTGCTGCAGATAAAGGATTTCCGAGCCGCTTTGCTCCTTTTTCTCCATGGCGATGTTCAACATGGCGTCCGACACGTCCACCCCCACCAGGTCATACCCCTTCTGATACATCATCTCTGTCAGGGTTCCCGTGCCGCAGCCCAGGTCCACCACCAGGTTCCGCTCGGCATCCAGCAGCCCTTCCGCATCACGTTCCGGTTTTGACACCCCGTATTTTCGTATCAGGGCATCCAGTCTCTCCCCCCACTCCGTGTACGGAATATTGTCCATAAACTTGTCGTAAACCCGCGCAAAATCCCGATAAGCTTCCATCTCGGCTGCCTCCGTATCCCATTCCCGGCAGGTTTCCCGCCGGGGCATTCCTTCCATTCGCCCTTTTTCCTGCCGAAAGCCGGATTCCCGGGCGTGTCTGCCGCCCTCTTTCTTCCCCGGACCGGCGTGTCTGCGTCAGCGTCCCTGCGCCTGTCCGGTCATCACCGTCACCGCATCCAGGGCCTCCCCGTGCCAGCAATGTCCGCCTTCACGGATATCATGCCGCAGAAAATCTTCTTTTCCGTACAGACCATATGCTTTCCGGATCACTTCCAGCTGTTCATACACATTCTCCAGTCCCCTGGGGCCGTTGAGATGGTCGTCCCGGCAGGACTGGACCAGAAGCGGCCTGGGTGCGATCAGGGAGGCGATATCCCCCATGTCAAAATGCTCCCACAGATGCGGCACATAATTGCAGCTGCAGTTGCCGTTTAAGATCAGAAGGGAATCCTTGTAACCGTACAGATATCCGCTGATCACCGCCTGCCGGATTCTGTCATCCAGGGCCGCCGCCCACAGCGTCTGCATGCCGCCGCCGGAAAAACCCAGACAGCCCAGCGTCTCCAGCCGCCATTCTCCCCTCTCCTCAATATAATCCACAAGGCGCATCACGTCATGGGTGCACATTCCCGCCACAGTCAGCCCCAGTGGCTCCGCCATATGCGCCAGCTGGTAACAGCTGCCTGACAAAAAGGCCTCTTCCGTGTCCTTCTGCAAATCCTCTTCCCTGCGCTCGCCGAAGCCCCGGCAGTCCGGGCACAACGCCACGTATCCCCTTCTGGCAAGCTGCATTCCGTAATCATAGTGAAAACGTTCTATGGCCTCCCGCACCACGGGAATCTCCGTGCAGCCCGCCACACTGTACTTTCCGGCTCCCATATGGCCCGGCAGGGCGATAAAACAGTCCTGCTTTTCTTCCTGTTTTTTCTCCGGTATCAGAATATACACCGGCATATAGACTTCCGGCTCCACCTGCAGCAGCACCTTCTCCCGCAGAATTCCTTCCGCAGCCTCCACCCGCTCCAGCACTTTGGGCTCCAGAGGACATTTCTCCATGTTCTCCAGGCCCAGCAGTTTCCCAAGAGTCTTCCTGGCCTGCTTTCCCCACTGCTCAAATTCCTCCGCCGACGCCCCGGTAAACGCATCCTTCCGCGCCAGACGGTCATACTTTGCCAGCATCCCCTTCCGGCTGCCGTAATATTGCCCCGGCCTGATCACTCTTTCCATGCCTGCTCTCCTTATTTCACACTTTGTACACCCATACCCATGAAACTTATTTTCCATGAAAATCATACCATATCCGGCCCGGGACTGCAATGGCTGATTCTCGCAGTCCCACGTCCCCGTCATCTCTATGCGGATCCGGACAGCCGCAAAAAGGGACTGATATCAGTCCCATATCAGCCCCTTTACACCTTACTCTGTCTTATTGTGATACTTTGGTAGCCAGGAAATCCGTCATCATCTGATTGGTCTCCTGCAGACCGTTAGCCTCCAGTTCGGCTATCATGGCATCCCAGTTTGCGTCAAAGGAAGACTCCGGCTCCGTGACACATTTTACCAGGCTGGGGAACGCGATCTCATCCAGGATGCTCACATTGTTGCTCAGTTCCTGGGGAATCGCATAAGCCCACAGCGGGGAATACGGCGGCGTCTCAAACTCGCCGGGCTGAGGGAAGATATCAGTCAGCATCTCCACGCCCCATGCTTCACAGGCGGCCTTCTGTTCCTCATTGTACTCCGCGATAACCGACTGTTTGCTGGTGGGCGTCATATAATCGCCATTGTCGTCCAGGACACCGTCACCGTAAATAGGGAATCCCACATAGTTTCCGATTCCGGTATTCTTGCCATAGTCGGGATCGCTCTGGGCCTTGGCAATCTCTTCCGGTGTGCGGTAACGCTTTCCATTGTCATCCAGGAAATAATGCTCGCCCTCAATACCCCATCTGTAGAGCACCGCTCCCTCATCGGAACACAGATAATCCAGGAACTGGATTGCACGTACCGGGTCCTCGCAGCTCTTGGTGATGGCAAGTCCGTATCCTACCTGCAGACCCTGATACATCAATGTGGGAGCTTTCTTGCCGGCGTCCATAACTACGGGAAGTGCACAATAGGTCTTGTCAAGCTTGCCCTCTGCCCTCAGTGTTGCCTCTGCCTGGCCGTAATGCCAGTTGGCATCCGTGATGGCAACCACGCGGCCGCTGGCCAGCTTTGCAATATAATCGTCATCTGTCTGGGTAGCAAAGTTGGGATCCAGAATGCCCTCATCATACATGCGGCTCAGCCATCTGAAATATTCCTTTTCGTCATTGCTGGTGTGCTTGTAAGTACAATTGTAATTCTCATCGATCAGCCACTGTCCGTTGTCCGGCGCCGCATCCGCAATGAATCCTGCGGGGTTTCCCAGCGTGATCATCCAGTGCCAGTCGGAAGCGCTCATGGAGATACCTATGGTATCCAGGCCATCGTCCGTTTTCGGATGTGCTTCCAGATAACTCTTGATCATGGCCTCATATTCTTCCAGGGTCTTCGGATACTTGTAATCATTTTCTTTTAACACCGCATACTGAATCTGGCAGGTTCCGCCGGTGCTGAATATCTGACCCCTGACACCTGCGTAGGACAGCTGGTAAATGCCTTCGTCCCCTGAGCCCCATTTAAGCTTATCAAACTCATCACCGTACATTTTCTTGATGTTGGGACCATACTGTTCAATCAGGTCTGTCATATCAATCAGTGCCCCTGCCTCATACAGGTTCGTCACGGCCGCCTTGGAATAAATCATATCCGGATATTCGTCATTGGCGATCATCAGGGCCACGTCCTCGCTGGCGTCTCCGGTGCTGGATACCGGATAAGTGATCTCCAGGGTCACGCCGGTAGCCTCCGTGAGGGCGGCGCCTACCGCTGTCTCACTCCAGTTGCCGTTCTTGCCGTCAGCATTGTAGTACTCAAACGTGATGGGTGTCAGGTCTTTTTCTCCACCGTCTGCCTGTTCTCCGCCTGCATCACTTTCATCCCCGCCGGCGCTGTCCTCCTGGCCGGCCTCGCTGTCTGCCTGGGAATTGCCATTCCCTGACGTCTCCTCCGCATCACCGCAGCCGGTGAGCATGCCCGTCAGCATTGCGCCCGCCATCAGCAGAGCCAGAATCTTTTTCATCTTCATACTTTTAAATCCTCCTTTATTGAAATGTGATTATAAAATCCGTTCTGCTTCCCGGAACTTTGGAATCAGTCCTTCACGGAGCCCACTGTCATGCCTCCCACAAAATACTTCTGGACAAAGGGATACACCACGATTATGGGAACCGTTGCAACCACCGTCACCGCCATGCGGATGGCCATGGGCGTCACGGCCTGGGTGGCATTGGTGGTAGTATGGGTATCCAGCTGCATGGTAGCCTGGGACATGATTTCATACAGTTTATACTGCAGCGTGGGAAGCTTTTTTGCATACAGATAGGTGTCCATAAAGGAGTTCCACTGTCCCACCGCATAATACAAGGCAATGGTAGCCAGAACCGGCGTACACAGCGGCATCACCACCCTGTACCAGATCTGGAAGTCGTTGGCGCCGTCCAGCTGTGCCGCCTCCTGCAGGGCAGACGGCAGACCGTCTATAAAGGAACGGACCAGAATCATATTATAGACCCAGATCAGACCCGGGATAATGTACACCAGGAAGTTGTTGCCCAGGTGCAGGGTGCGGACAATCAGCAGGTACTCGGGAATCATGCCGCCGCCCACATACATGGTGACCACAAACAGCAGGGTAAAGAATTTGTGGAACACAAAATCCCTGCGGCTCAAAGTGTAGGCCAGCATGGAGGTACAGATCACACCCACCACCGTACCGGTGACAGTCTTTGCTATGGACAGGAACAAGGGCTGCAGGATTCCGCCCTCCTCAAACACATATTTATAGTTTGCCAGGGTAAATTTCCGCGGAAAGATAAAGTTAATGTTCTTTAAAGTGTCCGTGGCATCGTTCAGTGAAATTGCCAGCACATTCAGAAACGGATACAGCGTAATCACCAGGATGATGACAAACATCGCCACCAGAAAATAGTCAAACCAGGTTTTATGTAAGTTTTTCATCTCTCCACCTCGCTTTATATCAACTTGTCTTCGCCCACCAGGCTGGCAATTTTATTGGCGATCAGAAGAAGCGTCACGCCCACCGCCGACTGGAACACACCCAGGGCCGTACCAAGTCCGTAATCGCTGCTCTTAATACCTCTCATATAAGAGAACCAGGAAAGTACCATGGTGTGATCCTGCACCAGCGCATTGCTCAGAAGCATCTGCCGCTCCATGCCTACGTTCAGCGCACCGCCGATACTCATGATCAGGAGGACAATGATGGTGGGCCGGATACCCGGCAGTGTGATATGCCAGACTTTCTGGAAACGGTTCGCCCCGTCTATCTGGGCCGCCTCATACAGTCCCGGGTCAATGCCTGCCATGGAAGATAAGTATATGATGGCGCTCCATCCCATCTCTTTCCAGCACTCTATGACCACAATAACCAGCCAGATCAGGGGAGAGTTGGTACTCATCAGATGCAGGTTCGTCCCTACCAGGGAGTCCACGACTCCGCCATCGTTAAAAATGTTTTTTGCAATACTTGCTATGATAACCCATGACACAAAGTGGGGCAGATAGGAAATGGTCTGGGTAATTTTCTTGAATCGCAAGAATACTAGTTCATTCAGCAGCACCGCAAACGCGATGGCCACCAAAGTGCCGATGGCAATCTGGAGAATGCTGATTCCCAATGTATTGATCATGGTCTGTTGGAATAATCTGTCCTCGAATGCTTTGATAAAGTTCTGAAAGCCCGCAAACGGCCGCTCCCAGATAGGCAGGGCGAAGGTAGCCGGCTTCACCTCCTGAAATGCCATGGTCCATCCCCACAGCGGGATATACTTGAAAATAATAAGCCAGATCACAAACGGAAGAGACATCATCAGCAGATATCTCTGCTTCCACAACAGACCCGGACTGATCTGCTGCTTTTTCTTGGTTTCTTTTGGGCCTTTGCCAGCCATACCATTACCTCCTCATTTTCTTTTTGCACTTTTTTCGTGCGTATAAGTCATTATATCAGCAACTCAAACGTTTTACAGTTGTTTTACTTAACTATTTTGGCTGTCATTTTTTAACCTAAAATATGCTTTGGCTGACATTGTGTATTTTCCATCTTTCTCTTTATTACCGCTGTTTGATATAATAGTAAAATACTAAATCGAAAGAGGAATGGCACCCAATGGACCACGAGTATGTTTATGAATATCTCCGCATGGAATCCCCCAGGGAAAAATATCTGCATACACACCTCAGGCATAATGCCCCCCCGGGCAACTCCACGGATCTTTTTACCCTTCTCACCAAACTGCCCGTAGATTACGACTCCCGCCATGTGCCGCTGCTCACCTGGAACCATGCCCTGACCGTCATGCGGGATACATACGGCACAGTCCCGGGAATGGAGCATAATATCATTCTGTTAAAACAGCCCCGGATGGAAATCCCGGAGCATTCCCATACCTATTTTGAACTGATCTATACCTTGTCCGGCAGCAGTGTCCACCTGATCAACCAGAATCCGGAAACCTTTTCCGAAGGGGATTTCTGCATCCTTCCCCCTGCCGCCAGACATCAGCAGAACTGCTGCCCGGAAGGGCTTGCCGTCAAAATACTGGTGCGTCCGTCGGCTTTCACGGATATCTGTACCGGGCTGCTGAAGTGCCAGGATCTGCTGAGCCACTTTCTCCTGGACAGCATCTACAATGAAAACAGCGAACAGTATCTTCTCTTCCGCACCGGGCAGAACAATGAGATTCGCGTTTTGGTCTTCGATATGTTTCAGGAAATGTTTACCGCCGATGTCTATACGGACCGCATTATCACGGGGATGCTGATGACCCTGCTGGTAAAGTTATCCAGGAACTGGCAGGCCGCCGTGGAATCGGCCATGATAAAAAATATGGACCATGAAATCCTGACCTTTCTCCAGGAAAACTATTCCACCATCACTTTGGAAGAACTGGCCAGACACCTGCACTATACGGTTCCCTACTGCTCCAGATACATCAAAAAACTCTTTGGCTGTACTTTTTCCCAGCTGCTGCACCAGATCCGCTTTCAGAAGGCAGATCTGTTCCTGAAAAATTCCAGTCTGACCATAAACCAGATCAGCAAGATGCTGGGATATGAAAATCCGGAAAATTTTATGCGGGCTTTCAAAAAGATTCATCAGATGACCCCTTCCCAGTACAGGGAACTTTATCATGAAAAATAGAAAATTCCATATGCGCCCCTGCCCATAGTAAAACGCCCGTGCAGCCTCACCGCCGCACGAGCGTTTATTTTTCAGAACATATTTCCTATGCCTCCGCGGAAGCCTTCATAGCCCGGAACTTCTCTTCCAGGGATTCCGCCAGCACCAGGCGGGCCTCCCTGATTTCCATGCCTCCCTGGCCGAAGAAAAACTTCAGGAATGTGGTGTTGTGGAAAGAAGGATTCAGCCTGATTTCCTCACATCTCCACTCCCTGTCCTCTCCCGTAAGGGAAATGGTCTTCAGAATCTGCTTGTCCTGGGACAATGTGAGGGGTACCTGGGCCAGGCTCCCCTGCCCTGTCACTCTGCAGGTCAGGGAAAGCTGATAGAAACCACGCTCCTTCACATTCAGTTCAAAGGTGATGCAGCTTCCCTTTTCCGTGGGAATCCGCCCTACCGGAAGACAGCACCCTGTATCCCCCACCGAAATCCGCTCCAGTTCCCCGAAGGATTCCTGCTCCTGGGCGGCAACGGCAGCCAGCTGTCTGTCCAGCTCGCTTTCCCTGCCCTCCAGCCGCTGATAGGCAGGCGTCCGCAGCAGATACCGGCAAATGTTCGCCGCGCTGCGCAGATACTCGGCCCTGGTGACGGTTTCCTTCTCCAGGCTCTCCATGGAATTGTCATTCTGGGAGTTTGCGGCGGCATCTGCCGTCACCATGAACAGGTCATTCTGGGCCCGCACCATGGCTGCCACATTTTCCACTTTGCCGGTACTTCCCTCGTCATTGGCCCTGGCCCACCAGTCTGTCATCACAATGCCATCATACTTCCACTGTCCCCGCAGAATGGTGGTCAGCATATCGTAATTGCCCGCGGACCAGAATCCGTTTACAGGATTGTAAGAGGTCATAATGGAGTAGGCCCCGCCCTCCTTCACCGCAATTTCAAAACATTTCAGATACAGTTCCCGCAATGCCCGTTCCGACACGGCCGCATCCACGGCATTGCGGCAGAATTCCTGGCTGTTGCAGGCAAAATGCTTCACGGTGCCCGTGACCTGGTAACGCCCCATGGCCCGAAGCTGTGCCGCCGCCATTTTCCCGGTCACAAGGGGATCCTCGCTGAAATACTCGAAGTTCCGGCCGTTCAGGGGATTCCTGTGCAGATTGATGCCCGGTCCCAGCAGGGTGTCCACCTGATTGACACGCAGCTCCAGTCCTTCCCACTCAAAAAGCTCTTCCGACAAAGCTTCGTTGAAAGTGGCGGCAAGACATGCGCCGTTGGGCATGGCAAAAGCGA
>OFHN01000232.1_pt1 | contig 54542 bp, 55 predicted proteins | sample 1521321 | NCBI WGS metagenome assembly OFHN01 (sample SAMEA3504130, study PRJEB24116) | mouse gut metagenome | biome: mouse gut; feature: mouse-associated habitat; material: faeces | place: Denmark | collected 2011
GTGCAGACTATATTGGCGGATATGACCCTCATGGCTCCACCCTGAATGCCAGACTGGTAGCATCCGTGGAAGGACTGGCTGGTCTGGAAGCCATTGGTCATCAATATTCTCATCAATTTGAACTGACACTGGATGATGAGACCGTGCAAAACATCGGCGCCTTCTATACACAGGAAATGCTGGAGGATTGGGCAACTTACGATTCGTCCGGCCCTGCCCAGATAAAAAAAGCCATGGAAACCCGTGAAGCGATGGGTGTACTGTACGGAATGGACGGTATCCCTCTGGAGGCAATTACGCAGGAGCGGTATTTGCTTTCCGGCAGCTATGATGCAGAAAAATTTGCCAGCGGCGACTATGTGTTGGCTGTCGGTCCTGCCATAGATTCCACAGATCCGGAGAGAGGGGCCGCATTGCCTGTCCCTGCCGTCGGAAGCAGTATTGCGCTTGAAAATCGTACCTATACGGTAATGGCGATTGTATATCCGCTGCAGGCTGTGGAGGAAGGCGCTTATGAAGGCGGTGTACAGAATCGGCACTGCATGAACTTTATTATTCCTGCTGCGGTATTCCGGCAGCAGTGGCCGGAGAATACGCTGCGGAGACTGTTCTTCAATGTGGATGATGAACATATTCCCGCAGCACAGGAGATGCTGGATGCGTATACCGGGACCAATGACACCAGCCTGCCTGTGACATCCCGCAAAACCATGACACAGCAGTATGAGGCAGAAACACGGGCAGCGGCAGTCATGGGAAATACCATCAGCGTGATCATTGCCCTGGTGGGTGTGCTTAACTTCATCAATTCCATGGTCACGGCCATTGTTTCCCGCAAAAAAGAGTTTGCCATGATTCAGTCCGTGGGCATGACCAAGCGCCAGCTGCGGAAGATGCTGATTTGTGAGGGGCTGGATTACGCAGCGATCACGCTGATGGTTTCTTATCTTGTCAGCGCTCTGGCTGTTGGAACCGGTGTCCGTGCCATGGCAGCCAATGAGTTCAGCACGTTCCATTTTACGCTGATGCCGCTGCTGATCTGTACCCCTGTCCTCCTGGCTTTTGCGGTGCTTATCCCATTCTTCTGTTTCAAGAACTTGGAAAAGCAGAGCATTGTTGAGCGATTGAGAACAGAATAAATAGAAAGATAGTCATTTTTGTTGCGCCGGTTTCCCATTGCGGGGAGCCGGCGCTTTTTGCTGTCAATTTCATGGGAAAGATCCCGAAGTATGTGGCGGCCGGTTCCCGCTTCCTTTGGATTCATGGGTCAATGTTTTCCTGGTAATTTAAAACAGTAGAAATCGACATGATACCGAAACAGAAAGACACTGTTTCGGCTTCTGATTCCATGTGCGCTGATGCGTACTAAATCATGGTATAATGTTGACACAGAAGGGCATTGTGTCAACTATTGATTCCATGTGCGCTGATGCGCACAAAATTATGGTATAATAAAATCTTCCGTTTCCTATATAATAAGTGAAAAAGCAAGGCACAATCGCAATGCACCGGAAAAACCGTGGGTGACCGGCAGAAATATGTTGTCATGCAGGAGAGATCATATGCTTAACATTCCCCGGATTTTGCGGTATAATGTAACTGACCAAAGGCCCGCGGAGGCAATGGAGACTGTGCAGACCGGGCGGGGCCAGTGTGGAAAAATCAGATGGAGGTATAAAAATGCTGAAAGCAGGAACAAAAGCGCCGGATATTACATTGCCGGACCAGAATGGAAAGATGCATTCCCTGTCAGATTACAGGGGAAAGAAAGTGATACTCTATTTCTATCCCAAGGACAGCACTCCCGGCTGTACAAAACAGGCATGTGGTTTCGGGGAGCGGTATCCGCAGTTTCTGGAGAAGGGGGCGGTGGTTCTTGGCGTGAGCCGGGATTCCGTTGCATCCCATAAAAAGTTTGAAGAAAAGTACGGTCTGCCGTTTACGCTGCTGTCGGACAAGGAACTTACGGCCATCAAGGCATATGATGTCTGGAAGGAAAAGATGAATTACGGCAAAGTGTCCATGGGGGTTGTAAGGACAACTTATCTGATTGATGAGGAAGGAATCATTGTGAAATCCATGGACCAGGTGAAGGCGGCGGAGAATCCCCGGGAAATGCTGGAAATGCTGGATGAATGGAAGTAAGGCAGCCACCGGGCAATGCTGCCGGAAATTCTTCCGGAGGGCAGGGAAGTGAAAACAGCGGCGGGGACATGCCCGCGGCGCGGAATATCATAAGGAGATGGCCATATGAATATAGATGAATATATTGCCGCACAGAGGGAGGATATACAGGAGATCCTGAGCCGGGTGAGGGACGTAATCAGAGAGACCCTGCCGGATGCCCGGGAGAAAATGTCCTGGCAGATGCCCACATTCTGGAAGGGCAGGAACCTGATACACTTTGCCGCACACAAAAATCATCTGGGGATTTATCCGGGACCGGAGGCGGTGGAGCATTTTGCACCGGGACTGAAGGAGGCCGGGTACCGGTACAGCAAGGGGGCGATACAGTTTCCCTACGGGAATGTGCCGTTTGACCTGATAAGAGAGATTGCGGAGTACTGCGGCAAAATGTCCGGTACAGAATGCTGAAAGGGAATTTTTGAACCATGGTAATCGGGATGAACAGGAAAAGGAGGCAGGTTGATGGGCAAATATAAAAGGTTGGTGCTGACAGTGATACTGGCAGCGGTTTTCATGAGCGGATGCGGGGAAAAGGGACCGGCAGAAAGTACACCCGTTCAAAGCGGGCAGGAGAACCCGGACACATCTTCCCAGGAGGAAGAGGCAGTTCCGGTGGTTTTTGAAGCAATGGATCTGGAGGGAAATGAGGTAAGTTCCGATGTGTTTTCGGAGACAAAGCTGACCATGATCAATGTGTGGGGAACTTTCTGCGGTCCCTGCCTGCGGGAGATGCCGGATCTGGGCGAACTGGCAGGAGAATATGAGCCGGAAGAATTCCGTCTGATAGGTATCATCAGCGATGTGCAGGAAGGGGATACGGAGGAGAAAATATCCCTGGCAGAAAGCCTGATTGAGGAGACGGGGGCTGATTTTACCCATCTGCTTCTGAATGAATCGCTGTATCTTGGACTTCTGACAGGCGTGTCAGGTGTACCGACTACTTTTTTTGTGGATGAGAACGGGATTGTGGTGTATGTGGTGCAGGGAGCCAAGGATAAAGAGATGTGGCAGAAAATAATCAATGGGCTTCTGGAAGAGCTGTGAGAGACAATCCGGTCTTGCGGGCAGGGAAAGAAAAGGTTATAATAAAAGAAAACCCTGATTTACAAAAAGAAAGAGAGGATATGCGAAATGGATGTAAAAGAACAAGTTATGAAAGCGGTGGAGAAAATCAGCAAGGATAAGGAGCTTCAGGAGCAGTTCCGGAAGGAGCCGGTGAAGGCCCTGGAAGGAATTCTGGGAGTGGATCTGCCGGAGGAGATGATCGGGAATATTGTGGATGGCGTGAAGGCCAAACTGACGGCAGACAAGGTATCCGATTCCGTGGACGCCCTGAAAGGCTTTTTCAAAAAATAGAAAAACGGACGGCAGGAGAGACATAGAGATATCAGAGAGAGGAAAATGCGATGGAGTGGATTTTGAATTTGGATGCGGACATCCTGCTGTTTTTGCAGGACACGGTCAGGACACCGTTTCTCAACCCGATTATCTCAGGTCTTACGGCACTTGGAAACAGCGGCCTGATATGGGTTGTGGCAACACTGGCGCTGGCTTTTTTTCCGAAAACCAGAAAAATCGGCCTTACAGGTCTGCTGGCATTGTTGATTTCGCTGCTGGTCAATAATGTGATTCTGAAAAATCTGGTGGCCAGGATCCGGCCCTATGAGGTGGTGGAAGGACTGGTCTCGGTGATCGGGAAGCAGTGGGATTATTCGTTCCCTTCGGGGCACACAGGATCTTCTTTTGCGGCGGCATGGGTTTTCTTCCGGAAGCTGCCGAAAAAATTCGGAATTCCGGCGCTGGTTCTGGCAGCGCTGATCGGGCTGTCACGTCTATATCTGGGAGTACATTATCCCACGGATGTGCTGTTCGGTGTCATAAGCGGTATAGGAAGCGGCTGCGTGGCATCCATGATTGCGGACAGGGTGAAAAGCGGCAGCAGATGAGCAAAAACCCCCACATTCGTGTAAAGAGATATGTTATCCTGCACGAAAGCCTGGGGGTTTCCTGCCAGCTGCAGGGAAGAAAAAAGGAGGGCGGAGCATTGGACATTCAGGAAATTTTGGCGCAGGTGGACGCATTTTATGCGGAAAATAAGGGAGAAGAGGCAGAAGGACTGATGTGCCGTGCCATTGGGCAGGCGGTCAGGGAGGAGAATGACGAATGTGTGCTGCAGCTTCTGAATGAACTGCTGGGCTATTACAGGGAGACAAGCCAGAAAGAAAAAGTGTTCCAGATTGCGGAACAGGCTATTGCCCAGGCAAAGCGAATGGGACTGGAGGGCAGTATTCCCTATGCCACCACGGTTCTCAATGTGGCCACTGCGTACCGGGCTTGCGGCAGGCTGCAGGAATCCCTGGAATATTATGGGCAGGTACAGGAGATTTATGACAGACTGCTGGAGCCGGACAGTATGTTTATGGCCGGACTGAAAAACAATGTCAGTCTCCTGTACCAGGAGATGGGAAATTTCCCGGAGGCGAAGGCAAGGCAGCTGGAAGCCCTGAAGATTGCGGAAAAGCAGAATGCGGCCTATGAGACGGGCGTCACATACGCCAATCTGGCAAATACCTGCATGGAGCTGGGAGAGCGGCAGGAGGCGCGTTCTTATGCGGAAAAGGCGGTGGAGGTTTTTCGGAAAGAGCAGATTCTGGACAGCCATTACGCCGCGGCCCTGTCCACGCTGGGAGCCTGCAGTTATCATGAAGCAGAATATGAAAAAGCCAGGTCCTATTATGTGAAGGCACGGGATACCGTGGAAAAATATCTGGGGAAAAATGCATATTATGAGAGGCTGCAGGAAAATGTGACGGCATGCGAGAGGGCCCTGGACAGACAGCAGGACGGGAAAGAAAGCCCCGGGGAAAGAGGGGAAGCCTCCCCGGGTGAGGCGGTGTCCCGGGCACAGGGGAAGGATGCCCCAAAACCGGAAGAAGGAGATGTCATGACGCCGGAGAAAAAAACAGGGGATGACAAGGGACTTGTCCTGTCCAGGGAATATTATGAACAGTACGGAAAAAAGATGATAGAGGAACAGTTTCCCGAATATGCCGGAAAAATCGCAGTGGGGCTGGCAGGCAGGGGATCCGACTGCTATGGTTATGATGATGCGGTTTCCAGGGACCATGACTGGGGGCCGGGTTTCTGCATGTGGATTACGGATGAAACTTTCCAGGAGATCGGACAGGCGCTGCAGAATGCCTATAACAGCCTGCCTCTGGAATACAAAGGCTATAAGCGGGGGATCCGCAGAAGTATCCGGAACCGGCGGGGTGTCATCCGGATACCGGATTTTCTGGAGGATCTGGCTGGCACGGATGTGTATGAACTGATAGACTGGCGGCATGTGAATGACGTGTCCCTGTCTGCCATAGTCAATGGAGAAATTTTCCGGGACGACGAGGGCATTCTCACCGCATTCCGGGAAAAACTGAAAAAAGGATATCCCCAGGAGATCCGTTATCTGAAGATGGCAGAAGGAGCGGCAAAATATGCCCAGGCAGTCCAGTATAATTATCCCAGAATGCTTGGCAGGGGGGATGATGTCACTGCCCGGATGATGGTCTGGGATGGCATAAAGGAGGCCATGAGACTACAGCATTATATAGAAAACAGATACCCGGTCCATGATAAGTGGCTTCTGCACAGCATGGAACAGTCGGAGGAAGGCAGGGAAGTGGCCGGCTATCTGAAGAAGCTTGCGGACAGTGTGCAGGCCGGCGGTGTCTGTGGCGACGGGGCGGCGCCTGCGGGGGAAGCACAGAAAAATGCCGGTGCCGGAGAGGACAAGGCCCCGGATCTGACCCTGCAGTGTGCGGACGGGCTGGCCGGTTATTTTGTGGCGGAACTGTATGCCGAAGGGGCCATCAGCGACAAGGACTGCTATCTGGATGCCCACAGCGCGGAAATGGTGTTCAAGGCTTCCCTGATGGCGAAGGAAGACAGGGAGCTGGCAGAGGAGATTGCCAGGCTGGAATTTGAAGCCTTTGACAAGGTGAAAAATGAAGGGGGCAGGGCGGTGTGCCAGAATGACTGGTCCACATTTTCCATTATGCGCAAAAGCCAGTATCTGACCTGGAACCGGACGATGCTGATACAGTATTTTTATGATTTTTACAGGGAATTCCATGATGGCCGCAATCTGATAGAAGAAAAATATGGCCGTATGATGGAAAGCACGGCGCCGGAAAAATACGAAGAGATCAAAGATCATTTTCCGGAACTGAGTCCGGAAAAGAAGGCCATCATCGAACAGATTACCGCGCTGCAGGTAAACTGGATGGAAGAATTCTGTGCCCAATATCCGGTGCTTGGGGGGAACGCCAGAAATATCCATACGTATGAGGACACTGCCTATGACACCTCTTATGAGACTTATCTGCGGGGGGAACTGGGAACTTATTCTGACAAAATGCTGGAAATGTACGGCAGATATGTGGTGGAATACGCCCGTCTGGGCAGGAATCCGGCCTATGATATTATGAAAAACAGTGTAAAAATGTACGGCTATAAGAGCGTGGAGGAGGCTGAGAAAAAGATTGGGGAATATGAAGCCGCAGGAAACTGACGGCAGGAAGTGCATGGCAGGGCTGGTGAAATGTGGCTGGCAGGCCGGAGGATAAGCGGTGCGGAAACTGCACACTCTTATAATGCGAAAGGAGGGTGTGCAGTTATGGATTTTAACGGAGTCGGCGGCTATGGCGGCGCCTATGACGGGACGCTTACGGATCTGCCCATCGGTTTCGGGATGTCCCTGGCCATGAATACGGCGGCCATGAACGGGTATGCCGGACTGACGGAGAGCCAGAAGGAAGAAGTGATCATGCGATGCAAGGCTGCCAGAAGCAGGAAACAAATGCAGGAAATTGTGGATTCCCTGGCGCCGGGCACGGATATTCAGGAAATTTTTGAAGAAGAAAAAGATGCTTTCCGGTAAGGGGCAGATGAAAGATTGAAAATTGAAAATTTTCAATCCCAAGTTTGTGTCTGCGCGGCATCCACAAACTTGACATGCGCAAAAGGCCGCGCAGAAATGGGGTTAATTATGTTAAAAAGACGGCGGATCAATACCATCCGCCGTCTATTGTTATGATCTGGCCGGTCATATAAGCCGGGGCCAGGGCGGTCTGGAAGATCAGCGCGGCCGCTTCCCGGGGACTGCCAAGTCTGTCGGCAGGGATTTCCTCCCGCAGTGACGCCATGTCCTCCGGGGACAGATGCCGGTTCATGGCCGTGTCGATGACACCGCAGGCTATGGCATTGACCTGGATGTTGCTGGGAGCCAGTTCCTTGGCCAGCGCTTTGGTGAAGGCGTTCATGCCGCCCTTTGAGGCGGAATAGGCCACTTCCATGGAAGCTCCCTGGGCGCCCCAGACAGAGGATACATTGATGATTCTCCCCGCATGGCGCTCAAGCATCAGGGGAATGGCGGCCCGGCAGGTATAGAAGCAGGAATCCAGATTGACGGCGAAAACCTCATGCCATTCCCGGGCAGTCATCCGGGAGAGAAGGCCAAAATACGCCATACCCGCATTGTTGACCAGCACATCCAGATGTGTGATGTCTGAGAACAGCCGGGCTACGTCAGATTCTTTTCCCATATCTGCCTGGACGGGCAGGCAGGAGATGGCGCAGCTGCCGCGCAGTGAGTCGGCCAGGTTTTCCAGTTCTTCCATGGAATCCCTGCAGGTAAGTATCAGGTCATAACCGTTTTCCGCAAATATTTCTGCCGTGGCCCTGCCGATTCCCCGGGATGCGCCGGTGATCAGGGCCAGTTTCTTTTCGTTCGTCATGGATTTTCCTCAGTTTTCTCTGACAGTGACGCCGTACCCGGGGGAGGGGTACGGCTTTTGCTGCCGGAATATACGCTTTTTGCGTATTATACAGACGGTACAGCGTCAGTTTCCGGCCGTTTCCGATTTCAGATAGCTGCCCACGGCTGCCGCGGCATTGGCGCCGTCCGCCACAGCCGTGACAATCTGGCGGATGGGCTTTTTACGCACATCCCCTGCCGCAAAGAGTCCGGGCAGGCTGGTGGCACAGTCTTCCCCTGCCAGCACATAACCGCCTTCGTCGCAGTCTGCCAGGGAGCGGACCAGTTCCGTGCCGGGACGGATGCCCACAGCCACAAACAATCCGGCCAGGGACAGTGTATCCGTGCTGCCGGTTTTCAGGTTTTTCACACGGATGCCTTCGGTTTTTTCTTCTCCCAGAATCTCTTCCACCACATGGCTGTATAAAATTTCCACATTGGGAAGTTTTTTCAGTTCCTGCTGTAAGATCATGGCGCCCCGCAATTCGTCCCGTCTGTGGATCAGATACACCTTTTCGCAGAGACGGGCCAGATAGATGGCGTCTTCCAGTGCCACATCCCCTCCGCCTGCCACAGCCACGGTTTTTCCCCGGAAGAAGGCGCCGTCGCAGGTGGCACAGTAGGATACGCCTTTTCCGGTGAGCCTTTCTTCCCCGGGCACTGCAAGGGTGGCATGGACGGCGCCGGTGGCCAGAATGACAGCCCGGGCTTCCAGGTCTCCCTGGTTTGTGTGTACCAGTTTGCTGCTGCCCCTGTCTTCCATGGAAAGAGCGGATACTTCTCGGAATTCCACTCCCAGCCTGTCTGCGTGTTCCCGGAACTTCAGTCCCATGTCGAAACCGTTGATGCCGGGCAGTCCCAGGTAATTGTCCACTTCATAAGTGTTCAGCACTTGTCCCCCGCTCATGGGATTTTTTTCCAGAACCACTAAATTCAGGTGGGCCCGCTTCCCGTAAACCGCTGCCGAGAGTCCTGCCGGGCCGGAACCGATGATAATCAAATCGTACATTTCTGCCTCCTGTCTGCATTTTTGTAAGAATCATTTCCTGTGGCGTGTCCGCCCATATTCAGTGTAACCGTTTTGCAGGGAAAAAACAAGTAAGATTATAGTTGCTTTTTTGGCGGGCTCTCTGTAAGATAACTTGTAGAGCGGGTTTGAAAATACATTCCCGCCTTCTGTACGCCCCGTTTTGCGGTATATTTGGCCCCGGGGCATTTTGATTGGAGGATACTATGTATTTCTATCATTATTATGATAAAAGGACAGGCCCGTTCCGCAGTCTGTCCGATTTGTCCCTGGAGGACGCGAAGGCCGTTCTCGAAGTCATCAAACGTGAAAAACCAAAATCCCAGAGCGCCAGGCGTGACCCTTTGTATGTGGAACACAGACGGCGCTGCGAAGGGATCCTGAGGGCTGCTTTTGCCGAAAAAGGCGGAAAGATGCAGCGCATGGCACCCCATTATCTGGTGGTGGAGCATAGTCCGTGGCTGAGTACCTGGTATGAGGAGGGGGCTTTCGTGAGAATTCCCGCAGAGGAATTTGACAAGAGCACGATTTCTTTTACTTACGGCGATTCCATGCCGGCGTTCAGTCCGCTTGTAAACGATGGAAAGGAGTATCGTCAGAGACTGTATACTTATGAAGAGATTCTGCAGGTCATTGGGAAATACGGACTGCCGCAGGACTGGAATGATGACGGGCGTTTGGGGCCGGAGCGGTATATTGAAGTCCAGGTGTGGAGCGATGAGGTGATCGGCAGGTATTTGTAACGGAATGTCAGGAAAGTATGAAAAAATAAATTATAGTATTCGAAATATAGTTTTCTTTGAAAAAACCGGGTTCTTTTTTCCGATCCGGAGCCGCGCAAGGGCGCCGGGAGGACCATTGTGGGAAGGGACGCAGAGTTTCTTTAGAATTATGAATAAAAACGAAAGAATTTTGTAAGAAAAATTTGTAAAGTTTTCACATTTATTTTGGGCTTTTTCCTGAAAACCGCATAAAATAGGCATTTTAGAGGTTTCAACAAATTTCGCCCATGGGTTGACAAAATTAAGAATCGGTGCTATATTTATTAACAGATGTAATAAGTCTGTAATAAGTTATAGATAAAAATGTAATGTTTTCTGACAATTAGTGAACGAATATACATACTTTCAGACAAGGGAGAGGAGATAACAATGGTTCGGAATAAAAAGAGAATGACGGTTTGTGCGCTGACGGCGGCCCTGGCTTTTTCGAGTCTGGGACTGACTGCGGAGGCAGCCGCTTCTTCTGTTCTGCCCGGCGGCGGTGTAAGTCTTGCACTGGCCAATGCCAACAAGCTTGAAGAGGTTACTACCAATATAGAGACATCGATGCCCATTGAATCCATTATCGAATGGTTTCAGGTGGAGGATGAGGAACCCACGGAGGAAGATCTGTTCCGCAATCTGGTGATTGCCCAGGTGACCAACTATGTGAACGTGAGAAGCATTCCCAGTGAAGAGGGCGAGATATTAGGAAAGTTGTATAATAATTCCGTAGGAACCTTTATCTCCGAGGAGAACGGCTGGTACCAGATCAGCTCCGGTTCCGTTACCGGATATGTGAAGGGCGAGTTCTGTGTCACCGGTGAGGCGGCCGTGGAGATCGCCAAGAAGGTAGGAAAGCGTATTGCAACCGTCACCACCCAGACATTGTTTGTAAGATCCGAACCCAGCACGGAATGTTCCATTATAGGCATGGTGCCGGAAGCCGATGACCTGATTGTCCTGGAAGAGGGAGAAGGCTGGGCCAAGGTAGACGTGGAGGAAGGTGTGGGCTGGGTGTCCACCGAATATGTATCCCTTCACAGTGAATTTGTACAAGCAGAGTCCAAGGAAGAGGAAGAGAGACGTCTGGCGAAGGAAGCAGCAGAGCGCGAGAAGGCAAACGCGGCAGCCAAGAAGTCTTCCAAGGGCAGCGGTTCCCAGAGTTCCGGGTCTTACAGTGTAAGCGGCGGCAGCGAAATGGGAGCGGCAGTGGCAGCGTATGGTCTGCAGTTTGTGGGTAATCCTTATGTATACGGCGGTACCAGCCTGACAGACGGCGCCGACTGTTCCGGATTTGTCATGAGTGTGTATGCGAACTTTGGTGTGAGCCTGCCTCATTCTTCCGCGGCAGACCGTTCCCAGGGTTACGGTGTGGACGGACTGGAGAATGCACAGCCCGGTGACCTGATCTGCTACTCCGGTCATGTGGGAATCTACATAGGAAACGGACAGATCGTACATGCGTCCAATGAGAGAACTGGTATTATTGTGTCCAACGCAAGTTATAGAAGCATTCTGGCAATCAGGAGAATTTTCTAAGCGGAATATTGAAACGAAAATAGCGAAGAGAATGAAAAACGCCGTATCATGGGAGTCCATGGTACGGCGTTTTGGCTGTGGGGATCCCTCCCGCGGGAAGGCCAGAGCGTGTTTGAAAATTCATTGACTCCATCTGCCGCGGTAACCGCGTCCCCACATTTGCGGTATCTTTGGCTCAAATTTAGGTTATATAGCCCATTATGCACCCTTCATTTGCCCCAAATCTCCCACAAATTGTGATGCACATCTGGCAGAAAGCAATTTTCAAACACGCTCTGGGGAAACGGTAAAAGGGCTGCCGGCAGGCGGGACCGGGGAGAGCCGGAGGGGGATAAGCGGTCATTGTGCAAAATGCCTAATTTTTCCAGGGAAAACGATATTCCGTAAAATATAGGACAAAAAAAGACAGCAGTTATCCACAGCCCTGAAGTCCCAAAAGAGCATAAATTCCACTTATGCACGGAATTATACACATTATCCACAGTAAAAAGGACTTTTCACACATAACAAAGAAACAAAAAATGCAAACGGATGTTTTGTAAAATACTTCTAAAAAACAAGCTTTTTTTATGAAAATATGAACTTATTGTAGACAAATGTAAGACAAAGAGGAGGGAAATCCTCAGTTAAGTTGTTGCAAAAACAGGGGAAGACATGCTATAATGATCATACCATAAATACCCGGGTCAGCCCGGTGTATTTCACCCAGACGGCAGGAAATTCAGCCCGGAGAGTTGCGGAGGCATATTTGCCGGCAGCGGAATCGGTTTCCGGGAGACGGCCTGACGCGTGGGAATATATAACGGAAAGGGATGATGATATGAAATTTATTATCGTAGGCAGAAATTTAGAGGTAACACCCGGACTAAGGTCAGCCGTAGAGGATAAAATCGGCAAGCTGGAAAAATATTTTAATCCTGACACGGAAGTGCATGTGACCTTGAGCGTGGAGAAGGATCGCCAGAAAATAGAGGTGACCATTCCGGTAAAAGGAAATATCATCCGCTCCGAGCAAGTCAGCAACGATATGTATGTCTCCATTGATCTGGTGGAGGAGATTATTGAAAGACAGCTGAAGAAATACAAGACCAAGATTGTGGCAAAGCGTCATGCGTCGGATGATTTTAGCCGGATGTATGTGGAAAACGACTATATGGATGACGAGGAAGTAAAGATCGTCCGCACCAAGAAGTTTGACATTAAGCCCATGTATCCGGAAGATGCCTGTATCCAGATGGAACTGCTGGGACATAATTTCTTTGTGTTTATCAATGCGGAGACGGATCAGGTGAACGTGGTGTACAAGAGAAAGGGAGATACCTACGGACTGATCGAACCTGAAGTATAATATTGGAAGGACGAAAAGGCAGTTTTACCTGCCTGGAAGGCCGCCGTACGTTAAAGGTGCGGTGGCTTTTTTATGTGCAGCAGCGTACACAAGGTGTGACTCCTCGCACCTGGAATTATGCCACAAAAGCGGCGTGCGGGCCGCGCATTTTTCTTCACTGGGAAAAATATCATATGACAACACGGTGGAATGACCCCTTTGGATTTTTCATATATATTCATAATGAAAAGAAATCTGGAGCGGGAGATGGAAAAAAAAGATGGGTTTTTGCGTATTGACTGGCTGAAGAAGGGGATTATGGCAGAATGCGTGCTGGTGGTGGTACTGGCGGCGATAGCCCTGGGAAAGGCAGGGGAATCCGCAGCCAGGGACAGTGCCAGCAGCCATGTTCTTTCCATAGAGAATGATTACATAAAATGGGTGGATTTTACCGTATCTTATGAAGCGCTGTGTAAAGCTTATGAGTGGGATGTGGAGACCCATGGAACGGAACATGAAGTTGACTGGGTGGAGCTTCTGGCATACACGGCGGCGAAAACCGGCGGAGAATTCGGAAAGGATGCCCTGAAGACAATGGAAAAGGCCGCGGAAAAACTTTCGGAAGGCGAAATCACCATGGAAGAACTGGCGGGGGATTTAAAATATTATGGGTATTATAGGGAGGCCTATGACGCGGCCATTGGCGGTCTGGTAGGAGAGTACTGGGAAGAAACCCCGGATGCAGGAGGAAATCCTTCAGAAGAAAACCGGGGAGAGACGGTGGATGGAGGAAGCGCTCCGTCTGAGGAGAACCGGGAAATAGAGCAGATACGGGAGGGGACAGAGACTGCCGGAAAACAAAAGGGAATAGGCCGGACAGAAACAGACAGTATTTCGGCAGGAGACGCACAGGCAGGAAATCCGGATATCGGGGAAAGAGATGGATGCATCAAAAAATATGGACTGAAGGGATACTTTCCTCTGGCCCGGGGCTTTGATTACACACATTACGATGATTTCGGCGCCGGAAGGAGCTATGGGTACAAAAGGAAGCATCTGGGACATGATATGATGGGCCTGGTGGGAACACCCATTATAGCGGTGGAATCCGGTGTGGTAGAGGCTCTTGGCTGGAACCAGTACGGCGGCTGGCGCATTGGCATCCGGAGTTTTGATGGGAAGAGATATTATTACTATGCGCATCTGCGGCAGAACTATCCCTATGCGGAAGGCCTGGAGGAGGGCAGTGTGGTGACGGCCGGGGATGTGATTGGGTATATGGGGCATACCGGCTACAGCACTACGGAGAATGTGAATAATATCAAGGTCGTGCATCTGCACTGGGGGCTGCAGCTGATTTTTGATGAGTCGCAGAAGGAAGGAAACAACGAGATCTGGATTGATGTGTATCCACTGACCAGGTTCCTGGCCAAGCATACCCAGGCGGCGGTGAAAGTGGAGGGGACCAAGGAGTGGAGGAGGACGAATCAGATTATGGACCCGGCGGTGGAGGCGTATGAGGCGGGGAATTCAGAAAAGTCGAAAACACCGGCGAGAGAGGATTTTTTAGAGAATAACCATATAGTAGGAAATGAACCGGAGCAATAGTCAGGGCTGGTTATATGATTTGTGGAACTGTTAAATCTATCGACAGTTCCACAAACAAAATCTGGGCAAGTCAAGAAAGGCAGGAGCGATTTTGCCCTTATATGCCGGGAACAAAAGGTTTTAAAAGATATGCGTGTTTATTGCAGCGCTTTTTCCAATGTGTTATACTGAATGGGAGCAAATCTTATCCTTTTTTGCATCTACAAAAAGATGATTGACAAATCCTTGGTCAAGCTGTTATAAGGATTGTCCTTTGAGGTTTCAGCCTGCTCTGCTTTTTGACAGGTATGGGAAGTTTCTGGCGGAACTGTTTGGAACAGATAGTATCTTTGCCGGAAATAACGGCATAGGTTATCTCAATCGCTATTATATGTATGGAAATAACTATACATGTATTTTTACCGTGGCAGTGGGGAATATTCCAACCAAAGAAGACACGTAGAATCTTTTGGATGATTGCGTAATATAGAATACCTACAATCGCTATTTTGCCCGGAAAAAGATGTTTAAAATCATTCAGATTGCATGTGGAATGAAGTTCTCCAACTGGATTTTATCCTTACAATTTTATATTCACAAAGTTGGAGGAAGGCCATACAAAACGAATTTAAGATGAGAACGGAAGTATATATAGTAGATTAACCTTTTGGAGAGAGACCGGGCAACACGTTTCTCTTTTAAGGTATGGTGGGTGTATCAAATAATGTGTAGATTTGAGGGAAGGAGAGAAGCATATATGTCAGAAAAAAGACTGAATAATACAATATTCTTAATGTATTTAGTGACGACGAATTATTGTAGAGAGCATAATATTTCTGCAGATGATTTTCTGAAGCTGGATAAAAAATATGAAATATTGAATTACGTTGCAGAATGCCCTGATATATTTGACAGCCTGACAGGCAGTGAAATGGTGAGGGAGGTGGAACAATATGTGGCGCAGCCTTAGGACGATCTTATACCATGGAACAGCATCGGAAATACAGCAAGTGGATGTAAAGCTTGGGCGGGAAAGGAAAGATTTTGGAAAAGGCTTCTATATCGCAGTCTCAAAAGGCCAGGCAATTGGTATGATGCTTTAGAGTGGCTTGATTTTGTTTCAATGTGCAGAGAAAAAGGAGGCATGCCCCATGCCTATGATATGGTAGTTGGTCCTACCGCAGATGATGACACCGCATTTTGTCTGAAAGCATACTGGGATGGTCTATATGGTAAGGTTGGTACAGATGCCGCTAAGGGGGTATTGCTTAATAAACTGGAAACAGAGAATCTTGGAATACAATATTATATAGGAAAACAGGAAGTGGCTGATCGGTTTATAGTAAATATAAAAACAATTGAGTGGAGATCAATCGATGGATGTGAGCAGAATCGAAACGACAACGGGCATGTGTGTTGTGGCATTAACAAAGAATTTGATGAAAAAACAGAATATAGATTATGAGTCAGCTTACAAAAAACTGTTGACTTTGGAGCTTTACAAACTTTTGCTGGATTCAGAAACAAGGCTTTTTCTGGAAACCAATGAATATTTGTGTGAGGCATGTGATAAGGAGCTGGAAAAAGGGACAGACGCTTTGTATGAGTTTATTAACAGCTAAGTGTTGACAATGACATAATATTTTTAATGATTAAAAAAGCGCTGTAACAGAGTTCAAAAACAGATTGATAATGGCGTGTCTGAAAATAGCGTACATGAAAATTTATGAAGACGCAGGATAAAGTAGATTTGGGAGAACTATGGACAAAGGCAAAATATCAATTTGGATGAGATATTGAAACACTCGGATTTGGTGAAAATTATAGGAAAAGTGAAGTTTTATTCTGTGAAATATTTCCGATATAAAAAGCAGACGAAAAGGGAAAAGAAGAACATATATGCCACAAATCTTAAAAAAATCAGGATTTGTGGCATTGGATTACAGATGATCCGGAACTCTTGCGTTATGTATCCCATTGGAGATATATCCGGTAGTAAGTCAGGGATTTTGGACATTATAGGCTTATTTTTATGATATGTTAAACGTAATGAATCAAGAGGGAACTATTGTATTTAAACTTGGTTAGAGGAATCCTATGGAGTGGTCCACGGAATTGTGGCATAGGGAAGGAGACAGAACAGAATGAAAAGATATATTTTCAGAGCGATCATAGCGGCGATGACAGGTATTTTTCTTTTGCTATCTTTTGTTTCATGTGGCAAGGCTGGTTATCAGTATAACAACCTGATTTCTGAGGAGGACATGACGGAGCTTTCGGAAATAATGGTTTCTGCCGGGATACCAGATTTGGATGCAGGGGCGGTATTGGAATATGTCAATATTCATTCCAACAGCGATTTTGCGAAAGAATCTTTAGCGGGTGGCTGGCAGCAGACTGCAAAAAGTTATCAGAAGATTTATGATTATACGGACGCCCTCACTAAATATACGAAGCGGGGATTTGAAGATATAAATTGTCGGCAGGCGGCTTTTATAGTGTACCACAGTTTCTTTCAGGCACAGGAATCGGATAAACTCATGGAGCAGAAAGAAAGCCGGGAGCTTCCGGAATATTTAAAGGGGGAAGCCTATAAATACGAAATCCTATTTGGGCCTATTCAGATGGATGGGACCGTGGAGAACACCGTTTTGAATGCGTGGCGAAGCAATGGTGCGGTGTTTGGGGAAGGCTCGGCGCATTTGGTCTCTCTCTGGGGTGTTAATGACGGAATGGTGGCTAACTACCATGCGGGCCTTATGTTTGAGGCGGAAGAGGGAGTCCTGTTCTTTGAGAAAACAGATCCCATATTGCCGTTCCAGCTCAGCCATTTTACTTCCATGGATGAAATCAAATCATATCTTTTAGGGCGTGAGGGTGTCCCGGATCAGAATGCGGTTTTTATAGACGACAGGCCTTTTTAGGGCAGATATTGGAAGCTCTTCCTTTATTTATTGTAAATGAATATACTTCGCTTCAGAGTAGCATTGTGGCAGCGGCGGGATATCTTTTTGGATATTCACTCTTTGCGCCGAAGGCTTTCCGTAATAGGCACTGTCCCCGCCATTCATAATGGTTCAGGTTTGAGGGACAAGCATGATGGGAAATGAAAAGGGTCTGTATTGCGTTTGCATCTTCTTGCTGGAGAATGCTGAGGGAAATAGGAAAATTCCTGCGCGGTATCAGGACAAGTATCAGAATGGTGCTTATGACTTTGTTTTAGTATTTTGCGACACAGACCAGAAACCATATGAACAGTATGCGGATATCAATGAATTTCATGGAGTTGAAAATGTAGCAGATAGAATAATGATGTTTGGAAATCCGTGTACGATGCAGATTATCAATGAAGCAGAACACTCTGAAAGAGTGTTGATGCCGACAACAGAGAATTTCTAAGAAAAGGATGGATTATTGGAAAAGCAGTTGGAAACTTTGAAGATTTTGGAATTACAGATATCATTTCTGCATATGATAAAATGTAATTGCATTTTGCGCAGTTATAAGGTAAGATGTAGTTAGAAAAGCTGTGAATCAGCGGTGGGTTGACACCTAAAATCTGATATGTTTTCCGAACGAAGGTGTCGGAGGTTGGCAGGCAACGGAAAAACCTGTTATTTTCCGGACATAGGTGCCGGAGGTTGGCAGACAACAGAAAAATCAACCATGGAAAGGGAATGTTCGGTGCCGCGGCATTGACATTCCCTTTTCAGAATATTGAAATTGGTGAAAAGGATACTGGAATGGACAAAAGAAGGGCAATTCAGATTATGGCGAAGTCTGCCGGATTATATCACTTAAATCTTGAGGATCAAAAGATTCTTTTCCTTTATGGTGTAGCATCAGAGGTCAGAAAACAGTTGAATTCAGAAGGAAATAGGCTAATGGCTATCAAAAGCTATGAGGTTGCTTTTCATCGATATAATTTCCTGCACTTGACAGGTGTTAAAGCGAATAACACAAGAGTAGATTCTGCGATTCATTTTTATGAAAAATGTCTGGCTAACCGTTTGACAGAAAATGATTTTGATTTTGCAAAAGATGGCTCAACAGTTCAAAAGCTTGATGTACTGGAAAATATGATGGGGATGAAACGTAATGCAATGATGATAGGGGATTTTACGGGCCGTGGGCCTAAATTGTTTACTGAAAAGGCAGCAGGAAACATATGCGGCTGTATTGGTTTTGTAAAAGACCGAAATACGGGGCTGAATGTGCCTAATACTTTATTGAAAAAGGATATTCGAGATGTAGTTGCAAATCCGGTACAAAAGATTTATGCTGTGTTTTCAAAAATGTATATGGATGAAAAATACTCTGTAGCAGAGAAAATGGATAAAAGTTTTCGGGGGACGAAAATACTTTTTTCGGAAGAAATTGAGAAGCTGTTGGAGAGAGAAAATCAGGATATGGAATCGGATTGAACAGATAAGAGAGGTACAAAGCAAGATAAAACATGTGGGGGATTCATGAAATACGCAGTTGACAGATACGGAGTGGATTTAGAAAAGGAAGTTAGCGCAGATATATTTTATAATAAATATATTGCCCAGAGAGACAGCAGATTCTTTTGTCCGGAATGTGGTGAGAGGGTATTTTGGAGTTCAAGAGGCGGTCAAGACTGCTGGACCCGCTGAATGCTTTGGGAGCGGAATATAAGATTACTGGTGACGGGACACAGCATTTTGTGGAGTTTCAGGATAAGAAGTGCAGGATTGTTTCCTATCCGGCAATGTGGAGTGATGACAGCAGTTTGCTGCCAATGGGAGCAATTGCTATTGCGGATAAACTTTTGAAGTATGCGCTGCCCAAGGCGGATGAGATTATCCGGGCGAAATTGTGTTAGGGGAAAGGCACTGCAGGATCACCATCGCACTGCAGGAAAGATCCATATGCTTTTCAATGGCATGGACTGTTTCCAATGGGTGGGGTGTGCGGAGGAGAGTCTGGAGGCGTAGTAATAAATAATAAAATAAAGAGTGGCATATGGATATGCCAGATGTTTCAAAGCAGATAAAAAAGACGCTGGATCAGGAAAGGAATATATAAAGGCTGAAGCTTTAATGACTACAACATAGGCTGCAAAAGCGTTTAGAAAACTCAAACATAAGGCAGGGCAATAGTCAGGAGAAATCAAGATAGTAGTAAGCGAGGAGAGAATACTTATGTTGTACTGTGGGTATTCTCTTTGCAATTATAGTGTTAAAACAGCAAGTTATATGGAAACTGAACGGGGAAATGAATGAAAATCCATTGCGAAGCGGTAAGTTTCATAGTATGATAATAGAGGATGAGTATATCTGGAACAGAAGAGAAGCAGTGCCAGGCAAGTCTGTAACAAGGAAATATATGATTAAAGTTATGTGTAATTATGGAGAATTTTGATAGAGGAGACATTATATGGAAAAGTCAATTCTTGAAATATATAATAGTATTAGTGTACAAGAATATAGAACAGACATGGGGTTTAGGGCATTGGTAGAAGGCGTACATGATAATTTGTTTGTGATTCCGGAATATCGGCGAAAGTATCGGTGGAGTAAAGCTCAAGTTGAAGATTTAGCAACATCTTTGATCAGGCAATTTCCTATACCGCCGATATACACATATCGAAATGATAATGGGCAGCTGGAAATTTTGGACGGGCAGCAGAGAGTAATGAGCTTGTATTTTTATTATATAGGAAAAATTTTAAGAATGAGAAGATGAGTGTATTTGATTATCAGGAGATAGATGTGGATACTGCGGGCAACTTTGTGGCGGTACTTGAAAAGAAGTATGAAATTGTACCATCAGATTTTTATATGCAGATTGGCAAGGATAAGTGTGATATCAGTTATAAGAATCTGCCGGTGGAGTCACGGAGAAAGGTGGATTACTTAAGTATTTCTGTAGTGGAAATAAAGATTTCCGACTTGGAGAAGAAAGATGAGATATTGCATAAAATCTTTACAAATCTGAATAATGGGGGGAAACGACTGTCTGATCAGGAATTAAGGAATGGAATAAAAAGAGTATAAAATTGAGGGATATAAGTACTCAGCCAAGGAGATGATCGATGATTTTGCAAAGGAATCCTTTTCTTTACTTGAGACAGAAATAGCAAAATATGTAGATAGTATAGAAGGCTTTATTCTCCGCTTAAATATATCGAGGAAGTATTTTCAGAAGAAAACGTTAATAGAGGGGTTATATAAGGTTTATGAGAAGAGAAATATTCAATGTATGGTAACCGATGAAATCTGTGAAGAGATACTCGAAAGACGATCTTTTAAGAATTCTACTGCAGGTGGGACAATATCATTATCAAATATGAATAAAAGGTGGAAGGTCATATATGACATATTGTCAAAATACCATCAATGAAATGGTCAGTATCATTTTGACAAAGAAGCTGCCCTATGAGAATACAATTATTATTGGAAATAACTCCAGTGGCAAGTCAGAGCTTTTAAAGAGACTTTTGCTAAAGTCAGCTTCATCATATAACAAAGAACTGATTATGAATGTTTGTGTAAGGAATGTGATAAAGAACTGGAAAAGATGGGGCACAGCATCACTTTCCGGAGTAGAAAATTTCCTATGGGCAAACATCTGCTGAGAATCAGGAACAAAAGTGTTAAACTTGTTCTGATGAAGAAGTTATCATAAAATTAAAAGCAAGACCAGAAGAAAGAATATGCGGAAGGGATGAATTTATTACAAGGCAAATTCGATATAATAATTGCCTTAAGAAGAACGCCCTTAACTGACGGAGGTGACATATGTACGATAAAATGGGAATAAAAGAGGAAAACATGGATTTCCAAAACTATTTTACGATATGGAACAAACTAAATACAGTGCAGCAGAACCGGATTCTGGGCAGTGTGATTACACGGAAAGTCAGTAAGGGAACCGTTATCCACAATGGCGGCATGGACTGTGCGGGTCTGCTTTTGGTCAAAACCGGTCAGCTTCGGGCATATATACTGTCCGATGAGGGCAGGGAGATTACCATTTACCGCTTGTTTGATATGGATATGTGCCTGTTTTCGGCATCCTGCATGATTCGGTCCATTCAGTTTGAAATCATCATTGAAGCGGAGAAGGATACTGTTCTCTGGGTCATTCCGCCGGAAACGTATAAAAGTATCATGGAAGAATCCGCACCTTTGGCGAATTATACCAATGAACTGATGGCTTCCCGTTTTTCGGATGTCATGTGGCTTATGGAACAGATTATGTGGAAGAGTCTGGACAGGCGGATTGCTTCGTTTCTGCTGGAGGAAGTTTCCATCGAAGGAACCGATACACTGAAAACTACCCACGAATCCATTGCAAACCACCTGGGTTCCCACCGGGAAGTGATCACCCGCATGCTCCGTTATTTCCAGAACGAAGGAATGGTGAAACTGTCCCGTGGTAAAATAGAGATTACCGATGTCCCAAAACTGCAAAAGTTGTGTGAGGAATAAACAATGTCTGCCCATGGGTATCCGGGCAGGCATTGTTTTTGGAAGGCCGCGTTTTGGCGTCCGTTTTTTCCGGGCCGGTGTTGACGCAAGGTTCTGGCTTACTGGTCCATACCGCAGGCCGACGCCTTTTCGATCAGGCACCGGTCGTTGGTGACGGCATCATAAAACCGGAATCCACCGGAGAAATTATAGGTTTCGTAGCCGTTTCCCTCCAGAATACGGCTGGCAATATAGCTGCGCAGACCACTCTGGCAAACCACATAGACGGGTTTTCCCTTTTCCAGCTCATCCAGGCGCTCCCGCAGCTCATCCACGGGAATATTCCGGAAGCCGTCCATGTGTCCCTGGCTGTATTCCCCCGGGGTCCGTGTGTCCAGAAGGGTGACAGTGCCATCCCGGGGCAGTTTGTCCGCGTCTGCGAGATGCCACTGCCGGAGAATTCCCCTGGAAATATTGTCGATCATAAAACCGGCCATGTTCACGGGATCTTTGGCAGAGGAATAAGGGGGCGCATAGGCCAGATCCAGGTCTTTCAGCTGCGTGGCCTTTAAGCCGGCGTGGATGGCGGTGGCAAGGACATCAATGCGTTTGTCAACACCCTCGTAACCAACGATCTGGGCGCCCAGCAGGCGATAGGTCTCTTTTTCAAAAACCACTTTCATGGTCATGACCCTGCCGCCGGGATAGTAGCCTGCATGGCTCATGGGTGACAGGACGACGGTATCCGCATTCAGTCCGGCTTTCACGGCATGGGTCTCATTGATGCCGGTGGCTGCGGCAGTCATACCAAAGACCTTGATCACGCTGCTTCCCTGGGAGCCTGCGTAACGGCTGTCTCCCCCGCAGATGTTGTCCGCGATGATGCGGCCCTGTTTGTTGGCGGGGCCCGCCAGGGAGATCAGTGCGTCTTCGCCGGTGACACAGTGCTTTACCTGTACGGCGTCTCCCGCGGCATAAATGTCAGGGATGGAGGTCTCCATACGGTCATTGACCACAATGCTGCCCCTGATGCCCAGTTCCAGCCCGGCTTCCTTTGCCAGGGTCGTATCCGGTGTGACGCCGATGGCGAGAATGACCATATCCGCGTGGAGAGGTTCCCGGTCTTTCAGCAGGACATCCACCCCATGGTCTTTTTCCGCAAAGCCGTCCACGGTATGGCCAAGGACCAGCCTGACGCCATGTCTGCGCATTTCGCCGTGGATAAAGGAAGCCATATCCGCATCAAAGGGATTCATCAGCTGCTTTGGCCTCTGTACAATGGTCACATCCATACCCAGTTCCCGCAGGTTTTCTGCCAGTTCCAGTCCGATAAATCCACCGCCGGCCAGCACGGCAGACAGGGGATGGTTCTTGCTGATATATTCTTTCATGCGGAAGGTGTCTTCCACGGTACGCAGGGTGAAAACTTTGTCGATGCCCACACCGGGAAGTCTGGGCCGGGTGGGCGTGGCGCCGGGAGAGAGAATCAGCTTGTCATAGCTTTCCTCAAACATGGTCCCGTTTTCCAGATTTGTGACGGAAACGGTTTTTCTGTCAGGATGAATGGCTGTGACCTCGTGGCGCACCTTCATGCTTATTCGGAAGCGTGCCTGGAAGCTCTCCGGAGTCTGGAGTGTCAGCTCTTCCGGGTCGGTGATCACATCCCCGATATAATAGGGCAGGCCGCAGTTGGCATAGGATATATAGCCGGAACGCTCAAATACCACGATCCGGGCCTGCTCATCCAGTCTTCTGATGCGGGCTGCGGCTGTTGCGCCGCCTGCCACACCGCCTACAATCACTACTTTCATATTACTTTTCCACCTTTCCGGAGTAAGCGGCAATGCCGCCGATATTGTTTACGCTGGTATATCCCATGTGCTGCAGGGCACTGACTGCCTGACGGCTCCTGGCGCCGGAGTGGCAGTAGACGAACAGCGCCGTGTCTTTTTCCTTTGCCACGGATGTCACCTGGCCAATGGCCTGCAGCGGAACATTTTTGCTGCCCGGGATATGACCTTCCCGGTACTCCTGGGGAGTGCGCACATCCAGAAGGACAGCGCCCGGAGTGTTGTGGTAATCCGCCACTCCCTGATTGATGTCAGCCGGTCTGAAAAAATCGAAGAATCCCATATTTTACTCCATTTCTGCACAGCTTTTTGTACATGACAGAGTCCGTGGATGCTGTGCGGACACAAACTCCGGATGGAAAATGCTTCATTTTCAATGGTACACCTCTTTGTGTGATTTGGCGCATCTGCCCATCAAAATGAACCCGTTGATGCCAGAACGTATGTCTGACACGGTCCCCTGACCATAGGACTGAGGTCTGGCATGGAAAGTTTACTTTCACACTTACTCGTCCAGCATTGACAGAATTGCGTTCTTGGGTCTTGCGCCCATGGTCTGTCTGACGATTTTTCCATTCTTCATGACCACCAGGGTGGGAATGCTCATGACACCGAACTTGCCTGCCAGTTCCGGCTGTTCGTCCACGTTTATCTTGCCAACCCTGATGTCGGGGCGTTCCCTGGCGATTTCTTCCACAATGGGAACCACCATGCGGCAGGGACCGCACCAGGGCGCCCAGAAGTCCAGAAGAACGGGTTTATCGGAATTCATTACTTCACTCTGAAAATTGTTTTTGTCAATTTGGATAGCAGACATATTTTAATCCTCCTAATTTTAATCGCTGCGCGATAGCGCTAAAGGGTAAAGTCGCTTCGCCACACCTATCATGAGAGAAACTTTTATTTCGAAAGGAAACTCATAAAAGTTCCTCTCGTGCGCCTTTGCGACTTTACTGTCCAGCACAGATTATTTTGCAAAAGCACGTGACATTTCATAGCTGGACTGTGGGTTTGGTCATTGTTCTTCCGGCGTTTTCTCCCTCAGAACAGTTATTGTTTTTCTCTGTGCTTTTATAATACGCGATTTTTTGGCCTGCTTCTGTGATAATATCACCATGGGTGTTTGCGGGGGATATGGGGAAATGCCCAAGCGGATTTTTTCATATCACAGAACGCCTGTATTCCATGGGAGACATTCCCATGATGTCCGAGAAGGCCCGGTTAAAGCTGCGCTGGCTGTTAAAGCCGGCTTCCGCCCATATGTGAGTGAGGGGTAAATGGCTTTCCTTCATGAGCCGGGAGGCGTATTCCACCCGGAAACGATTGAGATATTGGCGAAAATTCATATGGAGCCGGCCGGAAAAGATGGATGAGAGATAGTATTTATTGACATGGAGTTCATGGGCCAGAATGTCCAGGCTCAATTGTTCCTGAAAATGCTCCATAATATAGCGGACCAGTCTGCAGATGAGTTCCATGTCTTCGGACAGCTTTTTTTCAGAGAGCCCGAGAAAGGGCAGGATCAGCGCAAACAGCACCTGAATCCATGCGGAACAGAGGGAAATGTCGCAGGGGGAACCCTGGCCGGAAAGCGCATAGATCCGCTCCAGCGCAAGGGAGGCATCCGCAGGCAGTGCCCCGAGGGAGAGAAAGGGCCGGGAGGGGACATATTTCCGCAGGGCGTAGAGATGCATTCCCGCAAGGGAACTGTCAAAAATATACAGACGGCTTCTGTTCTGGACATAGGTGTGATAGCCGTGGATCTGCTGGGGGAAGATGAAAGCGCAATCGCCTTTTTTTAATTCCCGGAGTTCCTGCATAATGCGGACGGTAATCTGTCCATCCAGAACCATGAGAATTTCCGCATCATTGTGGAGATGTTCCGGAAATTCCAGATTTTCCGCCTCAAAGGACTGTATCCTTTTTTCCCTGTTTTCAAAAAATGCATTCATGCCACGGAGACCTTTCCCAATTTTTGGCCGTTTTTTTCGTTTATATGACAATCATTATAAAGCAGGAACTGCTATAATGTAAATACCGGTGAAAGAAAACATATCTGCCAAAATCGCAACGGTATGTGATTTTGCGAAACTTGAAAGAGAGGGAGCATTATGGACAGAGAGAAAAAAGTATTGATTTTTCAGGGAGGCTGGGACGGACATGAGCCCGCGCTGGTGGCATCCAGATTTGCGGATATCATGGGAAAGCACGGATATAGCTGCGAAATCCATTCCAATCAGGAGGTTCTGCTGGATGAACGTTATGTGTCGGAGATGGACCTCATTATTCCCTGCTGGACCATGGGCAGCATCGAAGCCAGGGCCAGAGAGAATATTGTGAAGGCTGTGGCCGCGGGCTGCGGTCTTGCCGGCTGTCACGGCGGAATGTGCGATGCCTTCCGGGAGGATGTGGAATGGCAGTTTATGACCGGGGGCCAGTGGGTGAGCCATCCGGGGGGCGACGGCGTGCGATATCAGGTAAATATCCGGCATGGTTCCAGCCCCATAGTGGAGGGACTGGAAGACTTTGAAGTCTGCAGCGAGCAGTATTATCTTCATGTGGACCCTGCGGTGGAGGTTCTGGCAACCACCAGATTTCCCGTGGTGCCGTATTATCATATCTCCAACGCGCCGGTGGACATGCCGGTGGCATGGACGAAATTCTGGGGCAACGGAAGGGTGTTTTACAGTTCTCTGGGGCATCATGACGATGTGTTTGATCAATTTCCCCAGGCACAGCTTTTGATGGAGAGGGGAATGCTCTGGGCCGCCCGGGGGAAGGAGTATGCCCTGGACAGAGGCCTTACCCTGGAGAGATTTCATAGCGGCGGGAAAATGTTCTGAGTAAGGTAAGAAACAGGGAAATATCCAGGGATAGACTGGGGCAGTCAAAAAACGCAGGAGTGAGGAAAGCTATGGAAAAAGTAAAAATAGGAATATTGGGACTGGGAGCCATCAGCGGCATATATTTGAAGAATTTGACGGAACTGTTCCGCGAAGTGGAAGTGGCGGGGGTATTCGACATCGTTACGGAAAAGGCGGACAAGGTCAGGGAGGAGTTGGGGATTGCCGGAAAGTATTCTTCCATGGAAGCATTTCTGGCAGATCCGGAAATCGAAATCGTCCTGAATCTTACCAGACCCTTTGAGCATTATGAAACTACAAAAGCCGCGCTGCTGGCAGGGAAGCATGTCTACAGCGAGAAGCCGCTTGCGGCTGTCTATGAGGAGGGGAGAGAGCTTGTGGCGCTGGCCAGGGAGAAAAAACTGATGCTGGGGGGAGCGCCGGATACCTTTCTGGGAGCCGGAATCCAGACCTGCCGGAAACTGATAGACGATGGTTTTATCGGACGTCCCGTGGGCGCCTGCGCCAGGATGATCTGCCACGGGCATGAGAGCTGGCATCCGGCGCCTGAATTTTATTATCAGCACGGGGGCGGCCCCATGATGGATATGGGGCCCTATTATCTCACTGCCCTGGTGAATCTTCTGGGCAGGGTGGAGGGACTTACGGGGGTTGTCTCCAGAAGTTTTGAGACCCGTGTTGTCACCAGTATGCCCCAATACGGTCAGATCATTGATGTGGAGGTACCCACACATGTGAACGGTATTTTGCGCTTTGCAAATGGGGCCGTGGGCACCATCACGACCACTTTTGACGTATACTACGACAATCAGGCCGCCCTTGAGATCTACGGCACAAAGGGAACGCTGCGGGTACCCGATCCCAACGGTTTCGGCGGCCCCGTGATGCTTCTGCGCCCCGAAGACGGGGTTTTCAGGGAAATTCCGCTGGTATTCGGTTACAAGGATAACAGCCGGGGACTGGGACTGGCAGATATGGCAAAGGCCCTGCGCGCCGGAAGAAGCATGCGTGCCGGAAGTGAGCAGACCCTGCATGTGCTGGAGATCATGACTGCCTTTGAGAAGAGCAGCCGGGAGGGCAGATTCATAAATCTGGAGACGGAATATGAGCGGAGGGCCCCCATGAATCAGGAATGTATTCCGGGGGTACTGGATTCCTGAGACAGTCTGCATGGATGTGGGGCTGACAAACGAACTATTTCTCTGCAGGCATTGTATTTTCCCCGCAGACAGGATATACTGAAGCAATCGGCAGGAAAGACGATGGCCGTGCCTTTCGGGGCAATGTCCCTGGCTGCGGATCTGTGAGACGGGACAAAGAAATGCCATCATAAACAAGAAACAGGGAGTTTGTCATGGACAGAAAAAAAGTGTGGGAAATCCGGTCCGGGAAGGTGCAGGCCTGGCTGGAGACGGCAGCGCTGGCAGCAGGATCAGCCTTGTTTGGCGGGCTGGTACTGTTGCTGGCCTTCTGCGGGGAATATCCGGAGCGGCTTGCGGATAACCGGTATCTGATACTGATGGGACTGATGTGCGGCCTGGGAGGCGGGGCGCTGTATTATTTTTGGAGTCATAAAGAATGGAAATGGCATGTGAAGCGGCCGGCTTTCTGGATGGCAGCAGGATACCTGCTCATTTTTGCGCTGCAGGTTTTCTGGGTCAGTAAAGTATATTTTTATATGGGCTGGGACGTGAACATGCTGCAGTACCGGGTGGAAGCCATTGTAAACGGGGGCAGCATGGCGGAGACTTCGGCAGATTTCGGGTATTCCATTTATCCGAACAATTTATTGCTGTTTTACGTATTCTGTATCATTGAGAAAATCGCCATGCTGTTTTCCATGGAGGAGCCTTTTCATCTGTGTATTTATATCTCCTGTCTGTGTGTGAACCTTGCCTGTTTTCTGGGACATCTGATGGTGCGCAGGCTGACCGGTCCGTTTATGCAGGGATGCTACATGGTGGTATGCCTGCCGTTCATTTTGTTTTCTCCCTGGATTATGTCCCCGTACTCGGACACTTACGGTATGTTTTTTGTGGCCCTGGGAATGTGGGCACTGACCTGCCTGGACAGGAAGTATCTGAAGGGGATTGTGGCGGGATTTCCAGCCATAATCGGCTATCATGTAAAGCCGACCTGTATTTTTGTGCTGTTTGCGGCCTGGCTGGTGTACGGAATCCGGTTACTGCTTTCCCTGCGGGAAAGGTGGAAGGAGCTGGCGGTTCTGGTGTGCAGTACGGTGGTGTTCTGGTGCATGGGTCTGTGCATTCCCCTGTGGATTCAGCACACTTACAGTTTCCGGCTGATGCCGGAGTACGAGATGCCCTACACCCATTTCCTGATGATGGGTTTCAGTGAAAGCACGTATGGGGCATACGATCATGATGATTTTGAATATTCCATAGGCTTTCCGGATGTGGAGTCCCGCAAGGCCGCCAATCTGGAGGCGTTCAGAATCCGTGTGGAGCTGATGTGGGAGCAGGGGACGCTGCTGGAGTTTTTGAAAAACAAGGCCCTGCTGAACTATAATGACGGCACTTTTGCCTGGGGCTGGTGCAATGGATTCTATGCGCTGGAGGTGGAACACGATAATCTTCTGGCCGACTGGTTCCAGGATATTATGGTCAAGCCCGGAATGTGGGATAATGAGGGAAAATATTTTTCTCTGTATAAAACCTTCATGCAGTTTTTTTGGCTGCAGATTCTTATGGGCATTATGCTGAACGGATTTTTCAGAAAAGAGAGGCGGGCAGAGAGGGCCTGTATGATGACGGCATTGTGCGGCCTGCTGGTATTCCACATGATTTTTGAGGCCCAGGCCAGGTATCCTTTTCTCTATACGCCGGTTTTTCTGGTCCTGTCGCTGTGCGGCGTGGAGGAAATCTGGCGGAAGGGAAAGGAGAAGGCGGGACGGCTTCTGGGGAAAAAATCAGTTGCGGAAGAGACGAAATCACGATATAATGACCTTGTTCAGGAAGAGAAGAGGGTGGAGGGCCATGAAATACCATGACGGGTTTTATGGTCATGGCGTAATGACCTTACCCGGGAAAAGAAGAGGGCGGATGCCCGGAAATGGGGGACAAAATGAAATATCTGGAATTGGGGACAGTGGTGCAGGATCTGGTGCCTGACATAAAGGCGGAGAATCCCAGAAACAGTGAGGGGACATTTCTGGAGACGGAAAATGACGGAATTTTGTTTGTATACAGCCGTTTTAAGGGAAAAAGGCCCGATGATGAGGCCTTTGCGGATTTGTGTCTCATGCGGTCCATGGATGGCGGCAGAACGTTTGACCAGGGCCGGATCATCCTGACCTGCGAAGGGGAAGATGGCGTGAACATGATGTCGCCCTCCCTGCTACATATGGAAAACGGCGATATCGGACTTTTTTATCTGGTGAGAATGACCTATACCATGACAAGGATTTTCCTGCGGAGATCTTCGGACGGAGGAAAGACCTGGGGGGAGAGGGTGCTGTGTACCCCGCAGGATGATTTCCTTGTGATCAATAATGACCGGGTTCTGCGCCTGAAGAGCGGCAGGATCCTGCTTCCGGTGGCAAGCCACAGGGCCGGCCCCGGGTATTTTGACGGACGTTCCGAGGCCATGTTCTTTTATTCCGATGACGATGGCAGAACCTGGCATACGGCGCCGGGCAAATGTACGCTGCCCAATGCGGCACACTGCGCTTCCGGACTGCAGGAGCCCGGGGTGGTCCAGCTGGAAAACGGTGTGGTCTGGGGCTGGGGCAGAACGGAACTGGGAAGACAGTATGAGATGTTCTCCATGGACAACGGGGAAAACTGGACGGCATGCCAGCCCTCCCGCTTTACGGCGCCCAACTCCCCCTTGTGCATGAAGAGGGCAGATGACGGCAGGCTTTACGCCATATGGAATCCGGTTCCGGAATATAACGGCAGAGAAAAGGTGGATGGTATCTTTACCGGCGGCAGGACGCCCCTGGTGATGGCATACAGCGGGGATGATGGCAGGACATTTACGGAGCCGGCGGCTTTTGAGCAGGATCCGGAGAGCGGATATTGTTACTGCGCCATGTATTTTACCAAGGACGCCCTTTTGCTGGCTTATTGCGCAGGGGGCAAAAAGGACGGAAGCTGTCTGGTGAGAACCCGCATCCGCCGGGTGGAAAGGGCGCAGCTGGAAGAAATCTGAAGCGGCACATGGGGGTGCTGATTTTCCGGATGAGAATCTGTGGAAAAATAACATGCAAAGCCATGTGGGGGAATGTTGCAAAAAGCACACCGGAGAGAAAAAGAGGAATGATATTATGACAAAAAAAGAACGGCTGAATGATTTCCTGGAACGGATTCACGGGAAACTGATTGTGTCCTGCCAGGCAGTTGCGGGGGAACCGCTGTATGTGGAGGAGAAATCGGTGATGTATCTCATGGCCAGGGCGGCTGCCAGGGCCGGTTCACCTGCCATAAGGACCAGCAGCATCCGTGATGTGAAAGCCATCAGGGAAGAGACCGGGCTGCCCGTGATCGGCCTGGTGAAAGTACAGTATGAGGGATTTGAAAGCTATATCACACCCACCATGAAGGAAGTGGACGACCTGGTGGAGGCCGGTTCCGATGTGGTGGCGCTGGACTGCACCCTGCGGAAAAGGGGGGACGGAAAGACTGTCAATGAATTTATCGCCCAAATCCGGGAAAAATATCCCGAGATTATCCTGATGGCGGATATTTCCACTTATGAAGAGGGAATCAATGCCTGGAAATGCGGGGTTGACATACTGGGTACCACCATGAGCGGTTATACGTCCTACTCGCCGAAAACCGATGGGCCGGATTACGAACTGATGCGCCGCCTTTCGGAGGACGCGGACATTCCCGTGATCGGGGAGGGGAAAATCCATGACCCGGCCCAGGCAGTGGAAGCGCTGGGGACAGGTGTGTGGGCCATTGTGGTGGGAGGAGCCATCACCCGCCCCCTGGAAATCGCAAAACGCTTTATGGATGCCATCGACGCCGCAAAGGGAATTGAGTAGGGGAATGCTCTTCCCCCTATTCGCCGCGCGGCCCGTACGCCGCTTTAGTGGCATAATTCCAGGTGCGAAGAATCGCACTTTGTGTATGGGCCTGCGCATAAAAAGGAAGCCCGCAGCGCGTCCGTGGCCGGCCTGGGTTCAGGATACGGATGCGGGCCGGAGGAAAGCGGTCCGGGACAAAGGACGCGGGCGGGAACCGGAACAGGAGAAACAGTATGCGTATTGCAGCACTTGATATCGGCGGAACCGCCATAAAATCCGGCATCTGGGATGGGAGTGGCCTGACGGAACTGCAGGAATGGGACACCCATGCGGCAGAGGGTGCGGCATCCCTCATGGAGCGGGTGAAAATGATTCTGCACGGCTATGGGAAATTTGACGCAATCGGCATCAGCACCGCCGGCCAGGTAAACACGGAAACCGGAAGCATCTGCTATGCCAACGACAATATTCCGGGCTATACGGGAATGCCCGTGAGAGAGATTTTGGAGAAAGAATTCGGGGTTCTGGCCGTAGTGGAGAATGACGTAAACGCCGCGGCCCTGGGAGAAATGTACTGCGGCGCGGCAAAGGGCCTGGAAAATTTTCTGTGCCTCACATATGGGACAGGGGTGGGAGGCGCTATTGTCATGGACGGCAGAATACGTGCGGGTGCCAATTACGGAGGCGGAAGCTTTGGGGGAATTCTGGTGCATCCGGAGGATTCCCGCCCCGGGGATGTATGGAGCGGCTGCTATGAAAGATATGCCTCCGTCACCGCGCTGGTCCGCAAGACGAAGAAAATAGATGCCGGGCTGGACAGCGGACGCAGGATTTTTGAGGCTTTTGGACAGGAAGCGGTCAGAAAGGCTGTGGATGAATGGATTGACGAGATTGTGTACGGACTGGTGACGCTGGTGTATGTGTTCAATCCATCCCATATCCTCCTGGGCGGGGGAATCATGGCCCAGCCCTATATCATGGAGGAGATTCCCAAAAGGCTTGTGCTTCATGTGACCCCGATTATGAGGGATGTCTGCATCCGCGGCGCAAGCCTGGGGAATACGGCAGGGCTGGCGGGGATTTCTGCCCTTGCCTGCGGGCGGCTTGGCAATCCCGGGCAGCCGGGGGATCTGTGTGTTTCCCGGTCCGGTGCAAAAGACAGGGCCTGAGAAATATAAGCGATTTTCCGATATAGTATTGACAGCCTTTCCTCCCTGTGCTACACTGGGAAAACAATAGAAAACGCTTATGAGGGAGTAGTAAGCGCGCTACGCGTGGCAAGTCAACAACCCCGGCCTATGGTCTGGCTTGTCTTAAATAACGAGACTCATACATAATCGGAGACGGCACAGGTTTTTTGGCCTGCCAGAGCCGCCGGTTATGGATGGGTTTTTTCTTTTGGAAAAAATACGAAAGAATGAGGATGGTAAAAATGGAACTGGCAGTCATTATTTTGTTGTTTCTCGTAGGTATCGTGTTTATTGTAAAGGGCGGGGATTACTTTGTGGACGCGGCGTCCTGGATTGCGGAGGTTAGCGGAATCCCCAAGCTGATCATCGGTGCAACCATTGTAAGTCTTGCCACCACACTTCCGGAAATGCTGGTCTCGGTGATGGCAGCGGCAAAGGGAAGCGTCGATATGGCAATCGGAAATGCCGTGGGCAGTGTGACGGCAAATATCGGCCTGATTATGGGTATCTCCCTGGTCTGCATGCCTGCAGTGATCAAAAGGGGGGATTATCTCATCAAATCAGTGCTGATGCTTGCGGCGGCGGGGCTGATCGTGGTGTCCGGTTTCCGGGGGCAGACGGATATGATGATTTCCGCCGTTCTGATCGTGATTTTTATTATCTTTTTAGGGGAAAACATCGCCTCCGCAAAGCGTTCCATGAAGGCAGAGGCAGAAGGTGCCGCCCGGAAGAAGATCAGCGGCAGGAAAGAGATTATTGTCAATCTGGTGAAATTTGCGGTGGGTGCCGTGGGAATTGTCTGGGGCGCCGATCTGCTGGTGGATAATGGCAGCGCGCTGGCAGCCATGGTGGGCATACCGGAACGTGTCATCGGAGTGACCATTATAGCGGTGGGAACTTCCCTTCCGGAGCTGATCACTACCATAACCGCCATTCTGAAAAAGCAGTCTTCCCTTTCCGTGGGCAATATTCTGGGAGCGAATATCATTGACCTGACCCTGATACTGCCGCTGAGTGCATTTGTCTCGGGAAAACCGCTTCCCATTGCGGAAACTTCCGCCAGACTGGATCTTCCGGCCTGTCTGATTGTGGGATGTATCGCGGTGATTCCGGCCATGATTTCCCAGAAATTCCGCAGATGGCAGGGTATTCTGCTTCTGGCCGCGTACACATGCTATCTGTTCCTGACGCTGAGGGCCGTGTAAGGCTGAAGCTTTCATGTCAACCGCGCCATTTTTAAATACTTTTCACATGGATGCAGGGAGGATTCCCGCAGCCTGTGAAAAGTATTTTTTGTTTTTAGGGGGTGCAGGATCTGGCAGGAATGCTTGTAATTTAGGATAGCTTTGTTTATAATAGAAGAAACAGCTTGAAAAGGGTCTGCTTATGGAAGATACCAATAGCACAATTCGGTTTGCGGAAACGGGAGTTTGCAATTGCCTGGGAAAAAGAGAGGAGAGAAGAGAGATGGATATTTTATTTGTGACTGATTTTGTGTGTCCTTATTGTCTGGTGGCAAAGGTGGCGCTGGAGGAAGCCCTGAAGGAGACGGGGATAGAAGCCCGGATCCGGATACAGCCCCTGGAACTGACACCGGAACCGAAGGAAAGAGTGGATGTGTGCAGTGATGAGGGACGCAAAAAACGTTATCAGGTTCTGGTGGAGCCGGCAAAGTCCCTGGGGCTTGACATGAAGCTGCCGCCCGCCGTTTCTCCCCGTCCTTATACCTGCCTGGCTTTTGAAGGACTTCTGTATGCCGGGGAAAAGGGAAAAGGCGACGCCTATGCAGATAAGGTATACAGGGCATACTTCGAGAAGGAGCAGGACATTGGGGAGACAGACATTTTGTGCGGGATTGCCGAAAGTGTGGGTCTTGACGTGGAGGAATTCCGGCAGGAGCTTGCCCGGGGAACTTATAGGGAAAAAGTCAGGGAAGAGTCGGCATATTCCCGGGATGTGCTGCAGGTCAGCGGGATCCCCGCCATTTATCTGAATGGTCAACGTGTTTCCGTTGAAAAGTATACGAAAGAAGAGATGATTGAAATCCTGCTGAAGGGGCAGGAGGAGACCGGGGCGGGGTTCTGCTGCGGAATTGACGGCTGCGGCTGAAACAAAAGAGTTGCCTGTTCCGGAAAGGGAGTGTGAGAGGAGGGGCGGTATATGGGTAATCCGATGGTCATAGAAGCGATTGGTTATGTGGGTTCCGGTCTGGTTCTGGTTTCCTTTCTGATGTCTTCGGTGGTGAAGCTGCGGGTGATCAATTCCGCAGGAGGGCTGATTTTTGCCGTATATGCGCTGCTGATTCATTCCTATCCCACGGCCCTGATGAATTTCTGTCTGGTGGGAATCAATGTTTACTATCTGGCCCGGCTGAGAAAACCGGACAGACAGTATAACATTGTTGAGGAAAAAAGGGACAGCGTCTTTTTGAAGGAGTTTCTGGGGCATTACAGCCAGGATATCGCCATATTTTTCCCGGACAGGATAATTGACCAGGAGAATGCCGAGGCCATTTATATGATCTGTCACGGCATGACTCCGGCCGGGGTACTGCTGGGAAAATGGCAGGAGGAAGGCGTCCTGGAGATTTTGCTGGATTATTCCACACCGGAGTACCGGGACTGTTCCGTGGGGAAGTATCTGTATTCCGTGCTGGCCCGGAAAGGAGTGCAAAGCCTTGTGTTTTCCGGAGATGACCCGAAGCATGAGGCATATCTTGAAAAAATGGGCTTCCGGAAGGAAAACGGCGTCTATAGAAAGGCGCTGGGCCGGTGAATTTAATCTGTTCCATCCGTCTGGGGCCATGACAGGGGCAGCTGGCGGGGGGAGAGATAGTTGTCCCCTGCAGATATTTTATACTCCAGATATTCCGCATTCTGGTCAAAAAGCAGATGGCTGCCGGGTTCGTTTCCGAGCATATCCTGCTTCAGAATCAGGTAGGAGACGCTTTCGGGAAGTTCCAGTGCGGTTCCTGCCCGGAAGTGCTGCTCCAGCTCTTCCCCGGAGAGACGGCTCATGACCTGGTCGTCTGCGTCCAGAAGCAGCAGTTCCGTATGGACCGGGAGGGTGGACGCCACAATATTAACGGTAAAACGATAACCCTGGACGATCTCATTTCCGTTTTCCCGGATCACGGAGGATTCGGATACACTGTGGCCGAACTGCTGTCCCGGGACAAAACTGTCCGTGGAAATTCCTGAGCCGGGCACCAGGTAAATCCGGCCGTCTTCCTGCTGGTAAACCGGGTGAAAATAATAGTTCCAGGATGTGCCCGCAGTGACGTAAAGGGCGGCTTCGACGCTGTCTTCCTCATCGGATACCGTGTAATGCAGGTCTGCGAAAACCGGATCGCAGACAGTATACCCGGCAATTTGGCCGGTGTTGTCTTCCGGCAGTTTCAGGTTATAGATGCCGAATCCTTCCAGGTCCGGAAAACTGACGGAACTGTTCTGGCCATTGTCACAGTCGGTAAAGCTGCCGTATATTTTTTCCGGTTCCGAAGATTTTGCCGTGATCTCTCCCCGGGAATTGATTTCCAGGTCAGGCATACCGGAAGAAATATAATGTTCCGTCACATAGAGGCCTGCCAGCCGGTCCTGTCGGGACGGAAGCTCCTCCAGGGCCAGGCTGCAGCCCTGGGAAAAGAGGACAAGGCACAGACTCAGCCCGGGGAGAAGGACATTCCGGGATAGCCGGCATAGATTTTTTCTTTCCCGGCGCAAAGGCCTTTCCCGGCCTTCTTTTCCGGGGGTCATGAAGTCTTTCTGGAAACAGAGTTTTTTCATAATGGATTCTCCTGTTTTTGTTTTATGGTTTTGCCGTCTTTTCAGCGGGATGACCTTCTGGGATCCGAAGCCGTTATCCCGTTATCCGGGCTCATCCAGTTCCCCGTCAAATTTCAGAATATCCCCCACGTCGCACTGGAGATAATAACAGATTTTGTTAATTGTGCCGAAGCGGATGCCCTTTGCCTTGCCGCTGCGCAGAATGGACAGGTTTGCCTCGGTGATGTCCACCATTCGGCACAGCTCCTTGGCAGTCATGTGACGCTGTTTTAAAATTTCGTCCAGATATACACGTATTGCCATTCGTCCGGCCTCCCGTACTCAGATAATCATGTCATTTTCTTCTTTCAGCCGTCTGCTTTCCAGATATAGGAAACTCAGTGTCCGGATCCCCAGCACCACAATGATTTCCTGCAGGGGGAACAGGATTCTGTGATGGGTGTCCAGAAGGATTCCGGATAAAAGAAACTGGAGCACATTGAAGCCGAGATTGACTGTCAGAATCAGAATCAGAAGATGGCCGCTGTATTTTTTCAGCCGTTCCATTTTCAGGCCGCCTTCCGGGCCGAAGGCGGCTTTCCGGCAGCTTCCCAGAAAACTTCCCACCAAAAGCAATAGGGGAAGCTGGGCAATCCGGGGCAGCAGGTTCACGAATATTTGAAGCCCCAGGAAGAAAATGCTGACAGTCAGATGACGTTGCCCCGGGGCAGTGTTGTTTTCCGTCAGGGACTGGGAGCGTTCCAGGAATTCCCCGATGCCGTTCCGGAGCAGGGCCACAGCCAGCAGCGCTACATAGAGATATAAAAGGAACTGCAGGCATTGCAGCAGTTTTCCGCGCTCCGCCTTTTCATAACCGGTGATAAAGCGCAGCAGAAACCATGTCAGCAGCAGACTATCCGTGAGGGATGCCAGAATATATTTTGCAAAACCTCCTGTGGGAAGGGGAGATAAGTACACGTCCATGTAAGAGGGATTGACAAAGAACCAGAGGCTTGTGTAAAGGGCGGCGGAAAGCGCGGCCAGCAGCAGATCTGCCCTGCGGGCGCGGTGCGTGATCCATAAAAGGAAACCTGCCGCCAGGGGAAGGGCGCCGATGATCAGAAACAAAGTCCAGGCAACAGCGTTTCCGGCAGGGCCCGACAGGGAAAGTCCGCGCAGGAGCCGGCCTGCCTGCTCCCAGGGAAATGTAAGATATTGCATAGTGCCTCCTTTCAAAAATTATTGTTTTACAATAATTATGGAATCAGAATAGCACCAAAATGATGAATTGTCAATACCGATGTGATGCGGGGCTTGTGTGATAAAACTAAAAAATCAGACCGGCAGGGCTGATGCTTTCTGCCGGTCTGATTTGAGATGTCTGTTTATGCGTTCCGGGTCATGCTGTAAAAAAGTAGTTTCTTTCAGTCGTAAAGAGAAACGCCGTATCTGATTTTGCGGTATATTTTATAACCCAGGGTGCCGAACAGTGACACCACAATATACAGGGTGGAAAGAATTCCGGCCGAACCGCCTACGATAAGAATGAACAGGGTCAAAGAGAATTCCTTTTTGCATTCAGGCGCATGACGACCTCCGCGTGTCAGTTGACAGAATCAGTTTTCGCTGTAGACGGAAATACTACTGTCCTCGGGCAGTTTCTCCAGAATGGTATTCCGGCCGCACCATACGGCCTGAAAATCTGCCAGGGACTCCAGGGGCTTTAAGCTGGTGACACGGTTGTCCGTGATGTCCAGATACTGCAGCAAAGGCAGATCCGCCACAAATTCAATATTGTCCAGTTCCAGGGAACGGAGATACAGTTCCTTCAGGCTGGGGAAATGTGCGAACATGTCACAATGCTCTGCCAGGCTCACCAGGTCTCCGTTGTTGAAGGTGGGATCCCTCAAAACGCGGAGTTCGTTCATGGACAGCATCTCCAGGGCATCGTTGGAGGGCAGGGCGTCAAAGTCAAGGCCTATCTGGCAGTTATCCAGGTACAGATATTGCAGAGTCGGAATTCCGAATATTTCCTCCATGTTGCCGAACACCTTTGTGTCCTCCAGACTTAGGGCGGTCAGGCAGGGCAGATGGGTCAGCGGCTCCAGGGAGTCCACATAGGAGGAAAAGTCATTGATGACCAGTGTCTGCAGATTCTGCAGGGCGGTCAGGGTATCCAGCTCCCATCCGGAACATTCCTTCAGGGACAGATAGGTCAGGTTCACGGCGTCCTGCAGGGGAGTGAGATCACCTGCGTATTTTACGGAAAGCTGCTGCAGCTGGGTCAGCCCTGCCAGGGAAGGCAGTTCCCCGCCGTAGCTTACGCCCAGTTCCAGGGAGGTAAGCCCGGTGAGCTGGCTGACAATGGAATAATCCTCAATTTCATAATTGTCGGTCAGGGACAGTGCCGTAAGCCCGGGGCAGGATTCCAGCGCACTGAGACTGGAAATCTTCGTGTTTCCGATGCCCAGGCTGGTCAGAGAGGGCATTTCCCGGATAAAGTCAATGCTTTTGAGCTGGCTGGAAGTAATGCTCAAAGTGTTCAGTTTTGTCAGTGACAACAGGGGACTGTAATCTGCCAGGTCATCGCAGTCTATCAGGGCAAGGGCCGTCAGATTGGGGAACTGCGTCAGTGCGGAAATGTCTTCCAGGGAGCCGTAATCCACATAGAGGGACTGCAGATTGGGGAAAGACTCTATTCCGGTGAGGTTATGGGTGAAAATACTGTCCTCCGCGCACAATGCCAGAATATTTTCCGGATGAGGAACGATTTCGGCCAGTTCGGCGATGGTGTTTTCCGCGTCCACACTGTATAAATTGTGCAGTCCGTCCAGATCGCCCCAATCCAGGTCATCATCCACGGAAATCACCTCCAGGCCCGGAAATGCCGCCAGGTCTGCCATATCCATACCGGAACTGTTATGGAAATACAGAGGGCGGATTTCCTCTCCCCGCAGCTGATAGTAAATGACATTGTCTTCCTCGTTGATCTGCAGAAGGATCAGGCCGGCATATTCCCCGGGGGTTATGGCCAGGTAAGACTTTCCCCATATGGCCTCGGACATCTCGCGGAAGAAGACGGACTCCGGCATGGGAGCCGGGGAGGAAGTATCATAGTCGTCCGGAGAGGAAACCGACGAAGAAGCGGCTTCTTCTTGACGGTCTGCAGTGTTTCCCGCAGAGGAAGTTCCGGCCGGACTCTGGCTGAACACACCTGCGCGGAAGAGCACAATGGCGCCCAGGAGGGAGAGACAGAGAACCGCCAGACACACTGCCGTCACAACGGCCACCAGGCGGTTGGTTTCCCCGCTGCTCCGGGTGGCGGAAGAACCCCGGTATGTGCCCGCACTGCCCCGGGCAGAACCGTAGGAACCGCTTTGCCCGGAAAACTGGGAAGAACCGTAGGAAGCATTCTGCCCGGAAAACTGGGAGGAACCATAGGAAGCATTCTGCCCGGAGGACTGGGAGGAACTATAGGAACCGCCCTGGCCGGAACCATAAGTAGCAGTGTTCTGGTAGCCGGTATCCAGGGTATCGGTGCGGTTTTCCTGGTTCCGTATGTAATATCCGCATTTTTTACAGGACATCCTGCCATCGATTAATTTCAGCTTTGTGCCGCACATGGGGCATTTGGTATTTTCTTTTGCCATGGTATCCGGTCCTCACTTTTGCAGCCCTGTGGGTATAAATGCCACAGGCTGGTTTTTGAAATAAAAAAGCTGATAATATTATAGCAGGTTTTTGATTTTTTGCAACCGTGGGGGGAATGTGTTATACTGTACAACAGAAAGGTCATAATAGGTCAGGAAGGCCGATGAACCGTACAAAAGTCCGGTATTGCGGAGGGTAAGGCAGCAGAAAAGTCCGGCAGGCGGAAAGCGCTTCCCGGGTTACCATGCGGGATACAGGGAGGAGAGCAAGATTGAAAATTGAAAATTTTCAATCCCAAGTTTGTGTCTGCGCGGCATCCACAAACTTGACATGCGCAAAAGGCCGCGCAGAAATGGGGTTAAAAATGATATTTGAACCGAAGACATTGGATTACCGGCTAAGTCCTTATACGGGGCTGACCAGGGAGAGCTGGATAGAGGCAGGAAAATATCTGCTGGAGGGTATTTTCCGGAATATTGAAGATTTCCGGAACCCGGTGGTGATGCCCAGAAAGGAGACCAGGATCACATATCCTCATCTGGATGATTCCCCGGAGAATCAGGATGTCCAGCGCAGGGCAGAGGTATTTGAGGGACTCACCCGTTCCTTTTTCATTGCGGCGCCCCTGATGGCCAATGAACCTGATCTTTGTATTTGCGGCTACTCTATGAGGGAATATTATAAAAACCATGTGCTGCGTGTGTGTACCAGGGGGGATGAACTTTATGTGGGCACCTATGAGGAGCAGCAGGCGATCACAGGACACGGCAATCCTTTCCGCAATTTCCAGCAGACCGTGGAGACCTGCGCCCTGGTGATCTGCCTCTGGGTCAGCAGGGCACAGATCTGGGATACCTGTACCGGGGAGGAGAAGGACTTGATTGCGGGGCTGCTGCAAGGCTATGCCCATGCCAACACGGTGCCCCAGAACTGGCGTCTGTTCAACATGCTGGATATGGCGTTCTTACATATGGAGGGCTATCCCATACAGAAGGATATCATGCGGGACCATGCCAGGGCGATTCTGGATTTTTACGCAGGGGATGGCTGGTACAGGGACGGGCATTGCTTTGACTACTATTCCTGCTGGGCTTTCAATGTGTATGCCCCCATCTGGAATCTCTGGTACGGTTATGAAAACGAGCCCTATATTGCCCGGAAATTTCAGGAACATTCCAACCGGCTTATGGAGACTTACGGGGATTTCTTTGACCGGGACGGCTGGACAAATATGTGGGGGCGCAGCAATATTTACCGGAATGCCGCCACCAGTGCCTTTGACGGCAATCTGCTTCTGGGGGGAGGGGCAGATCCCGGCCGGGCCAGAAGAATTTCTTCCGGCTCCCTGATGCAGTTTCTGGGCAGGGAGGATTTTCTGTACAAAGGTGTGCCGACCCTGGGATTTTACGGACAGTTTTCGCCCCTGGTACAGGGATATTCCTGTGCGGAATCCCCTCTGTGGCTGGGGAAAGCATTTCTGTGCCTGCATTTGCCCGCGGATCATCCTTTCTGGACTGCCAGGGAGAACAATGGCACATGGGAGGAACTGAAAGAAAAAGAAGTCAAAGTGACGGCGCTGGACGGACCGGCGCTGTGCTTTTCCAATCACCAGGCCAGCGGGGAGACCATTCTGCGCACGGGAAAGGTGGTAAAACAGCCCGGAAACGAGCATGAGATGTGGAATTATTCCAAGCTGTGCTACAATACAAAATATCCCTGGGAGGCGGCGCCGAAGTGCGGAAAAACATCCGGGGAGGGCCCGGAGGGCGGAGCCATATGCGAAATGGTGGAAGCACAGCAGTATGTTCTGAAGGAAATGCATCCTGCCCTGGCAGGAACCCGGCCGGAAAAGGCCAATGCCACCTTCTGGCATGGCATGAAGGCGGAAATCCTGTACCGCCATCAGTTTTTTGACTTTTCCCTGGACAAGGAATATCACTGGATCCAGTCCATCAGCCTGGCGGATTTTGCGGTGCCTTACGGCATTCTGCGGGTGGACAGGCTTCGTCTGCACAAGGCGCCGGTTTACCTGACCCTTGGCTCTTACGGCTTTCCGGATAACGGGACGGTGGTATCAGAGAGAGCCTGCGCCGGGGCAAAAGCCATAATTTTGAAAGGAACGGATGCGGTGGGAAGGGAAAAGCAGATGGCCATGACCATATATGATGGCTGGGAGAATCTTTCCCTGCTGCACAGTGAGGGCAGCAATCCGGATTCCGAAAAATCCATCATTCTCTATGCATCCATGGAGCGGAAAAAGCAGTACGGAGGCTTCGAACCATATGTGCTGATCTCCCAGGTGATCACAAAAGAAAGCCATGAGGAGTTTGGGGAGGAGGAGATCTTTCCCATTGCAGAAGTGCTGTATACGGATCCCGAAGGATGCGGCAGCCATGGTCCCGTAACCCTGAAAATGAAGGACGGCAGTGTGAGGACTGTGGACTTTGCGGAAATAGAGGGAAAGCTGATGCTGTAAAAAGAATCCGGGGCATTGCAATTTCGTTTTTTTAATTTCGTTTTTTGGGATTCCCGGGGTTGCAATTCCAGGTGGGTTATGGTAGACTACCTTCTATATTGCGGCCCCCTGCTTAAGATCAGACTTAGATTCATTGATGGAGAAGAGGAGTTTTGACATGGTATTATCAGATAAAACCATATTCAGGATGCTGGATAACGGTATATTAAAAATTTCTCCCATGGAAAGGGACCAGGTGCAGCCGGCCAGTGTGGATATCAGGCTGGGTAACACTTTCAGCATTGTGGAGGATTCCCCTACGGGCATTGTGTCGCTGGACAGGGAGATCCGGTATAAAACAATAACGGCAGATACATATGTTCTCCTTCCAAACCAGTTTGTCCTTGCCACTACCATGGAATATTTTGAACTGCCCAATGACCTGACCGCCTTTGTGGAGGGAAGAAGTTCCCTGGGAAGAATGGGACTGTTTATTCAGAATGCCGGATGGGTGGATCCGGGTTTTCAGGGGGAAATCACGCTGGAGCTATATAATGTCAACCGCTGCGCCATTGAACTGAAGGCAGGGCGCAGGGTAGGGCAGCTGGTTTTTTCCCGGATGGATGACACTGCCTTACATCCCTATCGGGGAAAATACCAGAAGCAAAAGGGCGCCACGGGCTCGAAGGCATTCCTGGACAAAGAGGTGTGTGAGGAATAAATGAATGCATGGAAGCTGTCCTGGCTTCCCGGGCTCAGGACAGAGTATTCCACTGACACCTCTCTGCCAGAAGTGCGGCGCAGGCTTCCAGCCCCTTTTGGTCTGCCTCTGTAAAGCGGCCCGGGAGAGGGCTGTCAATGTCCAGCACCGCAACGACTTTTCCATCATGCATAAGCGGAACCACAATCTCCGCGTTGGAGGCCCCGTCGCAGGCAATGTGCCCTGGAAACGTATGTACATTGGCAACCAGTTGTGTGGCCGCCATTGCGGCGGCGGTTCCGCAGACCCCTTTTCCGAAGGCGATGCGGACACAGGCGGGTTTTCCCTGAAAGGGCCCCAGTATGAGCCGGTCTTTCTGAGCCAGGTAAAATCCCACCCAGTTGATTTGTTCCAGGTTCATGTTCAGCACGGAGGACGCATTGGCCAGATTTGCGATGACATTGTTCTCGTTTTCCGTGACGGCGTCCAGCTGGGACAGGATCAGACAATAGTCTGCCGGGTCCGGCAGCTGCTTTTGGGATGGTTTTGTTTCATTTCTGTTTTCTTGATTCGTAATGACAGACATATCCGATTCCTTTCATAATGATTTCATATTTAACCCCATTTCTGCGCGGCCTTTTGCGCATGTCAAGTTTGTGGATGCTGCGCAGACACAAACTTGGGATTGAAAATTTTCAATTTTCAATCTTTACCCTCATTATAGCACAAATTCAAAAAAATACCAGATATCCCTATTGACTTTTCCGTGGAATGGAGTTATGATCTAAAAAGTTTGAATATCAAATATTTTGAATATCAAACAACTTGATATCAAAACTATTTGACATGGTATTCAATACTACAATATGCGGGAAAACACCCCAGGATGTCAAAGAGGCAGCCTGGAAAGCGGGCACAGGTGCGCCAAAGAGGCAGTGCGGAACCGGAATAAAGAAAAGAAAAAGGAGAAGAGAGAAATGTTTGAGAAATTGAAGTCTGTTATTGAGGAGAAGCTGAACGCAGAGGGAATGGATATTACGGAGAGCACCCGTTTCAAGGAGGATCTGGAGGCAGATTCCCTTGACCTGTTCGAGATGGTCATGGCGCTGGAAGATGAATTTAACATAGAAATTCCTTCCGAGGAACTGGAACACCTGCTCACCGTGGGAGATGTTATGGCGTATCTGGAGAGCAAGGGCGTGGAAGCGTGAGCAAGAGGATGACAGCATGAAGACGAGGGTAACAGAAATTTTGGGAACGGAATATCCCGTGATTCAGGGGGGAATGGCCTGGGTGGCGGAATACCGGCTTGCCGCGGCGGTTTCCGAAGCGGGAGGTTTCGGGATCATCGGTGCGGGAGGCGCGCCGGCGCAGTTTGTGCGTGACCAGATCAGAAAGTGCAGGGAACTGACAAAAAAGCCTTTCGGGGTCAATATCATGCTGATGAATCCGGAAGCGGATGAGATCGCCCGGGTGGCGGCGGAAGAGGGCGTGAAGGCAGTCACCACCGGGGCGGGTAATCCGGGAAAGTACATGGCCATGTGGAAAGAAGCCGGCATCAGGGTGATTCCGGTGGTGGCAAGCGTGGCGCTGGCCAGAATGATGGAGCGCGCGGGAGCGGACGCGGTGGTGGCGGAAGGCATGGAAGCCGGAGGACACATCGGTTCTTCCACCACTTTTACACTGGTTCCCCAGGTGGCGGACGCCGTGAGGATTCCCGTCGTTGCGGCAGGGGGAATTGCGGATGGCAGGGGTTTTGCGGCCGCGTTCATGCTGGGCGCGGAGGCAGTGCAGCTGGGAACCCGCTTTGTGGCGGCGAAAGAGTCCCAGGTACATCCGAATTATAAGGAAAAGATTATCTCGGCCAGGGATATCGACTCCCAGGTGACGGGCATGAGCCACGGACATCCGGTACGGCAGATCAGAAACCGTATGACAAAGGAATATCTGAAGCTGGAAAAGGCGGGGGCATCCTTTGAGGAACTGGAACAGATCACCCTGGGCGCGCTGCGCAAGGCAGTGGTGGAAGGGGATACTGCCAACGGCACCCTGATGGCAGGGCAGTCCGCAGGCCTGGTGAAGGAAGAACTAAGCTGCAGTGAGATCATCCGTGAAATCATGGAGCAGGGCGAAGGCCTGCTTTCGGGCAGAAACGTATAAGAAGGACTTTGGAGGAGCAGAAGATGGGAAAAACAGCATTTCTTTTTCCGGGGCAGGGCGCACAGTACTGTGGTATGGGAAAAGATTTTTACGATTCTTTTGATGCGGCAAAAAGAATCTATGACCTGGCAGAGGAAGCCACGGGACTTCCTGTGGCGGAAATCTGTTTTACGGAAAACGATAAGCTGGATATCACGGAGTATACCCAGATTGCCATGCTGACCACGGAAATTGCCATATGGAAGGTGCTGGAGGAAAAGGGGCTGAAGGCAGACTGTGCCGCGGGATTAAGCCTGGGGGAATACGGCGCACTGGCGGCTGCGGGCGTGATGGATGTGAGGGAACTGCTCTGCCTGATCCGCAAGAGGGGAATTTACATGCAGGAGGCATGGCCGGTTGGCGGCGCTATGACGGCAATTCTGGGGGCAGATGCGGAGACTGTCAGAATGGTCTGCGGGCAGGTGGAAGGAACGGTTTCCATTGCAAATGATAACTGTCCGGGGCAGATCGTGATCTCCGGGGAGGCAGCGGCAGTGCAGGAAGCGGCATCCAGACTGCAGCAGGCAGGGGCGAAACGCTGCGTTCCCCTAAAGGTCAGCGGACCGTTCCACTCGGGTCTTCTGACAGGGGCAGGGGAGAAACTGGCCGCGGACCTGGAAAAGGTCAGTGTGAACAAACCAAGGATCCCCTACATCTGTAATGTGGAGGCTTCCTATGTGACGGAGGCCGCTCCCATAAAGGGACTTCTTGCCAGGCAGGTGTCTTCCACGGTCCGATGGCGGGAGAGCATGGAGCGGATGCTGGAGGATGGCGTGGATACTTTTGTGGAAATCGGGCCGGGCAGGACCCTGGCAGGTTTTTTGCGTAAAATGAGCCGTGACGTGACGGTGGTGAACGTAGAGAAGACAAAGGACCTGGAGGCGGTTTTGCCGCTTTTGTAATGGGAAAGGCTCCTGCCGGACAGGAAGATTCCGGCAGCGGGCGCGCAGAAGCCCGGGGCCGGTCTTACGCAAACTGTGACGCACAGCTGACAAGAAAGCCGTGGTCAGACGCGGTTCAGGGGAAAAAGAAGCAGGAACAGACGAAAATAAGGAAATAAAATTAAGAAGTCAAACCGAGAGACAATATAGCGGGACAAAATAAAAAGACAGTAAGGCAGGAAAGATGGCAGCAGAAGAGACTGATAGAATGGAAAAGGAACTGACCGGCAGGGTGGCGCTGGTCACCGGGGGAGGCCGGGGAATCGGCAGAAGCATTTCCCTTGCCCTTGCGGGACTGGGAGCCACAGTGCTGGTAAATTATAACGGTTCCAGGGAGTGTGCCCTGGAAGTGGTGGAGAAGATCAGACAGGAAGGCGGGCAGGGAGAAGCGGTGGGATGCGATGTCTCCGACTTTGAAGCCTGCGGCAGGATGATACAGGAGATTCTCGGCAAATACACCCGTGTGGATATTCTGGTGAACAATGCGGGGATTACCAGGGATAACCTGATTGCGCGCATGAAGGAAGAAGAATACGACAGTGTGCTGGACATTAATTTAAAAGGCGCATTTAACACCATACGCCACTTGTCCCGGTCGTTCCTGAAGCAGAGAGGGGGCAAGATCGTCAACATTACATCGGTGGCCGGTGTGATGGGAAATGCAGGCCAAGCCAACTATGCCGCCTCCAAAGCAGGGCTGATCGGACTGACAAAGAGCGTGGCCAGGGAACTGGCCGGCAGGGGCATCTGTGTCAATGCGGTGGCGCCCGGTTTCATAGACACAGAGATGACCAGGAAATTGACCGATAAAGTCAAGGAAGGCGCAGTGGACTCCATTCCCATGGGAAGAATGGGAAGCGGGGAAGACGTGGCAGAACTGGTGGCATTTCTGGCAGGGACAAAATCCGATTATATCACAGGCCAGGTCATCTGCGTGGACGGCGGAATGGCCATGTAGTATATTCCTGTGTCTGGGCGAAATGAAAGGAATGGACGAAGAAATGAAAAAGAGAGTGGTAGTGACGGGGCTGGGTGCGGTGACACCCATTGGTATCGGCATGAAAGCCTTCTGGTCCGGTATCAGGGAAGGCAAAACCGGTTTCGCGCCGATTACAAGATTTGATACAGAGGCATACAAATGCAAATTGACTGCAGAAGTCAAAGACTTCCGGGCAGAAGATTATATGGATAAAAAGGCGGCAAGACGCATGGACTTATTCTGCCAGTATGCCATGGCTGCGGCGGCGGAAGCCATGGGGGACGCGGCGCTGGATATGGAAAAGGAAGATGCCTACAGAATCGGCTGTTTTGTGGGCAGCGGTGTGGGAAGTCTCCAGGCGGTAGAGCGGGAATACGGAAAACTGCTGGAAAAGGGACCTTCCCGGGTAAGCCCCATGTTTGTGCCCATGATGATATCGAATATGGCGGCAGGAAATGTGAGCATTGCTTTCGGCCTGAAGGGGAAAAGCCTGAATGTGGTGACGGCATGTGCCACCGGCACAAACTCTGTGGGAGAAGCCTTCCGCTCTATTCAGTACGGCGAGCTGGACGCCTGCGTGGCAGGCGGCGCGGAGGGGGCGGTGACACCTCTGGGAATTGCCGGTTTTTCGGCGCTGACGGCGCTTTCCGCAAGCACGGACCCGGCCAGGTGTTCCATTCCTTTTGACAAGGACAGAAGCGGATTTGTCATGGGGGAAGGCGCCGGTATTGTGGTTCTGGAAGAACTGGAACATGCCAGAAAACGGGGCGCACGCATTTATGCGGAGGTGCTGGGATATGGCTGTACGTCCGATGCCTACCACATCACTTCTCCGGCGGAGGATGGGGCCGGAGCTGCCAGGGCCATGCTCAATGCGCTGGAGGATGGGGATGTAAGTCCGGAGGATCTGACATATATCAATGCCCACGGTACGGGAACCCATCACAATGACCTCTTTGAGACCAGGGCTATCAGGCTGGCTTTCGGCCCTCATGCGGAAAAACTGAAAATAAATTCCACCAAGTCCATGATAGGGCATCTCCTTGGGGCCGCAGGGGCAGTGGAATTTATCACCTGCGTAAAGGAAGTGCAGGAAGGATTTTTACATAAGACAGTGGGACTGCGGGAGACGGAAGAAGAAATGAACCTGGATTACTGCAGGGAAAATTTTGTGGGCCAGGTGCCCTATGCCCTGAGTAATTCCCTGGGATTCGGCGGACACAATGCCAGTATCCTCATCGGACGCTGGAAAGAGGACTGACCGCCCTGGAACCGGAAAACAGACGGTCCGAAGGCACCATTCACGGTGCTGCCGGGCTTTGATGAGAGGTGATTGTTATGGCGTTATATAGTGCGCGGGAAATCATGGACCTGATTCCCCACAGATATCCGTTTCTGCTGATAGATACCATAGAGGAGCTGGAGCCGGGAGTACGGGCGCTGGGAAAAAAATGTGTCAGTGTAAACGAGCCCTATTTTCAGGGACATTTTCCGGAAAATCCCGTAATGCCGGGAGTCCTGATCATGGAGGCGCTGGCACAGGTGGGAGCAGTGGCCATACTGTCCTGCCCGGAGTGGAAGGGCCATACTGCGTATTTTGCCGGAATTGACAAGGCAAAATTCCGGCAGAAGGTAGTTCCCGGGGATGTGCTGTCCCTGGAAACCGAGATTATCAAGATGAAGGGTCCTTTGGGTATCGGCAGGGCTGTGGCTTCGGTGGATGGCAAAATCGTTGCCCAGGCACAGCTGACATTTGCCATCGGATAAGGGCAGGCCGGAACGGAAAACAGGAAACAATATGCGGAAGGGACATTTGGGAGCCGTAAAATGATGAGAAAACTATTTCAAAGAAGTGTAAAGGAAGAACCTGCGGCAACGGCAGAGGAAAAGGAAGTCTATAAGATCAAATGCCCCAGGTGCGGGAAGATGGTGGAACGCCAGCGGGTGGTGAGAAGAAAATATATCTGTTATGAATGTGAGGGATATTTCAGGGTCAAAGTGTCCAACCGGATCCGCATGGTGGCAGATCCCCATACATTTGAACCGTGGTTTGCGGATCTGCCCGTGCACAATCCCCTGGCCTATGAGGGATACGAAGAAAAACTCATGGAGGCCAAAAATAAAACAGGGCTGGACGAGGCGTTTACCGTGGGCCAGTGCAGGGTTTTCGGTGAGGATATTGTGCTGGGCATCTGTGATTCCCGGTTTCTGATGGCCAGTATGGGGCATGTTGTAGGCGAAAAAATCACTGCCGCGCTGGAGCGGGCCCTGGAAAAGAGACTGCCGGTTTTTCTTTTCTGCTGTTCGGGAGGGGCCCGGATGCAGGAAGGAATCATCTCCCTGATGCAGATGGCAAAGACTTCGGCGGCGGTACAGAAACTGGGTGAAGCAGGACTGTTGTACTGCACCATACTCACGGATCCCACCATGGGAGGGGTCACGGCCAGCTTTGCCATGCTGGGGGACGTGGTCATGGCAGAGCCCGGTGCGCTGATCGGATTTGCGGGCCAGCGGGTGATCAGACAGACCATAGGCCAGGAACTGCCGGAGGGATTCCAGACGGCGGAATTTCTTCTGGACCACGGCATCATTGACGGTATTGTGGAGCGCAGAAATCTCAGGAAAACCATTTACTTTCTGGTCAGGGCACATGACTGCAGGGAAGGCGAGTATGCCCGGTTCACACCGGGAAAGGATTTCCATTTTGTTTTAAATGAAATCCTGAAAGAGAAAGAATGGACACTCAGGCCCAAAAGCGTCTGGGAGAAGGTACGCGCGTCCAGGAGGCTGGAAAGGGCCGGGGCAACGGATTACATGGAAGTGATATTTGACTATTTTGTGGAAGCCCACGGCGACAGATGTTTTCGGGATGATCCGGCTGTGGTTGGCGGAATCGGATTTCTGGATGGCCAGCCGGTGACCGTGGTGGCGGAACACAAGGGAAAGGATATCAGGGAATGCCAGAACCGCAATTTCGGCATGCCCATGCCGGAAGGATACCGTAAGGCGCTGCGCCTTATGAAGCAGGCGGAAAAGTTTAACCGTCCCATTGTGAGCTTCATCAATACCGCGGGGGCATTCTGCGGCATCGAGGCGGAAGAAAGGGGACAGGGGGAAGCCATCGCCCGAAACCTTATGGAGATGGCGGCCCTGAAAGTCCCGGTACTCTGTATCTTTATCGGAGAGGGGGGCAGCGGGGGCGCCCTGGCCACAGGGGTGGGAAATGAGGTATGGATGTTGGAAAATGCCACATACTCCATTTTGTCCCCGGAAGGATTTGCCTCCATATTGTGGAAAGATTCTTCCCGGGCCAGGGAGGCCAGCGAGATCATGCGCATCACTGCCCAGGATTTGAAACAGCTTCATGTTATCGAGAAAATCATTCCGGAGTTTGGGGGTGCGGACGCATCCACTGCCAGGGCCATCGGCGAGTATCTGAAGGAACAGATCAAGATATTCCTGGAACAGTACCGGGGCATGTCGGGTGCGGAAATTGCCGCCAGCCGGTATGAACGGTTCCGGAAGTTCTAAGAATTGACCGGGCCGGGAAATTCCCGGGGAAGTGGCTGTCCCTTAAGGCCCGCTCCTCACAGGGGGCCGCATGGCCCCGGTCCGGGAAAGGGGCAGGGATGGTAAAATATGCGGTCAGGATAAGATACAGCGGACAGAAACTGATATAGGAGAAAAGGAAGATGTCGGTAAAAATTTTGGGAACAGGGAGCGCGCTTCCGGCCAGGCAGGTTACAAATGAGGAAATTGCCCATATGGTGGAGACATCGGACCAGTGGATCCGGGAGCGTACGGGTATTGGCAGCAGAAGAGTGTCCACGGGGGAAACCGTTGCCTCCCTGGCTGCCCTGGCGTGCGGCCAGGCGCTGGAAAATGCGGGAAAAAGCGCGGAAGAGGTGGAACTTTTGCTGGTTGCCACATGCTCCCCGGAGGATGTGGCGCCTTGTGCGGCCTGCCGGGTACAGAAGGCAATCGGAGCCGGAAACGCCGTGGCGTTTGACATCAATGCGGCTTGTGCCGGCTTTTTATTTGCACTGCATACGGCATGGGCCTATGTGGAGTCAGGGATTTACCGGAATGCGCTGGTGGCGGGAAGCGAGGTGCTTTCCAAAATCGTGGACTGGGAGGACAGGAGCACCTGTATTTTGTTCGGGGATGGCGCCGGGGCAGTGTATGTGGAAAAATGTGAAACGGGAGGAATTCTGGGGTTTGTGCAGCATTCTGACGGCAGCCGGGGGGATGTGCTGACTTGTGTGGGCAGACCGCTGGAGAGTCCTTTTTTCTGCCGGGATACCGGGAAGGATTACCTGAAAATGGATGGGCGGGAAATTTTTTCGTTTGCGGTGCGGCAGATACCGGCAACCATACGGGAAGCCCTGGAGAAGGCGGGAGTTTCCGTGGAAGAAGTGGATTTATTTTTCCTGCACCAGGCCAACAGGCGCATAATAGAGGGGATATCCAAACGCCTCCAGGCAGATGGGGAGCGCTTTCCCGTGAATCTGGAATCGGTGGGGAACACTTCTTCCGCGTCCATTCCCCTTTTGCTGGACGAATGGAACAGGAAGGGAAAATGCAGGCCGGGGATGACCATCGTGCTGTCCGGTTTCGGAGCCGGACTCACCTGCGGGGCATGTGTCCTGAAGTGGTAAAAGAAATCCCTATTGACTTTTTGCGGAAAGTTGTTAAATTTATATATAGGAACCGCGGTGTAAAATTCTGTCATCCTGTGTAGGACAAAAAACACCCTGTCATCAGGCAGTCGCGGACAGAATGGTTAGCAAGGTGCCGCAGGCGCCTTTCGGCCGCAGATAAAGGAATGCCCCGGGAAGGGGATTTTTGAGGATAGGATCCAGAGAGGATATTGTCGGCGCAATGGCACAGAATAGAAAACGCTCCATAAACGAGCTGCTGGTGAGCTTGTTTCATTATGTGATGGATATGGAGGCAAAGGCGGTTATCACGGAGGAATTTCGTGACATTACCAACAATGACATGCACATCATAGAGGCAATCGGAGTGGAGGAACCCAGAAATATGTCCGAGATAGCCGGCAGGCTTTCCGTGACCACGGGAACTCTGACTACCAATATGAACGGCCTGGAAAGAAAGGATTACATCAGGAGGGAACGCAGTCAGAAAGACAAACGTGTGGTGCATGTGACACTGACGGAAAAGGGAAAAAAAGCTTTTTACCACCACAGGGATTTCCATAAAAAGATGATAAGGGCTATTGTGAAGGATTTAAATGAGGAAGAAATGGAAATACTGTACCGGTGCCTTGTAAATCTTGACAGCTTTCTGGATCCGGGGACTGACAAAAGAAAATGAGGCGGGTCCGGGAAGAGCCGCGGAGTGTGGGAGACAGGAAATGAAAACGGGAAATACCATGAGCATGGGGGAGAGGGTCAATGCGACATTAGGGGGAATCAAGACAGTCATATACGGCAGGACGGCCATGATTTTGCTGGGCTTTCTGTCACAGCTCATTCTGCTGGGAGTGGGATATATCCTGCTGCGTAATTACAGCTATATTTTCTATATTGTGTTTCTGTCCATCAGCGCCATAGCGGTGGTCTATATTTTTAATGCGCCGGGCAATCCGGATTTAAAACTTTCGTGGATGCTTCCCATCGCCATTTTCCCGGTCTTCGGCGCTATTTTCTATGTGACCATAGTGAGCCAGCCCGGAACCAAGGTCCTGTATACAAGACTTTTGGAGCAGGCGGAGTATACAAGGAAATATGTGATTCCCAGGGCGGAAATCCGTGACAGGCTCAGGGCGGAAAGCCCCCATATGGGACAGCTGGCCCATTATCTGGAAAAATGTGACAACAGTCCCGTGTATGATTCCACACAGATCAAGTATTATCCGCTGGGAGACAGCCAGTTTGTGGATATGGTGGAAGAACTGAAAAAAGCGGAAAAATATATTTTTATGGAGTTTTTCATTGTGTCAGGGGGCAGGATGCTGGGCACGATTCTGGACATCCTGAAGGAAAAGGCAAAACAGGGTGTGGAGGTGCGGTTTATGTATGACGGCACCAATGTGCTGTGGAACCTGCCAAGTTTTTTCCCGGATATCCTGGAGGAAGAAGGAATCCGGTGTAAAATGTTCGCGCCCATAAAGCCGGTTTTTTCGCCCCATTACAATAACCGTGACCACCGCAAAATTCTTGTGATTGACGGCAGGGTGGCATTTACCGGCGGCATTAACCTGGCAGATGAGTATATTAACCGGAAGAACCGCTTCGGGCACTGGAAAGATGCGGGCGCCATGGTTAGGGGAGACGCGGTGGAGCGGTTTACCTTCATGTTTCTGGAAATGTGGAATGAGTCCGAGCGGATGCCTGACAATTTTGAAAAATATAAGCTGCCGCCGGATGCCGCTGTGGCCAGCGACGGGTATGCCATACCTTACAGTGTCTGTCCCCTGGGACCGGAACGGGTGGGGGAGAAGGTCTACCTGGAAATTATCAATACAGCGCATACTTATGTGCATATTTACACACCTTATCTGATTCTGGACTATCAGATGCTTATGGCGCTGGTTTACGCGGCAAACAGGGGGGTGGAGGTGATTATCATCATGCCCCATGTGCCGGACAAAAAATATGCGTTCATGCTGGCGAAAACTTACTATAACCAGCTTCTGGAGGCCGGAATCAGGATTTATGAGTATGAGCCCGGCTTTGTCCACGCAAAAGTGTTTGTGTCGGATGATGTGAAGGCAGTGGTGGGGACGGTGAACCTGGATTACCGGAGCCTTTACCATCATTTTGAATGCGGCCTGGTGCTTTACCGCAATTCCCAGATCGCAGTGATAGAGCAGGATATTCAGGATACTCTGAAAAAATGTATTGAGATGAAAGTGGAGGATTATAAAAAGCTGAAAATCACGGACCGGGCCCTGGGCAGGATTATGCGGATCGTGGCGCCCCTGATGTAAGAGACAGGGAAAGGCGCTGCCAGGCCGGCGGGAGGAAAGGACAGTGTGATATTGGGAAACAGTCGGGGTGGGTTATGCCTGCTCTTTTTTATGTGCAGCTGCGTACAGATTATTTCCCTGCCTGAATTTCGGAAACTTTTCCGGAAACATTTCGTCTATAAGGGAGAGTGGAAAGTGGGCAGACGCAGCGACTTTACCCTTTAGTGCTATCGCGCAGCGATTTAAATAAGTCCAGCTAAGAAAAGTCAAGAGCTGCTGAAAAAAATTTGTGCTGGACAGTAAAGTCGCAAAGGCGCACGAGAGGAACTTTTATGAGTTTCCT
>OFHN01000233.1_pt1 | contig 54534 bp, 49 predicted proteins | sample 1521321 | NCBI WGS metagenome assembly OFHN01 (sample SAMEA3504130, study PRJEB24116) | mouse gut metagenome | biome: mouse gut; feature: mouse-associated habitat; material: faeces | place: Denmark | collected 2011
GATGACCCATAAAACGGACTCAAACAGATTACCAACACATTTACGGACTAACACCAAAATTAATTATAATATAAGTGTGTTAAAAATATTAATTAAACAATCAATGAAAGGAGGTGGTTTTATGGCAATTAAAGTTGAGGTATGGGGAGACTATGCATGTTATAGCAGGCCCGAAATGAAAGTTGAAAGGGTTTCGTATGATGTTATGACGCCTTCTGCTGCCAGAGGGCTGCTGGAAGCAATTTACTGGCATCCCGGCCTGAAATGGATTATCGATAAAATTCATGTGTTGTCTTCTATTAAAATGACCAATATTAAACGAAATGAGGTAAAATCTAAAATTTCGGCAGGTAGCATAAAATCAGCCATGACAGGAGGCAGAACGGAGCTTTTTTTAAGTACTTCAGACGATATACAGCAACGTTCTGCCCTGGTTTTACAAAATGTACATTATGTAATTGAAGCCCATTTTGAGATGACAGATAGGGCGGCAGCGGGGGATAATCCAGGAAAATTTCAGGATATTATAAAACGTCGACTGCATAGGGGGCAGTGCTATCATCAGCCTTATTTTGGCTGCCGGGAATTTCCGGCAAGGTTTCGTGAATGGCAGGGGGGAGAGATTCCGGCAATTAATGAGACACGCGACTTGGGGTTTATGTTATGGGATCTGGATTATAGCGATATATCTGATATCCGACCACAGTTTTTCCGGGCAAAACTGGAAAAGGGTGTACTTTGTCTCGAAGATTGTGAGGTGGTAAAATGATTTTACAGGCTTTGGTGAAGCGCTATGAGGATTTGCTGCACCGGGAAGAAGAGAAGGTGCCGAGGTTGGGTTGGGGAAAAGCAAAAGTATCATTTGGCCTGAATTTGAATAAAAATGGAGAAGTAGAGGGATTGCTTGCGCTGCGAACAGTACAGCTTGTCGGGAAAAAGGAAGTTATGGCGCCGCGGATGGTGGAGGTGCCGCAGCCTGCGAAGCGCGCGTCAGATGTTAAGGCAAATTTCCTGTGTGACAATTCCAGTTATCTGTTTGGAGTGGATGAAAAAGGAAAGCCCAAGAGAAGCCGGCAATGTTTCCAGGCCTGCAAGGAACTTCATTGTCACATTTTGGAGAAGGTAGATACACCTCAAGCAAAAGCGATTCTCAGGTATTTTGAATCCTGGAATCCAGATCACGCAGACACTTTTTCCTTTTTTACAGAGAATCGGAAAGAGCTTATGGCGGGAAGCAATCTTTTGTTTTATGTTGACGGGAAATCTGTTATGCAGGATGGAGAGATCAGGAGGGCATGGCAGGAATATTGCAGTAAAACGGAGGGGGAAAATACCTGTACATGCATGGTGACGGGACAGGAGACGGCTTTGGCAACACTGCATCCTATTATAAAAGGAGTGGCAGGAGCACAGGCAATGGGGACTTCGCTGGTTTCTTTTAATGCACCGGCATTTTGCTCATATGAGAAAGAACAGGGAGCCAATGCTTCTGTAGGGGCATATGCAGCATTTGCATATGCGGCGGCATTGAATGAATTACTGGAAGACCGGGAACATAAAAAGATAATAGGCGACACAACTGTAGTATACTGGGCGGAAGGGGGAGAATCCGTTTATCAGGATGTGGCAATGGCGGCAATGTTTGGAATTGGTGACGGGGGCGGAATCACAGATCCGGAATTGAGCATGATTTTTGAACGGCTTCGAAGGGGAGAGAAAATTGAAATAGAAGATCAGTGGTTAGATTCAGAAAAGCACTTTTATGTTCTGGGCCTGGCACCGAATGCCGCCAGGTTGACAGTACGTTTTTTTCTCACAGATTCCTTTGGAAATATGCTGAAAAACATTGGAGAGCATTATAAAAGACTTGAAATTGTGAAGCCATCATATGACGCACTTTTTACTTTGCCTATGTGGAAACTGTTGATGGAGACTGTCAATAAAAACGCGAAAGATAAATCGCCATCCCCCCAAATGGCGGCAGATACACTGCAGGCGGTGATTATGGGGACTCCATATCCGGCGTCTTTGCTGAATGGCGTGATGATGCGTATCAGAGCGGAAAGAGAAGTTACAAGAGGACGGGCAGCTATTATTAAAGCGTATTATCTGAGAAATGGAAATCAGGATTGCTCAGAGGAAGAGGGGGTATTAGGAATGGAATTAAATAATGAATGTACCAATGTGCCTTATACATTAGGACGTTTATTCGCCGTTTTGGAGCATTTGCAACAGGAGGCAAATCCGGGGATTAATACAACTATAAAGGATAAATACTTTAATGCCGCAGCATCAAGCCCGGCACATATATTTCCGATGCTGATCAACCTTGGACAGAAACACCTGCGCAAAGTGAATGAAGGGAAGAAAATTTATTTTGACAGACAGATTGGGGAATTAATGGGGCTGATAGGAGTTGAATATCCAAAGCATTTGAATTTGCCCAGGCAGGGTGCCTTTCATTTAGGATATTATTGTCAAACACAAAAGCGTTACCAGAAGAAGGAGGATAAATAAATGAGTGAAGCAATCAAAAACAGGTATGATTTTGTAGTGTTATTTGATGTGGAAAACGGAAATCCCAACGGTGATCCGGATGCAGGAAATATGCCGAGGGTGGATCCGGAAAGTGGGTACGGACTGGTAACAGATGTGTGCCTGAAGAGAAAAATCCGTAATTATGTGGAAATGGTAAAGGAAGAGGAAGAGGGCTATCAGATTTATATTAAAGAGAACATTCCTTTGAACCGCAGTGATGCAAAGGCCTTTGCGTATTTGAATACAGATGCAAATAAAGTTAAAAACATGAAAAAAGATGATCCTGAACTGGACAGGAAAGTCAGAGATTTTATGTGCAGGAATTTTTATGATATAAGAACTTTTGGGGCAGTAATGACTACCTTTGTTAAGGCGAATCTGAATTGTGGACAGGTGAGAGGGCCTGTTCAGCTGGGGTTTGCTAAATCAGTGGATCCTGTTCTGCCGCAGGAAGTTACCATAACGCGAGTAGCGATAACCACAGAAAGTGATGCAGAAAAAAAAGGAACGGAAATGGGAAGGAAATATATTGTTCCATATGGTTTGTACCGTGTGGAAGGATATATTTCAGCAAATTTGGCAAGGAAGGTGACAGGATTTTCGGAGGATGACCTGGAATTGCTGTGGCAGGCTATTTTGAATATGTTTGAGAATGATCGTTCTGCTGCAAGAGGAAAAATGGCAGTCAGGAAATTAATTGTGTTTAAACATAATAGTGAACTGGGATGTGCGCCTGCATACAAATTGTTTGATGCAGTTAAGGTTGAGCGAAAGGAAGGGGTTGAAGTACCCAGGAGTTTTTCTGATTATGTGGTTGAGATTTCTCCGGATTTGCCGGAAGGTATCACCTGCAGTTGTATGGAGTAAAAAATGGGAGTTTACAATGAAAATGACTATTTATTACTTTCTGGCTTACAGCACTTTGCTTATTGCAGGAGGCAATGGGCGTTAATTCACATTGAACAGCAGTGGGCAGAGAATGAAAGAACCGTGGACGGGCAGTTATTTCATGCGGTGGCCCACGATAAGGAGCGGATAGAGAAACGGGGAAACCTGCTTATAACGAGAGGGCTTTCAGTCAAGTCCGCGCAGCTGGGAATGACAGGAGTTTGTGATGTGGTAGAGTTTCATAAGTCTGAAAAGGGAGTTCCCTTATTCTCTTATGAAGGACTTTGGGAACCTTATCCTGTAGAGTACAAAAAAGGGCTGCCAAAGGCAAATGAAGCGGATGAAGTGCAATTATGTGCCCAAGCCATGTGCCTTGAAGAGATGTTGGCTTGTCAGGTATTAAGCGGAAGCCTTTTCTATGGTGAAAACCGCAGGAGAACGGCTGTGCAGTTTACGGAACAGCTTCGGGGCAGGGTGCGGGATATGGCAAGAGAAATGCATGAATTGCGGGACAAAGGGTATACGCCAAAAGTGAAGCTGCAGAAAGGCTGTAATGCATGTTCGTTAAAGGAAATCTGTGTGCCAAAACTGAGTAAGATAAAAACAGTATCTGCGTATGTTGATAGCAGCCTGTCAGATGGCTTTTGATGGGATTCTGATTACCTGTTAAAGGATTTGTGAGGAATAATATGCGTAAGTTGTTGAATACTCTGTTTATTACATCTGAAAATGCATATTTGTCATTAGATGGGGAAACGGTATGTGTTGATATTGACAAAAAGAAGGTAGGGCAATTTCCGCTACATACACTGGAAAGTATCGTGTGCTTTACCTATAACGGAGCAACTCCGGCTTTTATGGGGGCATGTGCCAAGCGGGGAATCAATCTGGCATTTTACAGTCCGTTTGGGAAATTTTTATGCAGGGTTGCAGGTGAGAGCCAGGGGAACGTGCTATTGAGGAAGCAGCAGTATAGGATTTCTGATGACCAGGACAACAGTTGTCTGATTGCGAAAAACTTTATTATAGGGAAAGTGTTTAATTGTCGCTGGAGCATTGACAGGACTTTGAGAGATCATGCATTGAGGATTGATGAAGAACGCTGCAGAAAAACAATTCGATACCTTACAGATGCCATAGGAAAAATACGGCAAGAAAGTAACTTGGATTCGCTTCGGGGACTGGAAGGAGAATGTGCTTCTGTATATTTTAGTATTTTTGATGAACTGATTCTAAACCAGAAAAGTGATTTTTGCTTTCATGGAAGAAATAAGCGTCCGCCGTTGGATAATGTGAATGCTATGCTGTCTTTCGGATACAGTCTGCTGGCAAATGACTGTGCCAGTGCGTTAGAGGGAGTGGGATTGGACTCTTATGTGGGTTTTATGCACCGTGACCGTCCGGGAAGAAAATCAATGGCGCTTGACCTGATGGAGGAAATGAGGGCTGTACTGGTGGACAGGTTTGTTGTGACACTTATTAATAATCGCCAGATCAAGAAAGAACATTTTCGGAATTTGGAAAGCGGAGCAGTTGAATTCACAGAGGATGGAAAAAAGAAATTTCTTACTGAATGGCAGGAACATAAAAGAGAATATATTACCCATCCTTATTTACAGGAAAAAATATGTTGGGGCTTGGTGCCGCATATACAGGCACTACTGTTGGCAAGGCATCTTAGAGGGGATATTGACGGTTATCCTCCATTTTTGTGGAAGTGAGGACAGTATGCTTGTGTTAATTACATATGATGTAAGTACTTCGGACGCAAAAGGGAAGACACGCTTGCGGAAAGTTGCAAAGCAATGTATCAATTATGGGCAAAGGGTGCAGAACTCAGTTTTTGAATGCGTGTTAGATCCAGGACAATGTAAGATGCTGAAGGCTAAGTTATTGGAAATAATTGATGTAGATAAGGATAGCTTGAGATTTTATTACATGGGAAAACAATATCAAAGCAAAATTGAGCATTATGGAGCAAAGCGGAGTTTTGAGCAAGAGGGCGTGCTTATTTTGTAGTGCGAACCGTAAGCGCACATAAAATACTTAGGAAGTTCGCACTGCAAAAAGTTCGCTGTGAGAGAAAGTAAGTAAGAAAGAGGAAGGTGATTTCGGGAAACACAATGAACATTTGGTTGTTTTAGATAAATAGATCTGGTTTAATGAATGAAAATTGGTTGTTTTTGCAGTCACTCCCCGTGCGGGAGTGTGGGTTGAAATGGCATTACAGTCATTTTACAATAAATCAGGTACTGTCACTCCCCGTGCGGGAGTGTGGGTTGAAATCGAATGCTACGTCCCTGCAGTACCTGGAAGATGTGTCACTCCCCGTGCGGGAGTGTGGGTTGAAATAGGCCATAAAGATAAAAAAGGAAACTTGATTTATAACGTCACTCCCCGTGCGGGAGTGTGGGTTGAAATGCAAAACTGGTTTAATATGCCAGCGCAGCATATGTGTCACTCCCCGTGCGGGAGTGTGGGTTGAAATAAAAAACCGTTGGCAAATGTTTCGTTGCACTGTTAGTCACTCCCCGTGCGGGAGTGTGGGTTGAAATTGCGGTAACAAGGCGGAGAATGATAGAACGGCACGTCACTCCCCGTGCGGGAGTGTGGGTTGAAATAACAACCCTCTAGACGGACTCATCGACTGTTACTGTCACTCCCCGTGCGGGAGTGTGGGTTGAAATCGTAGCCTTGACGACCTGATAACGGACTACGCACGTCACTCCCCGTGCGGGAGTGTGGGTTGAAATATCTGGAGTTAAAGTCTATTTTAGTTGTAGATGTGTCACTCCCCGTGCGGGAGTGTGGGTTGAAATTTATTCATGCAAACAAACTGAACTGTCTTAAGCAGTCACTCCCCGTGCGGGAGTGTGGGTTGAAATCTTGCACCCATGTTTTCCTCCTTTATGCAATAGGGTGTCACTCCCCGTGCGGGAGTGTGGGTTGAAATAGTAGCTGCGGGATTTTTTGGTCTTTCGTAGTTAGTCACTCCCCGTGCGGGAGTGTGGGTTGAAATTTTTGTTGTAAACTGATAATCCGAACGTCCTACGTCACTCCCCGTGCGGGAGTGTGGGTTGAAATCTAAGTGGCCGTGGGGTAATTACTGGACATGAATGTCACTCCCCGTGCGGGAGTGTGGGTTGAAATGTAATTTATAATGCCAGATGCCGTTACTTTGGAGTCACTCCCCGTGCGGGAGTGTGGGTTGAAATACAATCATTTGCTGCGAAGTCGTTACGCCGATGGTCACTCCCCGTGCGGGAGTGTGGGTTGAAATGAGTTAAAAACACTCTTTTGCCGTATGATGTACGGGTCACTCCCCGTGCGGGAGTGTGGGTTGAAATTCCATACATAGCGGCATTGACCGGGATGTAGTAGGTCACTCCCCGTGCGGGAGTGTGGGTTGAAATAAAGATGGTTATATATTTAAGGATGCTGGAGGAGGTCACTCCCCGTGCGGGAGTGTGGGTTGAAATACGTGAAACATTAGTAAACTTGAACTAAAAAATCGTCACTCCCCGTGCGGGAGTGTGGGTTGAAATATTGTAGATGTTATCCGCGGGCAGCTGCTTCGTGCCGTCACTCCCCGTGCGGGAGTGTGGGTTGAAATACATGCGCTGTGTCATAGTCATCTGTTGCGCCGAGTCACTCCCCGTGCGGGAGTGTGGGTTGAAATTCTTCAGATAAAATTTGCGGAAAATTGTCATTTAGTCACTCCCCGTGCGGGAGTGTGGGTTGAAATGAGTGTGAATTTAAGATAAAACAAGGTTACTTACCGTCACTCCCCGTGCGGGAGTGTGGGTTGAAATTTGATACCTCTGATATTGTAATCGTGGCACTACCGTCACTCCCCGTGCGGGAGTGTGGGTTGAAATCCTGAATGAATTATTATATATTATCACACTATCTGTCACTCCCCGTGCGGGAGTGTGGGTTGAAATGTATCAGAAGCATATCTTTGCCCGTCTGGAATCCCGTCACTCCCCGTGCGGGAGTGTGGGTTGAAATATGAGGACAATTTTTGCAATCCGCCCATACTCCGTCACTCCCCGTGCGGGAGTGTGGGTTGAAATTATCGACATGTACAAGATTAAAAAACCTAAGCCTGGTCACTCCCCGTGCGGGAGTGTGGGTTGAAATACAATTTAAAATTTGACGGCGAATTTATCTTAAGTCACTCCCCGTGCGGGAGTGTGGGTTGAAATAACTGTCGTCCACGGCCCCAGTCGACGAAAATCGTCACTCCCCGTGCGGGAGTGTGGGTTGAAATCAAGGGTGCCGCCTAACGTGGAACCGGAAAACCCTGTCACTCCCCGTGCGGGAGTGTGGGTTGAAATGACAGAATAACCGTCGGTTTTGACCGAAAATCCGGTCACTCCCCGTGCGGGAGTGTGGGTTGAAATAAGGGAATCAGAAGAGGCTGCCCTTGGGCACAAAGTCACTCCCCGTGCGGGAGTGTGGGTTGAAATATCAAGAATGATATCTGCTGGAAACGAAATAAACGTCACTCCCCGTGCGGGAGTGTGGGTTGAAATAATTGTAGAATCGTGAAGGGTAGTCCGGACTTTGGTCACTCCCCGTGCGGGAGTGTGGGTTGAAATGCGACTATACCCATATCGTGGTCCGGTACCCTGAGTCACTCCCCGTGCGGGAGTGTGGGTTGAATTTGGTTCCATGAAGAAGTTGACGCTTAGAACGGAATGTTACTCCCTGCGCAGGAGTGTGGATTGAAATCATGGCGTAGATAACGCTATCTGCAGCCTGGGAGTGACCGTCTGCAACAGCATCATCACAAACGGTTTAGGGCTGCGCTTCGGAAAAAAAGCCGCTGATTCTTCCGTCCCTGTCCACGGTATGGTTATATATCATCAGCTTGTAGTCCGATAAAAGTTCCTCAAATTCACTGCTGCCCTTTCCGCGGATGCTCCCGTCATTAGTGACCATTCCCAGGGAGGTAACGACTGGGATTTCCCTGTGCATGGTAAGGGTGTAGCTTTGATAGGGACTCATATCCAGGCCCGTGTCCTCCAGCAGGAGCGCCGCCAGATAATTCAGGCTTACATCGCCTAAATCCGCGCTTTCTGCGGGATAATTGTGCCATATAATAAAGGGCGTTTTATACAGCTTCATTTTTTGCTCCAGTGGCCAGCTGCCGATTGGCTGTCCGGTCAAATCCGTATAAAATCCGTCTTCCAGTTTGGGCTGATGGTCGCCGAACATTACGACTACAACAGGCTCTTCATATTGGGAAAAATAGGAAAGAAGTTCTTCCAGAGCCTCATCGCTGGCTTTTACCAGGCTCATATACTGTTCGGCTTCAGGGAAGCGTTCGCCCATGCCGCCGGTAAGCCGGACGGTTGTTTCAAAGTTTTCGCCGCTGTAAGTATAGCCCCCGTGATTCTGCATGGTTATATTGAAGAAAAATTGCGGGACACCGGGTTCTTTCTTTTCAAACCAGTCCTGAATATAAGAGTAGTTGCCCTTGTCGCTCACATACAGCCGCAGGGTATCCAGATCCTGCTCCAGGTTTTCGAAGAAAATGATTTCGTCGAATCCCATGCTGCGGTAAACCTGAGTCCGGTTCCAGCCGCTTGACATATAGGGATGAAAAACCGCCGTATCATATCCCTGATTTTTCAACACGGAAGTCAGCCCGGGATAAGCGTCCGAGCCGTTGAAATAGCTTGTGTAGGGAACGCCGCCGGCATAGGCGCCCATGGTATCCGAGGTGAGGAATTCATATTCGGAATTTGCGGTATTGCCGCCCAGTACGGATACATTTGCCCAGCCGCGCAGGGTATTTTCCGTCAGCGAGTCCCAGAACTCCAGCATCGGCACATTTGTTTCAAAATCTCCCAGAAGCCGTAAATCGGAAAAGGCTTCGTTCATGATGACCACGATATTAGGCCTGGGGCTTGCCTGGGCCGCATTTTGGAAACCGCTGTCAGACTGAAAAGAGGCGATGGCCTGCCGTACATTTTCAACGGAATAATCGTCGGGAAGTCCCTTTTCGCTTCCCATTATTTCAGCCAGCAGCCCGGCCAGATAGGTGTCGTCGGAAAACTGAACCGTATCTGCGTAGATTTTGTCATATTTTATAACGGGAAGCGCGGCGCAGCCCACGGCTATAAAGACGGTAGCCAGTATAGAAACGGGATTAAGCCAAGTGTTTTTACCGTTTGGAGTTCTGCTTTCTGCCGCAGTGCAGAGATAATATTTCCGCCAGGCCCAGTACCATATGCCAAGGTCCATGAGCGAGAGCAGAAGCAGGATGCCGGGCTTAAAGTCATAGCTTTTTACTACGTTCCCGGCTGTGCGTATGGATTGGATATCCGCTAAGCGAAAAGGGGAACCCCGGAATTTTACCAGATAGAAATTTACGGTTCCGATGATTCCGATCAGAAGATTGCCCGTCCCCACTGCTCTGTCAGGCCTTCTGAAGAGTAGGAACAGAAACCAGTAGAGGGCGCAGCCTAAAAATAAATTGACGATTTGAACAAAGGTGACCTGGGTCCAGGTAAGATAGAAGGTACCGCATGTCATGAGTCCAAGGACGATTACAGAGTGAATGCCGCTCCAGAAGATCAGGCAGCAGTCCCATAGCTGCCGCCATATGGGCGTTTTTTTCATTTGGGATAAAAGCAGAAAGGAGACGCCGGCTGTACACAGCAGCAAGTAGGTAGCTACTGTCTGAAATACGGTTCTGAGCCATAGCTGCCGCAGCAGGAATAAACCCATAAGCTGCAGCAGACATACGATTATCGGTAGATACTTTTTATATATTTTATCGGACATGATACGTTTCCCTCTTTCTATGCTGTTTACAGTGGATTATATCAATCTTGGGATTTGTTTGTCAATGCAGTTTGATACGTCACTTCACGGCATAAAAATGCAGGACGGGCCTATTTGGAAGATATCCTTGGCTTCTGACGGGAAACTGCTCCCATCCGTTCCAGATAGGTCTGCTCCTTTTCCTGGTTGATTACGTCCCGAAGGGTGTTCAGCTCGTCTGTAATCCTGTCCATTCTCAGCAGAACATCATTGGTGTCGAAGGTTGCAGAAGAACCCTTATCGCGGAGTTTCTTAAAAAGCTTTTCGGACTCCTTATGTACACACTTTGCCTGTTTCCGTACGCTTTTTTTCAGCTTTAGAATCATTATGTCAATACGCTCCTTTCCCTGTGCGTTTCCCTTTCTTTTATCATATGCTATTTTAGGTACATCGTCAAGAAAATTAGCGCCGTTTTTCAAAATAAGCTTACGAAAACACACCGTTTCCAAAATACTTGGACAGGCTCTGCCAGGCGGTCAGCGCGCCGGATCCCACTGCGGGATATCCAAGCCCGCTCTGGGTATACAGATGACTTCCCATCATCCGAAGCATCAGCTGGCTGGTCAGTTCGCATTTGTCACAGCAGGCGCCCCGGGAAGTATCTTCACGGTCCTTGTCCGTCTGTTCTGTTTCCGGCCGGTCTTTGGAAACTGTCTGGCGGTGGGCATATGAATCTGTCCTGCTGTTATCCGGGCGCTCGGACCCTTTCAGCGACGCCGTGTTTATATGTGCCGCCGCATGGGGTCCGGCCGATGCAATTCGGGCTTTTCCGGCATTTTCAATGTAGTTGGCAAAGCCTTTCACTGCGGCGCTCCTTCTGCCTCCATGTTTTGCGTAGTATTGATTGATTTCCTTGATTCCTGTGATTCCCGGTTCATTGATATACATTTTGTGTCCTCCTAATTTAAATTGCTGCGCCTTTGCGGCTTTACTGTCCGGCAGAAATTATTTTTCAAAAGCGTTTAACATTTCTTAGCTGGACTGTTTCATAGGTGATGGGGGTGAAAACTGCCGCTTTTCCTGCAGCAGCACCGTCACATGGAATTCGTTGTTTTCCGTCCGGATATCCACGTCTCCCATGTATTTTTCCGCTTCCCGCTTTACGTTGGACAGGCCGATGCCGTGCATGGATATGGGATCCTTTGTGCCCGTGTTTTCTTTTGTGGAAACCGGCAGCCCGGTATTTTTATCAAAAATTATTTGACCTTCAAAAGGATTTCGGACATCGATGAGGAAAAACTTTTTCTTCTGCCGGCCTGACAGGCGGATATACCCGGTTGCCTCCGGCAGAGCGGCACAGGCTTCCAGGGCGTTTTGAAGCAGGTTGCTCAGGATAATCCCAATATCGTAAGCGTTATACTTGTCCGACCCAGGATAGGAAAAGGCACATTGGAAATCGATTCCCAGTGCGGCGGCAGTTTTCCGACGGTCGTTTATGATGACATCCGTGACGGCATTTCCGGTGTGGACGGAGAATTCAAATACTTTCATACTGTCATCCATCCTGGCAATGTAAGTTTCCATGTCCTCATAACGGCTGTTTTTCGCCAGTCCCCTGATATTGGTCAGGTGGTTTTTCATTTCATGCTTCATTCGGCGTATGCTTTCGTGGAACCGTTCCACCTCGCGGATGCGATCCTCCATTGCGGAGAGCTGATGCGCCGCCACAAAGTATTTTTTCCTGTCCTCCTGAAGCGCCAGGATTCTCTGGTATGCGGCAATGGCGGCCAGTATGCCCGCATAGAACAGCGCTGCCATTGCCGGCACGATGGCGATAAGGGCCGGATACTGTTCGTAGAGCCGGAAAACATGATTGTCATTGGCCACCACCAGAAGCCGTACGAGGATATTGGCAAACAGGATGGCCGTCGCCGGCGTCAGGAGCAGATAGCACAATTCCCGGATATGCAGACCGGTTCCGCCCTTTTTCAGCCGCCGTTTCGCGATGTCGAGCAGCAGGGAAAAAAGCAGGAACTGCCCGGCTTCAATGAGGAAATGGTTGAACGAGGCGTTTCGGAAAACCAACTCCGGAGTATCGGCATTCCGCAAAAAATATTCGCTTGTGAAAAAGTCAACGCTTCTCATCATCATCATGCTTAAATTCCGGATGCAATAGAACAGCGCACTCAGAAGGAAAACGAAGTTTCGCTCCATTCCCAGGAAAGCGGATACCGATAGCAGGATTACGGTCACCAGTATCATGTGCGTCCAGCCGTAGCACCAGGGAAACAGGCAGAGCAGGTATACCGTTATATAAATCAGAAAGATCAGAAAGGCATTTTTCCGAAGACGCTTTTTATTCTGCGTTCCGCCCATAAATGAATGAAAAAACGAAGATATGCAAATGGCGTACAAAATGCATTCGATTCCTGTAAGCAGCCTGAAAAACAGAGTGAAGCATGTTTCGCTCATGTAGCCTCCTGTTGGAAAGTCTGTTCCGCAGCCGGTGCGCCCGGCACCCTCTCATTACGGCGGCTGCAAAAAGCGAAGGTACGCTTTCACAAAGCCGTCATACTTATATTTTGACAGATTCAGTTTTTCGCCGTTGGTAAGGACCACTTCAGTACGGCTGTATTCTTCCACATAGGCAAGATTGACAAGGAAGCCTTTGTGTATGCGGCTGAACTGTCCCTGCAGCGTTTGCTCCAGTTCGCCCAGCTTTGCATAGTATTCCAGTGTGGTGTCTTTCAGATGCAGCAGGATTTTGTGTCCCTGGCTTTCCAGGTAGTAAATTTCGTCCGGGGACAGGGTCCTGCTTGTTCCGGCGTATTGGATGAGCAGTTTTTTGGGCTTCTGGCGGGTATATGCCGCAGCCCGTTCTGCAGCCCTTCGGAACACTTCAGTAAATCGCTTCTCATCCACGGGCTTCAGCAGATATTGGAAGGCATCCACGTCGAAGGCGTCATATACGTAGCGCTCATGCCCGGTGACAAATATAACCAGGGGCAGAGGGCTGTCTGCAGAGAACCGAATCCGCCGTGCCAGCTCCAGGCCGCTTATCGGAGGAATCCGGCCGGGGAGCAATTCTTTTGGCGTTGCTGCCTGCTCCTCCCACCATCCTGATAGGGCTGTCCCCTCCCGGCGTCCGGAGACGGAGGAATCCCTTCCGGCAGCGTCAAACTGTCCGGAGCAGGCATTTTGCAGCTCTATGTCCAGAAACAGGATGTCATATTCCGCCCTGTCTGTCAGATACGCCTCGGCTGACGCATATTCCGTAATATCGGTTTTATAATTTTGTTGTTGTATCAGCGAGATAAGATAACTCCTTATGTTAGGCTCATCATCACAGATTGCGATTTTTATGATTTCCATATTATTTATCCTGTCTGTTTCCGAAGCATCTATTCCGTGTATCGGAGAAAAACCGGAAATATTAATGCTGATTGCACAAGTGGACGGTTTTATGGCGTAAGTGGAATAGGCAAAATATGACAATTGAAAAATTTATGAGCAAACAGTATATAACACTTGACAACAGTTATAAGCTGTTATATACTGTTAGCATCCGGATAAGAAAGATAATCAAAAGGAAAGTTCGGTTTCCGCTCAATTGTGGAATTGCGGAGACCGGACCGGAATGGAGGAAGCATCGATGCGAATTATTATAAACAACTCTTCCATGGTTCCCATCTATGAGCAGATTGGGGAGCAGGTCAAGGCCATGATCCGCAGCGGGGAACTGAAGGAAAACGACAATCTGCCGTCTGTCCGCAGCCTGTCAAAGGACTTGAAGATCAGTGCGCTGACCGTTAAGAAAGCGTATGACAGCCTGGAAGAGGAAGGATTTACCGCCACTGTCCACGGCAAGGGCACCTACGTGACAGCAGTGAATAAGGAACTTTTGCTGGAGGAACAGAAAAAGGAGCTGGAGACGGATTTGGAGACGGCTGTTCAAAAGGGCAGAAGATACGGAATAAGTGACGAGGACATCAGGAGCTTGTTCGAATTGATTCTGGAGGGTTGACAATGTTAAGGATTGAGAATTTACGGAAAAACTATAAATCATTTTCGCTGGATTGTACCATGGAAGTCAGGCCGGGCTGTGTCACCGGGCTAATCGGACAGAACGGTGCCGGAAAAAGCACTACCTTCAAGGCGGCGCTGGGACTGATTCGGCCGGACGGCGGCAATATCCGCATTATGGGCAGGGATATCGGGGAATTCGGTGTAGGGGACAGGCAGAAGCTGGGCGTGGTGCTGTCGGATTCCGGATTCAGCGGGTATCTGACAGTTGCGGACACGGTTCCCATATTGAGTAATCTATATAAGGATTTCGACAAGCCCTTTTTCCTGGAGCAGATCAAGAAAGGCGGGCTGCCTGAAAATAAGAAGATTAAGGAATTCTCTACAGGCATGAAGGCGAAGCTGAAGATCATAACAGCCATCTCCCACAATGCCGGGCTGCTGATACTGGATGAACCTACCGCGGGGCTGGATGTGGTGGCAAGGGACGAACTGCTGGATTTGCTGCGGGAGTTTATGGAGAAGGACGAGAACAGGGCCATTTTAATCAGCTCCCATATATCTGGAGATCTGGAGTCGCTCTGTGATGATGTATACATGATACATGAGGGGAAGATTATCCTCCATGAGGATACGGATGTACTGCTGAGCGATTACGCTGTATTGAAAATGGATGAACGGCAATACGATATGCTGGATAAGCAGTACATCCTGCGCAGCAGGAAGGAAAGCTTCGGCTACAGCTGCCTGACAAATCAGAGGCAGTATTACCAGGATAACTACCCGAAGCTTGCAGTGATAAAGGGAACGATTGACGAAGTGATTACAATGATGATTCGAGGTGCCGTATTATGAAGGGTTTGCTGGTTAAAGATATCAGGTTGATGAAAAATATGAAGAACTCCATTATTATGATTATACTGATTGCAGTGGGCATGGGTTCGTACTTGAAGGATGTGTCTTTTATTATTACCTATATGGCGCTGATCGGAGCCACTTTTACATCCAGCACTTTAAGCTATGACGAATTTGATAACGGCTATGCCTTTCTGCTCTCGCTGCCGGTTACCAGGAAGGGTTATGTGATGGAGAAATATATCCTGGGGTTGATATTGTGCGGAGGCGGATGGCTGATCGGGACGATAATTACCGCGGCGGCGGGAGTGATAAAGAATACAAGCCCCCTGGGGGAGAGCCTCATGATTGCGGTTACGCTGTTTCCGTTTGCATTGCTGCTGCTGTCTGTCATCCTTCCTTTTCACATGAAATTCGGCGGGGAGAAGGGCAGGATCATCATGGTGGCGGCTATGGGGCTGATTTTTCTGGTAACTGTCATAGGGGCGAAGGTTGTCGAGAAAATACACATTGACCTGAACGCCGTGTTCCGGAACCTGCCGGAGCCGGACATGGGAGTGGCTGCCGTTTCCGCATTGGCTGTCGGCACGGTTCTGATGCTGCTGTCCTGCACAATCAGTATGAAGATTATGAATAAGAAGGAGTTCTGATTTTTGCCGGTATGTGTACCGGAACGGGTAATTGATATGATAAATTATGCAGGGACCTGCTTTGCTGACATTTTTTAGGGCAAAGCAGGTCGTTTTTTGCGGGATATTTTATAGTATGGAAAGGATACATATTATTGCGGAAAGACAGTGCGCTGTGTAGAATGAAGAAGGTCATAGTTGTCTTAAGCAGGTATCATATGGATGCCTGCGGAACTGGAAACAGGAGATAAAGCGAGATGAAAGCGTCAAACTTCCTGCAGTTAAAGATTTATCGAAGGACTTTTTTTATTTATCTGTCTATTGTGATTGTGTTCTTTTTCTTCATTATATCCAATCGTTATAACAACGCCCGGTTGGCGGGGCAGCAGTTTTTCTCCGAACATATGGACAGGGCATTTTCCCAGGTGGAGGATGAACTGGACGGCATAGTCAATACGATAGACAATTTTCTAATCCGCCTGAACAGCAGCCCCATGCTGAAGAAGGACTTTTTTTATTTCTTCGGGGCTACCCCGGCGGAGTACACGGAAGCCAGGCTGCGCAGCGGGGATATGGCCTATGAAAGCTACCTGGGCGCCTGTGACAATCTGGTCACGGACTGTAATTATCGGATTCGTTACATCCTTTATTATTGCGAAGAGAATGTCATATGCATGGAATACAGCCAGGAGGGGTATTCTAGATGCGTAAGGATTGAGCCGGAGGAAGGGGAAAACCTATGCAGGACGGGCTATGCCTATACAAGAGATATATACCTGGATTCGGTGTATAAGGGGAAGATATCTTTTGTCATTGATGTGGCAGTCCCGATTGAAAAAGCATTTTGCCGGCAGGGGGAAATTGCCGTCTGGATGGAGCTTCAGGGCCAGGGGAAGCGCCTGGGGGATATGTTGGATGGGGATGTGGAGTTCGGTGAGATTACGGAATCCGGAAGGCATCTGGGAGTGGTTGCCCTGACATCCGGAAAGTCGGGAGAATATTTTTACGGGGTGAACGCGTCTGAGAAATACTCCTACCTGGTAGTGGCGGCAGGGAAGGCTGAGGCTTATATGCGGACCCAGATAAAGGAATTGTGGGTTTTGGTCTTGGGGCTGCTTCTTACATTCATATTGATTACCATACTTTATATACGCCAGTTCTCCGCGGACGGCAGATTTCTCCAGGATATCCTGCACAGTGTGGAATGCGCCAGGAACGGTTCGTTTCAGCGTATCCGCGTGGGAAAGCGCAGAGATGAATATGCCGTTATTGCCAGGCAGTTAAACGGGCTGTACGAATATCTGGAGGCCCTGATTCAGCAGAAATATGAACTGACCATCAGCCAGCAGCGGACACAGATGCAGATGCTGAGTTCCCAGCTGAACCCTCATTTTCTGTATAATACCCTGGAGCGGATAAGGCTGCGCGCCCTGCGGGTACAGAATATGGAGGTTGCCCAGGCCACGGCAAACTTAGGGCTGCTTTACCGCAATATCGTAAAGACGGAACCTGTGATTTCCCTGGAAAAGGAGATTGACATTACCAAACAGTATCTTGACCTGATGTGTTTTCTCTATGACGACCAGTTCTTCTATCATTGTGACTTGAAGGAGGACATTTTGGATATTCTGACACCCAAAATCTGGATGCAGCCGATTATGGAGAATTTCTTTAAACATAATTTCAGGGAGGATGAGAGCATCAAGGTTATCGTGCTTACAGGCGAGAAGTGCAAAGAAGGGGTCCGTCTTACTTTTTTCGACAACATGGGAAATATTCAGGAGGGACAGCTGGAATATCTGAACAGGCGTTTCACACCGGAGGAAGGCAAAAAGGAAGAGGAGGGACAGGATGGCGTCGGGCTCCAGAATGTGTATCACAGGCTTTGGTTATACTATGGGGACAAGGTAAAGATGACAATCCGGAACAATGAGCCATCCGGGGTATGCATTGAGGTATTGATCAGGGATGATACTGAAATTTAGGAAGGAGGCGGGTTGATGTACCGACTGCTGGTAGTGGACGATGAGAAGGATATCAGGGAGAACATCCGGTATCTGATAAATTGGAGCCGATATGGGATAAACCAGATTGAAACGGCGGCTACATATGAGGAGGCGGTGAATAAGGCGCTTGACATAAGGCCGCATATCATATTGATGGATGTGAAGCTGGGAGACGGGCGCTGGGGTTATGAGCTGGTGGAACATTTGAGGGCTTCCGGCCTTAAGGCAGTGTGCGGTATGATCAGCGGTTACGACGATTTTCAATATATAAAGAGAGCCATGCAGGCATCAGCCAAGGATTATCTCCTGAAGCCCATCAATGTGGAGGAACTGGAACAATTTGTAGAGCGGGCAATTGTGGAGGAGCTGAAGGGCAGGCTGCCTCTGAAAAGCGGCGATGCGCCGGATGTGGATCCGGTGCTGAAGGTGGAGTACGGTACACTCTCCAAGATTACAAACAAGATTATCATGATTGTGAAGGGCAATTACAAGGGGCCTCTGTCTCTGGTGAGCATCGGGGAAATGTTCTGTATGAGCAGTAAATATATCGGCAGAATCTTTCTGCAGGATACAGGAATGAAATTTTCCGAATACCTGATGGCTTACCGTATGGTGCAGGCGAAGCGGCTGATTGAGACCACGGGAGATAAGATTATTGTCATTGCCGGGCAGGTGGGTTATACCCAGCTGAATAATTTTTACGTCCATTTTAAAGAATATTACGGCTTCTCTCCCACTGCGCTGCGGGATGCGGGAGAGATACCGCCGGAAGCGGATAAAAATGCTGACGAAGCCGGAAGCGGGGGGCGGGAAGAGCCGGAAGCAGGTTCGGATGAAATTCCGGGGAATGCGGAAGCAGCGGATAAGGCAGGGGGGGCACAGAAGCAGGATTCCGGGGAAAATGGGGGCGCTCATGAGAAAGCATAGGATAGTCCGGGGCATTCTGGCTGCCGCGGCCGGCGTTTTTTTGGCGGCGGGATGCGGCGGGGAAGGGGAACAGGAGGGCGTTCTGACCGGCCATGAAGAGCCTGTACGGCTGGTTTACTATACCATCGGGGAGCCGGATGAGGGGCTGGGACAGGTGGAGGATGCGCTGAATGTACTCTTGCTGGAGCGGTATGGCTTTACGGTGAGTTACAATAGAATAGGCTGGAACGATTATGAGGCTAAATTGGATTCGCTCTTCAGCACGAACGGAAAATTTGATATCGCTTTTGCCTGGACAGACAATTACGTGGAAAACGCCCTGGCGGGAAACTGGCTGGACCTTACGCCGTATATGGAGGGAACCTGTGCGGAAACGTATGAGGCGGTAAACGGTAAACTGTGGAAGGCGGCTGCGGTGAACGGCTGTATATACGGCATTCCGACCAATAAGGAGCTGGCAGTGCCAATGTATTTTCTGTATGACAGAGGGCTGGTGGAAAAATACGATATTGACATCAGTCAATACCCTACGCTGGAATCCATGGAAACGCTGCTGAGGACAATTTCCGTTGAGGAGCCGGAATATATCACATTGTTTCTGGCCAACAGCAATGTGAATTTTGCGTCAATGGGAGGCTACGAATACGTGACTTATGCGGATATTCCGCTGGTAATCAGGACGGAAGACACCTCGGCAACAGTGGTGAACCTATATGAGACGGAATACTGCGGGGAGCTCCTGAATACACTCCATCAATATTACACCGCAGGTTACATTAATGAGGATGCTTCCGTGAGGACCGCATTTTCACGGTTTTCGGGGGAGAAGGTCTTCCTTCGGATCGCCAGCGGCGGGCCGGAATCGGATGTGAGCTTTTCCTCTACTTTCGGTTACCCGATTGTGGCACAGTGTGCCAGTGATCTGGTAGTGACTTCGGAGTCCGCCCTTGGGGGAGTCATGGCTGTCAATGCCCGGACAGAGTACCCGGAGGAATGCGCCGCGTTTCTGAATGCGGTGAATACGGATCCGGATATCCGCAATCTGCTGAACTACGGGGTGGAGGGAATCCACTATGAATTGAACGGGGACGGACAGGTCAGATACCTTACGGATGCATACAGGGGGGTAGCCTATACACAGGGAAACTGGTTTATTCTGAAAACCGTGGCGGGGGAAAATCCGGAGAAATGGAAGGTGTATCGGGAATTTAACGATATCGCTATAGAATCGCCCCTACTGGGATTTATCCCGGATCTTTCCGGTTTCACTGCGGAATGCGACAATGTGAGCCAGGTGTGCAGGCGCTATGAGAATGCATTGATGACGGGAACCGTGGATCCGGAGGAATTTCTTCCGAAGCTGCAGGAGGCATTGGAACAGGCGGGAATCGGGATTCTGCAGCAGGAACTCCAACGGCAGATTCATTTATGGATGGAATCCAGGCGGGAACAATAGAATGTTTCCTTTTTATACTATAAAGAGTCCTATAGAGACTTTTTCAACACCATTGTAAAAACTTATAATAAAATAAGCTTTAAAGAGAGCAAAATGCACAAAATGACGAAAAAACAGAAAAGGATGGTGTTGAAAATTGAAGAAGAAGGAAAAAATGCCGAAGCCGGTAGATGCCGGTATGGAGACGAAACAGCAGCAGGGCAAGAAGAAGCGCTGGACGAAAGGTGACACGGAACTAACGCTTCTGGGGTTTCCCACGTTTCTGTGGTTTGTGATTTTTGCATACCTGCCCATGTTCGGTATGGTAATCGCTTTTAAAAACTACAAGATTTCAGCAGGGCATGGCTTCCTGTACAGTCTCTTCCACAGCGAGTGGGCTGGTTTTAACAATTTTGCTTTTTTCTTTAAATCCAACGCCTTCTCAATGTTGCTGCGGAACACGGTACTTTACAATATTGTCTTTATTATCCTTGGCACGGTGGTTCCGATTACATTGGCAATCGTTATCAGTCAGCTCTACAGCAAGCTGATGTCGAAGGTCTATCAGACGATGATGTTCTTCCCTCATTTTATGAGCTGGGTGGTGGTAAGCTATTTTGTTTATGCTTTCCTGAACCCTACGAAGGGACTTCTGAACCAGGTGGTGGGCTTTTTCGGCGGGGATCCCGTTATGTGGTATTCCGAGGCAAAGTATTGGCCGTTTATCCTGATATTCATGAATCTGTGGAAGGGTACCGGCTACGGCATGGTGGTATACCTGGCCTCTATCACGGGGATTGACAGTTCCATGTATGAGGCGGCCATGATCGACGGCGCCACAAAGTTCCAGCAGGCAAAATACATAACGCTCCCCTGCCTGAGACCCATGGCAATCATGATGTTTATTATGAATGTGGGCAAGATATTCTACTCCGATTTCGGTCTGTTCTATCAGGTTACGCAGAGAGTGCCTAATGCTTTGTATAATACGGTATCCACATTTGATACTTATCTGTATAACGCATTGCAGTCAAATGTGTCCATCGGACGGACGGCGGCGGCATCATTGTTCCAGTCAGTGGCATGCTGTATTACGATTCTGGCCGCCAACTATATTGTATCCAAAATTGATTCGGAAAGCGCACTTATCTAGGCGGACGGGAGGCTGAAATGGCAAAGAAAGAGATAACAGGGCAGGAAAATCATCTGAACAGGATTAAGTGGGGAACCAACCTCTGCTTTAACATTTTATTCATTATATTGGCGGCGATATGTATCGTCCCGGTTATTTTCGTTTTTATGATATCAATCTCATCGGAAGCTTCCATTGCGGAATTCGGCTATCGGTTCATACCGGATTCCTATTCCGCGGATGCCTATCTGTTTATGTGGAATGAGCGGGCACAGATTTTTCGGGCATTGTTTGTCTCCGTGAGTGTGACTGTGGCAGGTACCGTGCTGGGCCTTATCCTGACGACGACCATGGGATATGTGCTTTCCAGGCCGGGCTATCGACTGAAGAAGTTTTTTACCTGGGTTATCTTCATCCCCATGATTTTCAACGGCGGTATGGTTGCAAGCTATGTGGTGGTGGCAAATCTTCTGGGGTGGCGGAATACGTTTCTTGTACTGACCGTTCCGCTGGCAGTGTCCTCCTTTAATATCGTTATCACCCGTACGTTTTTCAGGACGACGATACCGGATTCCATTATCGAATCGGCGGAGATAGACGGGGCATCCCAGCTGCAGACCTTTATCAGAATCGTGATGCCTATTTCCAAACCTGTATTGGCAACCATCGGGCTGTTCCTGGCATTTGGATATTGGAATGACTGGTTCCAGGCATCCTTGTACATAAGCAACGAAAATCTGGTGGGCCTGCAGGCGATGCTGAACAATATCATGAAGAGCATCGAGTATTTTGCCAGCCATCCCGAATTGGGTGTCAGCCTGGCGCAGTATAAGCAGTCCATGCCGTCCGAGACGGTTCGTATGGCAATCGCAATCCTGATCGTAGTTCCGATTGCCTGTGTCTACCCGTTTTTCCAACGGTATTTTATCTCCGGCCTTACTGTCGGCGCAGTAAAAGGCTGATCAGCGGCGGAGATTTTAAAATACAACATAATAAACTAGGAGGAAATGGTAATGAAAAAGAGAAATTGGAAAGTAATGTCTCTCCTGATGGCAGGGGCAATGCTGGCAGGAAGTCTGACAGGGTGCGGAAGCAGCCCTTCCGAGGAAGGAAGTTCCGGTGCAGACAATTCACAGCAGTCGGAGCAGTCTTCTGAAGAGCAGTCGGAGCAGTCTTCTGAAGAGCAGTCAGAGCAGTCTTCTGAAGAGCAGTCGGAACAGCCGGCAGCTTCAGGCGATGTGGTAGAACTCAAATGGGCAATGGTGGGTAACGGCATGCCGGACAACTACGATGCCTGGAAGGCAAAGCTGGATGCTTATCTGGAAGAGAAGATCGGTGTACATCTGGATGTGGAAGTGGTTAAGTGGGATGACTGGAGCAACAGAAGAAGCGTTATGGTAAATACCAACGAGGCTTTTGACATTCTGTTCACTGACGCCGGAACCTATGCCAGCGATGTGGCCATGGGGGCGTTTGCGGATATTACGACTCTCCTTGACAGCACACCGGATCTGAAATCCTTTATTCCGGAGGACTACTGGGATGCAGTTTCCATAAAGGGCGGGATTTATGCGGTACCCACCTATAAGGACAGTTCCGCGACGCAGTATTTTGTATGGGACAAAGAGCTGGTTGACAAATATGAGATCGATTATGAGAACATGCATGACCTGCAGTCCCTGACGGATGCCCTGACCAAGATTAAGGAAGGGGAGGGCTCCGAACCCTTTATCCTGGCATCAGACGGCCTGGGCGCTGTGCTTGACAAGTATGACGGAATGGGCGTCGGCGTTCCCGGTATCGGCGTATCCTACAAGGATTCCTCAAAGAAGGTAGTCAGCGTTTATGAGCAGGACGATGTCATGGCAGACCTGAAGACGCTGCATGAGTGGTATAAGGCCGGCATCATCAATGCGGATGCGAATACATTGGGCGAAGCTCCCAAGTACAGGATGTGCTATGTAGCTCAGGGTTGGCCGCTTGCAGCGAAGACCGTATGGGGACCGAACATGGGCAAAGAGGTAGTGGTATCCCAGTGGGGCGACACACATTTGTCCTTCAGCACGGTGGGTGGTTCCCTGAACTGCATCTCTGCCAGCAGCAAGAACCAGGAGAAGGCTCTGCAGCTTTTGGAGCTGGTGAATACGGATAGCGTTGTAAGAGATGCTCTGTATTTCGGACTTGAAGGCGAGAACTTTGAGTACAATGCTGACGGCAGGGTTCACAAGATCAATACAGACTGGCCCATGGCCGGATACACCCAGGGTACATTCTTCAACGTAACCCTTACCGACGACGTAGAAGAGAATCAGTGGGATGAAGTTAAAGCTCTGAACGAGGAAGCGGTTCCTTCGCCCGTGCTTGGTATCTCCATCGACACCAGCGAGTTTGAGGATGAACTGGCGAACTGCACGGAGATTTGCAACCGTTATAAGAAGGACCTTCTGACCGGCGTAGCAGATCCCGAAGTAGAAGTGCCGAAGATGATGGAAGAGCTGCGTGCTTCCGGATTCGACACAATGATCGAAAAGATTCAGGCTCAGATTGACGCTGCCCAGTAATCGGACAGGCGTTATAAGGCAGCCCGGCAGTATGCCGGGCTGTTTTTCTGTGGGATAATAAGAATTCTGATAAAATAGTTGAAAAAGATAAAGATTAAAAAAATAATAGAAAAAATGAAAAAGGTGTTGACAAATTGCGGCGCATGCGATATACTGAACTCACAACAGAGGAGAGCAGAAACATCTTCCATCAAACGCAGCTTTGCATAGTAAGCTGCAACTACTAAAAAATGTGCGAGTACACTTCATACGTAAGGCAATCCCGAAGTAAGGAAATTGAAAGAGGGAAAGCCACAGTATACAGCAGAAAGAAAAGAAGTGGAAGCATAAGGGCAGAAATGGAAGAGGAAGAAAAATTGAATAAGGAGGTACAGTCCATTGGACAGCGAACAGAAATGAAGGAGCGTGTTGATAATAAAATCAATACGCTCCTTCACTGTTGACGGCATGGGATACATGCACTGAACCATGGAAAGTGCAGCCGTATTGCCGGACGGAAACAGAAGGTATCCCGGGCCGGCTTTTTTCTTGCAAAAAGACAGGAAACACTATAAAATAGAATAGGAAGAATGCATGGCGGAACCGGAAGGGAAAGATGAGCGTGGAGTATAGAGAAGAGGCCTGGGAAGTGATCAGGCAGGTAAATCAGGTAATCCTGGGGAAAGAAAAGGAAGTAAAGGAAGTCATGCTGGCATTTCTGGCCAACGGGCATGTTCTTCTGGAGGATATTCCGGGGGTGGGAAAGACGACCCTGGCCATTGCGTTTTCCAGGGCGATGGAGCTGCAGTACAAGCGGGTACAGTTTACGCCGGATGTGATGCCCTCTGACTTGACCGGATTTTCCGTGTATCGCAGGGACGAGGAGAAATTTGTCTATCAGCCGGGCAGCGTATTCTGCAATCTGCTGCTGGCAGATGAGATTAACAGGACTTCTCCCAAGACCCAGTCGGCATTGCTGGAGGTGATGGAGGAGCGTAAATGCACCGTGGAGGGCATCACGAGGGAGGTGCCCAGGCCCTTTTTGGTCATTGCAACGCAGAATCCCGCCGGGGCGGTGGGAACCCAGTATTTGCCGGAGGCGCAGGTAGACCGGTTTATGGTTGCCATGACGTTGGGATACCCTGATTTTGAGAGCGAGCTTGCAATGGCTATGTCAGTGGGTAAAACGGAACGTCCGGACAGAATACGGCCGGTTCTGGACGGGATAGCCCTGCGGAAAATGCAGGACGGGATTCATGATGTCTGTATCAGGGAGGAAGTATACCGATACCTGCTCCGGCTGGTGACCGATACAAGGGAGCATCCCCATATTGAGAGGGGCGCCGGACCCAGGGCTACCGTTGCGCTGGTAAAGATGGCAAAGGCTGCCGCATGGCTGGACGGAAGAAATTACGTGACACCCGGCGATATTCGGGAGCAGTTCCCCTATGTGGTTTCCCACAGGCTGCTGCTGAATGCGGCCGCAAGAATGGAAGGCCTGACAAAAAGCCGGATTGTCGCAGCGCTGCTGGAGCAGACGCCAAAGCCGCCTATGGGGGAGAAGGGGTGATGCGGAGGCTGGTCTTTCTCTTCGTGACAATTCTTACGGGCTATATGGCGGGGGTATTTCGATCCGCTTCGCTGACAGTGCTGGCCGGTATGGATGCGGTTCTCTTTGTGGCAGCTTTTTTCCAGGCCGGGTATCTGAAGAACCATCTGTCCGCGGAGGCGCAGCGGCATGGGGAAGCCGTGGAAAAGTCCCGGTGGCTTGTCTGCAGGATCAAAATGAGGAATACCGGCAGGCTTCCGGTAAGCCGTTTCCGGATGAAGATACGATATGGATATGGCCGTGAGGCGGATTCTGTACAGGAAAAAATACGGGAAGCGGGTTTTGGGCGGGAAAAGGTTCGGGAAGCAAGTCCTGTGAGCCGCCAGGATACCAAATATATTGACGGAAGCTGTACCCGGGGAGAAAGCACGGTGCAGTTTGAGGTAAGCGGAACGTACTGCGGCATTATGACGCTGCATATGGTGCAGCTGCGGGTGTATGATTATCTGTCACTTTTTTCCGGAACACGGAAAATGGAGGAAACGGTGGAGGTTGCCGTCTTCCCCCGGGAGAAGGCGCTGCGCCTGGAACTGCCGTCCTTCGGGGCAGGAGCGGGAGACCTGTATCAGCAGCAGGTATCCGGCCGCAGCGGTGATGCGGGCGGCGAGGTCAGGCAGTTGAGGGAATATCAGTCGGGAGATTCCAGCCGCTGGATTCACTGGAACCAGACTGCAAGGACGGGACAGCTGTGGGTAAAGGAGTACGAGAGAGAAACTGACAGTTGTGTCATGCTGCTTTTGGACACGGCGGGAGAGTCCGGGGAGTCGGAAGCGGATGCGTATTATGAACTGGTGTCGGCCCTGGTGCTGGGGCTGCTGGAGCAGACGGCGTCCGTCCATGTAAGCTGGCATGGCGGGGGAGAAGGCATGGCGGCTATGGAGGTCGGCAACAGGGAGCAGTGCCGTGAACTGCTGTTATGCCTTTACCACAGAAGCCTTCCTGATCCGGCGGGGGTGTACGAAACCACAAGGGAGCCGGATATTTTGCGACACGGAGGCATCCTGAAGCTGGATATACATTTGAGACTGTATCGGGACGACATTTTGATCTATACATTTACTGCGGAAAATCTGGAGGAGCAGATTGCGGAGGGCAGGTATATACTGTGAGATTTCTGCTGTAACGATTGAGGCAACCGCGCCTGAAAAGCCGGCACTGCGGCCGGAAGGCATATCCGCGGCTTTGCGCCATGGCGGGGAGACGGCGGAGGGAATGCGGTTCTGGAGTAAACAAGAGGTGCTGCGATGAATGGAATTGAAATCAGAGCCGGCCTGGAAGAGCCGGAGGAAAAAGGCCGTCCCGCCGCAGCGCTTTTGTATTTGGAGGCGGGACTCTTCGGTGTTCTTCTTCTGCTGGATTCGCTGAAAGGGGTATCCTTTTCGGGATGGGTGGTTTATCCGGTGACGGCACTGTTGTGCTGGGCAATCTGGTATACCTGTTACGGCAGCAGAAGGGCATATCTGCTGCTTGTCCTTGGGGCAGTGGGAGTTTACGGCGCGGTGGTTTTCGGAATGGAGGATGTGTTTCGGGAACAGATTTGGTATCTCATCGGCTGTGTCCTGGGCGGCTCCAAGGCCGAACCTATAGATGTGACGGAGACAATGCTGCTGACGGCGGCGCTGCTGGCATTTTTTACCGCCATGCTGGAATTCCTGATTCGAAGTCACAGGCTGTTGTATTTTATGACCACGGGACTGCTGCTTCTGGCACCGTTCTGGGGGATTCGGGCGGGAGCCGGGACTGTCCTGCTGCTGGCACTGTTCCAGGCCGCTTTTTGGATACTGCAGGGAGACGGAGGGACGGTATGGCGGGCCTCCTTCGAAGGTGTAAATAAGCGGCAGATCCTGGAGAGAAGCAGCTTATTTGCCGGGATTGCCATATTGGCTGCCTTTCTGGCAGTATTTCCCCTGATATCCGTAAATGCGGATGCTTTTTATACATGGATTTATGAGAGGGAAAGCCAGGTTTACGGGATGCTGAAACGTCTGACGGGAAGGGATACGGCGCCGTCCGCAGGGGGGACCATGGGACGGGGAAACCAGTACCGGACCGGGATACCCCTGCTGGAAGTGGAAACGGACGTGGAACCAACCGAGCCTCTTTACCTGTGCGGATTTCAAGGAGACGAATATGTGGGAGGACGGTGGAGCGCTCTTGGGGAAAGCGGGCTGTTTGAGACAGTGGAGGAGAAGCTGGGATGGCAGATGTACAGCAACGGACGTTTTTCCGCCGGCAGCCTGTATGACAGTATGTATTTTATGATGAATACAAATACGCAGGCAGAGGAGCAGCCCCGGTACAGAAATCTGAAAATCTGCCATCTGAACGGAGAGTATGAAAATATGTATACGCCCTATTACAGCCAGCGCGGCTGGGGCTGGAGCGGCGCTTTCCATGAAGGATATCTGTTCTGGTATTATGAGCAGCAGGATATGAATGTGGCATGGGATAATGTGTATGAGGATTTTGCGGTCATTCGGGACTGGTACAGGACGCTGCGGGATGCCTATATGGAAGAGATGCGCATTGCCTACACGAAGGTTCCGGTACAGCTTCTGCCGCGGCTGACCGGCCTGTGCAGTGAGAATCATCATGACTCTCTGGAGGAGATTACGGCGTTTATTCTCTTCACATTGCATGAAAACGCGGAGTATACCATGACGCCGGGATGGGCGCCGCTGAATGAAGACATTGTGGAATACTTTCTGTTTGACAGCGGAAGGGGATATTGCGAGCATTTTGCAGCTGCGGCTACGCTGATGTACCGCCTGTACGGCATTCCTGCCCGCTATGCAAGCGGTTATATGGTGCAGCCTTCTGCCTTTGAACAGCAGGAGGGCGGCAGCTGGAAGGCGGTTGTAACGGACAGGGAGGCACATGCATGGGTGGAGATTTTCCTGGAGGATTACGGATGGACACCGGTTGAGGTGACACCGGCGGAAGGCGGGGGAAGCGCGGCGCGGTATCCGGGATTTGACAACGCGGTATTCCGGCAGCTGGTGCAGGCGGGAGGATGGGACGCGGAGAAGCCCGGTCTCCACATTGCGTCAGCGGACGGGGAGGAGACGACGTGGCGGCAGGCATTTCCGGAGTTTGTGTTTGCCGGTGAGAAATATTTGCATGTACTCGTAACCATCGGAATCTATTCCCTGTGCCTGCTGCCCCTGTTTCTGGATTACCGCAGGTTAAGGCAGCTGAAAAAACTGGAGATTATGGGCAGCCGTAAGGTGTTCTTCCGCCTGTTGGAGATGCTTCGTTTTGCGGCAATGATGCCGGAATACGACGGGACCGAGGCGGATTTTGCACCGAAGCTGGCGGCGCTGACGGGCGTGCCGGAGCGGGAAATCGCCGGCATGCAGAGGATTGTCTCGGAAGCGGCTTATGGGAAGTCGCCGGTGGCGCCGGAAGTGGAACGGGACGTGAGAAGGGTCTATCTGCTGCTGGCGGAAGCCGTATACAGTCGGCTCAGGCGGCGTAAAAGGCTGTTGTTCCGTTATTGGAAGGCGTTTTTCTGAGTTTGTTTCGGCAGGAAAGGATGGATGAGACCTGCCTTTTGTGTGAGGGGTCCGGTGACAAGGCGTACGGACCCAAGGAGAGAAGAAATGTTAACCTTGAATGATTTTATAGCAGCATATTATGGCAGCTGCCTGGGACACATTATGCTGGTGATATATCTGTTTGCCATTGTGGATGAGCATGTTACATGGAAGCAGGCTGCCGGGAGGCTGCCGGCGCTGCTGCTCTCGCCGTTAATAGTCACCGGAATTTCGGCACTGTTTTCCGACAGGATGATAGTGCTGCTTCTGGGTTCCCTGTCAAATCTTTTCTGCTGCACATTTTGGGTGAAATGGGCATGGAAGATTCCGCTTTGGAAAGCCTTTTCCTATATCTGCATGGCAGGTGTGATGCAGGTGCTGAACAGCTCGCTGCGTCTGTATAAATTTCTGGCGGATGTCTTATCCGTGGAATGGCTGGTCAGTACAGCGGAGATAGCAGGGGGTATGCTGCTGGCTCTGGGAGCGGCTTTTTTCTTGAGAAAAACCGGCTTTGGAGTTCTGTTCCGCTCGCTGTTGGAGGAGGCCGGAAGGCTGAGGTCTACGGGGTTTATGGCGCTGCTCCTGCTTCTGGTGGAGGGGGCGTTCTTTCTGGGAGTGGACAGCTTCAGCCGGATGGATGGGCTGGGACCCATGTATTATCTGACTTTTGATATCCTGGTGGCAGTGATTGCCATTCTGGTAATGGGCGGAACCGTCTCCGCTGCCAGGCGGATGAGTACGAACCGCAGGCTTCAGGCGCAGCGGGATATCATTGCCCAGCAGATGCTTTATGAGCGGAGCCTGGAGCAGGTTCGGCAGGAGATGCGCGCTTTCCGCCATGACTATAAAAATGTCATTTCCGGTATGGCGGAGCAGGCGAAAGAAGGGGAAACCAATATACTGAGCAGAGAACTGGAAAAATTGGAAGCGGGTTTCGACAGGCGTCTGGGAAAGCGAATTCAGGAATCCATCCAAATCGGCAATCTGCGGATTCCCCAGGTGCGAAGCCTCCTTCTGGCGAAACTGGTGGATATGGAGGAGAAAAAGGTGGAATGCCGCCTGGAGGTACTCTATCCTGTGGAAGCTGTCAACATGGATCCGTGGGACTTTGTCAGATGTGTGGGGATACTGGTGGACAATGCGGTGGAGGCTGCTCTGGAAACGGAAAAACCATGGGTGGAAATTGTGCTTTTGCAGCAGGGGAAAGATTTGGCCCTGCGGGTGAGCAATTCGTGGACAGGGCAGGCAGATCCCGGAAAGATATGGAATGAGGGCTACAGCACCAAGGGAAAGGGACGGGGAATGGGACTTTACGGTTTCCGCCGGATTTTGCGGGAGTATCCGAACGCGTTGGCTTCCGCCAGCTGGACGGAGACGTATTTTGTACAGGAGCTGACAGTTCCCGGTAAAGCTGTGGATAGAAGATAGTATATCGGCGGTAGTATTGTTCCGGCTTGTCCGGATGCTGACAAAGCGGTCTGCGCCGGCAGCAAGCCCCAGGCGCGGTATGAAAACGGAGGACCGAAAATGATTCCCATTTATTTATGCGACGACGATTCCGCCCTGCGAAGGCGGCTTGAGACTGCGCTGGAGCGGAAAATTCTGATAGAAGATTATGATATGCGGATTGTATGCAGTGCGGCGGATGGGGTATCCCTTCTGAATGCGGCGAGACAGGAGCCGGGGAAGCGGGGCATCTACTTTCTGGATGTGGAACTGAAAGACGGGAGCTGGGACGGATTCCGTCTGGGGCGGGAGATCAGGTGTCTGGATCCCCATGCAACACTGATCTACGTCACCGGCTTCGGAGATCTGGCGTATCGTACCTTTCAGTACCATCTGGAAGCGTTTGATTACATTGTGAAAGATCCGGAGGGACTGGAGGAATCCGTGGCCCGCTGCCTGGAAGCGGTGAGAGACAGGCTGCTGGAGGAACGCAGGGACCCGGCACAGATTTATACGCTGCAGACGGGGGAAACCCTGCAGCATATTCCCATATCGGATATTCTCTTCTTTGAGACTGCCCCCATAGCCCACCATATTTTGCTGCATACCCGGGAGAGCCGGACGTCAGGGAAGGTTTCTGCTCCGGGAGGTGCGGGATCCGGCAGAGTTATCGATTTTCTCGGCAATTTAAACGAAATCCAGTCTCAGCTGGGGGAGGGCTTCCTGCGGGTACACAGGGCCTATCTGGTGGCTCTTGACAAAATCGAAGAAGTGGATTTAAGACATGGGCGGCTGCGTGTGGGAGGATATGAGTGCCTGCTCTCCAGAAGAGGGAAGCCGGAACTGTTGAAACGGCTGCAGTTATAGCGGTACCGGGAAGCCGTCAGGGATTCCCGGATTCGGTGTGGGAACTGCCGGGGGAGGAGATAACGCCGGAAGGGCTGCCTTCCAATGACGGATTGCCGTTTCGCCTCATGATACGTTTAAACAGTACCTGAGACAGGGTGGTAACCAGGATGATCCCCAGGGCAAGCGCCCCCGCCAGCTTCAGGGTGGAAACTGCCTTCCCCAGGAAATCGTTGAAATCGCTTTCCAGGGCGGAGGTCATTGTGTAATAGAGGCTGCCTCCGGGGATAAGAGGAATCAGGGATGTGGTTGCAATGGGGGTGGCGGGCGTTTTCAGGATTCTTGCCATAATCTCGGAATACAGCGACACAACCGCGGCCACGATAAAATAGTCAATGGGCTCATTGGGTATCAAACGGCTTGCCGCTAAAAACAGGCTCCAGGAGAGCAGTCCGCCAAAGGCTGCCGCCGCAAGCCGGTTTCCCCTGATATTGAACAGGATTCCGAAACAAAGTGAGCCGATAAAGCCGGCAAAAAGCTGAGTGATTTCAAAAGTCGTCATATGGCACCTCCCGACAAAACGGCAACTACAAAATACCCTGCGGCAATGGCTAATGCCGTAATACAGGCTTCGATAGTACGAAGCATTCCTGCTATACTGTCTCCCACAAGCAGATCCTTGAGTGCTGTGGTGAGTCCGATGCCGGGAATGAGGGTCATGATATTGCCGATGATAACCTTGTCAACTGTGGGAATGAAGCCCAGTTTTAAGGCTAAAAAGGCAAGCAGTGTGGCCGCAAAGGCGGAGATAAATTTGGTAAAGATCTTGTTTCTGACAGCCTTGTCACATAAAAAGATAATGCACCTTACAAACCCGCCGATCAGAAAGGAAACCGCCGCTTCTCCATAACCGCCGCCGAAAAACAGGGTAAAGGCGTCCGCAATGGTTGCATAGCAGAGAAATTCAAGCCATAAGGGATAAATCCTGCCTGCTGAGATTTCGGAAAGCCGTGTCTTGATCTCAGCGGCAGAAAGCCTGTGCGCGCAGATATTGCGGGAGAGTTCGTTTAATCTGTGGAGTTTCTCATAGTCCGTTGTATAGTCCGTTACGCGCCTTGTTTGTGTAAAGATTCTGTCGTCATCTGTATGTATGGTGACGACCATACTGCTGGTAATGATAAATACGTCTATGCGTTTTGCACCATAAGCACTGAAAATTCTTTTCAGGCTGTCCTCAACTCTGTGAACTTCTCCGCCGCTCACCAACATCTGTTCGCCCAGATCCATAACGCAGTCAAGTAGTTTTTCCATCCTGTCTCCCTGGGAATTTCCCTTTTATCCTTGGAATTGCTGATGCCTATATTTTAAAACAGTTTGGTACAAAAAGCAATGGTGCGTATGTTATTTCAGGTGCATCCAGAGTTTGTTTTATGCGGCTTATGCATCCTGGTCCGTTTTATGCGGCTATGCATCCTGGTCCGTTTTATGCGGCTATGCATCCTGGTCTGTTTGATGCGGCCTATGTATTCTGGTCTGTTTGATGGGACCTATGCATCCTGGTCTGTTTGATGCGGCCTATGCATTCTGGTCTGTTTGATGGGACCTATGTATCCTGAGGTCTGTTTTGTGCTGCCTATGAACCGGAGGGAGCGTTTCGGCGCCTGCCGGTCAAGGTTGGTAATGTAAATGCCGGAGAGGGTTGCGCCTGTATTTGAAAAATATTTGCAGCATTACAATTGGTTGAGAAACTGGAGGATTCTTCCTTTGTTTTTCGGGGAGTAATGAGCTAAGATAGAAGTGAGCTAAGATTTTCCAGGGCTTATACGGAGAGTGTCTGAAAAGAGGGTGTGATGAAAGGAGCAGGCCAGGAAGAGGCATGTGCGCTGAAGGACACAAAGGGGTAAAGCTGGTTGGGAGGTATGCTGATTGGTATACGTACTGAAGCACGCAGGGGGTATGCTGATTGGTATATGCACTGGAGTGTGCAAGTGTTATAAGTTGGTTGGTATATGTATTGGGGTGCGCAAGTGTTATAAGCTGATTGGTATATGTACTGGAGTGCGCAGAGGGGTAAAATGTAAGAAGGGCGTAAGGGGTAAGCGTTCGAAAGAAGGAGGTGCGGTGTCGCAATGGGGGAGATGATGTGTCATGGAGTGGCCATGGGCGGGAAGCTTTATTCCCTGCGGGTGGCAAGGGGGATGACCCAGGAGCAGCTGGCGGCGGAATTGTGCGTCAGTCCCGGGGCGGTGTCCAAGTGGGAGAGGAATCAGTCGGTTCCCAGTGTGGAAATGCTCTGGGCGTTGGCGGATTTTTTTGACTGCAGCATGGATGAACTGGTGGGAAGGCGTCTGGCGCAGGTGGAGCGGATGGGGGCATATGATCAACGGCAGTTTCGCCTGATTGAGGTGGGGGAGGATTTGCTCCGGTGTGCCGAAATCAGCAGGGAGAAGGGGCTGACAGCCATGGAGGAGGCGGTTCCGGAGCTGAAGAGCGGCAGCAGATTTTTAAGGTTTGCGGTTTCTTATATCAGGAATCTTTTGATGAAGCAGGCGGATACGGATTTCGCATTTCGGCTCCTGGAAAATTATGCCGAGGCCCTGCCGGAGGAGGAGCAGAGGGAGGGGCGCATGGTTACGGCTGTGCTTAGGGGCATTTTTGCAGGGGAATCTTTGGAGGTGCAGCAGGAAGTCACAGCGTCTTATATCGGTATGGAATACAGGGAGAGGAGCGGAAAAATGGGAGAGATATTACAATATACCAGACAGGAACTGGTTCAGCGATTTCGGAACAGGGAGAGGTATTCGGAGGCCACGGATCTTCTGGAAGGATTTGCGCAGCTGGGGGCCTTTGAAATTCAGGTGATTCTGCGGAATCTGGACATTGCCACACTGACGGCAGCGCTTGCAGGGGCGTCAGGGGCAGTGGTGGAGGCCTTTTTCTCCAATCTGGCGGATCGGGTTATGTATCTGATCAGTGAGGAGTTGGCGCACTGGCAGGGAACAGAGGAGGAGATCCTGGCAGCCCAGAGGCGGGTCCTGGAGGTGGGAAGTTTTTGCCTGAATCGGGAAGAGGAATCCTGAAGCGCATCAAATCAGTCGTAACAGTTCAGACAGGGCGCTGAACTGTTACGAGAATGCACACAAAACGCGAAAAGAATGCGTTTTGGCGCCCGCAAGTCTCGCAAAATTGCACAGAGCGCAAATTGCACAGAGTGCTATTTTGACTTCGCGAGAGGGGCTGTCTGAACTGTTACAATCAGTCATGGTATAATTCCCTGCTTTTGGTAGATGCTAACGGAATAGAAAGAAATCAATTTTCCGGAGAAAGGGCAGGGGAGGGAAAACATGGAATCAATCTGGCGGGCAGATGTGGAAATCAGAAAGAGAGAGGCGCTTCCGGGAGAGATGAGGGTTCCGGTGGTGGTCATCGGGGCAGGACTGGCGGGGATTCTGACGGCTTATTATCTGAAGCAGGCGGGGATCCGGGCTGTGGTCCTGGAGGCAGATCGAATCGGAAGCGGACAGACCGGCAATACCACGGCAAAGATCACCTCGCAGCACAATCTGCTCTATGACCGGCTGATCAGGACCTTTGGCCATGAGATGGCGGGGCAGTATGCCAGGGCAAATGAAAGCGCCATAGGGGAATATGAGAGGCTGATTCGGGAAAAGGAAATAGATTGTGATTTCCTGGGGTGTCCTGCCTGTCTGTATTCCCGGACAGAGGAAGCGCTTCTGCGGCGGGAGGCGGAGGCTGCGGAATCCCTGGGGATCAAGGCTTCCTTCGGGACAGACAGCGAGCTGCCCTTTTCCGTTGCGGGGGTGGTGCGGTTTGAGAACCAGGCAAGGTTTCATCCGCTGAAATTCCTGGCGGCAATGGCGGAGGAAGTGGAGGTATATGAGCAGACCAAGGCGCTGAAGACGGAGGGCATGCGGGTGGAGACGGCCAGAGGGTGTGTGGAGGCGGAGCATATTGTATTTGCCGCCCATTTCCCCTTCCATAATGTACCCGGGTACTATTTTGCCAGGATGTACCAGGAGCGCAGCTATGTGGAGGCATTGGCGGGGGCGGAGACGTTGGAGGGCATGTATCTGGGGATTGACCGGGAGGGGCTGTCCTTCCGCTCCCAGGGGGACTTGCTGCTGCTTGGGGGAGGAAGCCACCGGACCGGTGTGAATAAGAGAGGGAGAAAGGACCCAGGGGATGGAGCGGGCAGCGCAGAGACCTGGGGGGAAGGCAGGTATGGAATGCTTTTTAGCAGGGCGCGGGAATTCTATCCGGAATGCAGGGAGGCAGCCCGGTGGTCAGCCCAGGATTGTATGACATTAGACGGAATTCCGTATATCGGGAGGTTTTCCAGAAGGAAACCGGACTGGTATGTGGCTACCGGCTTCGGAAAGTGGGGGATGACCACGGCAATGGTCAGCGCTCGTCTCCTGACTGCCCTGATCAGCGGAAAAGAATGTCCGGAGGCGGATGTTTTCTCTCCGGAAAGACGGTTTACGGCCAGGGCGGCGGGGGAACTGGCTGTGCATGGAGCCCACACGGTAAAGGGCCTGTCAAAGCACCTTCTGCCTTCGGGAAAGGGAAAGGTGATTCCCAACTGTCCCCATATGGGATGCCGGTTGGAATGGAATCCGGATGAGGAGAGCTATGACTGTCCCTGCCATGGTTCCCGGTTTGACAGGGAGGGGCATCTGTTGGACGGCCCGGCCCAGACGGACTGTAAAAGGCGGGAATAGGAAAAAACCGGGTTATGGCAGGAAGGAAGGCAGGCATCGGAAAGGAGGGTCTGTGGCATGCCGGGCCTGCTGCCGCTTCCGCAGGATGGGACGCACCATTCTGGAGTTTGAGACGGACAGAGCCTCTTTTGAGTATGAGTATTCCGGGTAATGAGGAGGCGCGGCAGGAAAAACTATTGACGTACGTGTTTGCGTACGCTATAATAATCATGACATATAAAATCTCGTCATTCTACTACGAAATACCCATAGTGATAAAATTCTTGGGTAACTGATACTTTTAGGAGACAGTCATATAAGGACGCCTCTATATACACAGAGAAATACAAATCAGAAATGGAAGACGAGAAACTGACACCGTGAGATTTTCAAAGGATACCTGATAAACATGGCGGGGAGAGGAGGTTCCGCTGCCTTTATCAGAAAACCACTAAACATATGCGCTGTTTCATCATATGCAGAAGACAGCGCCATCTTAATTTGTTATTATACTGGAATCCAATAGATGCTGTAATAAAGATTGGATTCACAGTATGATAAACAGTACAACTACAACAAGGAGATTTTATAATGTCAACCATCAATATAACAAATGCAAGAAAGGATCTTTATCGTCTGGTAGAAAACGTAAATCACTACAATGAGCCGATGCTGATCGTAGGAAAAAAAGGAAATGCGGTTCTTCTGTCAGAAGAAGATTGGAATGCAATACAGGAGACATTATATCTGGACTCCATTCCCGGAATGACAGAGTCTGTCAGGAAAGGACTGGAAACGCCCGTGGAGGATTGCATTCCCGAAGATATGGTGGAATGGTGATGTACCAAATTGTTTTTACGAAACAGGCAAAGGACGATTTGATAAAGTTAAAAAGTGCCGGATTAGCGTTAAAAGCCCGGAAGCTGGTGGATGTCATAAAAGAAAATCCCTATCAGAATCCGCCTGGATATGAAAAACTTGTGGGAAATTTGACAGGTGCCTATTCCAGAAGAATCAATATACAGCACAGGCTTGTCTATCAGGTCATAGAGAAGCCATTTACAGCGGATGGCATACAGTATAAAGGATATGTGAAAATAATTCGTATGTGGACACATTATGAATGCCCCTTTTAAAATAAGTGTTGCTGGAGTATAACTCCGGACCTTATCAATCTTCTTGTTAAAGATGACAAAATGTATTTGACAGCAGCGGATTAAATCTTGCCACCAAAAAAATAGGGAAGAATAACCCGAAAGCGGAACAGATACAGACCGATAGCGTTTCTGAAATGGAGATACAACAGATAAAGAAAAAATATATCACTGACCGCATCAGAGAATCCGTTGATATATTTGGTGATTATTTTTAACGCAGAGAGGGAACGCAATGAGTTGGAACTGGAGCGTGACAGCCTAAAAGGACTCGCAAAACTGACAAAGAAAGGGGAACTGCAAAGCAGGATTGACCGCAAAAACGAGGAAACAGACCTTCTGAAAGTCGGTTTGTCGGGGATAGTCAAACGATATGGATTCCAAACGGTGCATGATTTCTACAAAGTTTTTGCAGCTTCTAAAACAGCTAATGCCGATTATCGGGTCAAAGCGGATCAATGGGAAGAATAATACGGGGAAAAAGCACAAAATCAGGAAGAAAGCATATCCAAACGGTTACAGAATTATCAAAGGGAAAATGCAGACAGACAAACAAAACAGATTTCAAAAAGCAGAAACAGAGGGGCAAGATGACATGCCCCTCTAAAATTTTATTAAGACATTTTTGGCTTGTAAAAACTTTACATCAATTTTACAATGCCGCGATATTGGATTTGATTTTTGTCCTGTATGATATAGCTGTAAACTTCAAGAAAAACAAAAAGCAAAGGAGATTCAAAAAATGAAAACATCAAAAAAATACTTGGCATTTGCCCTTATGAGTGTTCTAATGCTGTCTGCATTAACGGGGTGCAGTAATAAGAACGAGGGCGATTCAGCCAAATTTGACACAGCAAGAGAGATCAATGTACTTACCCGCGAAGATGGCTCGGGGACACGCGGCGCGTTCATAGAGCTGTTTGGAATCGAGCAGAAAAATGAAGCGGGAGAAAAAATCGACTATACAGCAGACACCGCCGCCGTTACAAATTCTACGTCTGTTATGATGACAACGGTTGCCGGGGATTTATACTCTATCGGATATATTTCTCTTGGCTCCATGAATGATACTGTAAAGGCGATTCAGATCGACGGCTGCGAAGCAACGATTGAAAATATCAAAAATGGTACATATAAGATTGCGCGTCCCTTTAACATTGCGACAAAGGACGGTTTAAGTGACACAGCGCAGGATTTTATCGACTTCATTATGAGTGCGGACGGTCAAGCAGTGATTGAAGAAAATGGATATATTTCTGTATCTGACGCGGGAAGTTACAGCGGGGAAATGGATTCGGGCAAAATTATTGTAGCGGGTTCCAGCTCTGTCACCCCGGTTATGGAAAAACTCAAAGAAGCCTATCTTGAGAGAAATCCGGGCGTTACGATTGAGATACAGCAAAGTGATTCTTCTACTGGTATGTCTGACACAATAGACGGAACCTGCGATATAGGCATGGCTTCCCGTGAGCTGAAAGATTCCGAAATGGAAAAAGGACTGACCGCTACCGTAATTGCAATGGACGGTATTACAGTGATTGTTAATAATGACTGTCCCATAAATAACCTTACAAGTGAACAGGTAAAAGATATTTTTATGGGTAATGCGGTTCGTTGGAGTGAAATATCACAGTAGGATTTTAAGGGGCTGCGGTAAGAAAGCCGCCGCCCCTTTTCAATAAGGAGCATGATTATGAAGAATATAAAAGAAAAAGTGATGAAACTGCTTTTTTTCTTGACAGCCCTTGTTTCCATAGCAGCGGTAATTCTAATCTGCATATTCCTGTTTGCAAGCGGTATCCCTGCAATAAAAGAAATAGGCGTTTTCAAATTTTTGCTGGGTACAAGCTGGAAACCCGCAAATAATCTCTATGGGATTCTCCCTATGATCGTCGGCTCTTTCTATGTAACTGCCGGAGCATTGATTATTGGCGTACCGATTGGAATATTGACAGCGGTATTCATGGCAAGATTTGCTCCGAGAAGTATCTATGCGCCTTTGAAAGCTGCTGTTAATCTAATGGCGGGGATTCCGTCGGTTGTGTACGGTTTTTTTGGATTGGTAGTCTTAGTGCCTTTTATTCGGGAAGCCTTTGGCGGGCGCGGTATGAGTGTACTTACTGCTTCTGTCCTGCTGGGGCTGATGATTTTACCTACCATTATCAGCGTTTCGGAAACTTCAATCCGGGCTGTCCCGGAAAGTTACTATGAGGGAGGGCTTGCTCTTGGAGCTTCCCATGAAAGAAGTGTATTTTTTACGGTTCTTCCCGCAGCAAAGAGCGGTATTTTTGCAGGGGTTGTATTAGGGATTGGGCGGGCAGTCGGTGAAACAATGGCGGTTATGATGGTTGCCGGAAATCAAGCGGTTATCCCGGACAGTATGCTTTCCGGCGTTCGGACACTGACCACAAACATTGTATTGGAAATGGGATATTCTACGGATTTACACCGTGAAGCGTTAATTGGTACGGCTGTTGTCCTGTTTGTTTTCATTCTCATTATCAATCTGTCCCTCTCCCTGTTCAAAAGGAGGGTGAAATAAATGGTTGGAAAATTGAAACGGAAATGGTGCGCATACAGACGCGACCCTAAATCTTTTGTTCTCTTTCTTTCTGTATGCCTTGCAGCATTGATTACAATGCTTGCGCTTATTTTTATTATTGCATACATATTGATAAAAGGGATTCCAAATTTAACGCTGGATTTATTTGACAGCAAATATACAACAGAAAATGTGTCCCTGCTTCCGGCACTTATCAATACACTGTTCATTATGCTGCTTTCCCTGCTGTTTGCGGTTCCCGTAGGAATTGGTGCTGCAATTTATCTGACAGAATACGCAAGACGGGGAAATAAGCTGGTTCATATCGTAGGTATTACCGCTGAAACATTGTCCGGGATTCCGTCAATCGTTTATGGGCTGTTCGGTTCCCTTTTCTTCGTGAAATATCTTGGGCTGGGGTTGTCTTTGCTGTCCGGGGCTTTGACATTAAGCATTATGATTTTGCCGCTTATTATGCGGACAACAGAAGAAGCCTTGCGAAGCGTTCCCGACAGTTACCGCGAGGGCAGCTTCGGGCTTGGAGCCGGAAAGCTACGAACCGTATTCTCTATTGTCCTGCCCTGCGCCGTTCCGGGTATCTTGTCCGGCGTTATTCTTGGAATCGGGCGTATCGTCGGGGAATCGGCGGCACTGATCTTTACTTCCGGAACCGTTGCAGAAATAGCAACAAGTATTTTTTCGTCGGCAAGAACTTTATCCGTCCATATGTATTCTATTTCGGGTGAGGGACTGTATATCAAGCAGACTTACGCAACTGCGGTTGTATTATTGGTTGTTGTCATTCTGATAAATGCACTTTCTGGGTTTGTGGCAAAAAAGATAGGAGGTAAAAACACAGATGGATAAAATCGTGGTTGAGGATTTGGATTTATTCTACGGAAACTTTCAAGCCTTGAAAAAAATAAATGTGGCGTTTAAGGAACACGAAATTACCGCGCTGATCGGACCGTCGGGCTGCGGTAAATCGACATTATTAAAAACATTGAACCGAATGAATGACTTGGTGGAGGGCTGCCACATCAAAGGGACTATCCGTTTAGACGGTGAAGATATTTATGGAAATATGGATATTAACCTACTGCGTAAACGTGTGGGAATGGTATTTCAAAAACCGAATCCGTTCCCTATGAGCATTTATGACAATGTTGCCTTTGGAGCAAGGACGCATGGTATCCGTTCTAAAGCTGCGCTGGACGAAATTGTAGAGCGTTCCTTAAAAGGGGCGGCAATTTGGGACGAGGTAAAAGACAGGCTGAAAAAATCTGCGCTTGGTATGTCGGGCGGTCAACAGCAGCGTCTTTGCATTGCCCGCGCTTTGGCAGTGGAGCCGGAAGTTTTGTTGATGGACGAACCGACCAGCGCACTTGACCCTATTTCTACGGCAAAGGTAGAGGAACTTGCCGCAGAATTAAAAAAGGACTATACCATTGTCATTGTGACACATAATATGCAGCAAGCACTCCGAATTTCCGACAGGACAGCGTTTTTCCTGCTTGGGGAAATGGTGGAGTTTGGAGAAACAGAAAAATTATTCTCCATGCCGCAGGACAAGCGGACAGAGGATTATATTACGGGGAGGTTTGGATAATGCGCCTAAAATTTGATGAACAGTTAGATTTATTAAATAAAGAGTTGATTACAATGGGGGCTTTTTGTGAAAATGCGATTGCTATGTCCGCAAAAGCTCTGACAGAGGGGAATCCCGCGCTTGCAAAGGCTGTTCCCGATCTCTCTGTTCAGATAGACCACAAGGAGCGCGAAATTGAAACTATGTGTCTAAAGCTACTCTTACAGCAGCAGCCCGTGGCAAAAGATTTGAGGGTTGTATCGTCCGCGCTGAAAATGGTGACAGATATGGCAAGAATCGGAGATCAATCCGCAGACATAGCGGAAATTATCACATTAGCCAATATCCACGCCACCGACGACACACAAGTTATCCATGATATGTCGGTTGCTGTCATTAAAATGGTAACGGACAGTATTGACGCTTTTGTGAAAAAGGATATGCAGATGGCGAAAGCCGTGATAGATTATGATGATGTGGTGGATTCCTTTTTCGATAAGGTGAAGAAAATGCTGATTGAACTTTTCAGCAAGCCCGAAACAGACGGTGAGTATGCCATAGACCTGTTAATGATTGCAAAATATTTTGAACGTATCGGAGATCATGCGGTCAATATTGCAAAATGGGTTCTGTTCTCAATCACAGGGAACAAAGAGGGGTGAACATACCGCCATTGATGAAATATAGGTAATATGGTATGATTGAGTTCGGAATATTGCCACAGGAAAGAAAGGAGCAGATTTACATGATTTATTGTGTTGAGGACGACAGCTCTATCCGTGATCTGATGATATACACATTAAATTCTGCCGGATTTGAAGCAAAAGGCTTTGACGGCGCGGACACCCTTTTTGACGCTTTGCAGACAGAAAAACCCCAGCTTATTATGCTTGATATAATGCTTCCCGGCGAAGATGGCATTTCCATATTGAAAAAGCTGCGTATGCAGGGGACGACAGAGGATATTCCTGTTATTATGGCGACAGCCAAAGGAACCGAATACGACAAAGTAACCGGGCTTGATTTGGGAGCTGATGATTACCTTGCAAAGCCGTTTGGCATGATGGAAATGATTTCCCGTGTGAAAGCGGTATTGCGCCGTACAAGTCCGAAAGAAGAAACAAAAAAGCTAAAAATTGGTAATTTAGAATTGAATTTGGAAACATATATTGTACTTGTAAACAACGAACGGGTTCAGTTGACACTGAAAGAACATAAGCTGCTCCATACTTTTATGGAAAACCCCGGACGGGTGTTTACACGCGATCAGCTTCTTGAAATGATATGGGGCATTGACTACATAGGAGAAACCCGAACCGTAGATGTTCACATTGGAACACTCCGAACAAAATTAGGCGAATGTGGGAGCTATATTGAAACGGTACGGGGAGTTGGGTATCGAATGGAGGGGGAAGTATGACGAAACGAATTTTTCGTTCAATCTGCCTTGTCGCATTGACTGTTTTTCTTGCGTCTGTTGTCCTGTTCATGGGTGTTCTGTATGAATACTTTTCAAATGTTGAACAGGCACAGCTAAAAATGCAGACAACCCTTGCCGCACAGGGCGTTACAAATGAGGGCATTGATTATTTCCATGATTTGAAAGTGAAAAATTATCGTATATCATGGATTGATACAGAGGGAAATGTTATTTTTGATAGTGCGTCTGATACTGCGGAAATGGAAAATCATTTAGAGCGGGAAGAAGTGCGGGAAGCCCTTTCTTCGGGCTATGGTGAAAGCAGACGGTATTCTGCTACTTTGATGGAGCGTTCGTTTTATTCCGCGCAGAAACTTGATGATGGCACTGTATTACGGCTTTCCATATCTCAAAATTCTATTTTGACGCTCCTTTTAGGTATGACACAGCCGATTTGCATTATATTTGTGATCGCGCTGATTCTTTCCATTGTTTTAGCTATTCAAGTTTCAAAAAAAATAGTAAAGCCATTAAATGAAATTGATCTTGATAATCCGTTGTCAAATGAGGGCTATGATGAGCTTTCCCCTTTTTTACGGCGTATTGACAGCCAGCAAAGACAGCTACGGGGGCAGAAAGCCGAGCTTCTCCAAAAAGAGAATGAATTAAATACGATTATCGGCAGCATGAATGAGGGCATGATTCTCCTAAATCAAAAAGGGAAAATTATCAGTATAAACCCTGCGGCAAGAAAACTGTTGGACGCTGGCACAGACTGTATCGGTTCTGATATGCTGTCCTTATGCCGTAATCTTGAATTGCAGGAAATCCTTACGAAAGCCTTGCACGGAGAACGGGGCGAAAACATTATCCGGCTACATGGAGAAAGCTATCAAATTGACGCTGACCCGATCACTTCTGAAAACATTGTGAAAGGAGCCGCGCTTTTCTTTTTCAATGTGACAGAAAAAGAAAAAGCGGAACAGATACGGCGCGAATTTACCGCTAATGTGTCCCATGAATTAAAAACCCCGCTTCACTCCATTTCCGGGTATGCGGAGCTTTTGAAAAACGATATGGTAAAGGAGAATGATAAAATACCCTTTGCCGGAAAGATTTATGATGAAGCCGGACGAATGATACGGCTTGTGGAGGACATTATCAGTCTTTCGCACCTTGACGAAGGTGCGGACGATATGCAGAGAGAAAATATCGACCTATACACATTGGCAGAAAAGGCGGTACAGAGCTTAGAGCCACAGGCAGATACCGTATGTGTTGCATTGGAGCTTTCCGGCGTTCCGGCTCCCCTTAACGGCATACCACAGCTTTTATACAGTGTGATTTATAATCTTTGTGACAATGCGATTAAGTATAACCATGAAAACGGAAAAGTAATGGTGAACATACAGAATGAAAACGGCATGGTAGTTTTATCAGTGGAGGACACGGGGATAGGAATTGCACCCGAACATCAAGAGCGGATTTTTGAGCGTTTCTATCGTGTTGATAAGAGCCATTCTAAGGCAGTAGGGGGAACCGGGCTTGGGCTTTCTATTGTGAAACACGCCGCTAAAATCCATAATGCTAAAGTTGATGTAAAAAGTCATGTCGGAAAAGGCACGACGGTTATTGTAACCTTTCCCAAGTAGAAAATTTGAACTGTTTTATTACCTCTTGTCATAAGAGTTTATTTTAGAAAAACTGAACCGATAACATGTATAATCAGCAGTTATCGGTTCAGTTAATTTGTTTCAATTTGTTCATTAAAAAGCTACACTATGCAAATATTGATATAGTAATTATAAAAATTACCACAATTCCAATGAATCTTCCGCATCCACCCACATCTGCATATTTCCATCAAGATAGAGCCTTGCGTATTCAAGCGGTTCGTCTATTGCCAGAGCATTTAAGGCACATTCAGAGCAAGGGGTAGTTTTTAATCCTTCTTCCGCTTTATTGCAGTCTATCCGTAAAAAGTAGCCTGCATAAGTGTATACGTCAATGCTGTTATGGTGGATATTGTATGTTGCGTAAATCATATTCATTTTATCTGTCCTCTTTTCATTGATTTTTTGAAAGCATTTCAATCAGTTTACCAATTCCCGTATATTTTGTGTTATAATGTTTTATGTGATTTTGTTTCCCTTATTTTTTCCCTTATCAGGGTTCGTAATGCCCTGTGGGAAGACTGCATTTTTATTTTATCATCCACCAATGATTAGCTGTCCACTTTGGATATTTTATTGAATGGTTTGGCGAAGCCGCTTTCAGCAACACCGATCTGAAAAGGGAGTTATGAATAGAGGATAAAACTGCCCCAGGTATTTTCCTGAAACGGAATCCCGGGGCATATGTCCGTGCAGTATGTATCACTGCTGATTAAGGGGTGGATGCGGCAATTACTTCGCCACGCCCATCCAACAGCCTTCCGCCCCTATGCCGTCAGCAGGAGGAATCAGAAGCCCTTTTTCAATCAGAAAATCGGTCAGGGATTCCATAATAGGCAGCGCGGAAAGCTGATTGGCAAAGCGCCATTCTCCCAACAGGTGTTCCGGAATTGTCTTGCGGAACAATTCGGACAGCTTCCCGGCAATGATTTGGGAAGGTTCGTCAAAATATCCTGTGGAAAGTCTGTTGGTAATATCGAATATGCGTTCAACATCTTTTACGTCATTTACCAGAATCTTTGTGTAAAGCATGTCTCCCTCGCGGTACAGGTAGCCTTCTTCCACCGCTTTGGCTGCAGGCTCCTTTTCCTCCCGGGTAAGGGCGCTGACGGCCAGTCCGTCTATGGCGCGGAGGGCCAGCTGAATGGGCGCATCGGCTGCCAGATTCAGTCCGCAGTGAAAGTGGGGTCTGATATGGGCGGTGTAGATATTGTCCATGCAGACAGTGGAATAACCGCAGACATGGGAACCGGATACGCCGTCCCAACCATTTTTGTACATTTTGCCGTTTGCTTCATGGGCATAGACGCTGAAGGGCCTTGCGGATTTTTCTATGTTCGGAAAATACTGTTCGGACAGAATGCGTTCCACATTGTCGATAAAAGCGTCTGCAATTTTGTGCATCTGCTGCCAGAGGATCAGGTTCAGGTCAATCTTCCGGTTCAGGTAAGGAAAGGCAAGGTATTCCTCTCTGTGGGTCTCTATAAAGTCTGCCAGAATGCCGCAGACGGCAGGCAGGTGTTCCGTATAAATGCCATGTGCCGTCTCTATGGTATCTTTGTCGAACAGGATGAAATTCAGGGCATATTTTCCGCCGTCCATCCTGCGCAGCAGGCCGTAGTCTCCGTTTCCTCCTCTGGTAAGAATGTCCAGTTCTTCTTCCACATACAGGGTGGGGACATTGAGCTGCATGGCAATTTCGGATGCGCTCCGGGGCTTTTTCCGGCAAAGCCAGATAATGTGTTTGGAGAACTGTCTGGTGCAGGTATCCCAGGGATTGCAGTTGTTGTCGACAATGCCTCGTCCCCACATATAAAATTCAATGGTGTCAAGCGCTACCGGTTTGTTACAGGTTTCCGTCATCTCATCTACCTCGTTTCTCACTTTTTTCCTGGCTGAAAATAATCTCTGGCGAACGGCGGTTTCACTGGATTTGTGGCGTTTTGCAATCTCGGCCGTGGACAATCCGTCCAGGTAGAACCATATCATGGTCTCCCGGTAGATTTTGGTGAGAAAGGCAATCCGTCTGTACACCGTGTTCAGCGGTTCCTGCCAGTCCTCCTCCGTCTCCGGGGCGGGGAGCAGGGGCAGAATCTCTTCGGGGTCTCCCTGATAGAAGGCTTCCGTGCGCTGTCTGCGGTGTCTGGCAAAGTCGGCGTACACATTCCGGGCCACCTGCCAGATAAAAGGATAGGGGTGTTCCAGTTCGCCTTCCCGGTTTGAAGATTTTACCAGGGCGAACAGAATCTCGGAACACAATTCCTGTCCCTCATGGCTGTCGGTTGTTCTGGCATAGCAGAAACCGTATAGTTTTTCCAGTAGTTCGTTGTCGATTAGGTTCAGCAGTTGGCGTTTTTTCATGTTTTTCTCCGCAGCCCCGGGGAAATGTTCCGGGAGGCTGTCTCTGGTTCAGAAGCTATTGATCAATGCTTTCACCTGTATAGTCTGTGGCAAAATGGGTTTGTTAGGTGGCTATGAAAAATTTTTTATTCTTTTTTGGCAGTTCCAACCATCGGCAAAACAGGTCAGAAACGGCAGCGGTATGCGGTAGGCGTTGTGCCGGAAAATTTCTTGAAGTGGGCGATAAAATGGTTTACATTCTCATAGCCTACTTCATAGCTGATTTCATGTACTTTCATGTCTGTCTCAATCAGCAGGTCTTTTGCGGCCTGAATCCGTATCTTGTGAAGATACTGCAGGGGGGAAGTCTGGAAGCAGTTTTTAAAATCCCTGCATATTCTGTATTTATTTTTTCTGTATTTCTGTTCCAGATCTTCCAGGGTATATTTCTGATAGTAGTGTGTCTCCAGTTCGGATTTGATGGCCCGCAGATAGGAGGGAGCGCTTTTTTCGGGGGTCCTGTGTTCCAGGACCGTACGGGAAAGAAGGGTGTTCAGATACATGTGGCAGGCCATGGGGTCTGCTTCCTTTTTCTCGAACAGAATGTGCATTTCCGATGCCGTCTCCGCAGAAAAGGGAAGCAGGCGGAAGGGTGTTTGAGAAAAGAGCCGTTCTGCAAAATAGGGCAGGCTCTGTCCGCCGAAGTAGAGAATGCCGTATTCGGCGGCATTCAGTATTTTGATTCTGTGTGCCCTGGCGCAGTCAAACAGGAAAAGGCAGTTTCCGGACAGGGAGATGGAGGCCTCCTCCGGGAGGGCGGTAAATACCAGGCTTCCCGAGGTCAGGCGCAGAAGGCCCAGTTCCGATTGACCGGCTCTGTAATAGGAAAGGGGACTGGTCACCAGGCCCAGTTCCAGGGAGAGGCGGCAGAGAAGGGCATGGCTGACGGCTTCTTCCGGCTGAAAGGAAGTGTGGTCAATGCCCATTTTGGATAACAGGGGTAAATTGGGGTTGTACAGGTCCGGTGTAGTCATAGGATTGCTTTCCTTCTATTTGTTATTGTTATTTATGTTTATGGATTATATGTAGTGTCCGGTCTTTGCCGTATGGGGATGTGCCGTATCGCTTTTGTTTTGATTCTATCATAAAGAAAAAAAGATTGCAATATTCGTTAATTAAATTTTAAGTAATCAAAAAGCAGGGAAAGAGTACAGAGAACTGAAAAATAACCAAAAAAGGAAAAGTTATATGGTAAAATAACTAAAAAATCAGGAAAAAACTTGTTAAAATAGATGAAAATAACAGGAGATACAAGAATCATAGATAAAACACAAGAAAGATTAATGACTTAATTAATATATCTAGTAAAATTTAGCTATCACATTTAAGGGAGGAGGGAGCGTATGTTAAGCGAGGAGATAGAGGAGCACCTGTTCCGGCGCCTGATTCCGTTCTGGGTAAAGCTGCGGGACAAAGAGCAGGGCGGGTTTTACGGGTGGATGGATTCTTCCCTTCATGTGGATCGGACCGCAGAGAAGGGCTGCATCCTGAACAGCCGGATTTTATGGTTTTTTTCCAATGCGTATATGTGTCTGCGCATGCAGGAGGATCATTGCATGCAGGAAGAAACCGTTTCCCCGGAGACGGGTTTTGGGAAAAGGCGGGATAGCGCCGCAGGAAGTCCCGATGCGGAAGAGGCAGGTTCCCTGGAGAGGGCGCTGCGGGAGTCGGCAGAGTGGGCATACCGCTTTCTGAAGGAGAAATGTCTTGACCGGGAGCGGGGCGGCGTGTACTGGTCCGTAAATTACAAGGGAGAGCCGGAGGATACCACAAAACATACTTACAATCAGGCCTTTGCGGTATATGCGCTTTCCTCCTGCTTCCGGGCCTTTCATGACAGGGAGGCGCTGAAACTGGCGGAGGAGCTGATCCGGGTGATTGAGACCAGGTGTTTCGATGTGCACGGGTACAGGGAGGCCCAGGACCGGGATTTCCGGCCGGTTTCCAATGACAAATTGTCGGAGAACGGCGTTATGGCGGAACACACCATGAATACCCTGCTGCATGTTCTGGAAGCTTATACGGAATATCTCCTGGCCTGCAGGGAGGCGAAGGCCTGTGGGCAGGAGGCGGCAGGGGACAGCGGTATCTGCGGTTTGGAAAAGCTTGTGGAGGCAAAGCTGCGGTGGATTCTGCATCTGATTCAAACCCGGGTTTACAATCCGGGACTGCATCGGCAGGAAGTCTTTTTCAATCAGGACATGGAGAGCCTGATTGATCTCCATTCCTATGGGCACGATATTGAAGCCGCCTGGCTGATGGACAGGTGCCTGGATGTTCTGGGGGATGAGGGGCTGACGGTGAGCATGTCCCCCATTCTGCGGGATCTGGAAAATGAAGTATACGAAAAAGCGTATAGAAATCACTCTCTGGAAAACGAATGTGAGCGGGGAGTGACGGATGGCAGAAGAGTCTGGTGGGTACAGGCGGAAGGGGTGGTGGGCTTCTATAACGCCTGGGGCAGAACAGGGGAGCAGCGCTATCTGGAGGCCGCCCGGGATATCTGGGCGTTTATCCGGGAACATCTGGCGGATAAAAGGGATGGCGGCGAGTGGTTCTGGTACACGGATGCCGCAGGGAATCCGGCCCTGGAGAGACCCATTGTGGAACCCTGGAAATGTCCTTACCACAACGGACGGATGTGTATGGAAATCATAAGCAGGAAATAACGGAGCAATCAGCATTGGGCAGGTAGCAGATGCCTGCAGGAAATCATCAGACAGGAGAACAGAAATCATGAAATTACATCCCGAATATGCCGGGCGACTGGCAGGGCAGCAGGAACTGCTGAACCGCCCCAACAGAGTGGATCCCCTTTTTTATAACGGAATTTATGACCGATACCAGTATCCGGTACTTACCAGGGAGCACATTCCGCTGTTTTGGCGGTACGATCTGGATCAGGAGACAAATCCGTATTTTCAGGAACGGTTGGGCGTCAATGCGGTGATGAACTCCGGCGCCATAGAACTGGAGGGCAGGTTTTACCTGGTGGCGAGAGTGGAGGGAAACGACAGGAAATCCTTCTTTGCCGTGGCGGAAAGTGACAGCCCGGTGGAAGGATTCCGGTTCTGGGATTATCCGGTGGTGCTGCCGGATACCTGCCCGGAGGAGACGAATGTGTATGACATGCGCCTGACAAAGCATGAGGACGGCTATATCTACGGGGTTTTCTGCTCCGAGAGCAAGGATGCCTCCTCCAAAGATTTATCGGCTGCGGTTGCGGCAGCGGGCATTGTGCGGACAAAGGATCTGAAAACCTGGGAACGCCTGCCCAATCTGAAGACCCTCCGTTCCCCGCAGCAGCGGAACGTGGTGCTTCACCCGGAATTTGTGGAGGGAAAGTATGCTTTTTATACCAGGCCCATGGACGACTTTATTGACACAGGGTCCGGGGGAGGAATCGGCTTCGGGCTTTGTGAGGATATCCGGCATCCCCTTATTGATCAGGAGCGCATTATCAGCAAACGGGAGTACCACACCATCACAGAGGTGAAAAACGGCGCAGGCGCTGTGCCTGTCAAGACCCCGGAAGGATGGATACATATCGCGCATGGGGTGCGGGGCACTGCGGCGGGACTTCGTTATGTGCTGTACGCTTTTGCGACTTCCCTGGAAGATCCGGCCAGAGTGATTGCCCGGCCCGGGGGGCTGCTTATGGGTCCCCTGGCGGGGGAGCGGGTAGGAGACGTGTCCAATGTGGTGTTCACCAACGGCGTCATAGCCAGAGACAATGGGGAAGTATATATTTATTATGCTTCCAGTGACACCAGAATGCATGTGGCGTCCACCACCATGGAAAAACTGACGGATTATGTGTTCCACACCCCGGCGGACGCCCTCCGCAGTCCGGACTGCGTGGCACAGCGGTGCAGCCTCATTGAGCGGAATCTGCAGCTGCTTGAAAACATTTAATAACATTAAAAAAAACGCAAAACCAAACAAAATGCCGCGGCGGGGATACCCTCCAGGCAGGGCAGAGCCTGCCGCGGCGTGTTTCAGGGAATGCACAGGCATTTTCCCAGGAAAGGAGAGCAAAATATGAGCAAATATAAAATGATCAGTCCACAGGTCCCCAATGTACCCTGGCAGGAAGGCCCGGAAAGCTTTACCGGAGCGCCCGTCTGGCGTTATTCCGAGAATCCCGTCATCGGCCGCAATCCGCTGAAAAATGTGGCCAGAATATTCAACAGCGCCGTAATGCCTTATGAGGACGGCTTCATCGGCGTCTTCCGGGGAGAACAGAATAACGGAGTACCGTATATTTATATGGGCAGAAGCAAGGATGCCATTCAATGGAATTTTGATGAGGAGAAGATTCCCTTTGTGGACGAGGAGGGAAAGCCGTTTATGCCGGTCTATGCCTATGACCCCAGACTGGTGAAGGTGGAGGATACTTATTATATTATCTGGTGCCAGGATTTCTACGGCGCTGCCATCGGCATGGCGAAGACGCAGGATTTTAAGACTTTTACCAGGATTGAGAATCCCTTCCTGCCCTTTAACCGCAATGCGGTGCTTTTTCCCAGGAAAATTAACGGGAATTTCTGCCTGTTAAGCAGGCCCTCGGACAGCGGGCATACGCCTTTCGGGGACATCTTCCTTAGCGAAAGTCCGGATCTGGTGTACTGGGGAAAGCACAGGCATGTGATGGGCAAGGGAAACGAATGGTGGGAGTCCCTGAAAATCGGCGGCGGCGCTGCCCCCATTGAGACCAGTGAGGGATGGCTGCTGTTTTACCATGGCGTCAGCGGCACCTGCAACGGTTATGTGTACAGCATCGGCGGCGCCATTTTGGATATTGATAATCCTTCTATTGTAAAATACCGCTGCGAAGATTTCCTGCTGACACCGGAGCAGTGGTATGAGGAGCGGGGTTTTGTGCCCAATGTGTGCTTCCCCTGCGCCACCATCCACGACAGCGCAAGCGGAAAGATTGCCATCTATTACGGCGCCGCGGACAGCTATGTGGGACTGGCGTTCACCAGGTTGGACGATATTATGGATTACATTATGGAACACAGCAAAACCACGGATTCCGACAGGGAGATTGGAAAGCGGTAAAAGATACGGGCAGGGGCGGCTGACGGGCGGAAACCGGGATGCCGCCCTGCCGGCTAAGGGGAAAAGCCTGGCAGGAGGGAAGTTAGATGAAGGCATTGGAGATTTTAAAGAGGGAAGCCGGAAACGGGGAACAGATCATAGATCCCCGGGATTCCCGGCTGCAGTATGAGGGCCGGATTGATTTCGGAAAAGAGGCGGGGCCTTTATGGACGTATCCTGCTACCAGTGTGGGCGTCCGGTTTCGGGGAAGGCGCCTGGAGGTATTGGTGACAAATTACCATGCTTATTGGGATAATTTCCTGGGGTATATCCTGGACGGGCAGGAACACTGCGTAAAATTGGCGGAAAGCGGCATTACCAGAATCCTTCTGTATGATGGGGAGAGGGAGGCGGGCCATGGGGCAGAAGACGGCCATGAGCTGCTGTTGTTTAAACGCCAGGATTCCTGCCATATGGTGCAGATTCACGGATTTCTGGGCAGCAGTGATCTGGAGCTGTTTCCCTGCAGGGCGCTGCCCTCCCGGAGGATAGAAGTGTACGGGGATTCCGTGTCCGCGGGAGAGGTGTCGGAAGCGGTGGACTACTGCGGGCAGCCGGACCCGGAGCACAATGGGGAGTTTTCCAACAGTTATTATTCCTATGCGTGGATAACTGCCCGGAAACTGGGGGCAAGACTTCATGCCATTGCCCAGGGCGGCATTGCCATGATGGACGGAATCGGTTATTTCATGGAGCCGGAGCAGAAGGGCATGGAAAGTATATTTGATAAAGTGCAGTATCAGGCGCAGCTTCTGGAGAAGTTTCCGGCAGAACTGGGGAGTGGGGACAGCTTGTCCGGCGGCCGGGGGGAGGGCAAACCCCTGCAGTGGGATTTTTCCCTGTACAGGCCCCAGGTGGTCATACTGGCTGTAGGGCAGAACGACGCCCATCCCGGGGATTTCTGCGGGGAGGATTATGAGGGGGAGCAGGCCGCTGCCTGGCGGGAAAGGTATGCCGGGTTGGTGCGCAGGCTGCGGGAAATCCATCCCCAGGCTCATATTATCTGCATGACTACAATTCTGAATCATCATGAAAACTGGGACCGGGCAATTGGCGCGGTGTGCGCCGGTTTGGGGGACAGGAGGGTCCATCATTTTCTGTTCAGCAATAACGGCAGGGGAACCCACGGGCATATCCGCAAACCGGAGGCGGAGCGGATGGCAGAGGAACTGTCCGCTTACATAGAGTCCCTGGGGGAGGATATCTGGAGGGATACGGAGAGGATTGAACATGTATTTGCCCGGGCGGAAAAAGGGGAGGCAATTACCATAGGATTTCTGGGCGGCTCCATCACCCAGGGCAGTCTGGCTTCCCGGCAGGAGAACTGTTATGCCTCTCTGGTATATGACTGGTGGCAGAAGCGGTTTCCCAAGGCGGAGCTAACCTGTGTGAATGCGGGAATCGGCGGCACTACCTCCCATTTCGGCGCGGCCAGGGCGGAGGAGGACCTGCTGTACGCCAGGCCGGATATGGTGTTTGTTGAGTTCAGCGTCAATGATGAGGATGAGGCGCATTTTCAGGAATGCTATGAAGGGCTGATACGGCATTTGCTGCGCTGTGAGTGGAAACCGGCAGTGATGCTGCTTCACAATCGGTTTTACAGCGACGGCCACAGCGCGCAGAGGATTCATGACGAGGTAGGGCGTTATTACGGTCTGCCCAGGGTCTGCATGGGAGACGTGCTTTATTCCCGGATTCAGTCCGGAGAGCTGTCAGAGGAAGAGGTAACGCCGGACGGGCTGCATCCCAACGACAGAGGGCATGCCCTTTTGGCAGAGCTGATTACGGATAAGCTTGAAGGGATGTACAGGGAGTTTCAGGAAAAGAATTCCGCCCGGACATGGGCGCCTGGACCCGAGGGAGAGCAGGGGGAAGAGGACACAGGAGAAGGGCATACAGGAGAAGGGCATACAGGAGAAGGGTATACAGGAGAAGAGAGCACAGGAGAAGGGCGCATGTTGGGAACACTGCCCGAGCATCTCACCTTGAATCGCTACGAAAATGTACGGCGCTTCCGCAACCATAACATCAGTCCTGTAACGTGCAGCGGATTTACGGCAGACCATACTCCGCAGACCGCAATAACGGAAACTTTCCGCAGGGGATGGACGGCGGCGTGTACAGGAGATGAAATCAGCTTTGAAGTGGAAGGCAGATGCATTGCCCTGCAATACCGCCGGACTGTGCGCAGGCCTGCGCCGAAAGCCCTGGCTTTTGTGGACGGTGATCTGGAGCATGGGGTTGTTCTGGACGGCAATTTCGACGAGGATTGGGGAGACTGCCTGGCGCTGCAGGTGTTGTTGGAGGAGGAAAGGACAGAGCGGCACAGGGTCACCGTAAGGATAACGGAGGCGGAAGCGGTAACCACGCCCTTCTATCTGGTGTCGGTGCTTTTCGCCTGACCGTGCTTTTGTTATGCGCAGGCCTGTGTGCAAAGCGCGGCTATTTGAACCTGGGAGTTTGCCGCGAAAGCGGCGCGCGGGCCGGGCATAACCATTTCCTGTTCTGGAATAACACAAAGATATTGGACTCCAAATCCACTTGCAGCCGGATTTGGCAAACATGAAAGTAACAAAATAGGTTACTGTGCACAGGTGCCTCCGCGAAGTGTTTTCGTGCCCATTTTGCACGAAAATCACGAGACAGCAGGCGCCAAAATAGGAGTGCCGAAGCTCCCCCATTCCCCAGGGTTGTTTCATGAAGAATAATAGAAAATAATAAATACGGCATTTTAACGAGGGTTATG